>WNFN01076952.1_pt1 | contig 12762 bp, 13 predicted proteins | sample 5400161 | NCBI WGS metagenome assembly WNFN01 (sample SAMN13153353, study PRJNA577476) | soil metagenome | isolation source: 80 cm saprolite on Douglas fir-dominated hillslope | place: USA:California | collected 2013-09-17
CGATGGAATAGCCGCCGGCGCGCACCTTCAACACCAGATCGGCGATGTCCTTGAAGGGGACGTCGGAGCTGTGCGGTCCCGGCCAGCTTCCCCAGCAGACGTGATAGCGAATCTTTTCGCGCGGAAGCCCTTTGATGGCGTGATTGGTGATCTCGACCTGCCGCGCGAGCCATGCGCGATACTCCTTCAGGCTCTTGGGCGGCACCATCCGATCGTAGCTCACGGCGGCACGCGCATCGTCGAGCTGCACCAGCAAGCCGGCATCGATGATCGTCTTGTACTCGGCGTGCATGGCGTCGGCGATCGCCTGCTGGAGATCGTCATCGCTCTTGTAATATTCGTTCTTGCGATCGGGAATGACGCTCGAGGGCGCTGCCACCGGGAGGAACGCCTCCACCACCTCGACGCCGCGCAGGGCGGCTTTGAAATTGTCGATGTCCTGTTGCAGCTCGGCCTGCCCGCTATAGGTGATCGGCGCCACTACGACCGAGTCCATCACGGTTTCGACCTTGTCGCGAGAATCGAGCTCCGCATAGAACTCGGCGAACCGCGTGCGATCGACGCCGCGGGTGAAGGGATTGCCGCCGGCAAACCGCCGGCGTTCGAAGCCGCCCAGGCGAAACAGCGCGTATTGCGCCCAACTGATCGCTTTTCCGAACTCGCCGTCGCTGATGACGTCGATGCCGATATCGGCCTGCTTGCGCACGACCTCGGCGACGGAGTCGTTCAGGCACTTGGCATAGGCGGCGTGGTCGAACGGTTCGCTCGCCTCCTTGGCGCTTAGGAACGCGCGCAGCGCCGGCGGGCGGATGAGGCTGCCGACGTGGGTGGTGAGGATGCGATCGCTGCTGCGTTTCATCGCTTGTCCTCCCCGCGTGCCGGCGCGCGTTGCTGCTGTCGACCGACGACAGCGTAGCGCTTGAGCGCCGAAAACGACAGCGCGGGCCCGAAGGCCCGCGCTGCATCGCTGTCACGCCCCGCTCCGGCCTCGGCCGGCCGCCGCGCAAATCGATCAGAAGCTCGGCCGACGCGGTGCGCGCCCCGGGCCGCCGGGGCCGCCCGGGGCAGGCTTCGGTTTCATCGGCAACAGACCTTCGCGCTGCATGCGCTTGCGCGCGAGCTTGCGCGCCCGGCGGATCGCTTCCGCCTTTTCGCGCGCCTTCTTCTCGGAGGGTTTTTCGTAGTGGCCGCGGAGCTTCATCTCGCGGAAAATGCCCTCGCGCTGCATCTTCTTCTTCAGCGCCTTGAGGGCCTGATCGACATTGTTGTCACGGACGAGAACCTGCACGCGTCGTTCCTTTGGCTCGGTATGGTCTTTCTCGGTTTGATGTGCCGGAGCCCGCCGATCGCCGCTAAAGTGCGACCGCGCGGGCTCCCCATTGGCCGCGCCTGTAGCAGAATCAGCGCAAAGAGTCCATCGCCGCGCTCAGGATTTGCCGTCCTCGGGCGTCTCGGGCACCGCTTCGGTTTGACGCTGACGCCAGGCTTCGAGCCGCTTCGCCAGTTCGCCATCGGCGAGCGCGAGCACGCTCGCCGCGAGCAGCGCCGCGTTGATCGCGCCCGCGCGTCCGATCGCAAGCGTCCCGACCGGGACGCCGGGCGGCATCTGCACGATCGAATAGAGCGAATCCACCCCTGAAAGCGCCTTCGACTCGATCGGCACGCCGAAGACCGGAAGCGTGGTCAGCGCCGCAGTCACGCCGGGCAGATGCGCGGCGCCGCCCGCGCCCGCGATGATGATCTTGAAGCCCTGCGCCTTGGCGGCCTTGGTGAAGGTGGAGTGGCGCTCGGGCGTGCGATGCGCGGAAATGATCTTCGCCTCGTAGCCGATGCCCAACGCATCGAGCGTATCGGCAGTGTGCTTCATGGTGGGCCAATCGGATTGGCTGCCCATGATAATCGCAACCGGCTTCCCCGCCATCGATCCCTCGAAACGCCCGAAAAAGAAGCGGGCGATTATAGGGACGGTCGTCGGGGTGGCAAGGCGGCGGCATAACCGCGTGAGAATCGGACCGCTTCCCCGATTTCCGCCGCAAAAATAAGCCAATTGGGGTGCATGGCTCCTGTGCGGGAGCGGGAAGGGGTTAGCCTCAGTTTCGCCAACGATATGAGCGAACGCTCGTTCGCGCTTGCTGCGCTGCAATAACGGGGTCGGGGGACTTCCTGTCATGTGCCGGGCCAACGCCCAGCTTCGGTCCATTCGTCGCGCCGCGGCTCCCTCGGTGTCGCCATGCGATGCCGTGCGCGCACGCCCGGCCAAAACCGGTACGCGCCTGGCCCACACCGCGCAGGGGAGCGCCCGATGAAAGCGCGCCGGCTCACCGCCATCGGTCTCGTGGCCGCCGCCGCGCTTTGGATCGCATCCGGCCATCTCATTCCGCATCAGAGCGGCGAGAGCCGCGTGGCCGTGCGCGCCGGCGACGGCGCGGCGAAAAAGCCTTTCCGCGTCGCGGTGGCGACGACCACCGTCGTGCCCCACAGCCGCAAGTTCGCCATCGCCGGCCGCACCGAGGCCGACAAGCACGTCACCGTGACCGCGCGCACCGGCGGGGTGCTGACCGACCTCAAGATCAAGCGCGGAATGTCGGTCAAGAAGGGCGACATCATCGCCATCCTCTCCGACGAGGCGCGCGAGGCCCAGGTGGCGCAAGCTCAGGCCGTGGTGACGCAGAAGCGCACCGAGCTCGAGGCTAAACGCACGCTGATCATGAGCGGCACGTTGCCGCGGCTCCAGCTCGTCGATCTCGAGGCGCAACTCAAGGCCGCGGAGGCCGCGCTTGCCGCCGCCGAGGCCCGCGAGATCGCCGCGCTCGTCGCGCTCGATCCGATGCTGGCGGTGGTCGAAGTGGCCGAGCGCCAGCTCGCCGGCATCAAGGTCGGCGGCATCGCCGAGGTGCGGCTCGTGACCGGCGAGCGCGCGAGCGGAAAAATCCGATTCGTGGCCAAGACCGCGAGCCCGACCACGCGCACCTATCGCGTCGAGATCGAGTTGCCCAACCCCGACGGCAATATTCCCGACGGCATCACGGCGGAGGTCGTCGTGCCGCTGTTGCCGGTTCTGGCGACGCGCGTCCCGCGCTCGGCGCTGACCTTTTCCTCGACTGGCAATCTCGGCCTGCGCGCCGTCGACGCCAACGACTCGGTCGAGTTCGTTCCGATTGGCGTCATCGAGGACGAGCAGAGCTTCATGTGGGTCACCGGCCTTCCCGACCGCAGCCGCGTGATCGTGCAGGGACAGGATTTCGTGCGCGAAGGGCAGACCGTCGACGCCGTGGGAATACCCGAGCTCACCGCGGTCGCGCAGTAAAAGAACGAGTGACGAAGAAGAGCGAATAGCGGATGGCGAACAGCATCGCCCCCCAACTCCGTTCACCCCCGCGAAAGCGGGGGCAAGTCTCGCTGCTCGCGAGCACGGCCACGTGATGTCCAGGTTCATCGACTACGCCATCGGTCACGCGCGTCTCACCATCGCGACGCTCCTGTTTCTGCTGAGCGCGGGCCTGGTCGCGTACGTGACGATCCCGAAGGAGGCGGAGCCGGACGTCAGGATTCCGATCATCTACGTACAACTCTCCCAGCGCGGCATCAGCCCGGAGGATTCCGAGCGGCTGCTGCTGCGTCCGGTCGAGACCCAACTCAAGTCGGTCGGCAACGTGAAGGAGATGCGTTCGACCGCCTTCGAGGGCGGCGGCTTCGTGCTGCTCGAGTTCGAGGCCGGGTTCGACTCCAAGTCCGCGCTCGCGGACGTGCGCGCTAAGGTCGATCAGGCCAAGCACGACTTGCCGCGCGAGGTCGACGAGCCGCAGGTGCAGGAGGTCAACCTCTCGCTCTATCCGGTGCTGGTGGTGGGGCTCTCCGGCGACGTGCCCGAGCGCACGCTGCTGCGCATCGCGCGCGCCGCCAAGAACGCCATCGAACAGGCGCCGGGCGTGCTGTCGGCGGAGCTGCGCGGCGCCCGCGACGAAGCCGTCGAGATCATCCTCAATCCCATGCTGTTGGCGAGCTACGGGCTCTCCCTCGACCAGCTCGGCTCGATCACGCAATCCTTCAACACGCTCATCGCCGCCGGCGCGCTCGAAGGCGAGAGCGGCCGCTTCGCGGTCAAGGTGCCTTCGCTGTTCGAGAAGCCGCAGGACATCCTCAAGGTTCCGATCGTGGCCTCGTCCAAGGCATCGGTCACGCTGCTCGACATCGCGCAGGTCAAGCCGACCTTCAAGGACGCGACCTCGGTGACGCGCGTCAACGGCCGACCTGCCATGACCGTCGAGGTGTCCAAGCGCAGCGGCGCGAACCTGATCGAGACCGTCGACGCGGTGAAAGCGACGGTGGCGGCGCTGCAAAAGACTTGGCCGGAAGCCGTGCACGTGACCTTCACCCAGGACAAATCGAAGATCATCCGGCAGATGCTCGGCGACCTGCAGAACTCGGTCGCGACCGGCGTGCTACTGGTGGCGATCGTGATCCTGTTCGCGCTCGGCTTTCGCGCCTCCCTGTTCATCGGCATTGCGATCCCCGCGTCCTTTCTCGCCGGCGTGCTCGGGCTCCAGCTGGCGGGATTGACCGTCAATATCGTCGTGCTGTTCTCGCTCGCGGGACGCCTATGCGCTCGCGGCCAAGCGCATGTCCGGTCCGGTGATCGCCGCCACCGCGACCCGCATCGCCGCGTTCTCGCCGCTGTTGTTCTGGCCGGGCGTGGTCGGTCAGTTCATGAAATATCTGCCGATCACGCTCATCGCCACGCTTTCGGCCTCGCTGGCGGTGGCGCTGTTCTTCACGCCCACCCTGGGCGCTTTGCTCGGGAAGGCGGCGCGCGCCGACGAGCCCGGTTCAGGGCGAGTGTCCGGCGCGCGTACTGTAAAGTTGCCGCGCTGGCCGCTCGCTTGGCTCGCCAGCGCGGCTGCGCCGCACGACGAGCGCGCGAAGGACCGTGGGCCCTATATGCGCACCGTGCGCCTCGCGCTGCGCCGCCCCGGCCTGACGCTGGCGCTGGCGGCGCTGCTTCTGGTCGCGGTGCAGGTTGCCTATGGCAAGTTCGGCCACGGGGTCGAGTTCTTCCCCAAGGTCGAGCCCGACTACGGCCAGGTGGTGGTGCACGCCCGCGGCAATCTCGCGCTCGACGAGAAAAATCGCCTCGTCGGCGAGGTCGAGAAGCGCGTGCTCGCCTTCGACGGCCTCAAGACCGTCTATACCCGCATCGGCGAGCAGCCGCGCGGCATGAGCGAGCTCACCGAGGACACCATCGGCGTCATCCTGTTCGAGTTCGCGGACTGGCGCAGCCGGCCGCCGGCGCACGAGATCATGGACGCCATCCGCGCCAAGACCGCCGATATCGCGGGCATCTTGATCGAAGTGACGGCGCCGCGCGCGGGCCCGCCGACCGGCAAACCGATCCAGGTGCAGCTCAGCGCGTTCGATCCCGCCGATCTGCCGGCGGCCGCCAGCAAGGTCGCGGCCATCCTGGCCGCGCGCAGCGACATCCGCGATCTCGATGACGGCCAGCCGCTTCCCGGCATCGACTGGAAGGTCGAGGTCGACAAATCGGAGGCGGCGAAATACGGCGCCGGCATCAACACCGTCGGCAGCGCCGTCCAACTCGTCACCAACGGCCTCAAGGCGACCGAATACCGGCCGGTCGACAGCGACAAGTCGGTCGACATCCTGGTGCGCTTTCCGCCCGAGCGCCGCAGCCTCGACCAGATCGACGACCTGCGCGTGCAGACATCGATGGGGCACGTGCCGATCGGCAACTTCGCGCAGCGCGTACCGGCGCAGCGCGTCGGCTACATCAATCGTGTCAACAGCAGCCGGGTGATGACCGTCTCCGCCAACCTCGCCGAAGGCGTGCAGAGCGCCGCGGTGCAGGAGGAGATCGCGCGCGAGCTGGCGCACACCGATCTCGGCGCCGGCGTGATGTTCAAGCTCAAGGGCGAGGACGAGGAGCGCGCCAAGGCGTCGGCGTTCCTGCTCAAGGCGTTCGGCACCGCGATCTTCCTCATCTTCGCGATCCTGCTCGCGCAATTCAACAAGCTGACCTCGGTCGGCCTGGTGCTCACCGCCGTCGTGCTCTCGACCTTCGGCGTGCTGCTCGGACTGTTGGTCATGGGTCAGCCCTTCGGCGTGGTGATGACCGGCATCGGCGTCATCGCGAACGCGGGCGTGATCGTGAACAACAACATCGTGCTGATCGACACCTATGATCGATTGCGGCGCGAAGGCGTGGCCGCCTACGACGCCATCATCGAGACCTGCCGCGAGCGCGCCCGTCCGGTCGTGCTCACCGCCGTGACCGCGATCCTGGGCGTGCTGCCGATCGCATTCGGCATGAACGTCGAATTCCTCTCGCGCGAGATCACGCTCGGCGCGCCGGCGACGCAATGGTGGATCAATCTCTCCACCGCCATCGTCTTCGGGCTCGGCTTTGCGACCGTGCTCACGCTGATCGTTACGCCGGCGGCGCTGATGGCGCTCGCCAACCTGCGCGAGCGCCGCCTGCGCACCGTGGCGGCGCTCAGCGCCTGGCGCTGGCGGATGCCCGCGTTCGGGCGATCGTAAGATCCTCGAGCGGGCTCGCAGCAGCTGCTGTCAACCACGCGCGCGCGTTCCCGGCGCCGGGCGAGTTCCGCCCGGTACGCCGCGTCGCATTTACCGCAGCCGGCGCGATATGCGAGATTGGCGAGCGAGAGAGATCATCTCGCCCGCGATGCCGTCGTCGGCGCGGGCAAGGAGACGCGAATGTCGAGATATCCCGTTTTGGTCGCCGCGGCGGTTGCGCTCTTGGCGATGTCGCCGGCGCTCGGACAGCAAGACCCGGCCGCCGACTATCCCAATCGTCCGGTGAAAATCATCGTCAGCGTGCCCGCCGGCGGCGGCGTCGATACCGTGACGAGAATTTTCGCCGCCGGCCTCCAGCAGCATTTGGGCCAGCCGTTCGTGATCGAGAACCGCGGCGGCGCCGGCGGCAATATCGGCGCCGAGACGGTCTATGCCGCCGAACCCGACGGCTACACGCTGCTCGCTTCGCAGCCCGCGCCGATCACCAGCAATATCGCCCTCTACAAGAAGCTCAATTTCGATCCGGCCCAGCTCGAGTCGGTCGCCGTCATGGCGAAATTTCCCAACGTGCTGCTGGTACGCCAGGATTTTCCGGCGAAGACGGCGCAGGAATTCATCGCGTACGCAAAGGCTAATCCGGGCAAGATCACCTTCGCCTCGCAGGGACCGGGCACCTCCTCGCACTTGACCGCGGAGCTGTTCATGAAACTGACCGGAACCAAGATGTTGCACGTCCCCTATCGCGGGAGCGGTCCGGCGCTCAACGATCTCGTCGCGGGGCACGTCGATTTCATCTTCATGGAGCTTGCCTCGGCCTACAAACTGCACGAGGGCGGCAAGGCCAGGATTCTCGCGGTCGCGACCGACCATCGGATCGATGTGGTGCCGGACGTTCCGACGCTGATCGAACTCGGCGTCCCGGGCTTCCTCTCGGATACCTGGAACGCCATCAGCGCGCCGCCCAAGACACCGGCTGCGATCGTTTTGAAATTGAACCGGGCGGTCAACGACATCCTCAACGAGGCGGCAACCAAGGCGCGCTTCCGCGAGCTCCAGCTTAGCGCCGCCGGCGGCACCCCGCAGGACATGGCGAAGCTCAAGCACGACGAGACCGAGCGCTGGACCAAGGTGATCCGCGAGGCCGGCATTCAGCCGGAGTGAGTGCGGCCAAGGCCCGCGGCGCAGACCTCGTAAATCGCAATTCGCGGTCGGCCGCGGCCGATGTCCGCTCAAGCAATAATGTCGGGGGTGAGCTGGTCCTCGATAAAGGAAATGCGGTCGCGCAGGTAGAGCTTGCGCTTCTTCAGCCGCTGAACCTGCAGCAGATCGGACCCCGGCGAATGCTGCAAGGCGGAGATCGCGGCGTCGAGGTCGCGGTGCTCCTGCTGCAAGCGCGCCAGTTGCTCTCGCAACTCGCGTTCTTCGCTTTGCGTCCGAACGGGTTTCAAGTAGCGCGCTTTGCGGGCGCTGACCACCACCCACATCGGCGGCCGCCGACCTCGTCCCTTGGGGCCCGGACGAGGCCGATTCCGGCCCCGCCATCGCCGGCAGGCAATCATGCACAACTGACCTCAGGCCAAGCCGGGATCGGTACCCCGAAGCGCGCTACCCCAAAACCTTGAAAAAAGTATCCTTTTTTGCCTGTCCGCGTTCAAGCCGGCCGGTGAGGCGGTATTGCTGCGTTGCACAAGCGGAACCCACTTCGAAAATGGGTCAAAACGGTGTACACTCTCGGGGTCAGGTAACAATCTGACTGAGGAGAACCCCCCAACATGTCCATACAAGCGCACCTTGCGGAGCTTGAGCGACGGCACCGGGCGTTGGAAGCGGAAATTACCGAAGCCCGCGCGCATCCGTCGATCGACGATCTTCAGATCGTGGAGTTGAAGCGCCGCAAGTTGCTGGTGAAGGACGAAATCGCGCGCCTGCAGGTGGACAGCCTCGTCCACTGAAGCGCTGCGTTTATAAAGAGTAGCTGAGTTGCGACTCGGCCGCCGCTCCCCGCGCATCGAGGGCGGCGGTCGGTTCGGCTAAAAATAAGGGAGGGAACGATGCGCAGGCTGCCGAGGGCCGCGGCCGTCGCCGCGGTCGCGATGGCTGTTTGCAGTCTCGCCCTTGCGCAGGATTATCCCACCCGCACCATCACGCTTGTCGTGCCTTACCCGCCGGGCGGCGGCGTCGATGCCATGGCGCGCGTCGTCGCGGAGAAACTTGCGGGTGCGCTCGGCCAGCAAGTCGTGGTCGACAACCGCGCCGGCGGCTCCGGCCTCGTCGGCACGCGCACCTTCATCAAGAGCCCGCCCGACGGCTACACGCTGTTCCTCGGCCACACCGGATCCATTTCCATCAATCCGAGCCTCTACGCCAATGCCGGCTTCGATCCGCGCAAGGACTTCGCGCCCATCGGGCTGATCGCCTCGATGCCGGTCGCGTTGCTCGCGCATCCCTCGTTCCCGGCCCAGACCATCGGCGACGTCGTCGCCATCGCCAAGACGGCAGGCGGCGCGTTCAATATCGGAACCTCGGCGGTGGGCACCGGCGGCTATCTCACCGCCGAATTGTTCAAGTCGGTCACCGGCATCGACGCCGCGATCATCCCCTACAAGGGCACGGCGCAGGTCATGAACGATCTCCTCGGCAACCACGTCCCGATTGCGTTCGGGGTGTTGCCGCCGGCGCTCGGCAATCTGCAGGCCGGCACGCTGCGCGCGATCGCCGTGCTCGGCCCGACGCGCTTTAGTCTCTTGCCCGACGTGCCGACCGCGGACGAGTCGGGGCTGCCCGGATTCGAATCGGTGCTGCATTACGGGCTGCTGGCGCCGGCGGGCACGCCGCAGCCGATCATCGAGCGCCTCAACGCCGCGCTGCGTGTGCTGGTGGAGAGCGCCGAGGTCAAGCAGCGCATCGTGGCCGAAGGCGGCGATCCCCTGACGTCGACCCCCGAGGAATACGCCAAGGACATCGACCGCGAAGAGACGAAGTGGGGAACGCTGGTGCGCAAGCTCAATCTGAAGGTGGAGTGATCGGCCAACCGGTCGTCATTGCCGGGCATAGCGCGTTGAAGACGCGCGTAAACGCGCTTATGACCCGGCAATCCATCCATTTTCGTAAAAACTTTTGTACGAAGCGGATGGATGCGCGGGTCAAGCCCGCGCATGACGGCTGCGTAGGCCTCTTAAGTTAGCGCCTATGCGCGCAGGTGGGCATCTAAGATGCCGTAAGGCTCGATCCCCGTTTGCGCGGGAATGAGCGGCGGAAAGGCCGGAGCGCTTACTTTTTTTTCAGCTCCGCCGCGGCGCGCGCCAGCACCTCGACCACCTTCGCTTCCGCCTCGTCGTCGTCGTCGAGACGCTTGGCCGCGACCTCGCGCAGGTTCTCGATCGCCGCGCGCACGAGGGGCGGCATCCCGCGGCGGTCGTCGTCGTCGCCGCCGAAGCGGCGGCGCATGCGCGCACCCCGCTCGCCGATGAAGGCAAGCCGCTCGAGCACCGCGTCGACGAAGTCGCGGTTCTCCTCGAGATGGGCGCGGCCCTCGTCGGTGATGGTGTAGCGCTTCTTGGCGCCTTCGACCTCGGCGGTGACGTAGCCCGCCTCCTCGAGATAAGTCAGCGTCGGATAGACGATGCCGGGGCTCGGCGAGTACCAGCCGGCGGTCTTGTCTTCGAGCACCTTGATGATCTCGTAGCCGTGGCGCGGCTGCTCGGCGATCAGCGCGAGCGCGATAAGGCGCAGGTCGCCCTGCGCCAGCATGCGCCCGGCCCTCATCATATTGCCGCCGCCGTGACGTCCGCCCCAGCCGTGGCCGGGGCCGAAATGCCCGCGCCAGCCGCGGCCACCGCCCCACTTCCCACCACAATGTCTCATGCCGAACATGTCGGCCTCCTTGTTGGTTACGATATATCGTTAGATATACTAAATTAAGATGTAGCGCAAGATATATCTTTATATTCTGTAAGTCATTCAGTTTGCTAGGTAATATCTGAAGAAGCTCTCATTCCGCTCGTCCCCGCGAAAGCGGGGACCCAACTTTTGGCTCCGGATTCCCAGCATCAGCGCGTTCATGCGCGTCCATAGCCCGTCGAAGACGGGCGTGAACGCCCTTAACGACGCGCTATGCGCGGGATTGAACGGAGTTTGCGTGCGGCGCGCGGCCGTCACGGTTGGGCCGCCGCCTTCTCCACGAATGCGTTGGTGTAGGTCGCCGCCACGTCGGCCTTCGCGCTGCCGACGTCGGGATCGAACGCCTTGAGCACGGCATAAGCGGTCTCGGCGACTGCGCGGGAAAAGCGCCCGTCGCGCGAATACATCGGCAGGCTGGTCTTGATCGACTGTTGGTAAAGCGCCGGATTGCCGAGCGCGTAGTCCGGCGGCATCACCGCGCTGGATGGTGCGCGGCTTCTCCTCCATGAAGGCGCGCGGCGCATAAAGCACCGCCGCCGGATAGGCGCCGCCGAAGACGTCGCGCGTGCCGGCGAGCGTACGCGTATCCGCCACCACCTTGATCAGCCCTTGGCTCTGCAGCAGGTTGATCACGGGATCGACGTTGACGATGGCGTCGATCTCCCCGCGCTGCACCGCCGCGACCGCGCTCGCGCTCGCGCCGATGCCGACGAAGGAGGCGTCGTCGCGCTTGAGCCCGTGCTTGACCATCAAGTGCTGCGCCATGAACTGCGTGCTCGAGCCGGGCGCGGTGACGCCGATCTTCATGCCCTTGAGGTCGGCCGGCGAGCGGTAGCCCTGCGCTTTGCCCGTCAGCACCGCCAGCACATAGCCGGGGAACTCCCCGAGCTGCGCCACGGCAACGATCGGCTGGTTCTTCGCCTGCATCTGGATGGTGTGATCGTAGGCGCCGGTGACCACGTCGGCGCTGCCGCCGATCAAGGCCTGCAGCGCACGGGCGCCGCCGGGGAAGTCGGAAATCTCCACCTCGAGCCCGGCGTCGCGGAAGTAGCCGAGCCGCTCCGTCACCGTCAGCGGCAGATAGAACAGCGCCGGCTTGCCGCCGACGGCGAGCCGCACCCGCGACGATTCCGGCTTTGCCTCCTCGCCGCCGGCGAGGCCGCACGCGGCGAGCAGCAGCGCCGCGGCCGCAGCAGCCACACCTCTTCCGTTCATTCCCGCGAAAGCGGGAATCCAGAGCCGCGTGCTCGCGATTGGCGATCTGGGTCCCCGCTTTCGCGGGGACGAACGGATGTGGCACGAATTCCACGCAACCGAGACACGCTCTAGCAGGCGTTTCATCGCCGCCGTGATCGTCATTTTCTCGAAGTCGCGGCGCGTTGCTCCACCTCGGCCCAATCCCCGAACGAGGTGATGTCCTTGAAGGTCTCGAAATCGACGCCGTCGTTCTCGCCCGTGGGGCGGCCGTGCTTGAGGTCGGCGAGCGCGTTCTCGATGGCGCGCGCCACGCGGAAGATCAGCGAGGTCGGATACGCCACCATGGCGAAGCCGAGGCGGTAGAGCTCGTGCGGCGGCAGCACCGGCGTGCGCCCGCCGCCCTCCACCATGTTCGCGAGCTGCGGCACGCCTTGAAACGTGCGCCCGATCCGGGTGAGCTCGTCGATCGATTGCGGCGCCTCGATGAACAGGCCGTCGGCGCCCGCCTTGAGATAAATTTCGCCGCGGCGCAGCGCCTCGTCGAGGCCGTGCACGGCGCGGGCGTCGGTGCGGGCGATGATGAAGAGGTCGGCGCCGCGGCGCGCGGCCACCGCCGCGCGCAACTTCGCCGCCATGGAATCGGCGTCGATGACGTCCTTGCCCGCCATGTGGCCGCAGCGCTTCGGCGCGCGCTGGTCCTCCATGAAGATCGCCGACACGCCCATCCCCTCGTAGCCGGCGATGGTGCGCGCCACGTTCTTGGCGTCGCCATAGCCGTCGTCGCAGTCGACCAGCACCGGCAGGCTCGACGCGGCCATGATGTCGCGGATGCCCGCGCTCATCTCGCCGAACGCGACGAGCCCGATATCGGGCAGCGCGTGGCGCGCGCCGACGAGGGCGTAGCCGCCGACCGAATAGGCGGCAAAGCCCGCGCGCTCGATCAGCCGCGCCGAGAGCGCGTCATGGGCGCAGGGCAAGATGAGCGGCTCGCTCCGCGCCAGCAGTTCCTTCCATGTGGGTTTTGCCGGCATGATGGCCTACGGCGTGATCGCCTGCCGCGCGCGCGCGACCATGTCCTTGGGCGCCGCGTAGAGCTTTTGCACCAGCTCCTGC
>WNFN01221752.1_pt1 | contig 12762 bp, 10 predicted proteins | sample 5400161 | NCBI WGS metagenome assembly WNFN01 (sample SAMN13153353, study PRJNA577476) | soil metagenome | isolation source: 80 cm saprolite on Douglas fir-dominated hillslope | place: USA:California | collected 2013-09-17
CCTTTGTGCGGCAGCCGCGGTTTGTGATGTCGTTCGGGATGATCTTCTTCTCGTTCTCACTGGCGCTGAACGCGGCGGGGGTGAAGCCATCCGACGTGGCGAAGGTCGACCTGCGGCCGTCGGCGTTGCGGCATGCGTATAATGACGCGCAAATCAAAGTTGTGAAGTACTACGACAATATTCGGTTTGTGTATGAAATCGAATCGAAGCTGCGCGAGCTGAAGCGGGCCAACACTCCCGCCGAGCCCGGGCCGAAAGAACAGAAAGAAAATCGCAAGAACAACACCAGTGGACAACCAGACCATAGTTCGCCCGATCAGAGACAGGATCGTAATTACTCCCGGGAAGTCAACCAGCCGGTTTTAGCTGCGCTGCGGGATGCTCCACCTGCCGTGGCGGTGTCGTTTAACGCGACTAAGAATCGGAGGTTTGTATGAACTGCGCCAATCATGCTGATGCGTCAGCAGTGGCCTATTGCCGCACTTGCGGAAAGGCACTGTGCGCGAACTGTACACGTCCCGTGCGGGGCGTGATTTATTGCGAGGACTGCCTGGGAGCGAGGATGGAAGGCGCTCCGGCGCGGGCGGCTGGATTCGTTCCCAGCACGGTCTCCCCGGGAGCGTCCGGGCAAGTTCCGCCACCGCCGCCACTTCCTCCGGGAAGTAGCAGCGGGCCCAACCCGACCGTGGCTGGAATACTAGGCGCGATTCCTTTCGGGATCGGCGCGGTTTACAACGGCCAATACGGCAAGGGGCTCGCGCACCTGGCAATCTTCGCGTTTTTGATTTATGGATCCGACCACTCGGGATCCTGGGGGGCAACAGTATTTGGCTTCGCAATAGCGTTTTTCTGGTTCTATCAGATTTTTGATGCGGTGCGCACGGCGAAAGCTATTCAAGCTGGCACGCCGGGGCCCGACCCGTTTGGTCTTTCCGAGATCGCGACGGGTGGGAGCAAGATTGACGCCAGCAAAATCCCAATGGGTGCGATCGTGCTTATTCTGGTGGGCGTGCTGTTCATGCTGCACACCATGGGCTGGGCCCAATACGGTTTGGATCGCTTCTGGCCGGTGCTTTTGATCGCACTCGGCGCATGGCTATTCGCCCGCAACTGGGGGTTGCTGGGGCATCCAGATTGTTCGGGCTGCCAATGTGCACGCTGCCGCTCGCGGCGCGTCATGGGGCCGGCGATGCTTTTGACCATCGGATTCCTGTTCCTGCTGGAGAACCTGAGTGTGGCGAACTTTGGCCGCACCTGGCCGGTAATTATGCTGGTCATTGGCGGCGTTAAGTTGCTGCAGGGAGGCGCATCGACGGCGGACCATATTCCGTCATCGGGGCCGGGCACTCCGGGTGCGATCCCGTCAAATGATGGGGGCCCGATTCCTCCGGCACCGCCGGTTCCGCCTGTTCCGCCAACAAATGAGGTGAACCGTGGCTAGCCCAATGATGACTCCGCCCCCGACTTCGCGTCGGCAGCGTTCGATTGCCGGGCCTGTCGTGCTGATCCTGATGGGAGTGCTGTTCCTGTGCGGAACGATGGGGATTCTGGAAATACACGGCATGGGAAGACTGTTCGCCCGTTTCTGGCCTGCCCTGCTCATTCTGTGGGGCGTGATCAAGCTGATCGAATACGAACAGGCCAAGCGCCTGGGCCAGCCCGCGCGCGGCATTGGGGTCGGTGGGGTTTTCCTGATGCTGTTCCTGATCGGCACGGGACTGATTGCAACCCAGGTGGCGCGTGTGGACTGGAAGAGCCTCGGGGAGCATATTCAGCTGGGCGATAATCAAGGACTCGACGAGATTTTTGGCGGGTCCACCTTTAGCTACAGCGACGAGATGAGCCAGGAAATAGCTGCCGGCAGCATCTTGCACGTGAATGACGAGCGCGGCACGATTACGGTCAACGTAGGAGACGGCAAGACGATGAAAGTTTCCGTCCGCAAGAAGGTGCGCACGGAAAAAGAGCAGGACGCCGAGAACTACAACAGCAAAACCAAGCCGCAGATCACCGTCGGCGACAAGGTCGTCACGCTCAATGCCAACACTCAGGGCGCGGGCGACAAGGGCGTGACCACCGACATGGATATCTATGTGCCCATCAATACCGCACTGGTGATCACCTCAGGCAGAGGCGATGTCACCATTGCGGGCATGACCAGCAATGTTGAGGTCAGCCATCATCGGGGCGAAGTCAACGTCAACGACCACACCGGGAATATCTCCCTGAACCTGGATGGCAGTTCCGCCCGGCTCGGACATGTGAAGGGCGACGTGACAATTCAGGGCAAGGCGAACGAGGTGGGGGTGGAAGATGTGGATGGGACGCTGCACCTGAACGGAGAGTTTCAGGAAAGCGTGCGGCTGGTGCGGATCAGCAAGACGGTGAGTTTCCGGTCGTCGCGCACGGAAATGGAATTTGCGCGACTGGATGGCAGGCTGGATCTGGATTCCGGCGACCTGCGCGCGGATTCTCTGTCGGGACCGATGCGCCTGACGACACGGTCGAAGGATGTCGCGCTCGAAGGCTTGTCTGGGGACCTGCGACTGGAAGATGAAAACGGGACGGTCGAGGTTGGGCTGCACAAGCCGGGAAATATCCAGATCGATAACCGTAAGGGGGACGTGCAGGTTTCGATTCCGCCCAACACGCCGATCAAGGTTGAGGCGCGCACGCGCCAGGGAGAGATCGAGAGCGACTTCGAAGAAATCAAAGCTGACAATCGCGACAATCAATCGAGCGCCAGCGGTTCGATTGGAACGAACGGCCCGCGCCTGGTAATGAACTGCGAAAAGGGAACGATTGAAATCCGCCGAGGGACGGTGGCTGTGGCTGCTCCTCCAGCGCCGCCGATTCCGCCAGCTGCACCAGCGAAATCGGGCAAGCCGGCGAAGGCGCTGCCAGCTCCGAAGGAGAAGCCGGTGGAGAGTGAGAATTAGGGAAGGCGGCTGCGGCTGTTCGCTGTTGGCTTTTCGCTTTTCGCTGTTGGCTCTCGGTTCACCACTTCACTCGCAATCGGGGTGTTAGAGAACCGCCTGATTACAGGAATATTTGCATCCAGTAACTCCCCCGGGCCGACGTAATATGAAGTCGATCCTGCGACCGTCCGAAAGGTAGAATGGATCCCGGTTATGCGCACGGTTTCTGACATCTTCGCGCAAATCCTCCGCAACCTCTGGGGACATAAGCTCCGCTCGTTCCTGACCATGTTCGGCATTGCCTGGGGGGTAGGATCGTTACTGCTGCTGGTGGGTGTGGGCGAAGGCTTCCGCTCGGGTAACAAGCGCGAGTTAGCCGAGTTCGGCAAGGACATCATGTTTATCTTTCCCGGGCGCGCGCCAGCGGTAAAGGGCAGCATGAACTCCGCCCGCTCCTACTTGCTGACCTATCGGGACTACAAGGAGATTCGCACAGAAGCTCCACACGTCCGCAATGCCTGCCCTTTGCTTTCTCGCAACGACCTGCACGAGGTGAGCGAATTCGCCAATGCGGGGACCGAAATCCTGGGGGTGGAGCCGCAGCTGAACGAGATCAGTTATCTGCCTCTCAAAGAGGGGCGCTGGCTCAATGAAATGGATGACGCGCAGAAACGCAATGTGATCGTCCTGGGTAACGAACTGCTAAAGACGTTGTTTCCCGGGCGCCCGTCGGTGGGCGCATTCGTCCTGCTGAACGGGCTCAGGTTCGAAGTGATTGGCAGCCTGCCGCATCTCGGCCGCGGTGACAATACCTGGCTGAACATGCGAGGCTACATCCCCTTCCAGGTGATGGCCGCGAATTTCCCGGTCAAGGGAGAGAACCACGAGAACGCCATCTCTTACATTGAATATCAGCCGAGCGTGACCGCGGAGCACCTGCTGGCGCAGGACGACGTCCATAAGATCGTGGCGCGCAATCACGGACTCGACGTCACCGATGAAAACGCGTTTGACGGCTGGGACACAATCAAGGAATCGAAAATGGTGGGATCCATTTTCGACGTCATGAACATGTTCCTGGGAGCGGTGGGAATGGTCACGCTGGCTCTGGGCGCGATCGGTGTGATCAATATCATGCTGGTCGCAGTCAGCGAGCGGACGCATGAGATCGGATTGCGGAAGGCCCTCGGGGCCACCAACCGCAGCATTCTGTTTCATTTTTTTCTGGAGGGGTTGCTGCTCACATTGGGTAGCGGGCTGATCGGCATGGGCCTGGCGGGAGCCTTTATGGCGATGTTCGGAAACGTGCACGGCCCCGGCGGATTTGATCCGCCGAAATTGGTTCCGATGTCGGCGGTGCTGGCGATTGGCAGCCTGACTCTGGCGGGAGTGGTCGCGGGGCTTTATCCCGCGCGCAAAGCAGCCCTGTTGCAGCCGGTGGAAGCCCTGCGGCAGGAGTGAGGAGGATTTGTAATTTTCAATTTGTAATTTGCAATTGTGTTTTAGAGACTTGAAATTGCAAATCACAAATTACGAATCACAAAGTCTATGATGCGCGACCTGCTCCACGAAGCCTACGGCGCCATGCGACACAACCGCCGCCGCACCGCGCTCACCATGCTGGGGATGGCCTGGGGCATCGCCACGGTGGTCATGTTGCTCGCCTATGGCGATGGTTTTGGACGGGCCTGCTCCAACATCTTTGCAAATTTCGGCACCAAGCTTGTCATCGTGGTGCCGGGCCGTACCTCCATGCAGGCCGGCGGTCAGAAGGCGGGAAACCTCATCCGCTTTACTCAGGATGATATCGAGACGCTTACCACCAACCTTCCACAGATCACCCACATCACGCCCGAAGCCAGCAAGCAGGCAAGCATCCAGTACGACACCAGGGTTTTCACATGGGGTGTCACCGGCAACGATCCCGACGTCATGTCCATCCGCGCCCTCAAGCTGGAGCAGGGCCGCTTCTACAACATGGAAGACCAGATCCAGCGCGCCCGCGTAGCGGTGATCGGATCGGAGGCGAAGGAAAAACTGTTTTCTGGACGCAACGCGCTGGGTGAGCGCATCCGGGTTGACGGCCTCAGCTTCGAAATCATCGGCATCCTGAGCGCCAAAATGCAGGAGGGCAATGACGACATCAACCGCGTCGTTTACGTCCCCTTCAGCACCATGAGCGATTTGAAGGATACCCATTACCTGGACTCGATCTGGTTCACCTACCTGACTCCTGAGTACGAGCAACTGGGACAATCGGTCCGCAGCATCATGGCGACGCAGCACAAGTTCAACCAGACGGACCACCAGGCCGTGGAAGTGTTCAACCTCATGACTCAGGTCCATCAGTTCGAGATCATCACTCTGGGATTGAAGGTCCTGATGGGTTTCATTGGCACGCTTACGCTCGGTATCGGCGGCGTCGGCCTGATGAATATCATGCTGGTTTCGGTGACGCAGCGCACCCGCGAAATTGGTGTGCAGAAAGCGCTGGGCGCGCAACGCCGGCACATTCTCACCCAGTTCCTCGCTGAGGCCCTCACCATCACCTTTATCGGCGGCGTGCTGGGAGTGATACTGGCCTACGCGGTTGCGCTTTCCGTGGGAAGGCTGATGGTGCCGGCGCTTCGCGCGTCGCGGCTGGATCCGATCGAGGCTTTACGACACGAATAGGGCTGGTTAGAGATCTGTTTTACAAAAATTAATCCACGGGCTCCGCTGGTCGAGGAGCCGATCCAAAAAAGGCAGGGGTCTTGCTACTTCGGGTCTCCTCTCGATGGGTTCCCGACCGGCCCAGCTTGTGAATGGCTTTTCGTGCGCGGTCAGCGCTAGGTCCCCTGGGCGACAATTTCAAGTAAGACTCATACTCTTCACGGGCCTCGCGGAATCTTCCCAACTTAGCAATCGACTCCGCGAGCATGTACGTCGCATCCGGGTCATCGGGTTTGATTTCAAGCGCCTCCCGAAATCGGGACTCGGCAGCTTTATAGTTTCTCCCTTTGAAGTATGCATCTCCCACGTCGAAATTCTTAGCAAACTCACGTTCGGCCTCGGGCGTTGGCAGTGCGGTACTAATTCCCCAGGGTAAGCAAGTGTGGAAGACGATGTCCACACACAGAGGACTGAGCTTGTCTGCAACTCGCTGCGCGGGAGATTTCGTTTTGTCGTCGGGCTTTGGAAAAGTACCCGGGTCTGGTAACGGACATTCGGCCGTGCCTTTGACTTCCCTTGGCAGCAGTATAATGAATGCACTGGACTATCCGAGACCAATTTTGTGCGTTTTTGTACTAGTCGCGTTGCGATCACACCGCGCTTGATCCTCGTGGTCGCTTCACTAGTGGCGTTGCTCACCTTCACTGGGTGTGGGTCTCAAAGTGGGCAGCCGGGTGGTGCAGTGTTACCACCTCCAATACCCGCGGCAGAACGTGTGCTTCTCTTCAACGGAACAGGCACTTCGTCGTCAGATGTCGCGGCGGTCGAAGCGGTTCTCGGCACTCTGGGTGTCGGCTATAAAACTGCGGACTCCGGTCAACTGAATGCAATGAGCGAACAACAGCTGGGAGGATACAAGCTGATGATCGTCCCCGGCGGGAACTCGATCACGATCGGTGAGAGTCTCACTGGAGAAACCTCATCGGTGATCCGAGGCGCGGTCGAAGACTATGGCCTGCATTACCTCGGAATTTGTGCGGGAGCTTTCTTTGGGGGATATTCCATTTACAACGGCGTGGATCTCACTTCGGGCGTGTGGTTCAACTTTTACGCCGATGAAAACAAGGGGATTCATGTGGAGCCGGTACTGATCTCCTTGCCTGGCAGCGCTCCACTGGATGTGTACTGGCAGGACGGTCCCCAGCTTTCAGGGTGGGGCGCGGTTGTCGCCAAATTTCCCGATGGCACGCCGGCGATCACCGAAGGCCAATCCGGCAAGGGGTTCGTCGTCTTCACCGGCGTCCACCTGGAGGCTCCGGAAAGCTGGCGAGGGTCAATGATCTTCACTACCCCGGTATCGGTGGACCTGGCGTACGCGGGTACTGTGATCCAAGCCACGCTGAACGGGACACCGTTACCTCACTTCTAGAACCGGTCCGGCAAACTGTCGGCATCAGAAGCTGACAGCTAAAAGCCCAAAGCCCTCCATGTTAGATTCGAATGATGCGCTCCATTCTGCACAAACGCTCGCTGCGATTTGTGTTTGTGGCGAACGTGATCTCCATGCTGGGCAGCGGGATGAACTCCGCCGCGGTGGCCTGGACGATCTTGCAGCGCACTCACTCTGAGATGGCTTTGGGCACGTTTGCCGCGCTGCAAACGATTCCGGCCATGCTGATGCTTCCCTTCACCGGCGTCATTATTGATCGCGAAGACCGGCGACGGCTGGTGATGTGGCTGGATGCTGGGCGCGCGGTTGTCATCTTCGCCGTGATGGTGCTTGCCTTTCTTCATCGCGTGCGGGTGTGGGAACTCTACCTGATGAATACGCTGGTGGCGGCGGGCTTCTGGATGTTCTGGCCGACGATCACCGCACTGATTCAGGAACTGACTCCTGAAGGCGAGTTCGTGCAGTCGAATACTTTTCTACTAGCTGGGATTCAAGGCGGCTGGCTGATTGCCGGCGCGGTAGTCGGGTTTGTCTATGAGCACATTGGCCTCGGCGGCGTGCTGCTCATCGATGTGAGCACGTACGTTGTTTCTTTTTCTTGTTACTTCGCCGTGCGCCAGGGCCGGCATGTGGTGCCACGGGCGGTGGAACTTCGGCACGATCTGGAAGCCCGTTGTTTTTGGGCGCGATGATGACGGGAGTGGTGGTCACGGCGCCGCTCAGCGATCGCGTCTTTCACGCCGGCGCGACCGGCTACGGATGGTTGAATGGGGGATGGGGAGTAGGGGCGTTCCTGAGCGCGCTTTATGCTCCGGCGCTGATTACGCGGATGGGGGCTCGCATTTCGATTGCGCTCTCGATGCTGCTGCTGACTTTTACGATGGCGCTGTCGCCGTTTTCGCCTTGGCTGGCTCTGGCGGTCGTGCTGTACGGGCTGATGGGATCGGCTCGGGGCGTCAGCGGCGTGGCCATGAATACCGGCCTGATGGAGCAAGTGCCTCCGCAGTTTATGGGACGCGTGCAGAACACTTTCTATTTCTTTGGAACTTTTTTACAAGTGGCGCTGGGGCTGGCGGTGGGGTGGATCGCGTCGCGGATCAGCCTGGCGGCGGGATTTGGCGTGATTGCTGCGGTGTATGCGGTCGCGTTTGGCAGCGCCTGCTGGCCTATCCGTGCTCAAAAGGCTGTGGCTGCGGCGGCGGAGTAGTGCTGCATATTTGTTGCGTTCGCCGAGAAGGGCTTTCACCACAGGGGACACAGGGGAACACAGGGGACGGCGTCATAGGGAACTTCATCCCCTGCTATTCTTATTGACTTCGTACCAGGAGCGTTTCTCATGGTTGAGGACTTGAAAGGCCGGACGGCGGTCGTCTTCGGAGTGGCGAACAAGCGCTCGATCGCATGGGCGATTGCGCAAGGGCTGCACGCAGCGGGGGCTAACCTTGCCATCACCTATCAGAACGAGCGGATGGAGATGGAGGCGAAGGATCTGATTCTGTCGCTGCCGGGCGCGGAAGCTTTCATGTGCGACGTCTCCAAGGATGAAGAAATCGCGCAGCTGTTCGAAAAACTGAAGGCTCGGTACGGAAGGCTACACACGGTGGTGCACAGCGTGGCGTTCGCTCCGGCTGACGAGTTGAAGGGCGATTTCGTGAACACTACGCGCGAGGGCTTTCGTGTGGCGCATGACGTGAGCGTGTATTCGCTGATCGCCGTGTGCCGGGCGGCGGCGCCGCTGATGGAAGAAGGCGGCAGCGTCATCACCATGACTTACTACGGCGCGGAAAAAGTTGTGCTGCACTATAACGTCATGGGCGTGGCCAAGGCGGCGCTCGAGTGTACCGTGCGGTATCTGGCGCAGGATCTGGGACGGCGGAAGATCCGGGTCAACGCGATTTCGGCGGGGCCGATCAAGACACTGGCGGCGCGCGGCATCTCCGGTCTGGGAGATATGTTGCGTTCGCACGCCGAGCGTGCGCCTCTGCAACGCAATGTTGAAGTCAGCGAGGTGGGGAGCACCGGGGTGTTTCTCGCCTCCGATGCGAGTTCCGGCATTACGGGCGAGATTATTCATGTGGATTGCGGATACAACATCATGGGGTTCTGAACACGGTATTGTGAAACGGGCGAACCTGTTACGAGACTGGTTCCTCCCGTGCTTTTGACAATTTGTTGACTAGAATCCCGGACAGCGAGAGTAACCTGAGGCAATGAAATATCCACGGATTCTCTTTCTATGTGCGTGGGTAATGTCATCGCTGACTCCCTGTTTTGCGCACCACATGGCGGTCGTCGTGAATAAGGACAACAAGGTTCAGAACGTGACTTCCGCTCATTTGGCCAAGATCGTCAAAGGCGAAGTGAAGAAGTGGCCCGACGGAAGAAGCGTGGTGCTGGTGTTACACAGCTCCTCAGCGGACGAGATCACCACGCTGCAACATCTGAACAAGATGAGCGCGGCGGAGGTGAAAGCGCTGCTCGCCTTGCATAGAGACTCGATCCGGACGGTGGGAACGGACGCGGATGTAATCGACGCGGTGGCGTCCACTTCGGGCGCGATTGGATTCGTGGAAGAGCGATCGATCACCGATCGCGTGGTCGTTGTGAGGGTGGATGGCAAACTGCCGATGGAGTCCGGCTATTTACCGCATTAGGCGCGATCCGGTACTCTAAGACAGTGCCAGTAAAGAATCGAGGCAATCTGCCGATTACCTAGGCAGGTGCAGATTCCTCGTCTTAGCTTCGTTTTCCAGCAGAGTTTGTTTTTGCCGCGGATTTCGTCCTTTCATCCGACGCCTGGCACCGGTGTTTCGGGAGTCGCGCTATGACGGAGCGGGCTGACGTTCGGGAACTCAAGTTACAACCGACTGGTTTCTGGCGCTCGCTGTTCAAGCTGGATGAAGTTGCAGCGCCTCTGATCGATCCGCTCCATTGCGATGCGCCGGTGCTGCGTCATGCCGAGATTGCCGCGGTGTATAGCGGCCAGCGTGTGGCCGGCGATTTCTACGAGTTCCTGCGGGTGGGGCCGTCGCGCATGCTGTTCGTGCTGCTCGACATCGCCGGCCTGCGAGCAGACACGCGTGAAATCCTGATCGCGGTGCAGAAGACGTTCCGAAGCCTGGCACCCGAGCTTCTCTCCGGAGACGACTTCAACGAGACCACCGCCATGATCGAGCTGTGCAACGCGATGAACCTTACCATTTTGCGTGGCGGCGTTCGCAGTTGTCCGGCGTTCATCGGTTGTTATAACGAAGAGCTGGGGACGGTGTGCTATGCCAATGCGGGCCACACGCCTGGACTGCTTCGAGACCACACGGGAATCACGCTGCTCGAAGCGACGGGGCTGCCGCTTGGGTGGTTCTCGCACACGATGCAGAGCGCGGCTACCTGTCACCTTATGCCGGGCTCAGCTCTTCTGGTTGTCTCGCGCGGAATTGTCGAAGCGGACTGTGTCGACCCGGATCGCGAGGATGCGGAATTTGGGCTCGACGGTGTGAAGCAAAACTTTCAGTGTGCGACCGTGGTCAGCGCCCGCGAGCTGTGCCTGAACATGCTGCAGGCGGCTCGGAAGTTCACACCGATGGCCCCTACACATAACGACCTAACCACGCTGGCGCTGGTGCGGAGTGCCTTTCAGGAAGGGGTTCTGAGCCCCTCGTAAGGCCAGAAGAAGTGCCGGAGTTTCCCTGATCAGAATATGTCCGCTCGGCGATTTCATTTGACATTAAAAGAAAACCAGCAATAATGGCTACCCTTCCCCCCAAGGAGCCTCAATGCATTCCATCGTGCGTCCGTTTGGGCGCCGCAGCCTCTGGACTTCCACCAGTTTTGTCCTCATGTCCTTCGCTTTCCTCTTATCTACTTATTCTCGAGGTTCTTACGGTCAATCGACGAGTCCCGAGGACCGCTTCGTTCGAACTCCGAACAGCTCTCAAGCGATACCGGACGCCCGGCAGACGAAGAAAAATACTGCAGTCGTGGTGCTCGAACTTGCCGGCGAACCTATCGCCGTGGTTCGCGGACGAGCGCCCGGCAAACATCTCCCGGTGGCCAGTGAAAAGGCGATCGCACGGCAACTTCGCACAAAACAAGACGCCCTCATACCCCTCATTCAGGCTCACGGCGCGAAGGTGCTGTCTAAGCTTCAGTACGCCCTTAACGGCATTAAGGTTCTAACTACTGAGGATCAGATCCCTGCTCTCTCCCGGTTGCCTGGCGTTGTGGCGGTTAGGCGCGTCCAGATTCATACCCTCGACAACGCCACCAGTGTGCCGTTCATCGACTACACCCACGCGAACTTCGGCGGGCCGGGTACGGTGGCAGCATTCAATGCCGCCGCCGCTGCCAGCACAGTGGCCGCGGATCCAACTCTGTTTGGTTCAGGCGCCCCAAAGGTGAAGGGAGGGTATGACCTGGTAGGCGACGCCTATGACGCCGGCTCGACTGATCCGGCGCACTACACGCCGGTACCCGATCCTAATCCGCTGGACTGCAACGGGCATGGCAGCCATGTTGCGGGCACCGCCGCAGGATTCGGTGTATTGGCTAATGGCACGACTTACCCGGGACCATATGACGCGACTACTCCTGGCAATACCTTTCTGATCGGTCCCGGGGTGGCGCCCGCCGCCAATATTTACTCTTTCCGCGTATTTGGCTGCTCGGGTTCGACCCTTGTCGTGGTGGACGCCCTCGACATGGCGGTGCAGGCTAACGTGAATGTCATAAGCATGTCGTTGGGTTCGTCCTTCGGCACCAAGGACTCCGCCGACTCTCTAGCTGCCACCAATGCAGAGAAAGCCGGCATTATTGTGATCGCCTCTGCCGGCAACGCTGGAAATATTCCCTATATCACGGGGTCCCCGGCGGCCGCCGATTTGGTGATCAGCACTGCGGCCATGGAATCGCATTCTTCTTTCCCCGGCGTTAATCTTGCGCTTTCCACCGGATCAACTCTCGTTGCGCAGAATTCCAACGAGGCCATCTTCAGCGACGGAACTTCCCTGCCGATTGTCGTTCTCCGGAATGGAAATGGAACCATTTCGCTCGGCTGCAATGAGAGCGAATACCAGGATTCGGTCATCCAGGGCAAGCTCGTCGTCACCGCGCGGGGCACTTGCGCCCGCATAAACCGGGCCATCTTCGGATCCAAGCATGGGGCGGCGGCGGTTGCCATGATCAACAACGGTGCCGGACTTCCGGCACTGGAGGGTCCCATCAACGGGGTGAGCATACCTTTTATAGGAGTACTTCAGTCGGACGGCACAGCCATGGCTGGAGCGGCTTCCGCAACGCTCTCGAACAGCACCAATAACAATCCCAGCTTTCGGCAATTTGCATCCTTCACCTCGACAGGACCCCGTATCGGCGACGCGAGCCTAAAACCTGATATCACCGCGCCTGGAGTTAGTATCGTTTCGACCGCCATGGGCACCGGCACAGCCGGGACCATGTTTTCAGGGACATCCATGGCCGCCCCTCACGTCGCGGGTGTGGCGGCACTAGCCCTGCAGGCTCATCCTGGATGGACTGCTGATGATGTCAGGCTCGCCATCGTCAATACCGCCGATCCCACTCAGATCACGAGTTTTCTCCCACGGATTGGCGGAAGCGGACTGGTGCAACCCTATCCCGCCACGCTTACGTCAACCGACGCCCAGGGTGACAATGGCGCTGGAAGTCTCAGCCTCGGGCTGGCTGAGTCTTCCGCTGACTTTCAGCCGTCTGGCAACATCACGGTTC
>WNFN01214497.1_pt1 | contig 12760 bp, 7 predicted proteins | sample 5400161 | NCBI WGS metagenome assembly WNFN01 (sample SAMN13153353, study PRJNA577476) | soil metagenome | isolation source: 80 cm saprolite on Douglas fir-dominated hillslope | place: USA:California | collected 2013-09-17
GAAAAGACCGAACAGGCGGTGCAGGAGCAAGTCGCCGAGGCCGAACGGCAGCGGATCGCAACCGACACGCCCGCCACCAGCAAACCTCCGGAAAGCAAGATGGCCGCCGCCGATGCATCCGCGGACGAGCCTGCCGCCGGCCCGATAGCGATTGAGAGGAAGCAAGGGCCGAGCCTTGCATCGCTGGGCGACGCATCGCCCCCGGTCGAACTCGTAAAATCGGTACAGACCGAACTGCGCCGCGTCGGCTGTCTGACCGCCGCCGCCGACGGCGAATGGAAAACGGCATCACAGCGTTCGCTGACGTTGTTCAACAAGCACGCCGGCACGAAACTCAACGTCAAGCTCGCAAGTCTCGATGCACTCGATGCCATCAAGCTCAGGTCGACGCGGATTTGCCCGCTAATCTGCGAGCACGGCTTCAGGCCCGATGGCGACAACTGCAGCAAGATCGTCTGCGCGGAGGGCTCGTTCCTCAATGAGAACAATGAATGCCAGAAGCGGCGTGCGAAAAGGCCAACCGCAAGGCGCGAGCCCGACGACAGGCCTGCGCGCGTGGACCGGCTGGTTCGCGAACGCCGGAATACGGAGGCCAGCGCAGGCAAGACGAAATCATCAGGCCAGATTGTTTGCGATCGCCTCGGCTGCAAACCCGTCGATCCCGGATGTCATATTGAACTTAGAAGCACGTCGCAGGCCGCCGGCGACGGCGGCAGCGTGCAGGTTTGTCGATGAGGCATTTTCATTCACTGAAGATTGCGAACCACGCGGAACCTGTTTTGTATAATGGCTGATGTCGATTTCGTATCGGAAAACGCGCGGCGGATGTCGCGGCAATGTTGGCAAACAATCCACCACAAGACCCGTATGTATGCGGCCCCCGGGAGGTGGCGCCAGACTAGCCAGCGCCGCGCTCGCTACCTGATCGAATATTGCTTGATATCGAACGACCAATTGCTCGGCTGCAGTTTGCCGGTGCCGGGATCTGGTACCCGCAGTTCGCTCGTCCATCCGGTCAGGTAGCCGATGGTCTCTGCTTCGGTTCGCGGCTTCTGCGCATTATCGGGCAAGTCGAGAATTTGAACTCGCCGGTCGCTGAGAATTGCGACTAGCGCCGCCTCCCCTGTCGGCGACGTTATGACGTATTCGAAGCCACGTTTTTTGGCCGCCGAATTCGGGATCAGCAACTCCTCGCCCGGCTTGATGAAATTCGCCGCCGCTTCCTGGGATTGAGCGATCATTTCAGGACTCGGAAAAATCTGGGACATATTCCCGTTGGCATCGATGTCGACCAGCAGTAAATAGCCCGACTTTTTGGTCTTAACCCGAAATGAAATTTTTGTGCCGACGCTGACGGACCGATCAGGACTCATCTGCAGCGACACATTCGCTGTGTTGGGAATATTGGCCATGGCATTATTTCGATCGGAGGCGTTTTGCGTGACCCTCATCGCGGGCGGAACAGGTGGGATCGGCGACGATGTCGAGACTGCAAAGGATTCGAAAGATGGGAATTCAGCGGGTAAAAACTCTGTCGGACCGATTCCGGTGGGCTTTGCCACCGCGGCGCCTCTGTTCGACATCGCCAGCACGCCGAGACACCACCCCAAGATCAATCTGTTCGGCAGCATCACTGTTCTCGCAGGCGAAGCGTCAGGGTACGGTAAAGAATCCGACCGAACCGACACGCGCGTCAGCCGGCATGTATCGCTCCAGGCTCTTGATAACCTGTCCAGATGCGCGCCGATGATTCAGTTGCTGAAGCGCTTTCTCGAAGTCAACCATGCGCTGCGGCGATGTCACAGCGACGATCTGCTCTGCGCCAAACGGTTCGCGCACACGCAGCGGAAGCCGCAGGTTGGCTGATCGGACCGGCGACGCATCAGAGCCGATTGGATAAAGCATCTGAATCGTGCCGTCGCCGGAAACGTTGAACAACACCACTGCGCGTCCCCCAACCTCGGACAGATCGATATTGACCGTCTGATCATTGCGGTGGAGACGATCGTCCGGCGAGACACGCATGACCTGTGGCGATTGGGTCGCTTTGCCTTTGAGAGTGCGGATCGCCGCCGTCCTGTCGATGACGGTGGGAAGATCTGCCGGGTCAATCCCATAGGCGATGACATCGCCCCAGGCGATGACATCGTGCGAAACCGGATCCCAGATCAGGTCTGGATTGTCCGTGGGCTGCACCGCCTGAAACGTCGAGTCGAGGGATTTCGGACTGGGAAAATAGTTGGTCTTACCGTCAAGCGCCGCCAGCCGGATCGGCGGACTCACCTGCCCAACGATCTGCGGGTTCGGACCCGGCAATGGGATCGGTGCGATGCCGCCGGCCGCAAGGCTCGCGGATGCCGGCGGCAAGGACGCCAATGACTGACGCGCCGACAGCTGAGGGCCTTCGATAGGTCCCTGGATCAGCGTAACCCCGCGCGTCAGGCCGAACGCGACGTCGATGTCGGGCGACCGGTTCGGCGAGGTCATGGTAACCACGTTCTGCCGCTGATCGGATAGCTGGTACACGACTTGCCGGATATTGGCGAAAAATTCCTTGAGCGTCACCTTACCGTCGTGATCGGCATCGGCATTACCCTCGATGGCTCGGGCAACGGCGTAGCTCAGCGCGCCTCGCAATCCGTCGATGCCCGGGACACGGACTTCTGGCGCCTTGGTATTGCGATCGACCGCGGCCAGAAAGGCTGTATGGTCGAGATCGAGCTCCGAGCGCGGATCACCCTGATCTGAAACCGGTTTCAGTTCGTCGACCAACAAGTTGTAGCCTGGAATTTGCCGGAAGCTCATTTCTGCGGCACGTGGATCGATGTCACGCACCATGCCGCCGCCATGACATGTATCCGCAACGAAAATAACCTTGGCTCCACGTAACTCAAATTGCTTGATAAAATGATTGAATTCGCTGCCGAGGATGCGTTGCTGCGAACCCGTCGGTGTGGCCTCGAAGCCGGGCAACAGGAAGACGTCCTCCATGCCATCGGGCTGCGATCCCTTGATGCGCTCGGGCTCTTGAGCTCCATGTCCGGCAATCGACAAAAAGACGATATCGTTGGTCTTGGTACGCTCGACCAGCGCGCTGATCTCGCGCAGCACGTTCGACCGGTCCGCACGGTCGTTGATCAGCGCCGTCACATCCCGAACACCCATCGTCCTCAGACTTGAATCGACGTCGTGGGCGTCTGCCGTCGCGCCCTTCAGTTTACGGACATGCTGATAGTCATCAATGCCGATCACCAGTGCCCGTACTTCGCCGCCGTCGGGATTGCTGAGCTGCAGCGTGCTCGCCGCCCGCGCGCTGTCCAGGTGAACGCTCGATGCGGAAATCAAAGCAATGGTAAACATAATCTTCCAAGGCCCGGGCATTGCTCAATTCCTCAACAAATTCCCACTTCACACGCTCCGTCCAAACCTCCACCATCCTGGAGTAGAGGCCGGATATAACGAACGTTGGCGAATACGCATTCGTGTTTGATGCCGCTTACTAGGTTCACCGCTTCACCGTGCCCGGCCTTTTCGAACGCCCGGTTGGCGAGTCGGACTCCTGATAGGCACTCGCCGAAACCGTCATCTCGTCCTCGGCCAGGGCGCGGAACCGTACCGGGACGTAGCCGCGCTCCAAAAGTGACGCCAATGGATAGACGTTGCGACAGACGCGACCGTTGCAGCCACCAGTTGACGACTCCATCACTTCGGCCTTGCGATCCGGGGTAAAGCGCAGGAACAGCATGACGTGCGACCCCGGCTTGTTCAGCGCGTCACCCGGCTTCAGATCCCAGGGATTCTCCACCGTCTTGGCGATCGCCGGAATGGCAGCGGTTGTGTAGTGAACCGACAGTCCCCACGCCGCACTCACGAAAGCGGAACAATCCACTCCGGCAACATCGGTTCGCGGGGAGTTGCGCGTGCAGACGTTTCCGGCCATGGTTCCGGCTTCGATGCGAAGGCGGAAATTTGCAAGCGAACCATGACAACCCCAGCAATAGGGCACGCCGCGGACTTCCTGATTGACCTTGCCCTGCAGATACCAGGGGCGGCGAATCCGATTGAAGCCGGTGCAGGCAGTGTCCGGATCGGAACCATAATTTGCCGGCGTCAGCTTCCATTGCACCCCTTCGAACGCAAACGCGGTTTTGATGGTCTGCTGGCGATTGGAAGGCCGCACCGCCGCGATCGCGTCGAACTTGCCATCAAACTTGCCCTCAAGCAGATTCTTGGCCGGGGTCCGCGGCAGGCGAAGGTCGATCACCGAGGCATTGCGAAGCGAGCGGAAACCGACGCCTACAACTTCGACGTCGTCCGCTTTGGTGCGCAGAAAGTAAACGTCGCCATCGCCGGAAATTGTCACGAAACGCCGGGTCAGCGGCGTGTTTTCCAAAGGCAGCTCAAAAATGCCTTCGAGCTTGCCGTTCGACGCGTAGCGCGCCACGAAGGTCGAGGCCCGTTGTCCCGAATCTGGAACATTCTCGCCCAGGACATAGAAGCGATCACTGTCGTCGATTTCGAGAAACTCCACTGTGCCAAGCTTGTTCGGGACGCGCAGGCTGAGCTGGGCAATGGTCTCGTTGTTGTCCATGGTCTGGACTTCGATGCGAACGCTGCTGTCACCTTTGTTGGGAATGATGTCGGCAATCACCGATCCCTTGCCGTGGGACGCGACATATTGCCGGTCGGGCTGCCGGGTTTTTTTGATGACCGCGGCGCGGGTGTTCTGATCAAGCAAATCAGCCGCGCTTCCCGGAGGTTGCGAGCCCATCTGCGCGAAAGCCGAGACGGCGAATTGATCGTCTGCGTCGCGGGTGAGGACCTCCTCGAGCTGAACCACACCGTCGTCGAGGCCGCGGGTGGATTGTTCATTGGCGGCCTTGAGCGTGCGGATTGAACCGTCCCAAACCAGGATGTCGCTCTTGCGGACGACAAGATCGTTTGCCTGGATATCCGCGGGCATTTTCAAAATGCTCGGATCGCTGGCAGGTTGCTTCGGATTGAACTTGAGAATGCGGCCGTTGATCTGATCGAGCACAAACAGATTGCCCTGCACGTCGGAGGTAAGCGCCTGCGGACCGGTCAATTCCACGTCTTCACCGGCGGCGGCGATGCCGACCGTCGTGGAGGTGGTGCCGGTGGAAAATTGTCGCACCACCGTGTCCGCAGCCGCGGCAGCGCCCACAAACGAGGCGACCCATCCCATCATGATGGTGCGAAGCAACCACTTTTGACAAAACATGTTCGCCTCAATACTCAACAATCAACTGAACTGTTGACCGGTATCCTCCGACCAACTTGTATCGCCCGATCGATTGGAGTTGCAGCTGGCCTGTTCCGTTCGATCACTTATGCGCGCGCATCGACACGGCCGCATCAGCCGATCGGAGGATAGGGTCTCAATATACGTTGAGGCTGACCAATGGTTTAAGGCCAAATACGGTGCGAAACATGGCTCGGGCCCGTTTTGAAAAGTGGTGCGATCTGTATCGTCCGATCGATTGAAGGCCGGCACACGCATATGTGGCATAGCGATGTAGAGGAGCGATCATGGACCGGCTGAAATCGTGCTTCATTGCCATTATTGGCATGTTGGTGGTCTCCTGCGCGGCCCGCGCCAATGATTCTGCCGCGGAGCTATCGATTGGCGGACTGCAATTCGTACGTACCAACGACATTGCAATGCAGAGCGAGGATCTGCGGATATCGCTCGACCGCGTCACCGTGCGCTATCAGTTCGCGAACACGTCCGCAAAGCCCGTGACGCTGACTGTCGCTTTTCCGTTGCCTGATATCGACCTTTCGGATGCGGAGAACGTCGCGCTTCCCTCGACCGATCCGGTCAACTTCGTCGATTTTGAAACCAAGATTGACGGCGTTCCCGCGAAGTTCCAGATCGACCAGCGCGCAATGGTTGGCGACAAGGATGTTACCGCCCAGCTCGATCAATTTAAGTTGCCGCTTCTGCCGATCGGAAGCCGCGAAATCCGAATAGCCGATCTGCCCGAAGCAACCCGCACCAAGCTCGCGGATCAGGGCCTGTTGATGCCTGTGAGAACCGACGGCAAAAACCACCAGCAATATGCCGTGGCCTGGGTCGCGAAAACATCCGCGCTTCGCCAGCAGACGTTCCCCCCCGAGCGTGGGGTCATCGTCGAGCACCAGTACAGGCCGAGCGTTGGCACCGGTTCCGACACCATCCTGCGACGGATCCTCCGCTCCAACAAATCGCTCTCCCCTGAAGTGGAACGATATCGAAAGGACTATTGCGTCTCCGACGCGTTCCTGGCGCAACTCGACGAGCGCGCCGGCAACGGCGCGCTCAACGCGCCGATGATTCAGGAACGGCGGATCAACTACGTGCTCAAGACTGGTGCCAATTGGGCCGGGCCGATCCGCTCGTTCAAGCTGACCATTGATCCCGGCGCCGGCGATCGCCTGGTCAGTTTCTGCCCCGGCCGGCTGAAGCCAACCGCGCCGAATGCACTGGAATTTACCGCCAAAGACTTCACGCCCGAAGGCGATTTGAAGATCCTGATCGTTGGCCGTTTTTGACCATCGTATATGATCACCGCATCGGTCATTGATTTTCAGTTCTTGAGGCGAAAATAACGTGCTGCTGTGGCGATTGCTACATTGTTGCGCTGAGCCTCGCTGACAGCCTGCAGGAAGAAGGTATCAGCGTCCATCGGTTTGGGCTGCCGCAAGGAAGCGAGAAGCTGCGACGTCGTCACGGCCATCACCAGTTGCGGACCATCGCCTCCGCCTCCGCGCTGGATCCCTATGGAGAATGACAGGGAATCGATGCCCGGCTTCAACAAATAGGACAGGTTTTGCACCTCTCCGCTATCTGACACCAACAGCAATTCGACAACGCGATTGGCGAAATTCTCGATGGTGCCGCTTAGCGTCTCCCCATTCTTGACTTCAATGGAGTTGAGGTTGATGCGCGGTGTTCGCGCCTGGTTGCTGCCGTGCTCGCCGAGGAATTTGATCGCCGGACACTGAGCCTGTGTGACCAGCCTGGCGCCGATCGAGGCCTCAAAACCCAGGTCGCGCTTGAACGCCTTGTCGAGAGCGTCAAACGGCGCCGTCGATGCTCCAAAGCCCTCAATAACCGCGGCGTTCGAACTGATCGCAACGGGAAGGATGAAAAAACAATTTCCTACACTGTACTGCTCGACAAATCGACGAACGCGATCGGTGCGGGCTGCCGCATCGCCGGCCGACGGCGTGGGTGCTGTCGGCCGCTGTGCGGGCAAAGGCGGCGATGCTTTCGGCTCTGGCAAGGCAGCCTGGGATTTCTGGCCGAATTCCGGCAGCGGCGGCGGCTTGACGATAGCTGGTGCCGACCAAACCAGGGTATAGACCGCATAGACCCCCTGTCCGACCAGCGCGGCGAGAACAGCGGCAGCGAGGATCGACCAGAGCGAGCGGCGATTTAGCTTCGGCACCAGGCGCCGTTCCGGCCGGACCGCAGGAGTCTCGAGGCGATCCAGCGGATTTAAACCTCGCGGGGGTGACGAAGCGATCCGCCAGTTCGCGATCTCCACCATCGTTGCGGGCCGGTTTGCAGGATCAGGCTGAAGCATCTGTTCGAGCAACGGACGGATTCGCATGTCAATACCGCCGAGATCGGGCACACGCCGACGCTTCTCGACCAGTTGAAACTGGCTGCCGCCCATGTCGAGCTTCTGTCCGGTCAAGGCGTAGAACAGCAACAGGCCGAGACTGTAGATATCGGATTTCGCGGTGACCTCATCGCCGTAAAGGCCGACCTGTTCCGGCGAGACATAGTTGTCCTTGCCGGCAAAGCCGGAGCCGATAATGGTTTTATCGCCCAGCTGGGTAGAACGGGCGATGCCGAAATCGATGATCTTGGCCCGCGTCACATCGCCCAGCGGAACGATAATATTATCGGGAGACACATCGCGATGAATAATTCCGCGCTCATGAGCCGCCTGGAGGCCCGAGGCGATGCGCCGCATCAACTTCACCAGCGCCTCGAACGTCAACGGACCGTCCGCCAAAATATCCGACAGCGAACGACCATCGACGAATTCCATCGCCAAATATGGCCGTTGCAGCGCTGGCTCGACCGAAAAAAGGAAGTAGCGCACGATGGCGTCGTGCGGCAAATGATGAAGCGCCGCAGCTTCCCTGCGGAACAGCGCCAATGCGGCCTCGTTTTCCGCCATATCCGGCAGAAGCATCTTGATTGCCACGGCGGCGCCGGTCTGAATTTCGTGACACTTGTAGACTTCGCCCATGCCGCCGGCGCCAATCATCTGATCGATTTCGTAAATACCATTCAGACGCGTACCGGATGCCACGCCGCGATAAGACGGACGGAACGGCTCTTTAGAATTCATTGCCGCCACACTCCGGACCACCTGTGACGGGCGAATTTGTCGGCTCGGATGAGCGCGGCACCGCTGCCATCAGGCGAACGACGACGACCGTCACGTTGTCGAAACCGCCACGCTCCAGCGCCAGCTCAAGCATCACCTCACAAGCAGCCCGCGCGTTGCGGCCCGCTGCGTACAGAAGAATCTCGTCGTCACGCAAGTGCTTGGTCAGACCGTCACTGCAGATCACAAAGATATCGCCAGGGTCAGCCGACCCGCTAACTATCTCGAGCTCCAAATCCTCAGCGACGCCAACCGCGCGGGTGATCACATTGTTGGGCCAGTTCTTGGCGTCTTCGCGGGACAGCGTCCCGGCCGCTACCAGTTCCTCGACTTCCGTGTGGTCGCGCGACAACTGCTTGATCGCACCGCCGTTGATCAAATAGACCCGACTGTCGCCGGCCCAGACGCAGGCATAGTGCTTGTCGCGGACGAGCAAAACCGCGGCCGTGGTGCCGATAGTTGCGCCATCGCGCGCGCGGCTCAAATCCACGATCTGCTGGTTGGCGCGAAAAATCTGAGTCTCGCATTGTTCCAGCAGATCGAGTGCTGCTTCGGGCTGCTCAATTGCGTCGAGCGATTCCACCAAAATCCGGCTTGCCAGATCACCAGCTTCGTGGCCACCCATGCCGTCGGCCACCGCCCACAAACCGGTGTCGGTGCGCACCAAGCACGAATCCTCGTTGCGCACGCGCACCTTGCCGGCGTGCGTCACGCTGCTGACGTCAAAACTCAACGGCGATACGCTCCGGTCAGCAAGGTGGAATAGCGGTATGGGTCCGGCAAACCGCGGCAACTTAATGCCAGCGGAGGAAAATCGCCGCCGCCAGCCGTCCACCAGAAGCTTGCGGCAGCATAGACCTCGGGGCTGGTGGCACGAAGCGCCGACAGCGTCGCCGCGAAATCCGTTCCGGCCATCACCATTCCGGCCATGTCGTCACCGAGTGACACGATACTCGTGTCGGCAGCGGCGCGGGATAGAGTTCGCGGAACCGCAAGGCCGTCCAACCCCGACGAGATGTCGTCGAAAGCTGCATCGTTCGCGAGCGTCGAGAGCAGAAAGCTCTCGGCTACGCCGAACCACTCATCCAGAGTATCGACGTCGGGCGGCGAAATCGGAGCGCCGGCATCCGCGATCACGTGCAACGTGAGGGGATAGTAGCGCCCCATGCCCCAGCGCCAAGCCAGAACCGCCAGACCGGCGCGGTAAGAAAGGCCTGTTGCCATCGGTCACCCAGCTGGTGACGGCTTGCCGACAGCGAGGATTGCACCCACGGCTCCCAGGCTTCGAGGAAGCTTCGCGGCGTCGCCAACGCGATGAAGTCGCGCTTGGCACCCAGCTTTCCAAACAGACCGCAGCGCATGATCGTATTCAAATTCCGCTGGGGCAGCGGAACTCCCTGAGCGTCGCCAGATTGAACGGATTGCGAACCGACCCGGTCGAGATCTGATAATTCAATTCGTTGCCGGCTACGATGAAGCTGGCGCTCGCGGTTTCGCCCTTTGCAGTCAGTGAACCGGCCTCGAGCATCCGGAACAGCGACCAAGGACCGGTCCTCTCGAGTACCGAGGGCGGCCCGGTTTCGCTGCTGACCGAGATTGCGGTACGCGCCGACGGACCGGGCCACTGCACCGTGGACGGCGCAGCGCTTGAAGCCGGTGACGGCGCGCTGAAGGCTGTCGCTCCGGCCGGAGCACTCGGGCTTGCGATGATGGTGCCGCCGATTTCCGTCTTGATGTCGACGCCGGGGCCAGCGGCGCGCGGCGGCTTGATGGCCAGCGATACCTGCGGCATGCTGCCGCCGGTCTGAAAAAACGCGTCACGGATATAGGCGGCATTTTGAAACTGCTTCAGCGTTTCGGGCGACAACGCCCGGCCGACTGGACTTTCCTTCCGCCAGACCCAGTCCGGTCGCGACGTATCCGCGTATGGCGCAAGGAACTGGGCGAAGAACTTGTCGATGATACCGTTCGGGCTGAACAGCTTGCCGAAATCTCCAAGCGCAACCTCCTGATTGCTGCCACGCACGAAAGGATAGCGATTGCTGATCGTCTGCTGGCAGACCGGGGTAACCTGATCACGCAACGATTGCAGCAGTTGTCCGGCTGTCGAGGCCGCTATGCTGCCTTCGAACTCGGCAGCTGCGCCGCGCAACATATCGGAGAACGGTGGCGGCATACGCGACGCATTGTTGCGCAGCGCGGCGACCTGCGTCTGCAGCGAAGTGGTCGCCTGCGCGGTCATTTGCGGGTTCTCGACGATCAGCGTCAGGTTCTGCGCGATGTCGTTCAGGTTGGCCACGACGGAATCAATCGGCCGGCGGGTGCTGTCACCCTCCAGCACCGAATGAAAGGGTTTGAACTGCGCTTCGATCCCGGCACCGGGTGAACCATCCTGCGTATTGAACAGCGCCGGTGACGGCCGCGCAAGCGCATCCGACGGCGCGGCCGCATTGGTGGGCTTTGGCCGCTCCTTGGTGAGCGCGGTTTCGTCACGGATCGACTCCAGAATTTGGCGCAGCGGCGAGGTCGGCGCTGAGAGCGCGCGTAGCGCGTCGTATTTCGGTTTGTCCGCCAGCAGTTTTTTCAACCGCAGGTTTCCCAGCGCCGCGCGCCACGTGGTGACAAAATCATTGGAATAGATATTCAAGAGTTCACCGGCCAAGGCGTCATATTGCTGAGCGATCGCGGTCTGCTGTCCGGCGTCGCCGAGCACCCAGCGGTCGCGGCTTATCCGTTCCGACAGTCCACCCAGCTTCGCAATAAACATCTGCTGGAAGCCGCTATAGGTGAAGAAGGCCGGCACGCGGATGTTGTCGAGTGACTGCCCTGCCTTGCTCTCGAAGACGACTGACACGTCCGGTCCGCCTTTGCGTGTCACGGCCCAGTCGCCCGTTGTCGAGGCGCCGGCTTCCGATTTCAGAAATTCATAGGCCCGTTGCGCCACGCTAAGACGAGCAAGCGAATTCTGCGCCTCCCGAATCAGGCGGCCGTCGAGTTCGACCAGTGGCGGCTGCTCGGTTTCCAGATCGAACATCGCGGCGAGATGTTCCTCGAGCAGCCGACGGCCTTCCGCGTTGGTCGCGCCCGGATAGAGATTGTCGGCCCAGTCACGCTGCATCCAGGATTTGATCAATCCCCGATCCGGCGGATGCTGACCGCCGAGCATGAGATAAACCTTCAATGCTTCATAGACGAAGGCCGGCTCACTGAGCCTCGCGTTGAGCTGCTCCTCCAGCCGGTAGAGCAGGCGCGGACGGAACATGCGTTCGAGCGCGGTATGGTATGCAGCATTCGACACCGACAACAGCCGTGGGTGCTGGCTGAGCCCGAAGCGCTCGGATAGCGGTACCTGCACATCGCGAGTCGCATAGCCAACGGGTGCATTGCGCAGGCGATGCAGCAGCGGCAAAACCTTATCGAGATCATGATCGGCAATCAGGGTTTGCTTGATCAGCGGCGCCCCGACCGATGCATAATCACCGTCGACCACCACAGCCTGCTCGATCAGGCCGGAATTCCTCTTGTAACTGGTGAGCCACGCGAGGCTCAGTCCGATAGCGCACAGGCCGATCAGCGACAGTGCTGCAGTCTTGATGAGCAATGCGCGCCGCACGGCGCCGCGATCCGTCGAGACCCAATCGGCTTCGCCGATGATGACCTTCATGATCAGATTCGTGAGAAAGAAACTTTTGCCGGAGCCGTGATAAGCCCCGACGGAGACTTCCTCCGCGCCGAAGGTTCGCGCCAGCGATCCGATCAATTGATCGATCGGCGTGCCTTGCTGGGTTCCCGAGGTGAAGTAGAACCCGCGCAAGCTGGCGTTGACGTGATAGCGGGTGGGCTCGAAGATCTGATTGAGAAAATTGTGGATCTGCGGTTTCAGCCGCGCCATTTGCGCCGCGAAGCCGAACAACTGGACGCGATGCTGGGGAGCGGGTTCGTCCTGTAGCCGATCCAGGGTTTCCTCACTGAGGCGCTCCAGCAGGAGATCGAATTCGTTAGGAATGTCGCCAATCAGATTCTTGTTCTTGTCCGCGGTCTGAAACGTTGCGCCCCAGACCTGTCGCCGGCCGGCCTCGTTAAGATAGCTGAAATACTCGGCGAATCCCGCGACCAGATCGACCTTGGTGAACAGCGCATAAACCGGAAAACTGACTTTGAGCCGCTGGTGCAGTTCGAGCAATCGCATGCGGATCGCCTCCGCGTGCGCTGCGAGATCCTGGCGCGACATGGTAAGGATATCCTCGATACTGATGGCGATCAGGACGCCATTGATCGGCTGTCGCGGCCGACTTTTCTTCAGCAGATCGAGGAACGAGAACCAGCTTTCCTTGTCGCTCTTGGCGTCG
>WNFN01242590.1_pt1 | contig 12760 bp, 14 predicted proteins | sample 5400161 | NCBI WGS metagenome assembly WNFN01 (sample SAMN13153353, study PRJNA577476) | soil metagenome | isolation source: 80 cm saprolite on Douglas fir-dominated hillslope | place: USA:California | collected 2013-09-17
AGGAGCTCATCCCTACCGGTTGAAGCGGACGAGCGAGAGCTCATCCCTAGCGAGTGGCCGTTCGATGGGCTAAAATGGCCGTTGCTCGATCTTTTGTCAGAATGAAGGTGGTTTCGGCGAGATCATTAGGCGAGGTTCTAGATTGAATGACGTTAGCCGAAGCGGATCTTAGCAACACAGGCACCCGCAGCCCAAAGAATAGAGTTCTCTGGATCCTGTTTGGACATAGAACCTATTGGTGGGGCCAATTGGCTGCCTGGGTTGGTATTTGGCTGCTGTTCTGCGCGATTTTTGTTTCCGCTTTATCAGATGTGCGCACGACCTATTTCCTGGTCGATCAAGTCTTCTTTTGTGTTCTAGGTTTAGCAGCTACCCATTTGCTTCGAGCGATCTTCTTTTTACTGCATTGGGATGCCCTCGGCCTGGCCGCTCAGTTTTCACGAGTGTTATTGATGATTTTATTACTGGGGGCCGCCGAATCGTGGGCGTTCACTTCGCTTCGTCCACCGTTGCATCACGAAGTCTCAACCCGCCTGGTTCCCAGGCCCGAATCGTTAGGACCAAGAATGCATCGGAATGAAACCGAGGCCACGTTTCCTAACCTGGTTAGATTCTCTTTCGAATTCGCGAAGACTTTGCTGACCCTGTTTGCCTGGGCCGCGATCTATTTTGGTTACCGGTCGTAGCCAGGTGAATCCGCATTTTCTGTTTAATAGCCTCAATACGATCCGAGCATTGATCGACGAGGATCGACTGAAGGCTCGGGAAGGGATCACACGTTTGGCGGAATTGTTTCGCGCTTCCTTGCGCAGCTCTGAGGTGGATACGGTGTCGCTACGCACAGAGCTACAAACGGTGAACGCTTATTTAGGTCTAGAAAAATTACGGTTTGAAGACAGATTGCAAATCCGGATGAAAGTCGATCCAAAAGCGATGGAGATGACGATCCCGCCGTTCGTGTTGCAGACGTTAGTTGAAAATGCGTTCAAGCATGGAATTTATCCACAAACGGCAGGCGGGGTAGTTAGTTGTGTCATCCAGGCAACCCCAAACGGTATGCAGGTTTCAGTTACTAATCCGGGCCAGTTACCCTCGGAGGAAAAGTACCGAGAAAGCGGCATAGCCAATGCGCGAGCCCGGCTTAAATTAATTTACGGCAAGAATGCTACCCTCGACATTGTCCAGGAAGAGCCAAGAGTGGTGGAGGTGAAGATGTTTCTGCCGCAAGCATGAAGTAGATATGAAGGCGTTGATTATTGATGATGAGCGGCTGGCGCGGGCAGAGGTCCGGCGTCTGTTGGACGATTTTAATTGGGTCAAAGTTGTGGGTGAAGCCGAGAATGCGGAGCAAGCACTCGGGTTGATTGAAACGCAGCAACCGGACTTGATATTTTTGGATGTCCAGATGCCGGGAAAATCCGGGTTCGAATTAATTGAGGATATACGGGGGGAGATGCCTCGGATTATTTTCACCACAGCTTATGACGAGTTCGCTTTAAGAGCATTCGAAGTGAACGCGCTCGATTACTTAATGAAGCCGATTACTCCCGACCGTTTTGCCGCTGCCTTATCCCGAGTCCGTGACGAACCGGCCGAGTCTGCAGACCAGTCTCCCTTGCGTTCGTCTGATCAGGTCTTTGTTCGAGATGGTGAGCGTTGCTGGTTCATTCCGGCCAGCAAAATCCGTTTACTGGAGTCGGAAGGTAACTACACCCGGGTTCGATTTGAGAACCAATCGCCGTTGATTTATCGATCTCTGACTACACTGGAGCAGAGGTTGCCCGCTGAAGATTTCTTCCGGATCAATCGGCAACAAGTGGTTAATTTGCATTTTATCGAAAAGATTGAGACGTGGTTCAGCCATGGCCTGAAAATCTGGCTGAAAGGTGGCGAAGAATGTGAGGTGTCACGGAGAGCAGCTAGGGCGTTCCGGCAGAAGTTGAGTTTATAGCCGCCACGCGCATCAGCGGCTGCCGCGGGACGAGGGCGATCGGTCGGACCCGTGAAGCGCTGCCTCGCTTGCGAGGCCGTGGTGAACAAGGGAATATCGTCAATCAACGTCCTTGCCCGTAATGCGCTCTATCCTGTCGATTGCTAACCATCGTTTGTTAATACTGCCTAAAATCGGCACACGATCGCTTGTAAGTTCCGAGGCAGAGTGGGACAATTCATTTGTCACTCTGCCTTGTGGTGTGTTGGGTCAAGGCATCTATCCAATTAACAGGACCCCGGGAGAACATCCTATGTATACCTTTAATATACCGACCGGGCCAGCTAGCTACGCTGAGAAACTGGCCCAACGGAAAGAATCCGCGCGTAATACGATCCGTGAAGCTTCCGTTGTTGAACTTCGTACCTTAGTTACTGAGCTCTTTCCCGACGGAACTCATCCATTCGTTGAACCGGTTACGCGATTCATCGAAGAACATAAGTCCGAACGAGTCTATCGAGGTGAAACTTCGGATGGCATCTCTTTCGTTTATTATCCGAAGGCCAATAACGGGCTCTGGTACACATTTACCGGCAAGCTGCCTAGTGTTGGCCGGTTGGGAATAAATAGCCTCAAAGTCCTTGGTGAAATCATGGCGGAGACCGGACGTTTGTGAATGTTCGAGGGGTAAGCAAGCCGGTGGCGTGGCAGCGTAGAAATCGGTCTTGACTTGGGAGCTGAAGTCATTGGTCAAAACCGGGTAGACCAGCGCGGATTAGCTCAGAGAAGTCCGATGCTTGGTCTGCTGCTTGAGCCTTTTCGTCTATTAGTGATCTAGCTTTCAGTTCTGCGAACGGGAGACGGCTGGCGAATCCGTCATGTTCATACACAAAGTGGTCGATGGTGCCGTTCAACAGCAATTGCCAATCCCATGGCACAGGTTTAGTCGTTGTGGCTGCGGTGTGCGTACGAACGTTGGTGGTGCAGTTGCTGGTTATCGCATTGTAAAATCGAGGGTGCTGATGCAGAGCATCGACTGTCCTCAGGTAATCCAGAAATAAGGCCTGGGCTCGCTCCGGTCTAATGCTAGTGCGGTAAAGATAGAGCTGTTCGTGCCGGTAATTGGTTCGGACTCGAACCACGTCGCGTTCGTCCGCCACGATATAAATGAGGGCGAATTGCTTATAGAAACCGCGAAGAGTGGAGTAACTTTGGCTTTTAGTCATTCTGGTCTCAACTGAGATGGCCACGTGGTCATCAGTCCCGAATTGGAAACTGACAATTGGATGGCAAATCAGTGTTGATCCCCAAAAGTTGATGAAGAGATCGACCGCCTGCAGATCGCTGAGATGCACTACCTTCGTCTCCCAACGGGCTTGGGGAGGTAATCCTGGCCGGTAAACGAAATTTCGCAGGTTATGAATGGTGATTTTGTCACCGTCTCTTTCAGTCCAAGCCGTCTCCGCAACATCCGGCTGCCAATCTCCCCGGTTGGTCGGCCGGATTGAGCACCACCAAAGCGCGACACCAGCAAATAAAGCGTAACCGAACCCGAGCGCGAACCAACTGAACCTCAGGCTAAATAAGAGAGAGGCTACAGTCACCAAGTAGAAAATCGCAACTAACACCCCGGGAGCCAAGTCGGGTGGCAGATCGAAGTACAAGGCTGCAGCCGCCCAGATTGTGGTTAGACAGAGGGTCAGCAACGCGAAAGCCCAGATTAATCGTCTTAGGATCCGATCGATCCTCGAAGGGTGTTGTTCATTGAATAGACTAGATGAACTAGGATCAGGCCTTGGCCGTTGAAAAATGGATCGTGGCAATCAGCCACTTAGCCTCATTTTCTCGACAAGAGACTAATCATCGAGCAAGAGTCGACAATTGTACCATGGTGCTATCCACTCGAATTCGGACAATTTCGTCGCTAAAAAAAATCGATGGGCGTATCGGACTAAGGTCCTATTTCGCCACAGTAAAAAAAATGAAATTGTCGAGACAGTATCGCCTGAGAATTAGCTAATGAAAGCTGGCGATCAATGATTACCGAATTCTAAGCATGATCGGCAGGCTACCATCCGGATCTGGGAGACAGTTGAACCGGCAACTGACACGTCTTCTTCTACTCGCAGGTTGCTTGTCAGTCTCCAGCGGGTGTGTCACTCAACCGACGAACGGGCCGCTGGCGGAAGCTCAATCGAACCTGAAGGAAGCGCGCAAGGCGCGATCAGATCCACGGATAGCTGCAGCAGACTATTTGGAAGCCGCCGATGTCTCCCTGCGTTCAATGAACAATACCACTGGGGAAGCGGCGACAGAGGTGCGGCTAACCTATAACAGCGCGTGCCAAGAATTAGCTCTCTTATTACGGGACCACAATGAGCTCTGGGATCGAGCAGAGGTTTTTCAGTCCCATGATCATCTCTATCGGCTGCATTTCGCGGGCGCCTCGCGCCAAGCAGGGACTTGGGGCCCCGCTTATTTGGACTTTTTTCGCACGCCGAGACAGTTGCGCGTCAAGAGGCCAATCGACGAAACACGGCAGAACGGTTGGGGCGGAATTTTAGTGGGTGTGCATAAACCGCCAGATCCCAGGAAATACTTCCTGCCTCGTGCTGGCCTCGCCGTCCCGGTAACCGCGGTGGTTGATATTGCCCGACGAGGTTCCCAAGAAACTGGCGCGCGCGATGTCACATTTAGTTTGTATCGGCCGGGCAGACGAGAAACCATCCGGCTCGCCGATGTGCAGGAGAAGCTAGCCGCCGACTTCGTGGCTCCGACCGCTTATTACCCAAATCCGCTGCTGGCGGGTCTCGCCGCCATGATACGCCCCGGAAACTACCAGGACCGAACCGGGCTCTACCTGCTAGAACCGTATGATCCTGATCAGATCCCGGTGGTCTTTATCCATGGTTTGCTATCGATACCGCAGATGTGGCGCCCTACCATCAACGCGATCGACTCCGATCCAGAGTTGCGCGGCCATTTTCAATTTTGGGTTTTCGCCTATCCGACCGGTAATCCAATCCTATTATCGGCGCTTCGGCTTCGGGAGAGTCTTACTCGCATCTACCAACTTTACCCGCGAACCAAGGGCATGATCCTGGTTGGTCACAGTATGGGCGGATTAGTTGCCCGGATGCAGTCGGTGCGCAGTGAACGGGTGTTATGGAACGCCGTGTTCGGCCAAAATTCAGATCGGCTGTACGCGACCCTTCCGCCGGACAGTTTGGTCAAAAAAGCGCTGATCTTCGACCCGAACCCCCACGTGAGCAGGATTGTGTTTATCTGTGTCCCGCATCGCGGCAGTTATCTTGCGACCAATTGGATTGGTTCACTCGGGGTCAGTCTGATTCGGCTGCCCGTTACCGTCATCAGCCGGGTTGAGCTGGTTATCCTCAGTCCGCTGCTAAGGGATCTTGGCTTTAAACGCTTACCGACCGGCATCAATGGTCTTTCTCCGCGATCCCCTGTTCTCCGCTCACTCGATACACTGCCCATTGCCGTTCCGTATTACTCAATCATTGGCGATCGGGGTCGCGGTGATACACCGAACAGTTCGGATGGCGTCGTACCTTATTGGAGCGCGCACCTTGACGGTGCCCAATCGGAATTAATCGTACCTGGTCCACACGGGTCTTTTGCTCTTCCTCAGACCATTACTGAGCTGAAACGCATTCTTTATCTGGACCTCGCAACTACTAGCCAATCACGTCGAAGCCAATAATTCTATGAAACCTATCCCTCTCGTCGCCACCGTCGCTTTGGCCTTGAGCGCAATTGCCTTGCCGGCGCCAGGCTTGGCCGATAGCGCAGCCGAGATAAACAGAAACGCAAAAGCAGCCCTAAACACCCTTTACGCTAGCAATCCCGCGGCAAGGGCTGTCGGAAAACAGGCAAAGGCAGTTCTCGTTTTTCCCAAGATCATAAAAGGAGGTTTCATGGTTGGCGGACAGGCAGGGGTTGGCGCCCTGATTATTAACGGCAGAACGGCCGGCTACTATAATACAGTCGCTGCCTCTTACGGCTTTCAGGCCGGTCTGCAGAAGTTCAGTTATGCGATGTTTTTCATGAATGATGCGGCGCTGGGATATCTAAATAAGAGTGGAGGTTGGGAAGTTGGCTCAGCTCCCAGTCTGGTCGTGGTCGATACCGGGTTAGCAAGGTCGCTGTCCACCACCACGCTACGAAAGGGTATTTATGTCTTCTTCTTCAGCCAAAAGGGTTTGATGGGCGGAATCGGGATACAGGGGACAAAGATTACCCGGTATACACCGAGTGGTTAGGTAGACGATTGTGTTGAAGAAGCCGCGCACGGTATGACAGCCTCACGGCTCTTAGCTTCTCAGAAAACATCATGTTGGCCCCGAAACAGACTACGATCCCCACCCTCGTGCGCGTGAAACCGGGCGCCTTGGATCGTTTGGGCATCTATGCTGAACGCCACGAGTTCTTGCGAATTGCTCTGTTCTTTAGCGAGGATCTCGATGAGCGATTGATCGGGCGCTTGACGGCTTCACTCCGAGCGAGAAAGATCGAAGTTCTGCAACAAACGCCCGTGGGATCGCTTGGATTCGAAAAGGTAACTGATCTCTTTCGCGAGTGTCCAAGAAATGCGGACGCCATCATTGGATTCGGTGGCGGCAAAGCACTGGATGTTGGCAAATACATTGCTTTTCTATGGCGCCTCCCCTACTTCTCTGTTCCGACGTCTCTCTCAAACGATGGTTTCTGCAGTTCGCGATCCAGTCTCACTATCGGAGGCCGGCGCCACTCGCTGCCTGCGGCAATGCCATCCGGCGTCATTCTCGATACCGCCGTGTGTTTGAATGCTCCGGCTATCCTTTGGCACTCCGGGGTCGGCGATCTCGTTTCGAAATTCACAGCGGTAGCCGATTGGAAAATAGCCTTTCATGAAACCGGAACTCCTGTCGATGATTTTGCTGCCTTGGTATCCGACGCGAGTGTTTATCAATTCATGGCCCGGCCCAAACGTGACCTCGAAGGAATTCGGTTGCTCGGAACCGCGCTATTATTGAACGGCATCTCTATGTCGATCTGCGGTTCATCTCGCCCAGCCAGCGGAAGCGAGCATCTCATTTCGCACGCCCTGGATAGCCTGAGCAAACGGCCCCGCCTTCACGGTCTCCAGGTCGGTGTTGCCACTTATTTGGTCAGTCTCCTCCAAGGTCAAAACTCCGGCCCCATCGCGGACCTTTTCGATATCACTGGGTTTTGGCAGGCCATAGCTAACGATCCGTTTGATCGGGCAGAATGGCTGGAAGCGTGCCGCGTGGCGCCGAGCATCAAGCCGGACTTTTACACGATCCTATCCTCCCGAGACTGCCTGCCGGAAATCGAACGTGCTCTCGGTTCCGACTCCAACCTCCGCCAGTGTTTTGGGTAGCCAGTATGACAAGAGGATATCGCGGACAGGTGTAAGGCCGCCGCAGCTCATCGGTGTCCCTCTTCCTTCTGGAAATCTTCGATGACGTCGGCGATCGTCGCAAAACGGTTGATAGTGCCAACGCGTTCCTCGGCTCCTTCCAAGCGAAGCAGGTCGCGGACCGAAGCCCGGGCTTCCACTAGACGCAGATTTACTCCCCGCTTGGCCAGCTCAGCGTGGAGATCCAGGAACATCTTGGCTCCAGCCAGATCGACGGCCGGCGAGGTCGAGAGATCGCAAACCACGAGGTGGAGCGATTTGCCTGCGGCTTCCACCCGATCGAGCACGACTCGGAGCACATGATCGACGTTGAAGTAGACGATTCCGGACTCGACCCGGAAAGGGAGAACGCCAGGGATTTGCTTATTGCCCTGGTGCCGGGCAAGATCCGAGAAGCGCCGGGTACCAGGGATTCGGCCGAGAAAAGCGACGTGCGGATGGGCTACTCGTTGGAGCAGCAACAGGATCGACGCGACGGCGGCCACAATGACACCCTTCAAAATGCCAAGTAGCAGGACGCCAACCAAGGCAATCAGCGCAACGGTGAACTCCACCCGGCTGACCCGCCACAAACGCGCAATCTCGCGGAAATTGATTAACCCTTTGATCGCCATCAGCACGATCGCAGCCAGCACGGCCTTGGGCAGGTTTTTCAAAAACCCGGTAAAAAACAGCAAACAGAATGCGAGTGTGATCGATGCGAAGATGAGCGACAAAGGGGTCTTTGCCCCGGCCTTCTCATTCACCGCGGACTGGGAGAGGCCCCCTGCGACCGGATAACCTTGTCCAAAAGCGACCAGGAGATTGGCGCCGCCGAGACCCAAGAGCTCCTGGCGTACGTCGAGCTTGTAGCCATGCTTGGCGGCAAACGTGCGGGCGGCGGAAACACTCTCGATGTAAGAGAGTAGCAAGGCCGCGAAGGCGAGAGGAATGATGCCATCAACATCCCTGATCCGAAGCGGCGGTAGACTAAGGTTCGGCAGACCAGTTGGAAGTTCGCCCACGGTAGCGACACGCGTCGCCAGGTTAGTCATTGATATAAAAAGGATCGAAATGATCACCACAAACAAGGCAATCGGACGGTTAGGAAGAAACCTTTCACCTAACCACAACAGCGCGAGGCTGGCTAAACCGATGGCCAACACCAAGGGCTGGGCCTGATTTAACTGATCTGTGATCTTAAGGACGCGCTCGAGAAAGTTGTGTCCACCGCCGGGAATACCAAGAAGAGCGGGAATCTGGGTTGCGGCGATACTGAGAGCGGCGCCCGCTTTGAACCCTAGGAGGACGGTTTCGCTAATGAAGTTCGTTAGCGTGCTCAGTCGCAATAGCCAGGCAACAACACACATCGCGGCGGTTACAAAAGCCGACAGAGTCGCGATCTGCACATAGCGCACCGGATCACCCATCGCCAGAGGCGCCACCGAAACCCCCACCATCAGGGAGATGGCCGAGGTTGGCCCGATCGCTAAATGCCGGGAAGAACCAAACAGCGCGTAGCCGATCCCGCCCAATAAGTAACCGTAGACCCCGACTTGAGGTGGCAACCCGGCAAGCGCAGCGTAAGCGAGCGCTACCGGTACTGCGTAGGCGGCAAGTGTAATACCCGCAAAGAGATCATCTTTCAGCCAACCGGCCTGGTAGGCCGGTACCCATTGGGTGGGTGGAAAGATTGCTTTCCAGCGACTGATTTTCGCCGGGTTAGGGTTAGCAGGATCTACTTCCAATGGAGTCGAGGCCTAGAGATCGTCTTTGGCAATGAGTTGCTCTCTGGCAACCTCGAGTTCTTGGCGTTTGGCTTCACTGACCTCCGGATAACTGAGATCTAGGGAAGCCATGGCGTCAATCACAGCTGCTGCTACCACGACGCGGGTGAACCACTTATTGTCCGCCGGCACGACGAACCAAGGAGCTTCCTCAGTCGCGGTGTTGCAAATCATATCCTCGTAGGCCTTCATGTATTCCTTCCAAAAACTGCGCTCCTGAGAATCAGCGGACGAGAATTTCCAGTTCTTGGCCGAGTTATCTAAACGCGCCAGAAAGCGTTTCTTTTGCTCGCGGGCAGAGAGGTGCAGAAAAAACTTTCGGATGACCACGCCATTACGGGTAAGGTAGCGTTCGACATTCCGGATGTCGTCGAAGCGTTCCTCCCAGACGTTCTTGGTAACGAGCTGCGGTGGTATCTTCTGCTTTGTTAACACCTCAGGATGGACCCGAACGACGAGGGTCTCTTCGTAGTAACTACGGTTAAAGATGCCGATCCGCCCACGTTCGGGCAGACACTTCAGGCAGCGCCATAGGAAGTCGTGCTTTAGATCTTCGGCCGACGGGCTCTTGAATGAAAAGACCTGACATCCCTGCGGATTGACACCGGACATCACATGTTTAATCGCACCGTCTTTTCCCGCTGCGTCCATCGCTTGAAAAATCAACAGGATTGACCACTGATCTTGCGCGTAGAGCACGTCTTGCAAGTCGGCAAGCACCTCAACCCCTGCTTCCAGCAGTTCCTTCGCTAATGGCTTATCTTCGGGGGTCGACTCACCCGTGTCGCCGGGATCGACATCCTTGAGTCGAAACTTCTTACCGTTGGTGACCCGATAAGGCACTATGAATTTCTGCGATCTTTCGATGATTTCTTTCTGTTTCATTTTGATAGCCGGAGGTGGTGTTGGCGTGGCAGCAGAATGACTAGTCGAGGCAGAACCAACCGACCAACGGAAGGTAAATTGGTTACCTAAATCAAGCAGGTCACTGCGACATTGCCATGGGACCAAAGTGCAATAGTATTAACGCACTATTTTTGGCGCGATCGCTGCTCTTCGTTATGTGATAGTTCAAACCGCTTCACCAAGCGCCCCACGGACGAGCGCGAGAAAGACCTCATCATCGAACGGCTTGCCAAGAAACCCGAATGCGCCAGCTTCCATCGCGGCTGCATGAATCGCTGGTTCCTCGCGGCCGGTTATAATAATAACGAGTGTCTCTGGGGATACCTCGCGGAGGCGCTCTTGCACGTCGATGCCGTTCATTTGCGGGAGCCAGACATCGAGCACCGCTAGCTTGACAGGGTGCTCACCAGCGTAAGCCAGAAACTGGTCTGGGTTGTCGAACGTTCGCGCCTCTAAACCATCCGAATCAAGCAATTCCCGAAGCGAATTCAATACTGAGAAATCGTCATCGAGAATGCAAATTGGTTTGATGGCCCCAGACATAAATGGGCACTGCGTAGTCCTGACCGAACTTAGAATATTCTTGCCCTTTTTAGCTATGGCCCTTAGGGGCCGAGAGGAGCCGGGGTGACCCCTGCCTGTTGGGCCAAGCGAGTCAACTCAGCCACCGAGGCCACACCCATTTTATGCATCACGCGGCCGCGATGGGTTTTTATCGTCCGTAGCGCAGCGCCCAGCTCCGCGGCAATCTGTTTGTTGAGCAACCCCGCGATCACCAATCGGAAAACTTCGAACTCCCGGGGAGTGAGCGCAGCGATGCGGGCACGGACTTGCGACATCTCATCCCGTTTTTGCCAATTCTCAGCGGAGCGCGCGAGCGCTTGCCCAACCGCAGTAAGCAGCGCCCCATCATCAAACGGCTTGGGCAGAAAGTCGACTGCACCGCGTTTCATTGCCTGGATACCCATCGGGATATCGCCATGTCCAGTGATAAACACGATTTGCTCCATCCTGCCGCCTTCCAGCAACTGTCGCTGAAGGGCGAGGCCATCGAGCCCGGGCAATCGAACGTCCAACACGAGACATGCTGGACCGCGGTAGGGAGATTGTGCGAGGTATTCGGCGGCGCTAGCAAATGTCTCGACCGTGTAATCATCACTCTCGAGCAGATTGGCAAGGCTCGTCCGCACCGATCGGTCGTCGTCCACGACGAAAACCCGCGATCCTCGTTTGTTCATGCGTCGTCCTCCCCGATACTCGGCAAGGAGAAATATGCGCACGTGCCTCCACCCTCGGCATTCACAGCGGCCAACTCTCCGTCGTGTGAGGTAATGATCGACCGAACAATGGCAAGGCCCATACCTAGACCATTCTGCTTCGTCGAAAAGAAGTGCTCAAAAATTCGCTCCGGATTTTCCATCGATAAGCCAGTTCCAAAATCGCGCACACTCACGCGCACGCGGCCGTCGGACGTGCACTCGCTGCGGATGATCACGCGACGATCAGCCAAGGGTGTCTCACCCATCGCTTCGAAGGCATTCATGATAAGGTTGAGCAGCACTTGCTGAAGCTGCACCTGATCCCCTTCCACCAATGGCAATTTTGGGTCCGCCTCCGTGACCAACACACAGTGTCGCTCAAGCGCGTCAGAGCGGACGAAGCGCAGCCCACTAGCGATGACGTCGTTTAGGTTCACGGCAGCGCGCACGTGCTTACGTTTCTGCACCATGCCACGAATGCCCCTGATGATTCCACCCGCGCGCCGCCCGTCTTCGCCGATGGCTTCGAGGAGGCTATCTAGTTTCTGCAGGTCCGCGCGCCCTTTTGCGATGAACCGTCGACCGGCGCTGGCATTGTTGACGATGCCGGTGAGCGGCTGGTTTAGCTCATGCGCCAGTGACCCAGCCATTTCTCCCATGATCGCAACGCGACTGAGATGTGCGAGCTCGTCGCGGTGCTTCCTGGCTTCTGCTTCGGCCTGCTTTCGCTCGGTGATGTCCGCAACGGCGCATAAAATGACCATGCCTTCCGGGGTTTGAATGGGGCTGAGCCCGATCTCTGCGGGGAACTCGGTCCCGTCCTTCCGCTGGGCGAACAACTCCCGGCCGGCACCCGTCGCTCGAGCTGCCGGTGCTGCATAAAAGCCGGCCCGATAAGCCGGGTGTTTAATACGGAATCGCTCCGGTACGAGAAGTTCGATGGATTTCCCAAGGAGTTCCTTGCGTTCATAACCGAACAATTTTTCGGCACGGGCGTTCACCAACACGATATGACCTTGCGAGTCGACCAGGACGATACCGTTGGGAGAGGCTTCTACGACGAGCCGGAAACGGTCCTGCGCTTGCTTGTGTTCGGTGATATCAATGCAAGACCCGATGTAGCCAAGAAACGTTCCATCTGGGGCAAACCGTGGCCCTCCGCTATCGAAAACCCAGCGATACTCACCGTCCCTTCGTCGCAAACGGTACTCCATCGTGAAGGGATGGCGTTCTTCAAAGGAGTTAACGTAGATTTTAAGACAGCGGTCGAGGTCTTCGCGGTGAACGCCTTCTGCCCAGCCGTTGCCAAGTTCCTGTTCCAAGGAGCGGCCAGTAAAGTCGAGCCAACCTTTATTGAAAAAGGTGCAGAGTTTGTCCGTGCCAGACATCCAGATCATCACAGGCGCTGTATCTGCCATAGCGCGAAAACGAGCCTCACTTTCCCGCAGCGCCTCCT
>WNFN01187789.1_pt1 | contig 12755 bp, 16 predicted proteins | sample 5400161 | NCBI WGS metagenome assembly WNFN01 (sample SAMN13153353, study PRJNA577476) | soil metagenome | isolation source: 80 cm saprolite on Douglas fir-dominated hillslope | place: USA:California | collected 2013-09-17
GTTCCTGACAGTACTCACTCGAAGCCCAAATATTCAGGGGCGAGCACGAGCGGTCATAACTATGGTATCCGCTTTTGGGAAATTGGCAACGAGTTGTATGGCGATGGGACCTATACCAACCAGTTTGAATACATTGACCCCACGACGAGACTGCCAGGTCCCGCTGCTTATGCTCGGGGTGTGATCCAATATAGCAAGGCCATGAAGGTCATTGATCCCACCATCCAGATCGGGGCGGTGTTCACGATGCCGGGCAACAATCCTGATGACGATAACGTTGCCGCAGCCAATATAATAAACGATACCACCCTTCCTCTCTGGGATGACACCCTTTTGAAAACGCCCGGTTTCTGCAACGCCATTGACTTCGCCTCGGTCCACTGGTATCCTCAGCAACCCAAAAGCCCTGGTCCGGGCGCCGAGAGTGATGCCTCGCTCCTGGAAGCCTCCTCACAGGCGGCGACGACGACTTCGCCGACCATTCCCACTATGGCCCAGGAGCTGCGCGATCGGATTAATACTGCCTGTGGAAGTCGTGGCAACGCCATCACTCTACAGGTGACGGAAACCAACTCGGTCGCTTACAATCCTGGCAAGCAAACCACCGGACCGATCAATGCCCTGTTCCTTGCTGACGCTTTCCAGACCTGGCAGGAGAATATCAGGTATGGCATTAAGGCAGTCTATACGTGGGACCTGTTCAACTCGGCCAGTACAGAGGATTTCTTCGATCATTCCCATCCTGCCAACAATGATTCCAGTCTCTTTGGCACCACCAATTTCGGTGACTTTGGCCTCTTCTCCAGTGGGACTTGTGACTCGGTAACCAGCGTCTGCTCGCCTCCTGCTGATACACCCTATCCCAGCTTCTATGGCATGCAGATGGTCCACTTTCTCAGGGGAGGGGGTGGTGGATGGGTTCCAGTCACTTCTTCGAACCCTCTGCTGATTACTGTCCATGCCATGATGAGGTCGGATGGGACGACGGGTATCATGCTGATCAATAAAGATCCCAACCGTTCCTATTCCATCTCGATAGCCCAATCATTCACCGCAGCGACCGAGCCTCTCAAGACGTTGTTACCCGGCCCGGTAGACCTGTTTACCTACGATGCCAATGATCCTCACACCATTAGCCAGTCGTCGATCACCCCTGATACCTCGGTAGCGGGCACCATCTCGTACAAGCTCACAGTGAAGCCCTATACAATCACGGTGATCGCTCCTCAAGAACTGTACTTTCATTAGCGGTGCCGCTGGCGCCCATGAGTGACCAGAACGGACAGATGGAGGAGGCATCTGTCCGTCGATTTCACCCTACGCGAGGTGTAAATTCCAGAATTGAGTAGGGCAATCTCCTTGCAATTCTCTGGGAAGACGACCGTACTCAACCGAGCAACCTGTCTCCCCCTTACCTCAAATAATCATACAGAAATTACCCTACTCAATTCTGGAATTTACAGATAATGAGAAACCAGGGAATAAACTGGGCCGATATCAAACTCACGACTAAATTGCCAACAAGCTGTCAGACTGGATAAACAAGAAGATAAAAAGGCATCAATTGAAGAGAAAGAAGGATGTGTTTGGGATGGGGTGAGCAATGGCAGAGCGAGCGTAGAGATGGCCAGGAGCGCTTGTCTGCGTGAAAGCTGATAAGTGGAATGAGGCTCCTTGCCGCTTTCAAGAGAGGCGACTCCCTGTACGAGGTCTCGCTGAAACTCCCAAAAAGAAGTTCTCGAAGATTCTTGTTCAAAGGGATCGAGTGACGAATGCTCAAAGAAAGGGACAGGAAAATGCTCACGCTCCATGTGGGAAGAGAGAAGCGTCAATGGTTGATGTTGCAATCTTAATGCCTGCACAAACGTCATTGCCTCATTCGCCTGGCAATCATAGATACCCCCATTCTCTGCCAGAACACCTCCTGGCAAAGAGAAGTGGCGATATTCTCGTAACTGAATGGCCAATGTTTTCGTTGCTTCGCTCAGTTCCATCTGCTCTTGCGCAAAAAAATCATGTACGCGTTGATACAGTAACAATGCCTGATGTGTCATTCCCTGACCACATAACACCTTCAATAAGCGACAGAGCACGTCTTCATCAAAGGGATCGTCATCCAGCATAGTTGTGAGGACGGTCTCTGCCTGGCCCAGCATACCTTGTTGAACATGGCTTTCGGCTAACCAGATCCGCCCGCGATAGCGCTCGCGCTCATGCGTCGCTCGCTTCTCTGCTGCCCACTTCCCCTCCTCTCCTTCTAGAAAAGCTCCCCGACTGGCCAGGCTGATGGCCTCTTCCAGTAACGGCAATGCTTCTGCCGAAGCTCGCCCCAGGCGTTCAGCTTGTTTCAGAGCCTGGTGGACTGCCTCGCTATCTACCCAGAGAACGGATTGATCGGGCAACTGGTAGATGGTCGCATCATCCTCAGTAAGCAGCAGACTCTCCTGTCCTTTCGCGGGACGGAGAAGTGTGCGAAGCTTGGTCGTTGCAGTGTTCAGATTGGCAGTGGCCTGCTCGATCTCGCTCTCCGGCCACAGCATCTCTAGCAGCGCCTCGCGACGACCGCGACGGCCAGGACAACACAGCAAGGCTTTGAGCAGCATACACGCTGAGCATGCGCTGGCAACACCGGTCACGATTGAATGCTTGAATGGCCTGCTCTCTAGCAAAATCAGAGGAATTCTGCTACACTGATTTCTAATGACCGCTGTGCAAAGCAAGGCGGGACGTTCTCTCAGAAGATTGGATAGTTTGACAGGACAGGTGAAAGAGCAAGGAGAATCTGGAGATGAATGACCAGCAGACGCTGCACCTATTGCCTTCTTTTCGGATCTTTCTCTGTGGTGGATTTCGCGCTGAGCGACTCGTCGGAACTGCGTATGAGCCGGTGCGCACTACTGAATGGGGAGGGAGTAACTACCCACGAATCCTGCTCAAAGCACTCGTGTGCTGCCCAGGGAGACAAGCACGTCGAGAGACGCTGCTTGATATGCTCTGGCCAGAGGGAGACCAGGCGATACAGCATTTGAATGCGGCCACGACCAAGTTACGCAAAACGCTCCAAAGGGGCAAGGGACAGAACAGCTTGCTCGTCACTGAAGCGGATTCGGCTCAGTATCGTTTGGAAGGGCAAGTGATCTTGTGGGTGGATGTGGATGCGGCCTTCATTTTGCTCAAAGAAGCCGAGCGTCTGGGGCGAATGTCTCTCAGTGCGTTGCCGTTGCTTGAAGAAGCTGGGGAGCTTTTCCAGCCTGGAACGTTTCTGCAAGATGAAGAAGGGCAATGGGTCACAGGACGCCGTGCTACTGTCGAGCAAATGCGATATCGGTGTCGTCTCTGGCTAGCAGAAGCCTACGAACAGCAAGGCATGCCTGGTCAGGCCGAAAGTATTCTCAGCCTGCTCCTGGAAGATGATCCTGGCGATGAAGATATCCTCTGCCACCTGATGACGCTCTTGCATCAACAGGGAATGGGTCATCAAGCTATCCGGGTGTATGACAGAGTAGTCGAAGCGTGCGCTCGCGATGGGCTTGACCTGACTGAGGTCACAAAAACATGGGTGATCCAACTCCAGAACGCACATCACCATCCGCTGAGAGGACGCAGTTTGGTAGAGTATATGCCCTTTTCCGCACCGACCTTCTTTCGCTCTTCATTGCAGCATACCTCGCTACTCTTAAAACAAGATTTAGGAGAGCAGAGCATGAACTACTCACGCCGCCAAATGAGAGCGCATTGCCAATGCTTGAGCAGGCAATGAAGCTCATTGATCCGGCGGCTGTCCGGCGTTTATCTCGGTTGCTGACCTATTTAGGTGAAGCGCATCTCCTTCTTGAACATGAACAGCAAGCCTACGACTATGCTTCCCAGGCATTAGATTTGACACACCAAACACAGTCCCTCGATATTCTGCGTCACGTGCGAAGGCTGAGAGACAACCTTCTCACGAGAGGCGAAATCTCTTACGCAAAGAATCTGGATAGACAAATTGAAGAGACGCATGCAGTGATCGCAAGTGCAGGGGGATTCCATGCGTGATCTCTCAAACAAGCAGGTGCTCTATCTCATCATCTGTGCTGCACCACCAGCTCAACAGATGCATGAGTTCATTCCGGTGCTGCAATCCAATAGGTGGGATGTGTGTGTGATTGCAACACCACAAGCCGCCCGTTGGATCAACAGAGCTGGCTTGGAAGCTCTGACCGGGCATGTGATGCGAACTGACTACAAACTTCCTGGTGAAGCCGATCCTTTACCGAAAGCCAGCGCGATTTTGGTGATGCCTGCGACCTTTAACACGGTCAACAAGTGGGCGCAAGGGATTGGAGACACCTTCGCTTCAAGCTTGCTCTGTGAGTGCTTAGGACGCGGAACGCCTCCCATTGTTGTCGTACCTTGCCTCAAAATGGACCTTATTCGGCACCCCGCTTTTTCTAGGAGCATTGCCTTGCTTCGTGAGTGTGGGGTGTACGTCCTTCACGAGCCAGAACGTTATCCATCCCCATTAATGGTGCCACATGAAGAGATTCTTTCAACGCTTCAGGTGATAGCTCACAAAAATAGCCTCTAAGCGACTTGTTTCGATACAGATCACATCCCCATCTTTTAGGATCATAAACGCCTTCGCCTCTGTTGGTACGAGATTTTGACCTTCTCCAGCTTTCCCTCATTCTCTCATCTACTATGCACTCACCATTCGCGTGTCACACGCCGATTTGGCCACTATCGCATCTGCTATGCTCACCCCTGGTGAGAAGACAACCAATCAAGGAAACAGGCTCCATGCCCAACTCGCTTCACAGATGAGTTGCGCAAAAGCTTTGAGAGGAAGATTTCAATCATGAATCGCTTACCACAAGACAGATATCGTTCAGGTACAGCGCGCCACGCAAGAGGGGAAGCGCCCTCATTGGCTGCTCAACATCAGCAGATGATCACGGAGCATTCCTGGGCCGGCCATGCTTCGCACCTGTCATCTCAAACCTCCAGGCCAATACTCACGCCCTCCGATCCTTCTGCTGTTGGGCCGCAAATCCTGGTCATCGACGATTCTCCCACCATACGGAGCATTATGGAGGTGTGTCATAAGCGCGCAGGTTTTTCCATTCAAACCTTTGCTGATGGTATTGAAGTATTCAAATTGGTGCTCGCGAATCAAACCCTTACCCTTTCATTAATCTATCTGGACATTGAAATGCCGTGTATGGACGGCTTTGATGTGGCACGCAGATTGCATGCCAGGCCAGCGCTAGCCGGCGTTCCTATTCTCATGTTTTCTGGTCGAGATAAGATGCTTGACCGCCTCAAAGGACTCCTGGCTGGAGCAAAGGGATATGTGACCAAGCCGTTTCGTGAGCAAGATATCCTCGCACTCACTCGCTCCTATCTGTCGCCTGTTGCATCGGGATCTGTGACGAAGTGAGGTGCATACCAATTTACCTCGATTTTCATGAATTACTAACCAGGTCTTGACCTGTATGGAAAGTACACTAAAAGCCGTTTTGGGGTTTCGCCGGACAAAAAAGATGAGAAAGAAGATTTCATTGCATATGAGCCAGAGAAGAGGCACATCGTTGCCATACCGTGAGGAGAACACTATGCGTTTGAGTTCCCTGCATGGGGCTCACTCTCCTGCATCTGTACAGCCCATCAAAGCGCCAGTTTGTCTTGAAGAGCACGTGTTCTATGCATAATTCGTCGCTCCTCCTGGAAAGAAGATGTCTTGGTGAGTACCAGGCAGATGCAGGGAGAGAGGCCGCAGGAGAAGCCACTCAGCTCATACCCGATAGATTTCGTCTCTTCCCCAGGCTTTCACCCTTTGGTTGCGCGGCTTTGCGGGCGCATGTCTTTCTCCAGGATACATCAACGCTCATCAGAGAAGATTTGGTGGATCTCAAGGAACCCTTGCAGAGTTGCGTTGCTCTGGCTCCGAATGACGAGGTGAAAGCCGCCCTTGAAACCACTCGTCAAGCGCTCACGAAGTGGGAACAAGATCTCCTCACGGAGCTTGAAGCCATCCAGTCGCGTTTTTTTGACCAGGTGGGGCTGGGGCAGATGATAGCAGAAGTGTCTTCTGAAAGTCGGACGGACGCAGCCCAGGAACACGGGTAACGGAATGGGAGCGCGTTGCTGGAATGAGAAGCATCCTCTTTGGTTTGGGCACGTTGACTCTGAATAGTATTGAGAGAAAGAATGACAATGTTTGCAACAAATCGCTTGAATCGGCGTCCTCTGAGAGGCAAGAATCATCGCAAGGAGAGTTACCCTCGGAACGAGCTATGTCACAGCTTCTGCCTTCCGTCCTCGGCACCGGGGATCTCATCAGCCTGTTTTTGCTCAATGTCTTCTGGGTGACAAATATCACCCCCATTGCCATTGGAGGGGCGTCCGGTTTCCTCTATTGGGGTATCTGCGGTCTCACCTTCTTCATTCCTTGCTCGTTTGTGATGGCGCAACTGGCTCGCATGTATCCTACCTCTGGGGGGATCGTCACCTGGACCTACCACGCGCTCGGCGCAAAGTGGAGTTTCTTTGTCGGCATCTGTGCCTGGTTGCCTGGCATTCTCTCCATTGCAAACATGGCTGGAGCAGCCCTGGCAACAAGGACTTGCCATGTTGGGTCTCATCCTCTTTTGTGGGGTGCTGGCCTGCCAGCGCACGCGCACGGTCCAACATGTCCTGAATATCGGGGCATGCACGATGGGGCTCGCGACGCTTCTGATCCTGGTCGCCACTCTCCAATGGTTCGCGACCGGACACCACTCCATGTCATCGCTTTCGGTGGGAGATATGGCAATTTACACGTGTGCTTGATACGCGCAATCCGAAAGAAAAAGAGGCGCTGGGGGCATTGGCGCTCGCGCAAGAGGCGCGGCACCTGGCCAATTCATCCAGGTTGCTGGCTGCTCATCCACTCGCATCTCTCGAAGTATTGGCGAAGGAACCATTGCTCATCGTCGCGGTCGATGCCGACGGACGTTTGAGTGGTGCCGTTCAACCGGCGATCTGGCAGATCAAACGCGACAGCATCTTACGAGCTTTTCTGGCAAGTTGCAATGGGGTCGCGCGCCATCTCATTTTGCCTGATCCCCAGGAGGCTGATGCTCCTGCGGTCGTTGGAGCATTACTTGAAGCGCTGACGGATTTTTGGCAACGCCAGGATACCGACGCGGATCTCCTGCGCTGGCCAGCACAGGAAACCAGGCTGCTTCCTCTGATAGCAGAACACGGGTTTCAACTGGACAGTGTGTGTGCCTTTCGCGCGCTTGACGCATTTTTTTCAGAGGCTCCCATTACTCCTGCAGGGCCCCACTTTCGGATCGCGCAACCCTCGGATGAGGTCGCGCTTTTGCGACTCTTCCATGAAGAATTGCTCTTTCACGAACGCGCGACGCCGTTTGTTCGGAGCAGTCCAGCCGTTCTCCAGGCGTTTCAGCAGAAGTTGGAGCGGTTATGGCAAGGGGAGCGCTTTGAAGATGGAGCCCCTCTGATTGTCGTCGCCCAACAAGGCGATACGCTCGTAGCTATGGCGGAAAGTACCCTGCTTACTGTGAGTGAAGAAGATGACCCCGGGTTCACCCCACCAGGGCGCTATTGGTGCATTGAGAATGTCTCCGTTCTGGAGCCATTCCAGGGCCAGGGCATAGGCCACGTCCTGGTCCAGATGATTGAAAGCATTCGCCTCACACTCGAACTTGATCTTCGTGGCTACGTGCTCTGGTATAACCCGGACAATACGACCGCTGTCAGCCAGAACATGCAGGGCATGAGGGCTGACATCGACACAGTTTCTGTTGCAGTAGCTGGCGCGGCCAGAGAAGCAGTGACTGGCACCACACGGATTCAGCAAACCGGCCAGTTTTTTGAGACTATCTTTGGCCTGGTCGAAGAGCAGGCCAGTGAAAGCGAGGTGATCACCAGGCAAATGGAGCAGCTCTACGCGAACTCCGTCAGCGTCGTTGAAATCATGGAAACGGTTTCGCTCCACACGCAGACCAGTCGCGAGCGAACACGCCAGACAGCTCAGGAGATGCAGGAGCTGACAGCACAGGCCCAACAATTACGCTTGTCGGTCGAGGTGTTTAAGCTGAAACCGGAGACATCACTGATCGCGCAGGCGACGCGAAAAGAGGCACAGGGAGTCAGGTGAGAAACGCGTGTGCAGGCGAAAGAACAGCGAGATTTTCAAGTCGAAGGTCTGCTTCGACCTGCCAAGAGAAAGGAGTAGGTGAGATGGAAGAACAAACCGAATCCTCATGTGAATGGTTCCTAACGTATCTTTCGGTCAAAGAGACCGCATGCATGCTGGGCGTTTCCCAGCGCAGTGTCCACGGCTACATTACCAAAGGAAAGCTGTATGGAAGGCGTATCGATGGTCTTATCAGGATTGAAGCGGAAGAGGTGTACGCCTTCAAAGGCACCGCTCCGGGCCGCATGCGCGTGTCCCCTCCGTGCTGGCGCGTGCCACCTCTGAAAAACCTCTCCTACCTGACCGCCATTACCGTTCGTGTCCAGCCAGGCCAGGGGGAATTGTTGGCGCGCAGACTCGACGAGTTTCGCGCCATGCAAAATCATCGCCTGCCTGGTACGGCGGCACGCTCCATCGTGCGGAGCCAGCACGATCCCAACGAGATCACGATCCTGCTCACCTGGCGCAGCCAGATCATGCCATCTCCAGACGAGCGCACAGCCTCTCTCACCGCCCTTTCCGATGATCTCGCCGATGTGCTGGATTGGGCAACGGCGAGCGTGAAAGAGGGACAGACTCTGCTGCATGCTTGAAGCTTTTGTGTGATCAGCGACAACGTGCTGTCCCGGTCCAATCTGGTCTGGCTGGTCCTGCAATCGTTCCGCGAGATGGCCGGCGGCGAGGAAGATCCATCGGTGGTAAGGTTCCCTTCTCATAAATAAACAAATCGTATCGAGAGCATAGCAGAAATTGCCTTGTTCTATCGCGCTGTGGTTGCTATGCTACAGAGAAGTCTTGTGAGAAAGAGGAAGACATGATGATCCAGATCAAACGCGCCTTCGATACCGTCCTCAACAAACAGTATCCCTGCCCACAAGGCGTCATGGGGCGCATTGCCGGTGAACTGATGGTGCATCAGCATGGTAAAGAGACGACCTGGACGGTTGCGGTCGCGGATGTGCAGCCAGCGGACAGCGTGTTAGAGATCGGCTTTGGCGCGGGCAAAGCCATTGAATTGCTCGCTGAAAAAACGTCCTGTGGCTCGGTCGAGGGACTCGATCGCTCTGCGACGATGGTGAAACGTGCCCGGGCGCGCAACAGGCGGGCCGTGAGAGCAGGGCGAGTCACCTTACAGCAAGGGGATGCTGCGCACCTCCCTTTTGGGGAACAGCAATTTGACAAGGTGATCAGCATTCACACCTTCTATTTCTGGTCAGAGCCCGCCGTCATTCTCGCGGAAATCTTTCGTGTGCTCAAACCTGGCGGCATGTGCATCATCACCTTTACCACGGGGAAAGCAGAAGAGACGGGATTAGGGCACTACCAGGCGATCATAGAAGAACGGATGCTTCCAGGCATGAGAAGTATTGGGTGGACTTCGGTCTCAATCAAGTATGGTTCCATCGCTCGTCAATACAAAAATGTCGCAGTCATTGGCAGAAAATAACCCTTGAGCATTTACTTGTAGAATGTAAATCCCAACTTTAAGCTGGTCGCTTTGGCATAATTCTCCTGGTGAAAGTATTTCTTGCTTGCTGGGCTTGTGAAGCCACTTCGTGGGAATGGAAAGCTACCGGGAGAAAGAGACAGATTTAGTCAGTTTAAAGTTGGGATTTACACCTATGGAATTTCTCAATTTACAACATACGCTGGCCGAACTGATTCCTCAGATTCTTCCCGAGCAAGGGACGTTGAGCCTGGAGGAAATCGGGCGGCAGGCGGAATTGCTGCGCGTTTATGCGAAGCCCAGTTGAGAAAGAATATGATGGGCGCGCGCATCCTCGAACTTCATCAGGTAGCAGCCGTTGGAAAAACCGCTCACCTGATCAAAACTTCCATCTTCGTCCCAGGCGATAATCCCTGCTTCAAAGACCTGATAGACCACGCCGGGAATATCGCGTCGCTCGTCCGTGAGCGGGAGGCGAGGCGCGCCGCCGGTGCGACGATAGAATTTCAGAATCCCGCCAATGACATCCATAGTAGTCTGCCTACAATGCCAGCGGTTTTCATCTTTCTGCTCGAAGTGGGTTTTCGCAAACTCGTCAGTAATCTGAAGCATGTCATCTCCCTCCAAAAAAGCTTTGCGTGCATCGTACATGATCGGTGATGGATCGAGATCCCAGTCGACAGGAGGAAACGCGTGGAAGGTTTCTCCTCCATATATTGGCCCGCGCATAAGCGCAATGCCGACCTGGATTTGCGAGCTTTGGGATCGATCATTCAGAAAGTTCTTCCCAGTGGGATTGCTTGTTCCATCATACTGCTCGGGGCTGGTTGCTCCTCCTACCCAACCAATGAGATCCCCTTTTTCAACACGCTGATGCATGCGTAAGTCGGGATGAATGGCAGAAAGATGGAGAAAGGCCATATAGCGAACGCCCGGCTTATAGGGCTGATCAAGTTCGATGCCCACCTGCTTGCCCCAGAGAGGCTCTGAAAGATCGACAATTTTCCCGGGGAAAAGCGCTGTCACGGGATGATTGGGAGGCGGGTTGACGTCAAGATCATGTGCGCCCCCATAAAGGACGTTAAAGTTTGCATTTCCAAAGGGGACGATAAACCCCTGCGGGTCAAACAAATGTTCGTCGTCTTTGCTAAACATGAACCATGGCTTAGCCATAGATGTTCCTTTCTTTCTATGAAGGAACTTCCGCAACCACTCCTGATGGACCTGTCCAGGTCTCAGGGTTGCTGAGCAGGAGGATACAGATACCGAGGGGAGATGGATATCCAATCCACCAGATTTCCCGTATGCTCGCGCGCATCATTCTCGTCCATTCTGTAACTCCTTCGGAACTCCATGAAATACCCGAAAGATGCCGCTTATGGAATTCCCAAAGACATCACGCGTCGGGAGCACACCACCTGGTAGGGAACCGAGTGAGCGATTGCTGTGTTTCCTTTTTCTCCAGGAGTTCTCGATGAATGGACACTCAAGAAGAGGAAAAGCCACCCATTTCATCCCAAAGTGTACAGACAGAAGACATGGAATCTCTACATTTCTACTGTTCCTGGGTCCAGGCTCAAGTCCAGTGACAAAATGTTGAAGGACGCAGATGGACTTTCGTCGCCTGAATATCGCTCGGCGAGGAGGAAAAGGGTCGTTTGAACATCAACTCCAGCAGGAACTATCGCTTTGATCTCTTGTTGGAAATCTTGCTCGAAGTCCTTGTTGCTGGACACTGGGGGAAAAGAGGTGAAGGTGGTTTCATCCCCCATATGTGCGACCAAAAGCGCTCGTGCACCAGGCGCGGTAAAGACAAATCCTCCAGCTATCAGCCGAACAGGAATTTCGGTCACATTTTCACTCAGTTGGAGGGTGAAAGACTCCACCTGTATTGCTCCTAACGCCGGGTTCTGGTCGCCTACTTTCACCTCCAGGTTACTAAACGTGATGGTGGCTACCTGGCCATCATCCGAAATATCTGCTTTTGACTCTGCTCTCAGACCTAGAAATCCTTTGATCTTTGCCATGTTGTCCTCCTGATGTAGGATGATACGGTTGCAGTCCTCTTCAGGCCGAGGGTCAGGCGCACGTCAGGATGCAAAACCCTCTTTTCCCAGATGAAGTCGCTGTGAAAGCTCTGCCGTTGCTTCGTTCTCAGACTTTCTCCTGTTCATTTTCTCGTTAAAATCTGCTTTTCTGGAGCAAACATTCTTAATTTACTCATGTATCCTAAAATAGATGATATCATAAAGAGAGAAGGATGTACATGTTATAAATACCTAAATTGTCGAATTGGCGTTTCGACTCAATGAGAGGGTACAAACCCTGCCATGGATGGGAGATCTCTCGCGCAGACTCATAGAGGGGTAGCATCGGAGGGTAGACTGACCTTCCCTCTTTTTGAGGGAGCAGCCGCTCGTTTCATTCTGCAGATTCAGTATTGTTGGAAGTGACCCGATTTCATAGAGACAATTGAGAGCGATCAGGTCTGCGTTGAATGCACAAAGCTTATCAGTTCATCCTCGCTCCTGGTAAGGTCCCAAGGAACCATGCATCTGCTCGAAATGATGCGCATTGTTGAATGCACAAAGCTTATCAGTTCATCCTCGCTCCTGGTAAGGTCCCAAGGAACCATGCATCTGCTCGAAATGATGCGCATTTCAGCACAATCTTGCTCTCCTGTGTGTCCATTTTAGCGGGCCACTTCCAGTCAAAGGCTTCTGAACCGAGACAAACGGCCTGATACGACGAGACGAAATACGAGAGGGTATGATGGTCAGCGTTTGACAGCCTCCTCCAAGCTGTCAAACGCTGACCATACCCTCTGTGGAAAGAATGCATGACAGAACTGAGGGCGCTCAGTAACCACTCATACACTGTTGAGCTTACCTACTCAGGGAGCCGAACTCAAATGAGATCTGGGATTGAGGGCACCATCTCGCAAGGCGTTCGCGCGTTTGGAGTGCGCAAGAGCTGTTATCGGGGAATGCAAAAAACCCATCTGCAACATGCGATGATCGCAACAGCTCTCAATGTAGTACGTACTCTGGCCTGGTTAGACGAAGAACTGCTTGCTTCAACACGCGTCTCGAAGTTCGCGGCTTTATTAATCGCCTAAAC
>WNFN01229944.1_pt1 | contig 12754 bp, 14 predicted proteins | sample 5400161 | NCBI WGS metagenome assembly WNFN01 (sample SAMN13153353, study PRJNA577476) | soil metagenome | isolation source: 80 cm saprolite on Douglas fir-dominated hillslope | place: USA:California | collected 2013-09-17
GGGTGAAGTTTACCTTATGAATGACACGCGAGTGAGCCGGCAAGTGGCGATCAAGGTCATTCGCTCTGAAGGGGCCCCTTATCCCGGCAGTGATTCAGCTAAAGATGCGGCCCGCCTCTTCCAACGTGAGGCAAAAGCCATCGCTGCGCTTGATCATCCCCATATCTTACCTCTCTACGACTTTGGCGAGGAGGCACTCGAGGACATAACGATAAGCTACATGGTTATGCCCCTTTGTATAGAGGGGTCACTAACAGGCTGGCTGCGCCAGAGCGGTAGTGCGATGCTTACCCCGCCAGATATCGCGCAATTGGTTGAGCAGGCTGCAGATGCCCTCCAGTATGCACACGATCATCAAGTCATTCACCTGGACGTCAAACCTTCTAACTTTCTTTTACGCAGCAATCGCAAGAATCCAAACTGCCCAACGCTGCTCCTGGCTGACTTCGGCATTGCGCGCAGCAGTACTACGGCTGCCAGTTCCAGCCGCACCATTCGCGGTACACCCACCTCGATGGCTCCGGAACAGTGGAGCAGCATGACCGTTCCCGCCACCGATCAGTATGCACTGGCCATCATGGTCTACGAAATACTAGCGGGTCACCCTCCTTTTGTGGGCGGAATGGAACAATTGATGTACCAGCATTTCAACGTTCAACCACCCCCGCCTAGCAAATACAATCCACAACTACCCGCGGTTGTCGACGCAGTAATTCTACGTGCCCTGGCGAAGAAATCCCAAGACCGCTTCCCTTCTATCGCCGACTTCGCCAGGGAATTTGAGCAGGCCATGCAACTTTTACCTGCCAAGCTTGTCGTAAGACCACAACAGCCGAATGCTGACGATATTACCAGGGACATTCGTAGCACACTAGCTATTAGCACGGCGGAGGCAGAAGCTGGTACCAGCCGCATGATTACCTTACCAGGGGGACAGCAGGTTAAGGTGACAGTATCTCCAGGAGCCGTTGATGGTCAGATCATTCGTTTGCAAGACCTGGGTGATGCAACCATTCCGGTAGATGAGCTCATCCTGACCATTGCCATCATATCTGCCGAAGAAACACGGCTGTCAGCAAACTCTATCAGTCATGAGCATACATTGCTCACTCCACAAAGCAAGGTTCAGCTGCCGTTTGAACCCTCACCAGGTCATGATCTCCCAACGATAGCATCCTCTTCTAACCCCAATTTGCAGCGAACGCCAGAGGTACAACAGCAGCCATCTGTACCAGGTAGACGGCGCGTCTCCGTACCCATGACTATTGGTATTATCTCGGGTGTCATCGCACTGCTATTACTTGCCGGTACACTCTATTTTTATAACAACAGCCAGGCTAACGCACATACCCTCGCTCTCTCACAGACGGCGACCGCTCTGGCGCTCATACCAAAACACGCTGCGACTGTTCAACCCACGCCGACCCCAATACCACCCGGGATGTATATCGCTGGCACATATAATGGGTCAATGTCTGACGGGACAACGGGACAGACATCAACCATCTCGGTAATGATAGTGCAAAGCCAGGGGAGTGGTGTCTTGAACGGAAAGTTTACCTCCCAGGGAACAACTTATACGCTCAAGGGAAGAGTTGATATGCAAGGTAACTTCTCTTTTACGGTGCAACAACCTGCCGGTCAGCAACCTCTCTACTTTTACGGGACTGTTCAACAAGGGGCCTACCTGCACGGAACGTTTTGCCACAGCAGCACAAATTCTTGTAGTGCGGGTACGGCGAGCGCAAACTTTTTCACGGCAGGCCCAAGATTTTAAGCTATGACGTCGTAACGCATTTCGTAACAATGTGGTAACGCTCCCTCGGGTATGCTACAAGCACCGGGTATGAGGAAATTTGAGATAAAATGCTGGTGGTGGCGGAAGACTCCGCCACCACCAGCATTTTATCTTGCCTCTAAGATGTTGAGCAATTCTTTGTCTCTGTTTGGAGAGATGCTGACTGATCAAGCTGCTGGCTGCTGAGTCAGGAATGGGTATCTCCATATATTCAGCAGTAGATTGTGGTATAGGAATAGGCTCATGATCCTCGATCATGCCCTGTATATGCATGATAATCGCCTCACGCATGTTCTTTTCGACCTCTTCCAGTGTGTCGCCCACCGCTACGCATCCAGGTAGATCGGGTGAATACGCTCCGTAGTTCTCGGTTCCTTTTTCAATAATAATAAGAAAGCGATGCATCTTATCTACTCCTTGAAAGTTGTGCTTGCTTGAAAATACTCGATAAGGTACCTGGAGGAACTTCTTTACTGGGATGCCCAGCAACAGTAACGCGACCTTTCTTTATTGAATGTTTATATTGCCGGTGGTCGCCTTCCGTTTTGATTAAATACCAGCCGTCCGCTTCAATTAGCTTGATTACCTCACGAACCTTCATCTACTTTTTCAGACCATCCTACATATCCTGTAAGCCTTGACAGGCTCCTCTTACATTGTGAGGCAACGGGGTAATAATTGTCAAGAAAAAGCAAATAAAACGCTGAGGAGTCGAATAAAAAAATATCGTGGCTACCCCCTGAGGGGGCAGCCACGATATTTTTTTATTCGACTCCCTTAATCTCTTGAGCGGAAGATTTTCACTCTTCTGTTGGGCTCTTTGCCCCGGCTGCGCGAGATCAGGTTATAGCGTGTTGCCATCTGGTGCTGCAAGCGACGGATGTAGGCGTTGGCAGGCGCCAACTCCGCCGTCTGCAAGCCTTTATTCAAGACCTGGTGGATGGCGTCTTCGGTCTCAAGCAGGGCACGTGTCGTTGAATCATCCGGATCTCTTCCCTCGCCTGACTCATCTTCGTCATCGGGCGGGGCATCCGAGCTTGGGATGTCAAAGATGTGAGCCAGGGCATGTTGCATCTGGGACACAGTATTGTTCTTCAGGATGATAATCAACTTACGGTCCTGTTCCGCTTGCTGCAAGCGCTCCGGCTGGCGACGATAATAATTTTTCAAAGTGATGACTGCATCGGCGTCACCCTGATTGTTTGTAACAATGATCGGAACGCGCAGCTGGCGTGCTGACTCTGTCAGGCGATCGCGGTTCACCCCAAAAGGATAGACGCGCAGCGTCTTCATAATCGGCTGAGGTGTATCCATCTCAGCAGGGGCGTAGACGCCTTCATTAAGCGGAGTGCGCTCGGCCTCAATGACAGCAGTTGAACGATGATGCTCAACGTCCGCGGGAGACGTTCCCGTGGGTGCTAAGGCACGAAACTGCGTCTGAGGCTGGCTCTGGCTGCGCCCGCGCAAACGTTCGCTGCCACCGCCGCCATTACGAAACGACTGTTGACCTGATCCTACCTGGCGCAGTTGTCCCCATTCGCCACCGCGCTCCCCCCTACCGGAGCGATCAAAGCTGCTGCCGGGACCGCCCTGGCGCGGGTCAACCATACCGCCAAAGCCGCCGACGCCCCAGGTTGGCACGTCCATGCCGCCAGCGGAGATACGGCGAACGGTGACACGTCCATTCTCTTCATCACGAGTACGCTCCTCAGCAACGACAGCCTGACCACGGAGCATGCTATCGACCGTGTCTGCGACATCGCGATGCACAACCAGTTCTTGCCAGCTCTGTTGTTCGACCACAACATCGAAAGTTGGCGGAGCCTTGCGCTCCAAGATACTCTTTTGTGTATGACGACGACGCGCCTCCTCGTCACCAAGGGTCACGGTCTGGATACCCCCCACCAGGTCGGAGAGCGTCGGGTTGACAAGCAAGTTACCGAGCGAGTTACCATGGGCAGTAGCTACAAGCTGGACACCACGTTCGGCGATAGTACGAGCGGCTGCCGCTTCCAATTCGGTACCAATCTCGTCTATGACGATGACTTGCGGCATGTGGTTTTCGACAGCTTCAATCATCACGGCGTGTTGTTCAGCCGTGCGAGCTACCTGCATACGACGCGCACGACCGATACCGGGATGCGGAATATCCCCATCACCCGCGATTTCATTGGAGGTATCAACGACCACCACGCGTTTATTGGCTTCGTCCGCGAGGACGCGCGCTATTTCACGCAATAGAGTAGTTTTACCCACGCCTGGGCGACCGAGAATCAAGATGGATTGACCTTGCTCGACAATATCACGGATCAGGGCAATACTGCCGAGTACCGCTCGACCAATACGGCAGGTCAAGCCGACAACTTTTCCCTTGCGATTGCGGAGGGCGCTAATACGATGGAGCGTACGCTCTATACCAGCACGGTTATCGTCGCCAAATTCACCAATACGCTCGACCACGTATTCGAGGTCGGCGTTGGTCACTGGCTGAGTACTTAGGATCACCTCCCCTTCTGGGAACCGGCCCTCGGCAAAGCGTCCGAGGTCCATTACGATCTCCAGCAGTTCGCTTCGGTTCTCGAGCCGATTGACCGCGTCGTGGATGCCAGGCGGAAGAGTCGCTAGCAGAGCCTCCAGATCGTCAGTGATCGCATGTTGCATAGGCAGTTTTATCACCTCATTGTTGGCGGGAATTGACCGTCCCCAAGCCTTTCACGCCGTAGACCACTCGTTGCTCCAGTGCAGGGACAGTGCGTTGACGCATAACCAGGAGGGCTATGTGGCGCACGAGCAGGGCCCTGGTCGAGGTCTGCTCAAAACCACTGTTGCGTAGAGCGGCGATTACAAAAGACTGGTACTCTCGCACCTGACAATAGATGCGTCGTACACTCTCTTCCTGAAGCCTGCTGATACCAAAGCGCAGAAGCGGTTCGGCCAGGTCGGCATGTTCAGGATGGACAATAAGAGAAAGTTGATGTGGCGCCGAGCCAGAGCCTCGACTGAGGCGCAGCCAGGCCCCTAAACGAACGCCCATGTCACACACGTAGTTTTCATTCCGCGAGAACGGAGATGGCAACGGGCGGAGTGACCCGACGTGTAGTTTAGCAAGTTCCTCACTGTTCTCCAGCATCTCTGCCATTTGCACCCGTTGAGGAGTGACAGAGCGATAGAGTTGGTGCAAACCCCACACATGATGGCGATTCCAACGCCGTAGTGAAGGGAGGTTAGGGCTTAATTTATCGGGCGCAGTGATTTGCGCCTTTGCAGGATCGTAAAGGTAGGTCAGTTCGCGTGCATAGCGTTGGAAGCCAGCACGTTGGAACAGTTCCTGTTCTGGGATCTCGTCCTCAACCTTGGCAAAAATACGGAGGATACCATGTCCTGCCGCCATCTCAAGCATATATTCAAGCAGGGCGGCCAGGACATCGTCACTGGAAACATTGCGCTGTACCATGGAGGCTAGAAAGGAGATATCCCACATGGTATGCAACGGGCGCTCTTGCACCTGGGCAAAACCCAGAATGCGCCAGTGGTCTTCACAGATCCAGGTACGAGAGGCAGGATTCAGCGGAAAGATATTCCGCAGGATAGGTGGCAGAGGTAGACGCTGTTCCTCCGGCTCAAGCCAGCAAACAAAGTTTGCAAGCTCATGCTGTTTATTATGAGCGCGGCGATCAATTGAGTAGATGATTCCCGGCAAATCGACGTACAGTACCGGTCGTATCATCCATTACTCCCGCGTCATCTACGGGCGCAATGAACGCGCCCCTAGCCTTTGACGCTTTGAACTATGCGGAGAAAGTAGTTATGAAAACGTGGATCTCCTGAAACCTCCGGATGAAATGCGGTGCCAAGTAAGGCTCCTTCACGGACAGCGACGATGGTTCCATCATCGAGCGTTGCCAGCGTCTCTACCTCGGGTCCAACCGCTTCAATGGCTGGTCCACGAATGAAGAACGCGTGGAATGGCGCTTCTCCCAGTACTGGCACAGACAGATCAGTTTCAAAACTTTCCCGCTGACTGCCAAATGCGTTACGACGGACGCGAATGTGCATCGAAGCCAACAATGGTTGACCTGCCAGCGCATTATCCGTCTCTCTGGCCAACAATATCAATCCTGCACATGTTCCCCAAACGGGGAAGCCTTCACGAATTTTTTGTTGTAGAACTTCTTCGAAGCCATACAACACTATCATTTTGCCAATGGTGGTACTTTCACCACCTGGTATTATTATACCATCTAATTCTTCCAATTGCCTGGGTAGGCGAACTGCTTTTGCTTCAATTTCCAGACCTAATTGAACAGCGGCACGTTGTAAAGCTTTAATGTGCGCTTCAAAATCACCCTGTAATGCTAATACGCCTATACGTAGCTTCTGGTTGTAACTTTTTTTATCAATGTCCATAGATTGATTACCACCCGCGGCGTGCCATTAACTGTTCCTCGGGCAAGGTATCGAGGTTAATACCTACCATTGGCGCACCCAGGTTTCTTGAAACGCGTGCAATGATGTCCGGGTCTTCAAAATGCGTTGTCGCCTCGACAATGGCCTTAGCACGAGCAAGATGCGCCTGGCGCTTTTCCGACTCGGATAGGTCTGCCCCAGCCTTGAAGATGCCGGAGCCAACAAAGATACCTTCCGCGCCCAGGCGCATCATTAATGCGGCATCGGCCGGTGTGGCTATGCCACCCGCGGAGAAATTGACCACAGGTAGTTTGCCCGTGCGTGCAACTTCTCTCACCAGTTCATACGGTGCGCCGAGATTTTTGGCTTCAGTCATCCATTCTTCCTCGGGCACCATTTGCAAGCGGCGAATATCATCCATAATGGTGCGCATATGGCGCACGGCTTCTACGACGTTACCAGAGCCCGCCTCGCCCTTGGTACGCATCATGGCTGCACCTTCACCAATACGTCGCAGGGCCTCACCGAGGTTACGCGCTCCGCAGACAAATGGTACAGAGAAGAGATGTTTGTTGACATGGAAACGCTCATCAGCTGGCGTCAACACTTCTGACTCGTCAATACAGTCTATGCCGATGGATTGCAAGATTTCAGCTTCAATAAAATGTCCAATACGGCACTTGGCCATGACAGGAATGGTGACAGCCTCTTTAATCTCAATGATCATCTCTGGGTCGCTCATACGCGCGACGCCGCCTTGCGCGCGAATATCGGCCGGTACGCGCTCTAAGGCCATGACGGCACATGCGCCGGCTTCCTCCGCGATGCGTGCCTGTTCGGCATTCACAACATCGCAAATAACTCCACCTTTGAGCATCTCTGGGAAGGTGCGTTTGACTTGTATCGTTCCTGTCTGCTTTTGCATGACTCATTATCTCCTGGTATGGTTGGATTGGTTGTGTAACCTTTGTGCTTACATTTTATCATTTTGGGCGTAAGAGCCGCTACAGCCAAGTGAGGTAATGGATACCAGCCATATGAGCCATTTGGAGTTACACTATTTCTTTTTTAACGACTGTTTGCAGCCATTCAGCCAATTGCTCTTTGCGCATTTGTCCTGCGGCAACTGCCATCATCGTCGTATAATAATCAAGTTCTGTGGCAAGCGGTTCTAAGCCATTGAACTGAAGAAAGGTCAACATGACCATACCAGCGGTACGTTTGTTGCCATCAATAAAAGGATGGTTTTGACAGAGATGAAAGCCATATGCGGCAGCCATGTGTAAGATGGTTGGATGTAAAAATTCTCCGTCAAACTGCGCCTGCGGCATATGCAGCGCGGCATCAAGACCAGCTGCATCTCGTACTCCATACGCTCCACCATAGAGGCGAACCTGGTCATCATGAATGGCGAGGACAATCGCCTCGGGAAGAAAACGAATCGGCAAAGAGTTCATTTATTCAGCCAGTTTGCGATTTGCATTGCGGTAACGTGGTTCAACCTGCTGGTAAGCTTCCCATGCATCTTGAAAATCCGCAGTTGCACGGGTCAGGACAATGCGATCACCAACCACATCGATAGCAATTTCATCATTCTCATGCAAGTGCAGGGCATCTACAACCGACGCAGGCAGCGTCACTGTTGCCGAATTGCCAACTTTACGTAATTTGACTGTCTGCATATAGACCTCCTTGTTGATATTCGCATTATATATTGTATATACGAAAGTATACACGCAAGGTTTGATGCAGTCAATCTATTCCTCGCCGCCTTTCAGCGGATCTTCATGCGTAAGTGTAGTAGGTGTAAAGGTGTATCTTCCTCCGTCAATCTGTTGTGTCCTCTGGCAATTTCACATTCTCATAGATGGCGGTAACAGGCAGTGTCACGCCGATACTGGCAAGCTCTACCTGCTCACCACGCTCGAAGGGATACAATGTCCACAATTTGTCGGTTGTTCGTCGGTAGACCTCGACGGATGACCTCTCTATATTGACCAGCACATACTCTTGAATGGTCGGGCAAGCACGATAATAGCTACTTTTGTTTCCCCGGTCATAGGCTTCTGTGCTTGAGGAAAGAATTTCGATCACCAGGCGCGGGTATTGGAGAACCTCTGCATCGGAAGTTCGATCACGCTCATCACAACTGACCGTTACATCGGGGTAGACATAGCGCGAATGTGAGAGGCGCACTTTGGCGTCTGACGTATAGACCTGGCAAGAGCTGCCGCGCAATCTGGCCTTGATCTCTCCAATCAGATTGGCCGCAATGAGGGAATGGATGGGTGTTCCCCCTACAAGCAGATAGGCGTAACCATCGATGTACTCGTAGCGGGTATCCAAGCTTTCGCGGTCAAGCGCAAGGTATGCTTCGACACTCATCTTGAGATGCTGTGGTTGAGCGATCAGAGTGCTTTCCTCCTTTTACCAGGTCAGATCAGCCAACAACAAATTAAAGCCTCAGGGCAACAGATCCAGGCTTAGTTTAAGAGCGGTGTCGACGCGGCCAAGTTCTTCGGCATTGATACAACCACGGCGCCGGATGAGGCGCGATTTTTCAATCGTCATGATTTGCTCGCATTTGACGTCGGTGAAGTCGGTCAAGCCGTTCTCTTCAGAGGGAGCTATGCGCACATGCAGGGGTAGTTCGCGTTCAGTGCGGCTCATTGAGGCGACGATGGTCAGAGGATAGGAGAGCGAAGCATTGCTGCGATCATTCTGAATGATTAAAGCAGGACGCATACCTTGTTGTTCGGCACCACGGCCAGGGGACCAATTTACATCCCAAATCTCTCCGCGCCTGGGGCCTGGCAACGGCGGAGAACCCTGGGTTCCTTTTTGTTTCGATTGTTGAGGGCTGGGCGGTTGTGATTGCCTCGCCTCACTACTCATGCAAACATACCTTAATTACAAATCAAGCAACCATAATGTCATGACCCGCGTCAAAAAAGAATCGGCAGTCATCAAGGGTTTCTGGGAGGGAACCGAGGTAGTCGTAGGCTTCGTCGAGTGAGTGATTGAGAGAGGAGAGTTCGCGTTCGCGTTTCTGAAGGATTGCCGTCTTTAACTGTTGATAATTATCTTGCTGCATCAATTCCATAATCGTTTCCACAACATCTCCTAACGAAGATTCTAGTTCAACGGCAAGAGCTTTTAGCTCTTTATGCTGCGTTGAGGGAATCTGTATAGATTTGCGAATGAGGTTCTCATGACGATAAAAATCGGGATGTACAACAGCCATGAATCTGCCTCCTAAATTGTAACATGAAGCCTTCAAGTCTCTTCTAATTGTAGCCGCTCGTACCAAATTTGTCAATAAAAAGAAGTAGGGTTAGATTAGAAAAATAGAAAATTGCAAATTAACAAAAATATTTTCCTCCTATTTTTCTAAATGCTCTTCTATCCTTATTTTGCACCGTGTCCTTTTATCATTTTACAATGTACGCAAATGTTTTAGAGCTACTCACTTTGTTTTCAATTGGTATGTTCATCTGTAATATCCTCTATCAACTCAGATGTAGTCACACCTAATGCACGAGCTATCTTGTGTAGAACTGGGACACTTACCTCATAGTAGGGATCACGCCATATTCGTCTGATAGTGGTGAATGATATATCACTTGCTCTTCTGACAACGAGCTATGTCCTAGCTAACGCCAAATAGAAAGAGAACTCAACTATATGCTGAGTTCTCTTTTTCCTTATCAAACGGAGTCTTACCAACATCATGCAAAGAACTGATCGACATGCACTGGCATCTCTGGAACTATCCGTGAGGGTAATGTCTCCTGCCCACGAAAGACACCCAGCGAACGATACTTCTCGTTCTCTAATACAAGCACCTCGACAGTGCGTGGAGCAGTTTTCGCAATCCAGTACTCTGGTACGCCAAAGTGGGCATAGATCTCATATTTGGTCAGCCGATCATAGGGAGCAGTACTAGGAGAGGCGACCTCAATGATAAGATCAGGAGCACCAATAACTTTCTTCTCTTGCACTCTATCCAGATGGGCGTTCAGCACGACAAAGACATCAGGCTGATACACATTGTTGGGAGAGAGTTCGACATCAGAAGGAGCAACACGCACCTTCCCCAAACCGGCAAACTCAACATGGATGAGGAGGTAGTGAGCAAACCGCAATACTGCATCTTGATGTGGCCCATCGGGTGCTGGTGCCATAACGAGTACTCCATTCACAATCTCATACCGTTGCCCATCATCTAGAAGGGCCGCATAATCGCTATAAGTCCACTCGCCTTGTTTGGGTCCTGAAACCCAATCAGCAAGAGTGACCATGGGCACTCTCTCAGATGTCGTTGACATATCAGCCTTGCCTTTCGTATAAAGTGCGTTTATTGCTCATCATAGCATGATTGGAATATATGTGTAAATGAGCTGTTGTATTTGTAACTGTTCAGACTTGGCCTAATGGGTTCGATTGGGTAAGGACGGCCAGGCACCTGGATCAGGAAAAACGTGTCCTTTCGGTTTACGTGGCGGGAGGAAAAGAGCTTTCAAAATCTTGTGCTCGTTTTTCGAAGCAAACCATTCCTGTTTCTCCATATGCCTTCGTGAAGAAAGTAAAACTCCCTCGGTGACGGTACCCAAGCTCGGTGTAAAAGATGTGCAGTCCAGAATGCTTGTCGTATGCATCGAGTCGAATCGCTTCGCAAGATTGTTGGAGTGAAAGGTGTTCGACCAGGTGCATACACCACCTTCCAATACCTTGCCCTTGAAGCGATGGCAGCACCGCAAGACGATTCACATACATCGCCAGCTGGATGGATGCGTCCCAAGCTTCCCACACGCCTGGAATAGTGTGGTAGTAGGGTGGAGGCTGTGTCCTGACGGTAAAGGTTGCAACAACGCGAGTATCAAGCCAAACGGCATACACCTGACGCTCTTGGGCAGAACGGCGCATGGCATCGAGTGGGTATGGTGGAACCCAGTGGCTGAGCCCAAGCCGATCCTTCATATCTTGTCCACAGAGCCTCAAAATGTCGTGGAGGGCATCAACCTCTTCTGGGCTCACCTGTTTGTAGGAAGGGTTCATGGTGTTTACTGATCCTTTCAGCAACAAAAAGGGCACTACATATGGTACCCCAGCCCAGGCGAGCGGCTCTTTTCTGTCCTTCTCCAGGCTTCCCTGTGGTGACTCCACATCCGTCGCCAGTTCCCTGAAGGAGATGTTCTCCTACCATCCTTGTCGCATGACAGCCTTTTTCAGGATACTGTTCATCTGCTGGTGCTTCGAGTATAGGGTCAACCACAAGATCATACCGCCGATCTTTGGCATACACCCACCAATAGTTGAGAAAATCACCAAGCGCAGTCCAGGGCCGTCGACCCTCACATATCTCTCGAAATGTGATCTGCATTGTTTGAAGTTGATCTAATCTCATTGCTCTCACCTTTACAGACTCACCCCAAATATGCTTTCACCTAGTATACCAGATTTTAGCACCCACTTTAATCAGGAAAGAAGGTATCAAGTGTCGATTGAGCACCCTCAACCCGCTGAACATCCTTCTTAATATAAGTATCAATGATTTTTTGTGCCTGTTTGCGATTTCGGATGCCCAACTCATCAAGCAGCACTTCGATATCATCCAAATCTTTCTCACGACCGGCCACCAGTTTATGAGCCAAGATGAAATCCTTGGGAGGGATATACACCTCAAGACGACGACCAAACTTGCGCCATATTCAGCCACGTTTACAGCAACCATAACCGCGCGTCCATAAAACCATGTAGATAGAATGGCGCGGTTTACTTAGTCGCGCCCCTTTTCCCCTGTTTGACTTCTCAACTTCTGCGGCGCTTCGCAGTTTTTTATTGGTGTGGTGATCATGGCCGCCCCGGGCGGCCATGATCACCACACCAATATGAAGAGATAAAATGTGCCAAAAATTGTTGTAGGGTTGACAGGGATGACTCTTTCTCGTAAACTTAATATGGTGAAACAAGGGGACTTCATGCACTAAGGGGACGGCAATGAGAGTTATACGTTGCCCAATTTGTGACGAACCACAACCAAACTTCGAAAATTTTTTGTGTTGCCTGCGGAGAAACGTTAACGCCCACACCTACCAGTGTTACAGCTAGAATCTCCCGTCCACGCGGGCTGAAAATACCACAATTCTTTGCAATGGGCAACGGTAGTGCAGATGATAGCGATATTAATTTATTGGGCGACCTATCTACTGAGAACACAGTTGTACTTGCACAACGTTCGCCGCGCTTCTCTCCTGATAGCAGGATACCTACTACCCCTTCACCTGCGCGGATTACTAGATTATTAGAGGATGGCAGGCGTAATACAAACTGGCACAAGGTTGTCGACGAGCGAGATCGTCCACCGCGCACCCCTTCGCTGCCACGTATTCCTGTCACTCCACTACCTCTGCCCGAGGAATATATCCTGATGCCCAGGCAGCAGTGGCTAAAAGGGCGCAAGCGACCTCCCCTGCTCTTCTGGGTGAGTACACTGGTGCTAGGGGCGGTTATCCTCGGAGGGCTGCTGGGCGTCATTGTGACCTTAGG
>WNFN01141977.1_pt1 | contig 12738 bp, 15 predicted proteins | sample 5400161 | NCBI WGS metagenome assembly WNFN01 (sample SAMN13153353, study PRJNA577476) | soil metagenome | isolation source: 80 cm saprolite on Douglas fir-dominated hillslope | place: USA:California | collected 2013-09-17
GCCTTCTGGTTCGGCGAGGATCAGGGTCGTTACGTGCTGACAACGAGCGATCCCGAGGCGATGACGGCGCGGCTTGGCGTGGCAGGCGTCCCGGCGCGACGGCTTGGCACGACGGGCGGCGATTCGTTGACAGTCGAAGGCGCCGATGCCATATCCACGGCAGAGTTGCGGCGGATCAACGAAGCGTGGCTGCCCGCCTATATGGCAGCGCCGTAACGGGGTTCTCGACCGGAGGCGTGTACCATGGCGATGGATGCGGCGACGATCGAGCGGCTGATCAAGGACGGCCTGCCGGACGCGCAGGTGAGCATCGAGGATCTGCGCGGCGACGGCGACCACTACGCCGCCCATGTCATCTCCCGCGCCTTCAAGGGCAAGAGCCGCGTGCAGCAGCATCAGATGGTCTACCAGGCGCTGCGCGGCCGCATGGGCAACGAGTTGCACGCGCTCGCGCTGCAGACGAGCGCGCCGGAAGATTGAGCGAATCTGGCAAAGGATTAATCATGAACACCAGCATCAACAACACCGTCGTCGAGCGCATCAAGCGCGACATCGCCGACCATCCGGTCGTGCTCTACATGAAGGGCACGCCGGTCTTCCCGCAATGCGGCTTCTCAATGCGGCTTCTCGGCCGCGGTGGTGCAGATCCTCACGCATATGGGCGTGAAGTTCAAAGGGGTCGACGTGCTCTCCGACCCGGAGATCCGCCAGGGCATCAAGGAATTCTCGAGCTGGCCGACCATCCCGCAGCTCTACGTCCAGGGCGAGTTCGTCGGCGGCTGCGACATCGTCCGCGAGATGTTCGAGGCGGGCGAGCTTGGCGACTTCCTCAAGAACAAGGGCATCGAGACGCGCGCCGCCTGAGGAGCGATCTTCCCGACGCCCTCTGGCTGTTGCCGCCGGAGGGCGTTCGCTTGTCAGCCCGCGCGCATCTCGCGCAGCTTGCCGACGATGCCGCTGGGGAAGAAGTAGACGATGAGCACGAAGAGTACGCCCAGCCACAGCAGCCAGCGCTCGGGATCGAACAGCGCCGGCAGCAGCGGCCACGCGGCGACGGCGCCGGCAATCGTCGCCATCGCCGGCTGCAGGTAATACTCCGCCATTACCAACACGACGGCGCCCAGCGCCGGGCCATAGAGCGTGCCCATGCCGCCGATCACCACCATCAAGAGAATATCGACCATCACGTCGAAAGAAAGCGTCGCCGCCGGCCCGTTATAGCGGAGCAGCACGGCCATCATGACGCCCGCGAGCGCCGCCATCGCCGCCGACAGCGCGCCGGCGAGCGTACGATACACCACGGTGCGGTAGCCCAGCGCCTCGGCGCGGAACGCATTCTCGCGGATCGCCTGCAGCACCCGCCCGAAGGGCGAGTTGACGATGCGCAGCATCAGCAGGAACAGCGCCAACGACACGGCGAAGATGAGATAATAAGTGATGAGGCGGCCGTCGATGCGCACGCCGAGCACGCTGTCCTCGAGCAGACGGAACCCGGGCGTCAGCACGCGCGGGACCGAGAAGGTAAGCCCGTCCTCGCCGCCGGTGACATCGCGCAGCTGCGTCGCCAGGATCTGCGCGAAGCTCGCGACGGCGAGCGTGATCATCGAGAAGAAGATCGCGCGCACGCGCAGGCTCAAGAGACCGATGGCGGCGGCCAGCACGACGGCGAGCGCGACACCGGCGGCAGCGCCCAGCAGCACCGCGCCCCAGCCGACCGAGAATTTGGCGAGCGCGATGGCGACGCCATAGGCGCCGATGCCGAAGAACATGGTGTGGGCGAAGGAGACGATGCCGGTATAGCCGAGCATCACGTCGTAGCTCGCGGCGAGCACCACGAAGATGCAGATGCGCGCGGCCACCGCGACCGAGCGGGTCCCCGGGAAGAGAAAGGGCGTCAGCGCGAGCCCTGTGAGCACCGCCAGCATCAGCGCGCTCAGGACGATGCCGCCGGGACGGTCGCCGGACAGCAGCGAGTCGAGTCGGCTGCGCGGCCGATCTGCTTCGCCGCTCATTCCTTCGCCACCGGGAAAAGGCCGCGCGGACGCCACAGCAGGATCGCCGCCATGAGCATGATATTGGAGCCGAGCGCCAGCTTGGGCGCGAGGAAGCCGACATAGTTGGTCAGGAGCCCGACCAGCAGCGCCCCGACGAAGCAGCCGCTGACCGAGCCGAGGCCGCCGATGATGAGGATGATGAACACCAGGATCGTCATGTCGGCGCCGATGGCGCGGGTGACGAGTTCCTGGTAGATGCCCCACATCACCCCGCCCATCCCGGCGAGCGCCGTGCCGGCGACGAACACGCCGATGAAGAGCCGATGGATGCGGTAGCCGAGCGCCTCGACCATCTCGCGGTTCTCGACCCCGGCGCGCACCAGGAGGCCGATGCGCGTGCGGTTGAGGACGAGATGGAGCGCGAGATAAACGGCGAGCCCCAGAGCGACCGCGATGATCCGGTATTTCTCGATCGCGGCGCCGCCCAGGATAATGCTGCCGCGGAAGCTCGCCGGCTTGGGCAGCGGCAGCGGGTTCGGTCCCCACAGCGCGACGATGAGCTGCTCGGCGACGATGAGTCCGCCGACGGTGACGAGGATCTGCCGCAGATGCGCGCCGTAGACGCGGCGGATGATGACGCGCTCGAAGACGAAGCCGAACGCGCCGCTGGCGACGATGGCGGCGACGAGCGCGACCAAGAGCGCCGCCAGGTTGAGCCACCAGGACTCGGCGACGCTCCACCCCGCCAACGCCGCAAGCACGCTCACCGCGACATAGGCGCCCAGCGTGATGAAGGCGCCGTGCGCGAAATTGAGCACGTCCATCAGGCCGAAGATCAGCGTCAGGCCCGAGGCCATGAGGAACAGCATCATACCCATGGCGACGCCGGCGACGGTGAGGGTGAGCCAGGTGGAGAAGCTCATCGCCGGCAGCGCGGCCGCCGCCAGCAGTGGCAGCACGAGCGAGGGCGCGATGTCGCCGGCCCTGAGGCGAAGCGCGGGCGCGGCGTTCATTGGTGGCTCGCCAGGCTGAGGCCGAGCAGATGCTGCTGCAGCCCCTCGTCCGCGGCCAGCGCGGCCATCGTCCCGCTATGGACGATGCGGCCATCATCCATCACCGCGACATCGTCGCCGACCGAGCACGCCATATGGAAATTCTGCTCGACCAGCAGGATCGTGGTCTGCGTCTCCTTCAAGCGGAGGAACGTCTCGATGAGGTGCTGGATCACGGCCGGGGCGAGCCCCTTGGTCGGCTCGTCGACAATGAGGAGGCGGCGCGGCTCGACGATGGCGCGGCTGATCGCCAGCATCTGCTTCTGCCCGCCCGAGAGCGCGCCGGCGGGATCGTGCCATTTCTGCCGCAGCGCCGGGAAGAGCACGAGGACCTGCTCCAGCCGCGCCTCGTCGAAGCCGGCGGGCCCGGTGGCGAGCAGGAGGTTCTCGCGCACCGTGAGCTGGCCGAAGATGCCCATCGTCTCCGGCACATAGGCGATGCCGAGCCGGGCGACGTCGGGGGTGGCGAAAGCGTCGATCGGCTTGCCGTCGAACGTGATCTCGCCGGCGCTGCGGCGCCACAGCCCCATGATGGTGCGCAAGGTGGTGGTCTTGCCGGCACCGTTGCGCCCGAGCAGCATGGTGAGCCGGCCGCGGCGCACGGCGAGGTCGACGCCGTGCAGGATGTGATAACGGCCGATATGCGTGTTGACGCCGCTGAGCTGCAGCAGCGGCGGTTCTGTGCTCAAGACGCATCCTCGATGGCGCTGTGGATGCAGTTGCTGACGATGTCGAGCCGCCGCGAATGCCAGGGATCGGGCACGCGGCTGTTAGTGAGATAGGCGAAGGAGACGCCCGATTCCGGATCGCCCCAGCAATAGGACGAGCCGACCCCGCCATGGCCGAAGGTGGTCGGTGAGGCGAGCGACCCCAGCCCGCGGATGTTCTCGCTCATGCCGCGCGAATGCGGGCCCAGGCCGCGATGCATCGGCATGCCCATGTAGTGGTCGACGCGCTCGCCGGTGAAGTTGCGCGTCACGAACTGCACCATGCGTGGCGAGACGATGCGCGTGCCGTTGAGGCTGCCGCCGTTGAGCAGCATCTGGTAGAAGGCGGCCATGGCGCGCGCGGTGGCGAATCCGCCGCTGCCGGGGACGCCGGCGCGGCGGAACTCGACGCTGTTCTCCTGGGCGAAGCGGATCTGGCGGCGCCCATCCTCCGATGGCGCGTGCATCTCGGCGGCGCGTTTTCCCTCGGCATCCGGTAGGCCGACGAAGAGCTCGGCGCTCAAACCGAGCGGCTCGATGAGGCGCGAGCGGATGAAGGCGCGGTAATCCATCTTGGTCACCGCCTCGATCAGCAGCGCCGCGACCCAATGCGCCGCCAGGCGGTGATATTCGACGCGCGATCCCGGCGTCCATTCGAGCGTGAAGTCGCAGACGAGCCGGTGCAGCAGCTGATGATCCTCCCAGGCGGCCGGCGGCAAGGTCATGCCGGCGCCAGGGAAGCCGCCCTGATGCGTCAGAACCTGCAGCAGGGTGATGTCGCCCTTGCCGTTCCGGGCGAAGTCCGGCAGATGGTCGGCGATGCGGTCGCTGAAGGTGAGCGCCCCCTCCTCCACCAGCATCCAGACCGCCGCCGCGGTGATCACCTTGGTGTTGGAATAGAGCAGCCACAAGCTGTCGTCGCGTGCCGGCGCCGGCTGCGGCTCAAGCCGAGCCGCGCCGAAGCTGCGACAGAGCGCGAGCTTGCCGTGACGGGCCACGGCGATCTGCGCGCCAGGATAGCGGCCCTCCTTGATGTGCACCTCGACGATGGCGCAGAGACGGCCGAGCCTGTCAACACGCAGACCAAGCGCGCCGGGCTCGGCGCTGTCGAGAACGAACGGCATGAACCCCTCCCTTGCGTAGATCCTAGTGCGGCGCCCCTTGGCGGATACCGAGATACGCTTCCTGCACGATCGGCGACGCGACCACCGCCGCCGGCGCGCCATCGGCGACGAGCGCGCCATTGTGCAGCACGATGACGCGATCGGCGAGCCGGCGCACCACGTCCATCTTGTGCTCGACCAGCAGGATGGTCTTGTCACCGTCGCGCTTGATCGCCTCGATGAGGTCGAGGATCACCGGCACTTCGTCGACGCTCATCCCGGCGGTCGGCTCGTCGAACATGAAGATCTCCGGTTCGAGCGCGAGCAGGATCGCCACCTCGAGCTTGCGCTGGTCGCCATGCGGCAGCGACGCCGCGCTTGCCGCCGCGCGCTCGCCGAGCTTGACGCGCGCGAGATAGCCCCAGGCGCGTTCGATGAGATCGTCATGGCGCGCCGCCATGGTGAGGAAATCGAGCCCGACGCGGGCGCGCGCCTGCACCGCCAAGCGCACATTCTCGAGCACGGAGAGGCTCGGAAACAGGTTGGTGAGCTGGAATGCCCGCCCCAACCCGCGCCGCGCCCGCGCCGGGGCGGCGAGACCGGTGATCGGTTCCCCCTTGAGCAGCACCGCGCCAGCGCTGGCGCGGAGCTGCCCGGAGATCAGGTTGAAATAGGTCGTCTTGCCGGCGCCGTTCGGCCCGACGATCGCCGTAAGCGTGCCGCGGTCGAAGGCGCAGGAGACGCGGTCGACCGCGACATGCCCGCCGAAGCGGATGGTAAGGTCACGCGTCTCGAGCAGCGGGACGGCGCCGCCCATCCGCGTCCCCTCGCCGCTCCGGTGCTGGCCTCTAGCGCCCGTTCCGGATCGGGATCTTCATGTCCTCGATCTTGATCACCCGGGTGAGCTCGGGGATCGCCCAGGCGACGTTCGAGTCGACCTTGATCTTGAAGGCATACATCTCCTGCAGCGCCTGGTGGTCTTCCTTGCGGAAGGTCATCTTGCCCTTGGGCGTGTCGAACGACATGCCCTCCATCGCGGCGATGAGCTTCTCGGTATCGGTCGCGCCGCCGGTCTTGGTCAGTGTCTCCACCACCGCCATCGCCGCCGCCATGCCGCCGCAGGTGAAGAAATCGGGCGGCGCGTTGAAGCGCTTCTTGTGCTCGGCGACGAGCCATTCATTTGCGGGGTTCTTGGGTATCTCGAAGTAGTAATAGGTCGCGCCCTCGAGCCCGGGGAACTCCTTGTAGGCGGCGAGCGCGGGGAGGATGTTGCCGCCGGTCGAGACCTCGATGCCGAGCCGCTCCGGGTTGAGCGCCTTGATCGCCGGGAACGGATTGCCGCCGGCCCAGATCACCCAGAGGATCTTGCGCCCCTGCTCCTAGCCGAGCGCGTCGAAAATGCGCTGCAGCGGGGCGGTGAAGTCGGTGGTGGCCTGCGGTGCATATTCCTCGTGCACCAGCTTGGCGCCGGTCCCGGCGAGCGCCTCGCGGAAGGCGGCGACGCCGTCGCGGCCGAAGGCGTAATCCTGCGCCAAGGTCGCCACGACCATGCCCGGCTTGCCGATCGCCAGCGCATTCGAGATCGCGTCCTGCGAGGAGTTGCGCCCGGTGCGGAAGACATAGCGGTTCCATTTATCGCCGGTGATGGAATCGGCGACCGCCGGCTCGACGATCAGCACCTTCTTGAAGTCCTGCGCCACCGGCAGCATGGCCAGCGCCACGCCCGAACTGGTGCCGCCGACGGCAAGGTCGACATTGTCGTCGCCGAAGGCCTCGGAGAGCAGGTTGCGCCCGACATCGGGCTTGGTCTGACTGTCCTTCTCGACCACCTCGATCTTGCGCCCGGCGACCGTCATCGTCCCCTTGGTGGCGTATTCGAGCCCCATCGCGAAGCCGGTCACGGTCTGCTTGGCATAGGCCTCAAGCGGGCCGGTCTTGTCGGCGATCAGCGCTACCTTGACCGGCTTGCCCTGTTCGGCGGAAGCCGGGACCACAAGACCCAGCACGAGGGCCGCGACGAGCGGCAGCAGGCGGCGATACATAGGGCTCCCCCAATGGAATTTGTTGCCGTGGCAGTTTCCATCGGCTTTGCCGGCGGCGCAAGCGCCGCCGGGCCGCGCTCAGGCGGCGAACCTGAAGGCCGCCATGCTCATGCTGCCGAGGGTGAAGCCCTGATGCAGGCGCTCGCCACGCGCCCCCTTCCCCGCCGCCCCTAGCGCGACGAACAGCGGCAGGAAGTGCTCGTCGGTGGGCTGCGCCTGGCGCGCATGGGGAGCGCGGCGCCAATCGAGCAGATCGGCCGCGCGCCCTTCGGCGATCGCGGCGGCCAGCCACTCGTCAAACCCCTGCGCCCAAGCCGGCGCCGGGCCACCCTCCCAAGCGACCGCGCGCAGATTATGGACGGCGCCGCCGCTCCCCAGGATGAGCACGCCTTCCGCGCGCAGTGGCTCGAGCGCCTCGCCCACGCGATAATGCCAGGCCGCGTCCCGGCCGGGCTGCACCGAAAGCTGGATCGTCGGCACGTCAGCCTTGGGATACATCAGCCGCAGCGGGACCCAGGCGCCGTGATCGAGCCCGCGCGCGCGATCGATGCTTGCGGTCATGCCGGCACCCGACAACAGGCGCGCGACGCGCGACGCCAGCGCCGGATCGCCCGGCGCCGGATAGGTGATTTGATAGAGCGGCGCGGGAAAGCCGTGGAAGTCATGGATCGTGTCATTGCGGATGGGACCGCTCACCGTCGGCGCGGCGGTGGTCCAATGCGCGGAGACGCAGAGCACCGCCTTGGGTCGCGGCAGCTCGCGCGCGAGGTTCTGCCACGCCGCGCCGGTCTCGCCGGCATCGAGCGCGAGCGTCGGCGCGCCGTGGGAGACGAAGAGGCTGGGGAGCTTCGGGTCGGGCATCGGGGGCCTCGTCTGCGGACTGCCTGTTAGGTGGATCGCGCGGTGGCCACCCGCAACCCTCAGCGCCGCCCCGTCGGCTTCGGCGGGATGATCAGCACGCGGTCGACGCGTCGGCCATCCATGTCGACGACCTCGAAGCGGATCCCGGCGACGCTGATGTGGTCGCCCACCTTGGGCACGCGATTGATGCGCGCCATCAGGAAGCCGCCGAGCGTCTGGAAGTCGTCGCTGTCCTCGCCGGGCAGCCGCGGCAGGCCGGTGAGGTCCTTCACCTCGTCCGCCGTGATCATGCCGTCGACCAGCCACGAGCCGTCGTCGCGGCGCACCACGGCCTGGCTGTCGGCATCGGCGGGATCGGCGATATCGCCGACCAGCGATTGCAGGATGTCGTGGAGGGTGATGATGCCCTCGAAATCGCCGTACTCGTCGACCACGAGCGCCATCGGCGCGCCCGATTTCTTGAAGATCTCGAGCGCGCGCAGCGCGGTCACGGTGTTGGGCAGGAACAGCGGCGCCCCGAGCGCGGCGCGCAGGTCGAACGGGCGCCCCGCCAGCGCCGCCGTATGGAGATCCTTGACCTGGACGATGCCGACCACGTGCTGCGGCCCGCCCTCGACCACGGGAAAACGCGAATAGGCGCTGTCACGGATCTTGCGGCGGTTCTCGTCCTCGCTGTCGGTCAAGTCCAGCCATTCGACCTGCGTGCGCGGGGTCATCACCGCGCTGACGCGGCGGTCGCCGAGGCGGAACACCATCTGCACCATGGCCGTCTCCGCCGCCTGGAAATGCCCGGCGGCAGTGGCCTCGCGCAGCATCAGCGTGATCTCCTCCTCGGTAACCGGCGACGGCTCGCCCGAGGGCATCGGAATGATCCGCAGAACCAGGTTGCTCGACGCGCTCAACAGCCGTTCGGCCGGCGCGGTCAGCCAAGCCATGATCTGCAGGAGCCATGACAGCCGAGCGGCGATGTATTCGGGGCGGCTGAGCGCCAAGCGCTTGGGCACGAGCTCGCCGAGGATCAGCGTGAAATAGGAGATGAGGATCACCACCACGGCGAAGCTGATCGACTTCGCGTAATGGCCGACCCAGGTAGAAAGAAAGCGGCCGGGGTCGCGTTTCAGCTCCAGCGCCACCCGCGCGCCCTCGCGACCCAGTTCGGCGGCATGTTGGAGGCGCGCCTTGCGCGCGGACACCACCGCCATCTCCGCCATCGCGAAGAAGCCGTTCAGCAGGATCAGCAGGAAGACGACGGCGATTTGCGGCCACAGCATGGCGAATCCGCTCGGTTGGCAAGTCCTACGCGCTAGAATACGCGCCATCGGGGAATATTGCGCGGCTTAGGCATGGCGGGTTGCATATGACCGGTCTCGGTGAAGTGAGCGCCAACTCGCGCTCTTGTCGGCTTATCGGGCGACGCGCCCGGCGACAGCGCGCACCTTGCGCGGCGCGGCAAGCCAGATGGCGAGCGCCGAGACGGAGGCACAGGCGATGGCGATCGCGAAGGCGAGCGCGTAGCTGCCGGTGGTGTCGTGCAGCGCGCCGGTCACCCAGGGTCCGAGGGCGCCGCCGAAGATGGACGCCAGCATCAGCGTGCCGAAGATCGTGCCGTAGTGCCGGCCCTGGAAGCAGCAGCAGGGCCATGTAGCACAGCGCGAAGCCGAAGCTGCCCACCGTCCATACCCATTCGCGGCCGATGCGGTCGGAGAGATGGCCGAGCGCGATCTGGCCGGGGATGCCAGCGAGGCTGACGAAGCCGAGCGCCCAGCCGGCACCGGTCGCGCTGAAGCCGATCTCGACGAGGTATTTCGTCTGGTGCACCTGCACCGCGTACCAGGCATAGAGGGCGCAGAAATAGCCGAGCGCAATCCACCAGAAGCGCACCGTGCGCAGGGCGCGCGCGAGCGTCCAATCGATCGCCGCCCAGGCGCCGTCCACCACATTGTCGCGCCCCGCGGTGCCGGCGTCGGGCGACAAACGGTCGCCGTCGGGCGCGAGCCCCAGCTCCTCCGGCCGCCGCCTCAGCAGGAGATTGAGCGGCGCCAGCGCGACCAGCACGACGATGCCCAACGTCCAGCACGCGGCACGCCACCCCGACTGTGCGATGAGCGCCTGCAGCCAGGGCAGCAGGATGATCGAACCGACGCCGACGCCCGAGAAGGCGATGCTCATGGCGAGGCCGCGCCGGCGTACGAACCAATTCGGCAGGAACAGCGCCTGGCCGGTATATCCCAGGCAGACGCTGCCGCCGCCGACGAGCACGCCAAGCGTGGCATAGAGGTGCCACGGCTCGCGCACCAAGGTCGCCAGCAGCAATCCCGCCGCCATCATGGCGGCGCCCAGCTCCATCACCACCAGCGGCCCGCGGCGATCCATCAGCCGCCCGAGCGCGGGGCTAAGCACGGCCGAGACGAGAAAGCCGAAGGAGAACGCGCCGGCGGTAACGCCACGCTCCCAGCCGAACTCGTCGAGGATCGGCGGAAAGAGCAGCGAGAACGCCGTGCGCGCGTTGACGCCGACGCCCATGGTCACGAAGGCCACGGCCACCACGACCCAGCCGTAGAAGAACGGCAGGCGTCTCGCCAAGCCGGGAATGGCGAGATGCACGCCGTTCATGCGCGGGCAATGAGATTTGCCGGCGGCTCGCGTTGAGCGGTGCGTTGAATGTTCTCCGCGATGAGCTTCGCCCGTGCCTCCAGCATCCCGTCGGTCCAGCCGGATACATGCGGCGTCATGAGCACGTTCGGCAGCTCATGGAACGCATGACGCGCCGGAAAGGTGGGCCCGGCTCCCGCCGGATAGCGATACCACACATCGAGCGCGGCGCCTGCGATGCGCTTCTCGGCGAGCGCGTGATAGAGCGCTTCCTCATCGACGATCTCGGCGCGCGCCACATTGATGAGGATGGCATTCGCCTTCATCCGCCGCAGCTCCCGCTCGCCGATGAGCCCGCGTGTCGCCGGTGTCAGCGGCATGGTGATCGCCAGATAGTCCGCGCGCGCCAGCACATCGCCGAGTCCATCGGGCCCGTAGACGGTGGCGTGCGGGTCAGACGGCGTCGCGTTGCGCCTGATGGCGATGACCGCCATCTCGAATGCCCGCGCGCGGCGCGCCAGCGCTTGCCCGATATGGCCGTAGCCGAGGATGCCGAGCGTCCTGCCGGCGAGTTCCGGCCAGGGCGGCGGCGGTGTGCCCGGCGCCCACTGGCTTTCCCACCGCCCGACGCGCAGGCCGGCGTCGAGACGGCCGAAGCCGCGGCTCATCGCGAGCATTGCGCCCAGCACGTACTCGGCGATGCCGGTCTCGTGGCCATAGACGTTCGCCAATGATGTGCCGGGCGGCAGCGCGGAGCGGTCGATGCGGTCGAGGCCGGCGCCGGGAACCTGCACCAGTCGGAGTCGCTTGGCAGCGGCGCCCATCGCCGGCGTGAAGACGAGGGTGACGAGGACGTCCACCTCGGGCAGCAGCGACACGACCTCCGTCTCAGTCGTGATGAGGATCTCGCAGGGCACAGCGAGGTGTGCGCGGACGCTCTCGGTGAAGCTCGCGGATAGCGCTCCCATGAAGGCGACCCGAAGCATCGACGTCCCCGTCTGAAGCCCGACGACAGTATCGAAGCCGAATGCGCCGTCTATCCGTTGCGGCACCGAGCGGGTGATTGTGGCCGTTCGCCGTTGGCGCTCAATTAACCCCCAAGAGTAACGGCGGCTGCGCTCAGCCGCCAGCGACCCGGAGGCCGCAGGCTGGTCGCTCCCCAAGTGTTCGACTAGCGCGAGTAGAACTCGACGACGAGGTTGGGCTCCATCGACACCGGATAGGGCACGTCGGCGAGCTTGGGCGCGCGCACGAAGGTGCCCTTCAACTTGTCGTGGTCGACCTGGAGATAATCGGGCACGTCGCGCTCGGTCGATTTCACCGCCTCGAGAACGAGAGCGAGCAACCTCGACTTATCCTTGACCTCGATGGTGTCGCCGTCCTTGACGAGATAGGAGCCGATGTTGACACGCTTGCCGTTGACCCGCACATGCCCGTGATTGACGAACTGCCGGGCGGCGAAGACGGTGGGCACGAATTTCATGCGATAGACGACGGCGTCGAGGCGGCGCTCCAGCAGCTCGATCAGCCGCTCGCCGGTGTCACCGCGGCGGCGCGACGCCTCCTCGTAGAGGCGGCGGAACTGGCGCTCACCGATATTGCCGTAATAGCCCTTGAGCTTCTGCTTCGCCATCAGCTGCGTGCCGAAGTCCGAGGGCTTCTTGCGTCGCTGCCCATGCTGCCCGGGGCCGTAGTCGCGCCGGTTCAAGGGGCTCTTCGACCGGCCCCAGAGATTGACGCCGAGGCGCCGGTTTATCTTGTATTTCGATCCTGCTCGCTTGCTCATCGTTCCGCTGATCCGTCTTGTGATTGTTTTTGTCCCAATAGTTCCCGCCGCAAAGGCGGGACGGGGCCAAAGGCCCGCATTCTTGGGAGTGAAGCGCGGCACTATAGTGGCCGCGCCTTTCCTGTCAAACCTTAACTGGCGGCCGCCGCACGGCGCGTTTCGGCCGCTTTTGGACCCGGCTCGCCGGCGCGGCGGGCGCTCGGCGCTCGCGCGGTCCGGCGAGCGCCGTGACCACGCCGTGCAGGGTACGCAGCTCCTGCTCGGTGCATTGCGCACGCTGGAACAGGTTGCGCAGATTGCGCACCATGCTCGGCCGCTTCTCCTTGGTGCGCATGAAGCCGCTGCGGTCGAGCTCCTCCTCGAGATGCGCCAAGAATCCCAGGAGCTCTTCCTTGGTGCCCGGGCGCGAATGCCCGGTCTGCATCAGCTCGGCCGGCGCCGCCTCGCCGGCGGCGAACCATTCGTAGCCCACCAGCAGCACAGCCTGCGCCAGGTTGAGCGAGGAAAAGGCCGGGTTGAGCGGCACGCTCAGCACCGTGTCGGCGAGGCTGACGTGGTCGTTGACGAGGCCGGCACGCTCGGGGCCGAAGAGGATGCCGCA
>WNFN01017758.1_pt1 | contig 12737 bp, 14 predicted proteins | sample 5400161 | NCBI WGS metagenome assembly WNFN01 (sample SAMN13153353, study PRJNA577476) | soil metagenome | isolation source: 80 cm saprolite on Douglas fir-dominated hillslope | place: USA:California | collected 2013-09-17
TCTGCACGGCGTTGTAGACGCCAAGCCGGTGCGGCAGCCGAAATCGGAGCGCCGCCATGGCGTCGCGGAGGACGGCCGCCGGGCCGACCGGGAAGAACGCCCGCCGGAAATGCCCGGAGAAAATTCCGTAAGCGAGATAGACGATTCCGTTGATGGCGAGCAGCCACATGCCGGCAAAATGCCATTGCAAGGCGCCGGCAAGCCCATCCTCGTTGTGAATGTCCACGGAGCCGTCGTAACTGCCGCCCAGCGTGAGCTCGACTGGAAAATAGAACGGAAAAATCGGTTCGGAATTATAGATGCGCCATCCGCTCATGATCATGATGAACGTGGCGAGCGCATTAAGCCAATGCGTGATCCGCACCGCCAGCGGATGCACGATGACCTTCGAAAGTGGGTGCAAACGTCCGGCCGTGATGTCAGTCACTGTTGCCTCCCGGGGCTCGCGCATCGTCGATTGGCGTAAGTCCCGCCGATTTGAATGCCGCTTTCGCCTCCACGGACTTCAGAAACGTCATAAACGGTTGGGTATCCGATTGCGGATCGCGCGCCTGCGCGACGACATATTCGATCGGCGGCTGCTCCAGCATCGGCAGCGCTACTGCGAGCCTGAAGCCGGCAGTTGCATCGGTCGAATAGACGATGCCCAGCCACGCCTTGTCGGTCGCAAGAAGACTGACCACGCCGGCGGTGCTTTCAGCAACGGTGACGGCCTTATTGCCGTCATCGGCTACCATGCCGATCATGCGCAGCAGCTCGACCGCGCGGGCGCCGGCCGGATCGCGGTCCGGGTTGGCGATCGCCAGCCGCTTGCCTGAGATCAATCGAGAAATGTCGGTGAGACTCGCATCGGCGATGGGCGCGCTGCCGCGCTCGGTGCCTACGAGAACCAAGCCGTTGCGCAACGCGCGGCTGATGGTGGCGGCGTGGATAATCTTGGCGCGTGCGGCCTCTTCCGTCGCGGCGCCGGCGAGCGCAAAAATCACGTCGCAGCGCGCGCCGCGATCGATCTGGGCATAGGAGAGGTCGGTCGGAGCGACGAAGACGTTGACGCGCGTGCCGGTGCGCGCTTGCCACAGGGAGCCGACAGATTTGAGCGCCTTCTCCAGGGTGGGCTCGCCGTAGACCACGAGGTCTCGGGCGCCAGCAGTGGCAGGCGCCAGGAGCGCGACCGGGCATAGCAATGCTGCGACGGCGCAAAGCCACGGGCGCCCGTGCGGCAACCCGCCTGCCTTCTCTCCGTCACTGCCGCCCAAGGTGCGCACCGATACCCCCAAACATTTGGGTTCGCGCATGGAGCATGAGCCGGAATCAGCACACGAGACAAATCACGTTGTGGCGATGCGTACTTGATGCAGATTTGGTCACCGCACGTTCGAAAGCTCGTGCCGGCGATCGCGCCCGCGCCGCGACCGACTTGTCTCGCTCGAAACGCGGGCGAAGGTCGCGATGATGCGTGCGCCGGCCCGAATCGTGCCAATAAGGCTTCCCGCCACTTTGGAATTGCCGCCGCGTCGCCGTCGGTAATCGACCGGAATTTCCAGAATGCGCAGTCCCGCTTGCGCCGCTCGCATTTGCATTTCGATGTTCCAGCCGTAAGACAGCTCTCGCATTCCGAGTTGGAGCAGCGCGTCGCGCCGAATGGCACGCAAGGCGCACATGTCGGTATAGCGCACGCCGTAAAGGAGCCGCATGCCCCAACCGGCGAGGCGTCCCGCCGCCAGTTGATGCCAGGCGATGCTTCCCGCCTCACGCCTGCCGCGCGCGCGCGACCCGATCACAAAATCGTAGCTACCCGATCGGATCGGCTCGACCAGCCGCGCTATACTGTCCGGATTGTCGGCGCCGTCGCCGTCCATGAACACCACGATGTCGGCATCCTCGGCCGCCTTCGCCGCCACAAGGCATGCCCGGCCATAGCCACGCCCGGCGTCGATCACGTCAGCGCCGGCGGCGCTTGCCCGCTGCGCAGTGGCGTCGCGACTGCCGCCATCCGCCACGATCACACGGGAGACGATCGCGCGCGGGAGGCTGCGCACCACATCCGCAATCGACTCCTCCTCATCGAGTGTCGGGATCACGACGACGATGCCACTCGCTTCCGCAGCGCCGTGGTCGCTTCCAGGCGCTGGCTCGGCCATTCAAAGGCTCCAGCGCAGGCCGCAGTTTGCGCAGCACCCCGGCGGCTTGTCCGACAAAAGCGCGTCGCGAAAGGACCGATAGGCCGCGCCGTTCCAAATCTCTCGCAGCGTTTGCTGGGCGGCATCGCCCAGCGTGTAGTTTTCGTATCCGCGCTGCGAGAACGGCGCGATGCAGCAGGGTAGCGCGCGCCCGTTGGCGGTGAAATACATGACCGTCCAGGGCCGCCGGCAGAGCGTCCAGGGCGATCCGCGGTCATCGCGCTTGAGGCTCATGCCCGGCTCGGACGCGCCGCCCGAGGCCGAAAACGTGATGCCGTAAGAACGCGCGAGCTCGGTTGCCGCTTTGACGTAGGCTTCCTCCTCGCGCGTCATTTGCTCATAGAGCGCCTGGTCCGGCCGGGCGAGACCGATGGCGTCGGTTGCGAAAAACACCAGGCGCTGCAGGTAGACTTCGCGCACCCCGATCTCGGCGGCGACCTCTACAAAGGCCGGCAGCTCGGCAATCGTTTCCTTGAGCCCGGTGAGCCAAAGGGAGACGCGCGGTCGATCCGAACCTTCCCGCTCCTGCAGATTGCGGAAGGCGCGCACGTTCCGCAGGATGCGGCCAAAGTAATCCTTGCCGCGAACCGCCACAAAGGACTTGGCATTGGATGCATCGAGCGAGACGCGCAGTTCATCTAGACCCCCCTCGATCAGCGCCCGCCCGTTCCGCTCGTTGAGAAGCGTGCCGTTGGTATTGAACAGCACGTAAGTACCGCGGTCCTTGAGATAACGCACCATGTTCGCGAGATTCCTCACCAGCATCGGTTCGCCCACCCCATGCAGGACTGCGCGCTGCAGGTCTGGAATCTGGTCGACGATCGAGATGAACAGCTCCCAGCTCATGTCGGCGGGAGGCTCGAGCTCGGCGTAAGTGCGCGGGCAGGTGGTGCACAAGAGATTGCAACGGTTGGTGGTCTCGAGATAGACGCAAACCGGCTGTCGTGCCGCGTAATTGCCGCGTCCCTCACCGACGCTCTCGAAATAGCGCCGCGGATCGACCCCCGCCTCAGGCGGCGACTGCGTCGGCATGGGACTCCTCCGCCTTGCGTCGGTGACGCAGCGCAAACTCCACGATGAGAATGACAATACAGGGCAGGTAGATCGCGGCACTTTCCAACAGGGTTGGAGGCCACTGCGCCAAATAAAGCAAGGCGCAGGCGCAGGTAAGATAGATCACGCCCACGACGGGATAGAAACACAGGAACGGCACTAGCCAGGCGAAGTACCAGGCGTAGTGCGGTGAAATGAGGAGAGTGGAGGCAACGGCGAGCCGCATGGCGCCCGCGAGATCCGCCTGCGCGCTTGAAGCGCGCATGACGACGAATAAGGCGAGGACCGCCAGCACCGCCGCCGCCGCAAGCAGGTAGAACGCAAAGGCTTGCTGGGGCAGCGGGACGATCGCCCCAATGAGCTGCCAGAGGAAAATTCCGCTGCCCCGGTCCAATCCTTCTTCGCTGATGTAGCCGCCGAGGAAGCCGAAGACCTTCGCCCCGATGCCGATATAAGGCAGATATAGCGCGACGATCGTAGCGGCAAAGGCGATGGGCAAGCGCCAGTCCCAGCGCTTATAGAGGGCGGGACCGGTCACGACCGGAAAGTACTTGGCCAGAACGGCAGCGCCGAGCGCGACGCCGGCAAGGATCGCAGAGCCGCGTTCGCTGGCCAGGAAGGCCAGCATCAGAAACGCGATCGCCACGATATCGACATGGCCGCTGCGTGCGAACTCCCACAGCGGCAAGGGGTGCCATCGAAGGCCACCATGGCGGCCTTCATTGTGATGGGCGCCTGCGATATTCGCGTGATGAGGTGGAAGACGATCTGCGAGCTCGGCGGATAGATTGTCGGAGCATAGTCGGCACGATTGATGAAGGGATAGATCGCCGCATCGCGCAAAGCTGACAATGCCGCGTCCGTAGGTACGTAAAGGTATGGATTGATCCCGGCGGCCTGCACGCGGCCGTCCCAGATGTAGCGAAACAGGTCGTTCGAAACCGGCGTTCCCGGCAAGAGCAGACAGCGCATGGCAACGCCGACGAGGAGAATGGTCGCCAGCGCTCGGCCGCTCGCAGCGCGCTCCGCCCCGCTGCTCACGACCAGCCACGTTGCGACGGCATAAGGAACGCATTGGAGCAGCATAATCACGCCGACTCTGGGATCGTCGAAATGGGTAACGGCCACTGCGCCGGCGGCCGAAAGTGCCAGCAGGCAGCCGGCAAGTGCCAGAAGCGACCAATCCAGCCCGGCAATTCGCTTCACTCCGCGGCCCTCCGAAACGTATTGAGGACGAGACGGTCCTTGAGACCTGGGATCTCAAGCAGCGATTGGATCAGCGCGCGCGTGTGATGCGCTTGAGCGGGAGAAAGACCTGGTCCAAACGCTTGTGCCTCGAACAATTCACCGACGAGCATTTTGAGCGTCGCGCTATCATCCACGTCGTACCACGTCTGCAGCATGTGTACGGGCAAGTGCAATTCGGCGGCACGTTCCAGCGTTTGTTGAGCTACCTGCCCCGTGCTCCAGGTAATGTCCTGAAACAGACGATGATGCTTCGCCTTCACACCGAGCAGGTAGTAACCGCCGTCAAGGGCGGGCCCGAGCACCGCCAGGTCCCCTGGCCGGGCAAGCACGTGGGCAGTCTCGACCAGAAGCGATGTTGGCAGCGTGGGACTGTCGGAATTGACGACCACCGCGGCGGTATGGCCGCGTTCGAGGAGTTGCGCAATCGCGTGATCGAGGCAGTCCCCCAGAGACGGGTAGCAAGCCTCGATCAGAGCGATTTCGCGCGGCAGATTCTCCCGAAAGAAGGGTCGCGCATCAGCCGGACCATACGCAACGTAGCCGGCGATGGGGGTCTGAGCAGAGGCTGCGAGGATGTTCTCGGCAACATCGCGCACAAATGCCGTGTTGCATTGAGCGGCTTGGTCGAACGTCAGCGGAGGAACCAAGCGGGTCTTGCTGCGCCCCGGGATCGAAGCCTTGGCCATCACGGCGATCCCGCAGGCTCGGACCATGGCATTGTCGTTCTCGACGGCGCTGCGCATGACCACTCCCATGCCTCGCGAGACGCCAAGCGGTGCTTGTCGCCGCGGTGGGACAGGAAAAAGCAATTCCTGGCCCTTGGCTAGCCTACCGGGTCAGGGCTCGAAGGTGCAGCGGCGGTCGGCTCACGGGCTCGTGAACGCGGGTTCGTGCAGTTCGTTTCGCTGCTTAGGCGGTTCGGGGACAGGTGCACGGGCAAGGAAGAAACGTAGCCATCAAAACTTGCTGGCCTGATGTCGCCGGTCTTATGGACAATCGGATCGGCGCAGTTACTGGCAGCCCGACGGGCATTCGTTTGCGTTGGGAAGCCGGCCTCGCGGATACGACGCGTGCGCTGCACCGCTCCCCCTGGAACGAAGCCTGCGACCCCCTTGAGGGCATCATTCTCCACGAGCCGATAGAGACCGGGTCCACCTTTGAATGATGGCTTTCGGGCAGATCCGCTCATCGCCGGCGGCGTTTGGCGCGACGCCTTGATCTGTGGGAACGGATTTCGGCCCGCTTTTTCCTGCAAGCCATGCACTTGCAGCCGACTTCCTTGATGAAGGAGTCGAAATAATCGCGGCCATAGTGGTACGTGATCTCGTCGTCCGGCTTGATGTTCTTGATTGCCCGGATCTTGATCACGTGCTTGACGAAATAGACTTCGGCGTTCGGCCGGCAAGAATGATTGATGTAGCGCGCCCGGTTCCTGCGGCCCGAGCCGTCGATCGTCCAGCGGTTGTTGATCTCGAACATATAGCGGTTGTCGAGCTCGTCGGCGACTTCGGCACGCAGCTTTCGGCCGCTGTAGCGGACGATGAATTGCCCTTTCTTGATAGCGACGCGGGCGAAGAGCCCCAGCCCAGCTTTGGATCGGCCGATGCGAAGATGACGCGACGGTGACAGTCTCGCAGGCATGAGATTATGATGATGTCCCCCGGTGCCGGTGCCCGGCGGCGATCCACCGCCGGCCGATCAGCATGCAGCGCTCGATGTTCACTCACGCTTCACGCGCGACGACATTTGCAACCGATAATATTGAGATGAGTTCCATTTGCGCGAGAATACACGGAGTGGCGGAGCGCGGCGCATGACGCATTCTGCTCCGCGCGCTCGCCCTTCTTAGCTGATTCTCCTCAATGCAGGTCTACGACGTCGTCGTCATCGGTGCAGGTCACAATGGGCTGACTTGCGCCGCCTACCTCGGCATGGCGGGCCTGAAAGTCAAGGTGCTCGAACGCCGAGCGATTGTGGGCGGTGCGGCGGTCACGGAAGAATTTTACCCCGGCTTCCGAAACTCGGTCGCGGCCTACGCCGTGAGCCTGCTTAACCCCAAAATCATTGCCGATCTTCGCCTGTTCGATCGGGGACTGAAAATTGTCGAGCGCCGCGCACAGAACTTCCTTCCAACTCTGGACGGTCGCTATTTCCTCGCCGCCGAGGGCCGCACCGAAAGCAGTATCGCGAAATTCAGCCGCAGCGATGCCGAGCGATTCGCCGCCTTCGCGCGCGAACTCGACACGAGTGCCGATCTGCTGCGTGAGCTGGTGCTGCAGGCGCCGCCAAACGTGACGCGCGGAGCAAAACTTGAGAGCCTGCGCGAGCTGGTCAAGGCCGCGCGCCTAGGTAACCGGGTGCGCCGGCTCCCCACGGAAAATCTGCGGACGCTGCTAGAGCTTTTGACCAAATCGGCCGCCGATTACCTCGACGGCTGGTTCGAGGGCGAGCTCGTGAAGGCTTGGCTGGGCTTCGACGCCATCGTCGGTCACTACGCAAGTCCCTACGCCCCCGGCAGCGCGTATGTCCTGTTGCATCATGCGTTCGGCGAGGTGAACGGAAAGAAGCGCGTTTGGGGCCACGCCATCGGCGGAATGGGTGCGATCACGCAGGCCATGGCGCGGGCGGCCGCAGCCCACGGGGTCGAGATCGAGACCGACGCGGGCGTTCGCGAGGTCTTGATCGAGAAGGGGAGCGCCGCCGGAGTCGTGCTCGAGGATGGCGGCGTGGTTCGCGGTAACGCGGTCGCCGCCAACGTGAACCCCAAGCTCCTCTACACTGCGATGATCCCGCAGACCGCGCTCGAGTCCGATTTTCTGCGCCGCATGCGCGCATGGCGCTGCGCGTCAGGAACGTTTCGCATCAACCTGGCACTTTCCCAGCTGCCGAGCTTCACGGCGCTGCCGGGACGCGATTGCGGCGATCATCACACCGCAGGAATCATTTTCGCGCCGAGTCTCGACTATATGGATCGCGCCTATTGCGACGCTCGAACATCGGGATGGAGCCGCGAGCCCATCATCGAGTTGGTTATCCCCTCGACCTTGGATGACACGCTGGCGCCGGCGGGAGCCCACGTCGCAAGCCTGTTCTGCCAGCACGTGGCGCCGCAGTTGCCGGATGGTCAGTCCTGGAGCGCGCATCGGGAGAGGGTGACGGATCTGATGATCGAAACGGTCGATCGCTATGCACCGGGATTCAAGGCAAGCGTCGTGGCCCGCCAAGCTTTCAGCCCCTTCGATCTGGAGCAGGTGTTCGGGCTTACGGGCGGAGATATTTTTCACGGCGCCATGACGCTCGATCAGCTGTTCTGGGCGCGTCCCGCTCTCGGCTATGCCGATTATCGGGGACCGCTGAAGGGACTGTACCATTGCGGATCGGGCGCTCACCCCGGCGGAGGCGTGACCGGAGCGCCCGGCCACAACGCCGCTCGCGCAATCATCGCCGATCGGCGCCGGCGCTTTTGGTGGCGGTGAAGTCAGTCGCTGCCCGGAAGCAGGCGCCGAAGCCGATCGGCCGAGGCCGACAGTTGCGCGAGCGCGGCCCGGCGCGCCCGTTCGTTGAAGCGCCCGATCAGCCCGGAGACGGCGAGCGCGCCCCTGAACTTCCCGGCGAGATCGAGAACAGGAACCGCGATCGCCGCGAGCTGTGGATCGCGCTCGCCCAGAGATACGCAGTAGCCGCGTTGCTGCACCGCCTTCGCTTTGGGGCCTTTGCCATCGCAGAAGGCGGCGAGCACATGTGCGCTCGCTCCGGCCCCGAGCGGCAACACGGCTCCCTCCTCGAGGTGATGGCGCGCCGATTGCGGCGAATTGTGCCGAAACAGGCACACGCGGGAGCGACCCTCACGAATGTAGAACGAGGCCGTCTCTCCCGTCGTCTCGACCAGCCGGCGCAGCTCGGGTCTGATCGCCTCGCCGAGATTGAATCCGCCCTGGTAGATTGACCCCAAGCGCCAGAGAGCTGGTCCCAGCCGAAACATTCCGCTCTCCTCACGCACGAGATAGCCGAACCGCTCGAGCGAGGCGGCAAGGCGCAGGATCGTGCTCTTATAGAACCCGGTCGCGGCGGCGATCTCGCTCAGTGTCATCACCGGCCGCCCGGTATGGAACGCATTGAGCACGGCAAGCGCTCGTTCGACGGCCTCGACCTTGTCGTTGCTCATGATCACGAGCCGCAATGTCTCGATTCGGCTAACATATTAGAACGATATTGTGTTGTACAGAACGTTATGCTACAAAGAACATAATTCTGTATGACAGAACCAGGTGCAGGATGGCCGGACTTCTCGCGGGTACGCGGGTGCTCGATCTGACCAACGTGCTCGCCGGCCCGTTCTGTTGCTATCAGCTGGCGCAGCTCGGTGCCGAGGTGATCAAGGTCGAGGTGCCCGGCTCCGGCGACCTGGCGCGCCAGCTCGGCGGCGATCCCGAGCTCAATCGCCTCGGCATGGGCGCCTCCTTCCTCGCGCAAAACGCGGGCAAGCGTTCGATCACCCTCAACTTGAAAGCACCCAAGGGCCGCGCCGCCTTCGCCCGGCTGGTCGGCACGGCCGACGTCGTCGTCGAGAATTTTCGTCCCGGCGTCATGGAGCGGCTTGGGCTCGGCTATGCCGCACTCAAGGCCGCCAAGAGCGACATCGTCTACTGCGCGATCTCCGGCTTCGGCCAGGATGGACCGCTCAAGTTCAACCCCGCCTACGACCAGATCATCCAAGGGCTCTGCGGGGTGATGAGCGTCACCGGCGACGCGCACTCGGCCCCGTTGCGGGTCGGCTACCCGGTTGCCGATACGATGGGCGGAATGACCGCGGCTTTCGCCATCGCCGCGGCCCTCGTTCGCCGCGAGCGCACGGGGGACGGCGAGTTCATCGACGTGTCCATGCTGGAAGCCTCGCTGGTGGCGATGGGCTGGGCGGTTTCGAACTGGCTCATCGCAGGGGTGAAGCCGCAACCTATGGGCAACGAAAACATGACCGCGAGCCCGTCGGGTACGTTCCGCACCGGCGAAGGGCTCCTGAACATCGCCGCCAACAAGCAGGAACAGTTCGAGACGCTGTGTCGGTTGATCGGCCGCGAGGAACTCATCTCCGATCCGCGCTTTATCGGCCGTGAGGATCGCAAGCGCCGCCGTTTGGAATTGAAGGTGGAGATCGAGCGCGCACTTGCGGCGAGATCGGCGCAGGCGTGGTCCGCACTTCTCAACAAGAACGGCGTCCCCGCTGGGGAAGTCCTCGACCTGCCAGCCGTGCTCGAGCATCCGCAGGTGATCGAGCGAGGGCTGCTCAAGACCTTCGGCTCCGTGTCGGGCGTTGATCGCCCGGTTCGCGTCGTGCGATCAGGTTTTCGTCTGGCGAGCGGCGATCCGGAACCCGCTTCGCCTCCGCCGGCCCTCGGAAGCGACACATGCGCGCTCCTGGGCGAACTCGGATTTGCCAAGCGCGAGATCGACGAGCTTGCGCGAGAGGGGGCCATATGAATAGCAGCGCGCCAGCAAGCAACGACACCCCTCAGAATTGGTGGTCGACATCGATCATCGAGATGAAGCCCGGGATGATCCGGTATCGCGGCTACGCGATCGAGGAGCTGATCGGCCGCCTCGGCTTTGCCGAGATGATCTATCTCATGACACGCGGCGAGCTTCCCCATCCCGCTGCCGCCAAGCTGCTGGAAGCCGCGCTTGTGTCGGCGGTGGACCATGGCCCGCAGGCACCGTCGATCGCGGCAGCCAGAATGGCGATCACCTGCGGCGTCGGCATCAACAATGCCATGGCATCAGCCATCAACATGCTCGGCGACGTGCATGGCGGGGCCGGCGAGCAGTGCGTCGCGCTGTATAATGCGATCGCCGCGCGCATGGGCAGCGATCCGATCGGCGAGCAGGGGCTCGCCGAAGCGGCAAAAGCCGAGATGAAGCTGCTGGCCGAAGCCGGTATCCGATATGTCCCCGGCTTCGGACATCGCTTTCATCCGCGAGATCCACGGGCACCGCGCCTGCTCGAGCTGGTCGACGTCGCTGCTGTTGCCGGGGCGGTGAGCGGACGTTTCGCCGCCATCGCTCGCGCGGTGGAGGCGGAGCTTGCGACGCAGAAGGGACGAGCCGTGCCGATGAACATCGACGGCGCCACCGGCGTGATTTTCGCGGAGCTCGGCTTCCCGCCACCGCTCTGCCGCGGGCTCTTCGTCCTGTCTCGCGCGGTCGGCGCTCTCGCGCACGCTTTCGAAGAGATGCAATCGGGCGAACGCAACAAAGGCCCGATCCCGCGCCATCTGATTTGGACTTATACCGGCCCGCCTGCGCGCACGCTTGGCAGGGCATAGCGGCTCGACTTCGATCGCTTCTCGTTATTTGGCTGACCTCCGTTGCCGGCGTGATGCGGCTCAATTGGGCCGCGCGGCGAGCAATTTGGGACGGCTCTTTCTTTCCAGCGTCTCAGGCATCAATCTCCAGGTCAGCAATAGTCCTATGCCGCCGATCAAGGCCAGGCCCAGGAAAGCGATGCTGCTGCCGAGCCGGTCGCTCATCCATCCGGCGAGGGTTGTACTCAATGAGGCGCCGATTCCGACTACGCTGCCCACAATCCCTTGCGCCAGGTTGAAGCGGCCCGTCCCGCGCGTGATGTCGGCAATGGTAAGGGGGACCAGTACGCCGAACACCGCCGCGCACACGCCGTCGAGAAGCTGCACCGCGACCAGAAGGCGCGGGTCCGTCACAACCATGAACAAGACGGCGCGGATCGGCAATGCGGCGAAGCCGATCAGCAATATCGGGCGGCGCCCCCATCGCTGCGCCAGTCGTCCCACCCCAGGCGAGAAGGCCGCGACGACGAGTTGCGGCACCACGATGCAGGCCGCGACCAGTGTCGTTGCCCATGCGCTCGAGCGCATGGTGACGATGCTCGCCATCAGCGGAAGCATGGCCGTGTTTGCGAGTTGGAAAAAGGTGACACACGCGGCGAAGATCATCAGCGGTCGATTGGTGAGAAGTTTCATAACCGCTGCCGTTCCGGTGCGTCCCTCCGACACGCCGCCGTGGGCGCGAACAGGATCGATCTCGTTCGGCGGGATGTGCTTAAGCGTGATCAGCGTTGGAACAATGAGCGCGGCGGTGACCAGGAATACCGCCTGGTTCGACCAGAAATAGCCGACCGCGCCCATGCCCGCTGCCGCCAGGCCATTACCGATGGAAGCGAAGCGCGCGTTGCGGCCGAACCGTTCGGCGCTGGCGGCATGGCCGACGAGCCCCAGGCTGATGGCGGCAAGCGCGGGGCTCACGACGGAGCTCCCGGCGGCCTGCAGAAACTGCGCGCCGAGCACGGCCGGAAAGATCGGCCACAGTGCGATGATCAGCGCACTCGCGCTGATGGCGATCATCGCAAGCGCAGCGACCGCGCGCTCCGATCGTGCGGCATCCACGATAGCCCCGCCGGGCATTTGCAATGCTAGCCCGACAAGCCCGCGCGCGGTGAGAACAAGCCCGATATCGACCTGCGTCCAGCCCTGCGTCGTGAGATAGACGGAGATGAACGGCCCGAATCCGGTCTGCACGTCGGCAACGCAGAACGCAAACCAGTCGAGACCGCGCTGGCTGCGCCGCGAGGCGGTGATCGGCGGCTCGGGCGGCAGAGCCCGCTGCAGAAACGGCGGCGCTTCGTCGTGTTGGACGAGTCGCTTGGATGGGCGGACATTGCGGGTTGCCGGTGCGCGGGGCAGGGTTACCTCTCCGGTGCTGCAACCTCGCTCGATGGCATGGTCCGCTCGCTGCTGGCTGCACTGACTACCACCACCGGCTCACCGCGCTTGTATTCCGGCGCCAGGCGCACCTGGTTGCGGGTAAGGTCCACGGTAATCGTGCCGGGCTTGCCGGCAGGGGCGAAATTCAAGGCCCGCCAATCGACGGCGATCTTGCGGGTGCCGATGCCGAGAAAGCCGCCGAAGTCGATGATGGCCGCGCGGACCTGCCCGTCGCGGCTGACGATGATATCGACAATGCGACCCATATCCTCGTCCGCGTTGCTGCGCACGCTCTTGCCGAGGATCGTCGAGACCTCTTGATCGTCGAGCACGACCGCGGGCGTACCGGGAGGAGAGCTGGAAGGTGGGCCTGCCGGTGGTGCAGCTGTCGGCGAGGGATTGTCCGGCGCAGATTGCCCTGTCGGCGGTGGTGACGATTCCGGCGTTTGCGCGAGCTGCGCGGGCCGCGCCGACCCCGCTGCTCCATCCGCGGGACCGAATGCGCCGCCATGAACACCGGCTG
>WNFN01223979.1_pt1 | contig 12737 bp, 14 predicted proteins | sample 5400161 | NCBI WGS metagenome assembly WNFN01 (sample SAMN13153353, study PRJNA577476) | soil metagenome | isolation source: 80 cm saprolite on Douglas fir-dominated hillslope | place: USA:California | collected 2013-09-17
GTTCGACGTCAGCGACCTGCCGCAGCTCAAGCGCGCCTTCACCATCGTGCGCGCGCTGAAGGGCGTGATCCGCGTCGCACGCGCCTGACAGGGTTGCCCCTGTCACGACGCCACTTTGCGACGTCGCCGAGCGCGCGGTACGAAATAGGCGATCCGCGACAATATGACGCTGCAGGCGGCGATAGCGCGGCTGCGCGCGTTTGCGCACAATGCTTTCCAGAGCGGGAAAAAAAAGAGGGCACGTCCGCTAGACGCGCCCTCCGGTACTGCCCACTCTGGCGATCAGACGGCGACTACACTTTGTTTGGCGCTACCGTGGACCGGCTCATCTTTCGAGGCGGTCTCTCGGAGGGCACTGGTAACAGTGTGCTGGCCACCCTCAGAATCCGTGTAGGTGACTGCCTACACAGGTCAGCATCATCCGACGTCGCTTATTTCGGCGCTAGGGACCTGTCGCCGAATCGCGTAGTCCGGTAGGACTAGCGGTCGGCGTCCGCCCCTCCCGCAAGACAGCGCGGGCAAGCTTTGCTAGCTTTCGCATCCCCAATCGGAGACAGACGTGAAAAGAACGCTGGTGACACTCGCGCTGGGCGTCGCGGTGAGCAGCCTGCAGGCACAGACCTCCTTCCCGCCACCACCGCCGCCGATCTTGAGCGGGCCTTATATCGGCGCCTCGGTGGGCTACGCGCAGGCGAAGAATGGCTGCCTCGGCTTCCTGAGCGGCGGCGGGCGCTCGTGCGACGACAGCGGTCTGGCGTGGGGACTTCTCGGCGGCTACCAACTCAATCGCTACTTCGGCGCCGAAGTGGCGTACCGCGACCTGGGCAAGGTGCGCGCGAAATCCGCGACCTCGGACGAGTTCAGCCATGCGGCGGTGTGGGACTTGACCGCGATGGGCATGGTGCCGATCGAAGAGCGCTTCTCGGCGTACGGCAAGTTCGGCGCCTACCTCGCCACGCTCGACGCCTCGGAGCCCGACATCGCCGACCATACGAACAGCGGACTCACCTACGGCGCCGGCCTGCAATGGGACTTTCGCGCCGGCTGGGGCCTGCGCGCGCAATGGCAGCGCTACCGCAACGTCGGCGGCGGCGGTCAGACTTACGGCAGCAACCATTACGACGTGCTGGGCTTGGCGCTGCTCTATCGGCTGCGCTGACGTACCATGCCGGCGACTGAAACTTCCTAGCCGGTAACCTTGTCCTTCCCGCCGCCCGACGCGGCGCTCGTCCGGCATGCCCGGGCGGCGCTCGACGATCTGCTGCGCTTTGCCGCGCCCGCAGACCAGACGCTGTCACGCTACTTCCGCGAGCATCGCGAGCTCGGGCAGAAAGCGCGCGGCTTCATTGCCGAGGCCACATTTGCGGTGCTGCGCCGCCGGCGCTCACTCGCCGCTGCGGCAGGCTCCGAGGTGCCGCATGCGCTGCTGGTCGCGGCCCTGCTTCGCGTGCTCGGCTTCTCCGGCCGCGCGCTCGAGGGCCTGGCCGACGAGGATCTGGTGCGCAGGATCCGCGCGGCGCCGGGCGACGCACTGCCCGACGCGGTGCGCGCCGACCTGCCCGACTGGCTATGGCAACGGCTCGAGGAGGAGCAGGGCCGCGACGAGGCGATGCGCATCGCGCAAGGGCTGCTCAATTCCGCGCCGCTCGATCTGCGCGTGAACCTGGCACGCGCGAGCCGGGAAGAGGTCCTGGCCAGGCTCGCGCAGGACGGCATCGCGGCCGCGCCAACCCCGTACTCGCCCGCGGGAGTGCGCCTCGCCGGCAAGCCGGCGATCAACCAGCATGCGTTGTTTCGCGACGGTCTGATCGAGGTGCAGGACGAGGGCAGCCAGCTGCTCGCCTACCTGCTTGCACCGCGGCGCGGCGAGATGATCGCCGACTACTGCGCTGGCGCCGGCGGCAAGACGCTGGCGCTCGCCATGCTGATGCGCGGCTCGGGTCGCGTCTACGCCATGGACGTCTCGGCGAAGCGGCTGGCTGCGCTCGCGCCGCGCGCGGCGCGGGCGCAAATCAACAACATCCACTCGATCGCGCTCTCCGGCGACAACGACGCGCGCGCGAAGCGCCTCGCCGGCAAGCTCGAGCGCGTGCTGGTCGACGCCCCCTGCAGCGGCTTCGGCACGCTGCGGCGCAATCCCGATCTGAAATGGCGCCACGCGAGCGGCGCGATCGACGAGCTGGCGCAGAAGCAGCGCGCCATCCTGCAAGCCGCGTCGCGCCTGGTGAAGCCCGGCGGGCGCCTGGTCTATGCCACGTGCAGCGTGCTGCGAGCGGAGAACGAAGCCATCGCGGAGGGGTTCCAGGCGGCGCAGCCCGAGTTCAAAACGCTCTCGTGCGCAGAGCTGCTCGGGGCGCAAAAAATCGCGCTCCAGGCAGGCGAGCGGCTGCGTCTTTGGCCGCATCTGCAGGCCACCGACGGCTTTTTCGCCGCGGCCTTCGAGCGCGCGTCGTGAGTACACGACCGGGTTTTCGAGCGCCGTGTATTAATTTCCAAAAAAACCTTTGTACTCCGAATCTTACGCGCGGAGGAGCGGTTCGCGTACAATGCCGCACGCCCTGAAAAACGACTCCAAAGGCCTCTCACTTCATGATGTTTTCCGGCTGGTTTGACCTCCCCTGGTGGGGAGTGGTCCTCGCTGCGCTCGCGCTGACGCACGTCACCATCGCGGCAGTCACCATCTACCTGCACCGCTGCCAGGCGCACCGCGCCCTGGAGCTGCATCCGTTGATATCGCACTTCTTCCGCCTCTGGCTTTGGCTCACCACCGGCATGGTCACCAAGGAGTGGGCGGCGATTCACCGCAAGCACCACGCCAAGTGCGAGACCGCTGAGGATCCCCACAGCCCGCAGGTCTACGGCATCAACCGCGTCCTCTGGGCGGGCGTATTGCTGTACGTGAAGGAGTCCTACAACAAGGACACGATGGAGCGCTACGGCCACGGCACCCCCGACGACTGGATCGAGCGCAACCTTTATTCGCGCTTTGCCACCACCGGCGTGGTCCTGCTTCTGGCGATGGATCTGTTCGTCTTCGGCATCATCCCGGGCGCGCTGGTGTGGATCACGCAAATCGGCTGGATTCCATTCTGGGCCGCCGGCGTGATCAACGGCGTCGGGCATTTCTTCGGCTACCGCAGCTACGACGTGGCCGATGCCAGCACCAATATCGTGCCCTGGGGCATCCTGATCGGCGGCGAGGAGCTGCACAACAACCATCACGCCTACGCCTCGTCGGCCAGGCTCTCGAGCAAGTGGTACGAGTTCGACATCGGCTGGTTCTACATCTGCATCCTCGCCGCACTCGGCCTCGCTACGGTGAAGAAGGTCGCGCCGAAGCCGCGCTTCGCGCAGCCGCGCGCCGTCGATGTCGACACGCTGCACGCGGTCATCGCCAACCGCTACGACGTGCTGTCGCGCTATGCCAAGTCGCTCAAGAAGACCTACGCCCACGAGCTCGAGCGCCTGCGGCGCTGGTCGCCGCGCGACGCGGAAGTGCTGAGCTCACTAAGGCGTGCGCTGCTGCGCGGCCAGCCAGTTGCCGGCAACGAAACCAAGGTCGCCGAGGCGTTGAAAAAATCGCGCTCGCTCGATATCGCCCTCGCCATGCGCCACGAGCTCGCCGCGCTGTGGGAGCGCTCGAGCGCCTCGAAGGAACAGCTGGTGCATCACTTGCAGGAGTGGTGCCGCCGGGCGGAAACCAGCGGCGTCGCGCCCCTGGTGGACTTCTCGCAGCGGCTGCGGTCCTACGCCATCGCCTAGCGGCGGACCCGTCCAAAAAAAAGCCCGCCGAGGGTTAGATTCGGCGGGCTTTTTTGTTTTTGGGCGTGGGGCTACTTGAGCTTCGTTTCCTTGTAGATGACGTGCTTGCGCGCCTTGGGATCGTATTTCTTGATCTCCAGCTTGTCCGGCGTGGTGCGCTTGTTCTTGGTCGTGGTGTAGAAGTGGCCGGTGCCGGCCGAGGACTCGAGCTTGATCTTCTCGCGCATGGCTTAGCTCCCGTTCTTTGATGCGGCCTTGGCGCGGGCCTTGATTTCCGCCAGCACCGCTTCGACGCCCAGCTTGTCGATGCGACGCAGTCCGGCGGTCGACACGCGCAGGCGCACCCAGCGGTTCTGGGTTTCGACCCAGAAGCGCCGGTAGTGCAGGTTCGGCTCGAAGGTGCGAATCGTCTTGTTGTTGGCGTGCGAGACGTAGTGGCCCTTCATCGGCTTCTTGCCGGTGACTTGGCAGACGCGGGACATGCGAGGCTCCGGGAAATTCGGAAAGGCGCGGATTATACCAGCCAAATCAGAGCAGTCCGCGCTCCGCGAACGAGATCGCCTGGTTGCCTGCGACGATGAAATGGTCGAGCACCTTGATCTCGACCAGCGCCAGGGCCTCCTTCAGGTTGCGCGTGAGGAGCTCGTCGGCCTGGCTGGGCTGCGCCACGCCGGACGGATGGTTGTGGGCAAAGATGACTGCCGCGGCATTGACGCGCAGCGCCGCCTTGACGATCTCGCGCGGGTACACGCTGGTCTGCGTCAATGTGCCGGTGAAGGGCACCTCGAACTCGATCGCCTTGTGCTGGGCGTCGAGCCAGATGCAGACGAACGCCTCTTCCTTGCGCGACGCGAGCTTGAGGCGCAGATAGTCGCGCACCGCGCCGGGCGAAGTGAGCGCCGCGTTCTCCTTGAGCTTTTCCTGCAGCGAGCGGCGCGCGAGCTCGATGGCAGCGGCGAATTGCGCCCGCTTCGCCGGTCCCAAGCCTTTGATGGTCTCCAGCTCCGCGCCGGCCTCGAGCATGTGCGTCACGCCGCCATATTGCGTCAGCAGGTCGCGCGCCAGATCCACCGCGCTCTTGCCGCGCACGCCGGAGCGCAGCAGCACGGCGATGAGCTCGCCATCGCTCAGCGCGGTTGCGCCTTTCGCGAGCAGTTTTTCGCGCGGCCGCTCCTCCAGCGGCCAGTCGGAGATCGGCATGGCTTGGGCTTACAATCCTCATCCCTTCTAACGGGGCGAGCCGCGTGGCGTTGACTGGCAGGAAGCTCATCCTCGGATTGACCGGTGGCATCGCCGCCTACAAGGCGGCGGAGCTGACGCGCCTGCTCGTCAAGCGCGGCGCCGACGTGCGCGTGGTCATGACCGAAGCCGCGACGCGCTTCATCACGCCGATGACCCTGCAGGCGTTGTCGGGACAGCCGGTGTGGACCGATCTCTGGGACTCGCGCGTTAACGATGCGATGGGGCATATCGAGCTGTCGCGCGATCGCGAGCTGATCGTGGTGGCGCCGGCCTCGGCTGATTTTCTCGCCAAGCTGGCCAACGGTTCGGCCGCCGATCTGCTTTCCAGCTTGTGCCTGGCGCGGCGCTGTCCGCTGGTCGTGGCGCCGGCGATGAATGTCGAGATGTGGCAGAACGCCGCGACCCGGCGCAACGTGGCGCGGCTCGCCGAAGATGGCGTGACGCTCGCCGAAGGCGCTCGCCGGCAAGCGCGTGCTCGTGACCGCGGGGCCGACCGAGGAGCCGGTCGACCCGGTGCGCGTTCTGACCAATTCCAGCTCCGGCAAGATGGGCTATGCCGTCGCGCGTGCGGCGCACGAGGCCGGAGCGGAAGTGACCCTGGTGAGCGGGCCGGTAGCGCTCGCCACGCCCCCCGGCGTTTCGCGCGTCGACGTGCGCACCGCCGAGGAAATGTTCGCGGCGGTGAAAAAGGCGGCGCCAGGCAGCGATGTGTTCATCTCGGTGGCGGCGGTAGCGGACTATCGGCCGAAGGAAGCATCGCCGCGCAAGCTGAAGAAGGTCAATGGCCGCGCAGTGCATCTCGAGCTGGTCGAGAACCCGGACATCCTCGCCTACGTGGCCGGGATGAAGCCTGCGCCGTTCTGCGTCGGCTTCGCCGCCGAGAGCGAGGACCTGGCGCGCAACGCCGCCGAGAAGCGCCGCAAGAAGAACGTCCCGCTGATCGCCGCCAATCTCGCGCAGGACGCGATCGGCACCGACGACAGCGCCATCAAGCTCTACGACGAGCGCGGCGAGCACGACCTCGGGCGCGGCCCGAAGCTCGAGCTCGCGCGCAAGCTCCTCGCGCACGTCGCGCAAGCGCTGCCGCGCCGCAAATGAAGAAGCTGGAAGTGAAGATCCTCGACGAGAGGATCCGCGGCATGCTGCCGCATTACGCCACCCCCGGCGCCGCCGGCCTCGACCTGCGCGCTTGCATCGATGCGCCGCTGACCCTCGCCGCCGGCGACAGCCAGCTGGTCTCCTCCGGCATCGCCATCCATGTCGCCGACGCCGGCCATGCCGCAGTGATCCTGCCGCGCTCGGGCCTGGGCTCGAAGAACGGCATCGTGCTTGGCAACCTGGTCGGCCTGATTGATTCCGACTACCAGGGCCCGCTGATGGTCTCGCTGTGGAACCGCGGAACAGCCCCCTTCACCATCCAGCCGATGGACCGCATCGCGCAGCTGGTGGTGGTGCCCGTCGTGCAGGTGCAGTTCGAGGTGGTCGAGGAATTCGCCGCCAGCGCGCGCGGCGCCGGCGGCTTCGGTTCTACTGGGCGCTAGGTCAACATATCGGCCCAGATGTTGCGGGCCCAGCTCCAGCCGTACTGGCCTTCGAGCTCGCTGCGCGCGGCGGAAACCCCGCCCGCGCCTTTCACCGGAATGATCGTGTTCTGCCCCGCGTCGTACTGGTGCACCGAGGCGACGTGGATCACTTCCTTGTCGGAGACGAAGCTGTAGCAGGTGTTGCTCATCACCGGGCTGGGGTTGGGCTCGCGGCCGTTCAGGTACTCGACGATCGCGGCGGCGCAGACCTTCGCGTGCGAGTTTGCCATGTGACCTGACTTCGGCATGCCCGCGGCAGAAAGCGTCGCATCGCCGAGCACGTGGATGCCTTTGACGGCCTTCGACTCCATCGTGCGCCAGTCGACGTCGCACCAGCGGTTGTTGCTCGTGATGACGCCGGCCTTGAGCGCGATGTCGGCGGCACGCTGCGGCGGCACCAGGTTCAGCACATCGCCCTTCACCGTGTCGAACTCGGTGCGCACGCTCGTCGCCTGGCCGTCGACCGCCAGCACTTTCGCGTTTGGCCGGTACTCGATGATGCCCTTGTAGAGATCCTCCCAGGCGCGCTTGAAGAGCGGCCCCTTGGAGGTGACGTCGGGGTTGGCGTCGAGCAGCAGCACCTTGGAGCGCGGCTTCGCCTGCTTGAAGTAGTGCGCCACCTGGCAGGCGCGCTCGTAGGGTCCGGGCGGGCAGCGGTACGGCGCCACCGGCACCGAGAGGATGTAGACCCCGCCATCGGGCATCGCTTCGAGCTGGCGTCGCAGCGCCACGGTCTGCGGCCCGGCCTTCCAGGCATGCAGCACGCGCTCGCCGGCGGCCTCGTAGCCCTCGACTTCGTTGAAGAGGAAGTCGACGCCGGGCGCGAGCACCAGGCGGTCGTAGACCAGCTGGCTGCCGCGGCCGAAGGTGACCAGCTGCTTCGCGCTGTCGATGGCGACCGCCTCGCCGTTCAGTACGTCGACGCCGTATTTGCGCAGGCCGTCGTAGCTGTGCGTGATGTCGCGCATGCTGCGGTTGCCGCCGAGCACCAGGTTCGAGATCGGGCAGGAAACGAATTCGCTCTGCCGGTCGACCAGCACCACTTGGACGCTCGGCTGCCACATCGCCACGTACTTGGCCGCGGTCGCGCCGCCGAAGCCGGCGCCGATCACCAGCACGCGCGGCTTGGCCTTGACGCTTCCGGGCGCGGCGCAGCCGGCGAGCGAGGCGGCGCCGGCGAACTTCAGGAACTGGCGGCGTCTCATCGCGGCCTCCGCGAGAAGTAGTCGGCGACCAGCTCGATCTGCTGTTCGCTGTAGCCCTTCGCGATCTGGTGCATCACCGTGGCGGGCCGCGTGCCGTCGCGGAACCCTTTCATCTTGGCCACGATGTCGTCCTTCGGCAGGCCGGCGAGCGAAGCCACCTCCTGCGTGACGCTGCGGCCGTCGGTGCCGTGGCAGCTGGCGCAGGTGGCCGCGAGGCTGCGCGCGGCGGGGCTGTCCTGTGCGGCGACGCTAAGCGGTACCGCAGCCAGCGCTGCGGCGATGAGCATGTAGCGGGTCATGGGTCCTCCCGGGGAAAGCGTACTGCCGGGCGCCCAAAAAGCAAAGGCCGTCGCTAGGAAAAAGCGGCGGCCTTTTGCTGGAGTGAACCGACGCTCAGGCGACCGGGGCGGCTTCCTCTTCGAAGGCGAGCTTGATCTTCTCGTCCTCGCCGATGTCGATGGCGACCTTGCCGCCGTGCTGCAGCCGGCCGAAGAGCAGCTCGTCGGCGAGCGCGCGGCGGATGGTGTCCTGGATCAGGCGCGCCATCGGGCGCGCGCCCATCAGCGGGTCGAAGCCCTTCTTCGCCAGATGCGCCTTCAGCGCGTCGGTGAAGCTCGCCTCGACCTTCTTCTCGGCGAGCTGCTCGTCGAGCTGCATCAGGAACTTCTCGACCACCAGCATGATGGTCTTCTCGTCGAGCGCGCCGAAGGAGATCACCGCGTCGAGCCGGTTCCTGAACTCCGGCGTGAACATGCGCTTGATCGCTTCCATCTCGTCGCCCATCTTCGCCGAGGGCGTAAAGCCCATCTGGGTGCGCGCGAGCGACTCGGCGCCGGCGTTGGTGGTCATGACGATGCAGACGTTGCGGAAGTCGGCCTTGCGGCCGTTGTTGTCGGTCAGCGTGCCGTGATCCATCACCTGCAGCAGCACGTTGAAGATGTCCGGGTGCGCCTTCTCGATCTCGTCGAGCAGCAGCACCGAGTAGGGCTTCTTCGTGATCTGCTCGGTCAGCAGGCCGCCCTGCTCGAAGCCGACGTATCCCGGCGGCGCGCCGATCAGGCGGCTGACGGCGTGGCGCTCCATGTACTCCGACATGTCGAAGCGGATGAGCTCGATGCCCATGCAGTAGGCGAGCTGGCGCGCCGGGTTGCCCAGGCCGGAGCGGGCCATCTTGATGGCGGAGGAGAGCGCGTCGATCGCCCGGTCCTGGCCGAACACCACCGCTTTGAGATCCCGGTCGGGATTGGCCAAGGCGCTGCGGTCGTCGCTAGAGACGCTGCGCGGCGGGATGCGCGCAATCTTGGCGATGATCTCCTCGATCTCGGCCTTGCCGATGATGCGCTTCTGCTTGGCTTTGGGTGCGATCCTCTGCGCGGCGCCGGCCTCGTCGATCACGTCGATCGCCTTGTCGGGCAGGTGCCGGTCGTTGATGTAGCGCGCGGAGAGCTCCGCGGCCGTGGTCAACGCGTTGGCGGTGTACTTGACGCTGTGGTGGGCCTCGAAGCGGGTTTTCAGGCCCTTGAGAATCTCCACGGTCTCGTCGACCGAGGGCTCGACCACATCGATCTTCTGGAAGCGCCGCGACAGGGCGTGGTCCTTCTCGAACACGCCGCGGTACTCGTTGTAGGTGGTGGCGCCGATGCACTTCAGCTGGCCGGTGGAAAGCACCGGCTTCAGCAGGTTGGAGGCGTCCAGCGTGCCGCCCGAGGCGGCGCCTGCGCCGATGACGGTGTGGATCTCGTCGATGAACAGGATCGCGTTCGGATTGTCGACCAGTTGCTTGAGTACCGCCTTCAGGCGCTGTTCGAAGTCGCCGCGATACTTGGTGCCGGCCAGCAACGCGCCCATGTCCAGGGCGTACACGGTGCACTTCGCCAGCAGGTCGGGCACGTTGCCTTCGACGATGCGGCGCGCCAGGCCCTCGGCGATCGCGGTCTTGCCGACGCCGGCTTCGCCGACGAGCAGCGGGTTGTTCTTGCGCCGGCGGCACAGCGTCTGCACCACGCGCTCGAGCTCCCTGTCGCGGCCGATCAGGGGATCGATCTTGCCGGCGAGCGCTAGCGCGTTCAGGTTCTGCGTGTAGTTGTCCAGCGGGCTGTTGGAGGTCTCGGCCTGGCCTTCCTGGTCGGCCTCCTGGTCGGTCTTGCCCTGGTGCGCCTGCGGCGTCTTGGTGATGCCGTGCGAGATGTAGTTGACGACATCGAGCCGCGCGATGCCCTGCTGCTGCAGGAAGTACACCGCGTGCGAGTCCTTCTCGCCGAAGATCGCCACCAGCACGTTGGCGCCGGTCACTTCCTTCTTGCCCGAGGACTGGACGTGCAGGATGGCGCGCTGGATGACGCGCTGGAAGCCGAGCGTGGGCTGCGTGTCGACTTCGCGGTCTGCCGCGATGCGCGGCGTCTGCTCGGCGATGTGCTGCGTCAGGTTCTTGCGCAGCTCGTCCATGTTGGCGCCGCAGGCGCGCAGCACTTCGGCCGCGGTCGGGTTGTCGAGCAGGGCGAGCAGCAGGTGCTCGACCGTAATGAACTCGTGGCGTTTCTGGCGGGCTTCCACGAACGCCATGTGCAGGCTGACTTCGAGTTCCTGGGCAATCATTCTGTTTCCTTACCTTTCACTTTCTACTACGTCTCCTCCATTACGCACTGTAGCGGATGCTGATGCTTCCGGGAGTATGCCGCGACTTGCTGCACCTTGGTGGTGGCAACGTCGCGCGGATAAACCCCACAGATGCCAATGCCATCGCGGTGCACCTTCAGCATCACCTGGGTGGCCCGCTCCCGGGTCATGCCGAAGAACTTCTGCAGCACCACTACCACGAATTCCATCGGCGTGTAGTCATCGTTCAGGAGCATGACCTTGAACATCGGCGGAGGCTTCAGCTTGCTGCGCTGCGCCTCGAGTAGGGTGTCGTCCTTTTGCTGCGCCATGCCGCCGCTACGCGCCCCGTGCCCCCCAGCAAATCTGACAGCTCCCGCGATACCCAGTTCCTCGTAGCTATCGTACGCAATGTGGGGGGGCGGTGCAATGCGGCGGACAGCACCGAGCGGCGCGGATTACGTGCCTTTTCACGGTCTTGCGTGCGCGCAACAGCTTCCGGCACGGCCCTTGACGACGCTTGTAGCGACGCGTAAAAGGCGGGCTGTGTTTGGAGTCAGGCTGTCTGTTTCGCCAGAGCGGGGCGGGGTCGTGAAGTTCCAGGCATGGCTCGGGATCATGGACTTCGACGACGTGGCCCGGTAGCTCAAATCAACGGCAACAGGGAGACAGCATGGCAACAGGCACCGTGAAGTGGTTCAACGACGCGAAGGGCTATGGTTTCATTACGCCCGACGACGGCAGCGAGGACTTGTTCGCGCACTTCTCCGCGATCAACATGTCCGGCTTCAAGACCCTCAAGGAGGGCCAGAAGGTCAGCTTCGACGTGGTGCAGGGGCCCAAGGGCAAGCAGGCCTCCAACATCCAGAAGTCGGGGTAAGCGCTGCGCTAAGGAATTGAAAGGCCGCTCGCGGGCGGCCTTTTTTATCGGAAGTTGTACTGCAGCCTCAGCCCGTAGGTGTTGATCGTGCTCGCCGGCTGAAAGAGGTTGCAGCCGGTACTGCACCTGTCGGTGGGCGGCGCGAACGGGTTCACGACTGTCGGGGTAGGGTCCGATTCCTTGAAGCGGTAGCTATCGTAGTAGCCCGTCAGGCTCCAGTTGCGGCTGAACCGATAGCCCGCCTGCGCGTAGAGGCTCAAGTCGCCTTTCGGCTGGAGCGACGGGTTGCTGGTAAATCCTAGTTCCGTCAAATGCGCGTCCTCGTGCGTGTGGAAGGGGTATTTGACGCCGGCGCCGCCGAACCAGCCCTGCGCCTCGCGCGGATCGAGATTCACTCCAAGTCGCAGGAACACGCCAGCCGGTAAATTCCCTGCCCCTCGTTGACCAGTCCGGTGTACTGCACGCGCGCCGTGGTCGGCTGGCCGCTGAAGAGGAAGGCCCCGGTGTAATCGACGGTGCCGCGGCGAAACTCGCCGCGATAGGCCCATTGCCAGCCGGCCGGGCGCTCCCAGGCGAAGCCCCAGCCGACGCCGTAGCGCGGGCCCTTCTCCGTCACCTTCGGCGAACCGGCTTCTTCCCAACGGAAGCTCTCGAGGTCGCCGCTCACCCACCAGCCGGCCTGCGCCGCGGCGCTGAACGCGAGAAGGACCAGGCTGCAAAGCAGGCGCATCACATCCGCTCGATCATCGCCTGCCCGAAGCCGGAGCAGGAGACCTGCTTCGCGCCCTGCATCTGGCGCGCGAAGTCGTAAGTCACGATCTTGTCCTGGATCGCGGCCTCCATCGACCGGACGATCGCGTCGGCGGCTTCGACCCAGCCCATGTGCCGCAGCATCATCTCGGCGGACAGGATCTCGGAGCCGGGATTGACGTAATCCTTGCCGGCGTATTTCGGCGCCGTGCCGTGGGTCGCTTCGAACATCGCCACCGTGTCGCTGAGATTCGCGCCCGGCGCGATGCCGATGCCGCCGACTTCCGCGGCGAGCGCATCCGAGATGTAGTCGCCGTTCAAATTGGTCGTCGCGAGCACGTCGTATTCCGCCGGCCGCAGCAGGATCTGCTGCAGCATCGCATCGGTGATCACGTCCTTGATGACGATGTCGGGCCCGCCCTTGGGGCTCTTGAAGCTGTGCCACGGACCGCCGTCGATCGGCTTGGCGCTGAATTCCTTCTGCGCCAGCTTGTAGCCCCAGTCGCGAAAGCCGCCCTCGGTGAACTTCTGGATGTTGCCCTTGTGCACCAGGGTCACCGACTTCCTCTTGTTGTCGATGGCGTACTGGTAGGCGCGGCGGATCAGGCGCTCCGAGCCCTCGATCGAGATCGGCTTGATGCCGATCGCCGAGCTCTCCGGGAAGCGGATCTTCTTGACCTTCATTTCCTTCATCAGGAAGTCGATCACCTTCTTCGCCTC
>WNFN01219744.1_pt4 | contig 12736 bp, 14 predicted proteins | sample 5400161 | NCBI WGS metagenome assembly WNFN01 (sample SAMN13153353, study PRJNA577476) | soil metagenome | isolation source: 80 cm saprolite on Douglas fir-dominated hillslope | place: USA:California | collected 2013-09-17
GTCTTCTTCTCGTCGGCGCTGGCGGCCTGCAGGCGCAGCATGGCCCCCGCCTCGTCCAATACGTCGATGGCGCTGTCGGGGAGGCGGTGGTCGCGCAGGTGCCGGCGGGCGAGCCGGGTGGCGGCCTCCAGGAAGGCATCGGTGTAGGAGACCTTGTGGTACTCCTCGTAGCGGCTGCGCAGCCCGCGCAGGATCTTGATCGTCTCCTCGAGCGTGGGCTCGTTGAGGTTGATCTTCTGGACGCGCCGGGCCAGGGCGCGGTCCTTCTCGATGTGCTTGAACTCCTCGAACGTGGTGGAGCCCACCAGCCGGATCTCGCCTTCCGTCAGCACGGGCTTGATCAGGTTCGCGAGGTCCATGGTGCCGCCGGTGGTCGCGCCGGCCCCGACCATGGTGTGCATCTCGTCGATGAAGAGGATGGACCGCGGCCGCTTCTTGAGCGCGTTGAGCACGGCCTTGAAGCGCTCCTCGAAGTCGCCGCGATAACGGGTCCCAGCCAGGAGGGCGCCCGTGTCGAGGGCGAAGACCTCGGCGCCCTTGAGGATCTCGGGGGCGTCCGGCTGGAGGAGGCGGAGGGCCAGCCCTTCGACCAGCGCCGTCTTGCCCACGCCGGGGTCGCCCACGAAGACGGGGTTGTTCTTGCGCCGCCGGGCCAGGATCTCGAGCGCGCGCTGCAGCTCGGGCAGCCGCCCGATCAGCGGGTCCAGCTTCCCCTGCCGGCCGCGCTCGGTGAGGTTCACGCAGTACGCGCCCAGGGGATCACGCGCGGTGGCCGCGCCCTCCTCGCCGGCGCCCCCCGGCGCGATGTCCGGCTCCGCCGCGTCACCGGGCACCTTCGAGATCCCGTGCGAGATGTAGTTGAGGATGTCGAGCCGGCTCACGCCCTGGCCGGTCAGGAGGTCGACGGCGTGGGAGCGGCCCTGGGCCAGCAGCGCGGCCAGGATGTCGCCCACGTCCGCCTCCGTCTTCCCCGCGCTCTGCACGTGCAGGACGGCCGTCTGCAGGACGCGGCGGAAGGCGAGGGTCTGATCGGGCGGGCGCTTGGCCCCGAGGGGCAGGGTCTCGAGGTGCTCGTCGAGGAACGTGTCGAGGTCGGTCTTGATCTTCTCGGTGTTGGCGCCGGCCGCGCGCAGGATCTTGTCCCCGCTCGTCTCGTTGAGGATCGCGAAGAGGAGATGCTCCAGGGTCAGGTGGGCATGGCGCCGGGAGACCGCCTCCCGGGCGGCGGCGTTGAGGACGCGCTCGACGGTCCGGCTGAACATGACTCTATCTTACCCGCGCTACCATGGGCCCGTGAGAGAGGTCCTGGTGCGCGTGGCGGGCCTCGTCTTCGCGGCCGCCTACGCGGCCTTCATCGTGTCCGTCTACGCCCGCCAGCCGCGGACGGTGCAGCAGCTCGCGGGCGGGATGGCCGCCCGCGCGGCAGGACGCGCCCACCCAGTTCTACATCGCGTACAGCTTCTACCGTCAGGGCTGGGGTCGCCTCTATCGTGACGATGCGCTGTATCGGCAGGGCCTGGAGGTGGTCGACCGCGCCATCGCGCGCGCTCCCGGCGGGCGCCTCGTGGTCGCCGACCCGAACCTGCAGATGCACACCGCGGACGAGCTGCGGGCGGAGCTGCAGCGGGGGTTGGCGCGCGAGCTGTCCGACCTCAGTCCCATGAAGGTCTTCGCGGAGCGCAAGTGACACGCGCCCTCCCGCCCGCGCGCGAGGCGTTCGTCCTGCCCGCCCTCTTCCTGACCGTGGCCGGCGCGGGCGGCCTGCGCGTCTCGCCGGACGGCGGCGCGATGAGCTTCGTGCCTCCGCCCCTCATCACGCTCGTGCTGGCCGTGCTCGTGCTGGGCGTGATGGCGCGGGCCGGACTGCTCATCCCGTCCGGCCTCGTCGGCGATCACCGCACGGGGCTCGAGAACGCGAACGGGGTCGTCGTCCTGCTGAGCCTGTTCGCGGCGAGCGCGCAGCTTTTCACCTGCCTCACCCCGGACGCCGGGGTCCTGCGCCTCATCTTCAATCTCTTCTTCCTGTTCCTGCTCTGGAACACGCTGGCCGCGCAGCCCGACCGCACGCGGCTGCTGCGCAGCCTGCTCGTCGTGTTCGGCTGGGCCTACGTCGTGCGCTACGTGGCCCTGGCCGCGCTGGCCGATCCCCAGGCGGGCTGGACGCGCCGCCTGCTCACCGTGTTCCTCGAAGGCGCGTCCTCGGGGCCGATCGCGGGCGAGGCGACGGCGCCGCTGGCCGGCTACGTGGCCTTCGCCACCCTCGCCCTGTACATGACCGGGCTCGCGCTCTTGCCGCGCCCGGTCTCCTCGGCGGCGGTGGCCCTGGTCGCGACGCGCGCGCCCGACCTCCTGGAATAGCGGCCGCGATCAGCGCTTTCGCATCGCCGCGTCCGCGCTGTAGGGGCCCGCGCCGCGCGCCGCGATGTACAGGAACAGGAAGCAGTACACGACGGCCAGCTCGCCCTTGTTGAGGATGGGCCAGAAGCCGCCCTTGGCGTGGGCCATGAAGTAGGCCACGGCCATCTCGCCGCTGGCGATGAAGGCGGCCCAGCTCGTGAGCAGGCCGATCGCGATCAGGAGCCCGCCCCCGAACTCGATGATGCCGGCCGCCAGCATCATCGGGTTCTTCGTCATGGCCGTCCCGCCCAGCGCCCCGAAGAGCTTCTGCGCGCCGTGGCAGGCGAAGAGGATCCCGGCGACGATGCGCAGCAGCGTGTAGACGCGCTCCGCATGACGCCCCAGCCACCGATCCATAGTGACCTCCAGGTGTTTCACCCAGTCTAGCCCGCGCGGGAACGCCCGTCCGTGGCTCAGGGTGAAGTCACGGGACCGGGGCTTGGGGGCTCTTCCCGGCTGCGCGGCAGCCGTGCCGCCACGTGACCGGTGGGCTGGCCCTCGATCTCCGCGACCCGAAGCAGGAGGAGACGGTGGACCTCCTTCGGTATCCCCGGGGGGGCGGCGGGCGAGTGGCTCCGCAGTGCCGCCGCCACCTGCTGCAGGCGGGTGCGCACGGGGCCCGCGCCCTCGCGCGCCGCCGCCTGGTCGATCTCGTGGGCGGCCCGCTCGCGCGCCGCCGGATCGTCTCCCTCCGCGGCGATGCCGCCGAGCCAGGTGACGTATACGAGGCTCTCGAGGTAGTCGTATTCGGCGGGCACGATGTCGTGCTTCCGGAAGGCCGCGAAGCGCTCCCCGAGCAGGCCCCCCACGCCTTCCATCAGGGTGGGCACGTCCCGGAGGAGGGCCCTCTCGCCGCGGGCGGGCCCGCGGCGGCGCAGCTCGTCGCCCTTGCCTTCCAGGCGGCGGAGGTCGCTTCGCAGGGCGAGGAAGGCGTCCAGCTTCTCCGCGCTGAGCGCGGGCGCCGCCGGCGCGCTCCAGCCTTTCTGCCGCACCCAGGCCTCGAACTCAGTCTGCTCGGCCTTCATCCGGGAGATCGGCGCGTACATGCTGCGCGCGCGGCGCAGGGCGCCCGGCCCGAACAGCGCCACCACCGCCCCCACTACGGCCAGGACCACGCCGATCGCGATCAGGCAGCCGCGGGCCTTCATGTCCGGCGGTCAGCCCTCCTCGATGGTTGCCCGCAGCGGGAACCCGTTCTCCTCGGCCATCTCATGGACGGTCGAGACCTTCGTCTCCGCGATCTCGTAGGTGTATGCCCCGCACACTCCGCGGCCCTCGATGTGGACCTTCATCATGATGCGATAGGCCTCGGGCTCCGGCTTGTTGAAGACCTGCTGCAGGACGATCACAACGAACTCCATCGTGGTGTAGTCGTCGTTGAGCAGGACGACCTTGAACATCTCCGGGCGCTTGGTCTTCTCCTTGGGCTTCTCGAGGACCTCGCCGCCCGTCTGGGGTTTCTCGCGGGGCATCGCCGTTCCTATTATGTAAGATGGGCGGATGTTCGGACGAGCGCGGACGGGATCGACGCTGTGCCCTTCGTGCGGGATGCTCGTCGGGGTCAATGACTCGAAGTGTCTCGGTTGCGGGCGCGCCCGGCCGGGCCTCTTCGGCCTGACCGCGCTCCTGCGCCAGCACGGGCTGGACGACCTGTTCGTTCCGATCGTCATGTGGGGCTGTGGCGCGATGTACCTGTCCAGCCTGGCCATGGATCCCTCCGCGATCGGCGCCCAGGGGATCTTGTCGATGCTCTCTCCAGGCCTCAAGAGCCTCTTCGTCCTCGGGGCCAGCGGCGCCGCTCCCGTCTTCGGCTATGGGCGATGGTGGACGGTGCTGAGCGCGTCCTGGCTGCACGGCGGCGTGCTGCACATCGTGTTCAACATGATGTCCGTGCGGGATCTCGGGCCGGCGGTCTCGCACCTCTACGGCAGCGCGCGCACGTTCATCATCTATTTCGTGGCGGGAGCCGTGGGCTTCCTGGCCAGCAGCTTCGGCGGCGCGTACCTCACGTTCCTGCCCGGCTTCCTGCATGGAGGGCTTTGGACCGTCGGCGCTTCCGCCGGGATCTTCGGCCTGCTCGGCGCCGTCCTGCATTACGGCTACCGGGGCGGCAGCGCCCATCTGCGGGAGCTGGCCACGCGCTGGATCCTCACGGGCCTGGTTTTCGGGTTCCTGGTGCCTCGCATCGACAACTGGGCGCATCTCGGCGGACTGGCCGGGGGATATCTCGCGTCCTACTGGCTCGACCCCCTTCGGCCCGAGCGCGGCGTGCATACGCTCGTCGCGCTCGTGTGCCTGCTGCTGAGTGCCGTGGCCATCGTCGTTTCCGTTCTGACCGGGCTGCCGATCGCGAACCGGGGCTAGGAAGCAGCGTCAGTACTGCTCCGCGAACAACACCGCCACCCGCTCCTTCGCCTTCTCCCACCAGCCGCGACGGCGCCATTCCTCGAGGTGGATCTCCTGCGCCTTCTTCAGGTCTTCGAAGAACGTCGCTTCCATCTCGCGCGCGAACCCCTCGTCGAGGATGCCGAGGACGTTCTCGCTGTTGAGCTCCTTCGACCGGATGTCCATGTTGGCGGAGCCGACGACCGACCAGGCCCCGTCCACGACCACTCCCTTCGTGTGCATCATCGTCGGCTGGTACTCGTAGACCTTCACCCCCGCGACCAGCAGCTCCTCGAAGTAGGCGTGGCTGGCGAGGCGGATGGGCCGGGCGTCCGTGTGCTCGTCGGGGAGAAGGATCCGCACGTCGGCGCCGGCCCGCGCTCGATCGGCCACGACCTTGCGCGTCGCCTCGTCCGGCACGAAGTACGGGGTCGTGATGTAGAGCTTCCGCTGCGCCGAGACGAAAGACTGGATGAAGAACAGGCGGAGCGGATGGTCCTCGCTCGAGGGCGAGCTGGCCAGGCCGGTGTGGAGGGTCACGGGCTCGGCGGCGCTCGCGGAGGGTGCGGGTGCGGCGCCACCGGAAGGCGCGGCCAGCCGCTGTGGAGCGGCGTCGGCCGCTCCGGCGACGTCGGGCGGGAACACGTCGCGTCCGGAGAGCAGCTCGCCGGAGGTCTGCGCCCACGGGGCCACGAAAGCGGTCTGAAGGGTCGCGGCGAGCGGGCCGGTGACGCGCACCATGGTGTCGCACCAGTGCTCTTCGGTATCGGCGTTGCCGACCCACTTGTCGGCGACGCCCATCCCGCCCGTGTAGGCGACGCGACCGTCCATCACGATGGACCGCCGATGATTGCGCTTGTGGAACCGCGTCAGCTTGCCCAGGCGCGGCGCGCTGAACTTCTCGACCTGCCCGCCCGCGGCCTTGAGCGCATCCACGTCCTTGTCCGGCGCCTTGATGCCGCCGAGGCCGTCGAGGAGGACGCGGACCTTTACGCCCGCGCGCGCGCGCTCGACGAGGGCGGCGAAGACCTGATCGCTCGCCTCCCCCGGCTCCCAGATGTAGACGGAGAAGTGGATCGTGTGCTGCGCGGCGCGAAGGTCCTTCAGGAGCGCCGGGAAGAAGGCGACGCCGTTCTTGAGGAGCTGCACGGTGCCACCCGCCCGCAGCGGAGTGCCCGCGGTTCCCGCCACCGCGGCCAGGAACTCGGGGGACCGCACGGGGGGCGCGGCGCTGATCCGGACCGCCGGCGGACGCCGCCCCAGCGAGGTGAACAGGGTGACGAGGACGGTACAGACGGAGAGAAAGCCCAGGGTGGCGAAGGTGACGACCCACCAGGGGTACCTCTGGCGCGGAGTGCGTGTCACCCATCGATCGTAGGTGGAAACGACGGCGCCCCTGCGCCCCCCGGCGTGAAAGATACGAGGTGATTCCGGCGGCGGGTCTGTCTCCTGACGCGTGGTAAAATTTGCGGATGCAGACACGTCGCGATGTCCTCATCGGCCTCGCCTCCCTGGGCGCCGGGCTGGCCTGCCGAGTGGCCGCGTCCGAGCGCGCGGGGGCGAAGGATGGCGGGGGAGTGAAAGGGAACATGAGCAGCACGGTCAGGTCGGATGCGGAATGGAAGGCCGTTCCGGACTCCGAATGGAAGCAGATGCTGACTCCCATGCAGTACAAGGTGCTTCGGGAGAAGGGCACCGAGCGGGCCTTCACCGGCGACACCTGGAACAACCACGCCAAGGGCATCTACGTCTGCGCCGGCTGCGGCCAGGAGCTCTTCAGCTCCGAGACCAAGTTCGAGTCCGGGACGGGCTGGCCGAGCTTCTGGGAGCCGATCTCGAAGAGGGCGGTCGAAGAGCACGCCGACAACTCGTTCTTCTCGCGGAGAACCGAGATCGTCTGCTCGCGCTGTGGAGGCCACCTCGGTCACGTCTTCGACGACGGGCCGAAGCCGACGGGCCTCCGTTACTGCATGAACTCGGCGGCTCTCAAGTTCGTGCCCGCCGCCAAGTAGGCGACCGGCTCGGCCGGCCGCCAGTCCGCCGCCGTCACCTTCCAATCCGGCCCACGGCGCGCGAGCCGGAGATCGAAGCGAAAGGCCGCGGACGGGGGCAGGAACCCGTCGAGCCCGCCGATGCGCCGTGCCGCTCCGTTGAACTCGGCGCGAAAGCCCAGGTCCGCCTCCGCATCCGTCCGCCGCGTGACGGTCACGTCGTAGACCGCGAGGTGCACGCTTTCGTAGGCGGCAAAGTAGCGGCGCGAGGTGGCCGTGGCCTCCGCCTTGTCCACGCTCCCGTTGCCCTTGAAGTCGTCGGCCAGGCGGCCGGCGATCGCCTGCGCGTCGCGGTCCTCTGCGCCCATACGCAGCGCTTCGACCAGGGCCAGGACCGGATCCGGTTGGCTCCGGCACGCGCCGAAGGTCAGGGCGATGACGACGAGCGCAGGCGTCGGGCGCATCGAACTGCTACCTTACACTGTCCCCTTCGCCCATGATCCTGCCTCTCCTCCTCAGCCTCGTGGCGCCCGCCGCCGCCGAGGCGCCACCTTCGTACAGCGGGCGGGAGAGCCAGGTCCGCGTGGAAATCCCGCGGATCGAGGAACAGGTGAAGGTGGACGGGATCCTCAGCGAGGCGGCCTGGGAGCGAGCGGCGCGCCTCGTCGGGTTCTCCCAGTACGCGCCGGTGGACGGGCGGCCGGCCGAGAACGCGACCGAAGTGCTCGTGTGGTACTCGCCCTCCGCCATCCATTTCGGCATCCGCGCCCAGGCGGAGGCCGGCACCGTCCGCGCCAGCCTGGCCAACCGCGACCGCCTCGACGCCGAGGACGCGGTCGAGATCTTCCTGGACACCTTCCACGACGGCCGGCAGGCCACGGTCTTCATCGTCAATCCTCTCGGCGTCCAGGCCGACGGTGCGCTGGTCGAGGGCACGCGTACGCCCAGCGGCGGGTTCGCCGGTCTCGCCTCCGGTCGCGAGCAGCCCGATCTGAGCCCCGATTTCGTCTTCGAGTCCAAGGGTCGGCTGACCCCGGAGGGGTTCGAGGTCGAGGTGCGCATCCCCTTCAAGAGCCTGCGCTACCAGTCGGCCAAGCAGCAGGACTGGGGACTGAGCGTGATCCGGCGCGTCCAGAGCACGGGTCACGAGGACAGCTGGACGCCGGCGCGGCGCGAGGGCACGTCGTTCCTCGCGCAGGCGGGAACGCTCGCCGGCCTCTCCGACCTGCGTCCCGGCCTGATCCTCGACCTCAGTCCCGTCCTCACCGCCAAGGCCGACGGTGCCCCGGCCGCGTCGGGCTGGGTCTACGACGGCAGCCGGCCGGAGCTGGGCGGCAACGTGCGCTGGGGCATGACCTCCAACTTGACGCTCAACGGAACGGTGAACCCGGACTTCTCGCAAGTCGAGGCCGATGCCAGCCAGTTCACCTTCGACCCGCGCACGGCGATCTTCTTCCCCGAGAAGCGTCCCTTCTTCCTGGAAGGCATCGAGCAGTTCACCACCCCCAACAACCTCATCTATACGCGGCGCGTGGCCGCGCCGGTGGCGGCGACCAAGCTCACGGGGAAGGTCGCGGGCACGCGCCTGGCCGCCCTCCTGGCCGTGGACGGGGAAGAGACGTCGGCCACCGGTCGCGATCACCCCTTCTTCGACATCGTGCGCCTGCAGCGCGACATGGGGTCGCACTCGCGCGTGGGCCTCGTCTATACCGACCGCATCGACGGGGCGGCCAGCAACCGGGTGGCGGAGGTGGACGCGCATCTGGCCTTCGCCTCGCTCTATGCCCTCGACGTGCAGGGAGCGCTCAGCCGCACGCGCGAAACGGACGTGCGCACGGCGCCCCTGTGGCAGGCGGTGCTCGTGCGCAACGGCCGGCGTTTCGGGTTCCGCTACGCCCTCACCGGGCTGCATCCCGACTTCCGCGCGGACAGCGGCTTCATCAGCCGCGGGGGGATCGCCCACGCGAACCTCGATCATCGGGTGACGCTGTTCGGGCCGCCGAAGGGTTTCTGGGAGAGCCTCTCCTCCGACGTCGTGCTGGACGGCATCTGGCGGTATCACGATTTCGCCGCCGGCCCCACGCTCGAGAGGAAGCTGCACTTCAACAACAACCTGACCCTGCGCGGAGGATGGAAGGCGGGCGCCTCCGTCCTGATCGAGAGCTTCGCCTTCGACCCCGAGCTCTACGCCGGCTATGCGCTGGCCGCGCCTGCGGGCAGCGGCACCCCGATCCTGCCTTTCGTCGGCACCCCGCACCTCGACAACCTCGACTACGTGGTCACCCTGAGCACGCCCGAGTACTCCACGTTCTCGGGAAGCCTCTTCTACATCTGGGGCCGTGACGAGAACTTCTTCGAATGGTCGCCGGCGGACATCAAGTACCTGACCCTGACCGCGGACTGGCGTCCCACGCAACAGGTCCGCGTCAGCGCGCAGTACCAGCTCCAGTCCTTCGACCGCCGCACGGACGGGACGACCGTCGGCATCCGCCGCATTCCCCGCCTCAAGGTCGAGTACCAGCTCTCGCGCGCGATCTTCTTCCGCGTGGTCGGGGAGTACGACGCGAATCGGCAGGACGCGCTGCGCGACGACGGCCGGACCGAGTTCCCCGTCGTGATTCGCGACCCCGCCACCGGGACCTACGTGCCCGCGGTGCGGTCCGAGCGCAACCGATTCCGCGTGGACTGGCTCTTCTCCTACCAGCCCACCCCGGGCACGGTGATGTTCGCCGGCTACGGCAGCACGCTGACCGAGCCGGAGGGCTTGCGGTTCCGAGCGCTTCGGCGCGACCGCGACGGCTTCTTCCTGAAGGTCAGTTACCTGTTCCGGATGTGAATCTCACCTGTTCGCCCGGGAGCGGGCCATACTTGGCCTGAGGACGGGACCATGATCGTCGCACTGGCCGCCATCGTCGTCGGGCTCGCCTTGGCCGTGGGCCTCGCCTGGCTGGCCCTGTCCGGAGTGCTGGCCATCGCCTTCCACCGCGCGCGGACCTTCCTGCGCCGGCTCACACAGCGTCGCGGGTCTCCGCGCCCGGACTCTCCCGAGCGGCGGAACGAGGAACGCCGGGCGCACTGAGCCCGCGTCGTTCGTGATATCCGTCACGCCCGTGGCGCCCTCCCGCCACGTATGCGATTTCCATGAGGCACAACATGCTGGCCTGGCTGAGCTGCCTGTTCCGGGGGTATCACACTCCCGAGCGCCAGTTCGTGGGCGGCTTCCGCTGCGCGGATTGCGGGCGTGCCGGGGCCGATCTCGCGGAGATGGGCTTCGAGAACTTCGGCTACGCGCCCTCGCTCCGTCGCGCCATGGTGCGGCGCGAGGTGTTCAGGGGCTGACGGGCAGTCGGTCGGATCAGGAGACGCCGACCGCGACTTTCTTCGGCTCCGCTTCCGCAGCCTCGCGACCGCGCGGAGCCTCCGGCGTACCCAATCCCAGGATCCCCTTCTCCAGCCACTCGTGGCGTCCGTCCAGGACGTCCACGCCCGCGCGATAGAGCGGCACGTCGTCGTTGTCCCACAGTGCGTCGAAGAGGCGCTGCACACGCCGGCGGGAGATGCGGCAGAAGAGGTCGGCCAGGTGCCGCGCCTCCGCCGCCTCCGGCCGCTGCTTCTCGGCCAGCGCGCGCGCGCGCGCGACCGTCGCCGACATCGCGAACAGCTCGTTGGCCACGTCCACCAGGCGGAACAGGAACGCCTGCTTGTTCTGCAGCCTGGCCTGGTAGCGGAGCATCCCGTGGAAGCTGGCGCGGGCGAGCTTGCGGGCGCTCCGCTCCACGAAACGCAGATGGGTGGCCAGGACACCGAACTCCGAGTACCGCGGCCAGCGTCCCCAGCCCAGCCACCGCGTCGGGTACCAGCCGGCGTAGAACGCGCCCATCTTCGGGAGGGCGGCCAGCTTGGCCGACATCGGCTTGTCGGGGTCGATCATGGCTCCCGCGACCTGGAGGTGCTTGTCCACCATCTCGCGGGCCATGAAGAGGTGCATGATCTCGGAGGAGCCCTCGAAGATCTTGTTGATGCGGTAGTCGCGCATCATGCGCTCGACGCCGATGGGCTGCTCGCCGCGCTCCTTCAGGCTCTTCTCGGTCTCGTAGCCGCGCCCGCCGCGGATCTGCATCATGTCGTCCACGATCTCCCACGTGCGGTCGGTGTTCCACTCCTTGGCCGCCGCTGCCTCCAGGCGGATGTCGTAGCCGCCGCGGTCCGCCATCTCGGTGGCGAGGGCGGCGATGGCTTCCATGGCGAAGGTGTGCGCGGCCATGGACGAGATCTTGTGCGCGATGGCCTCGTGCTTGCCGACGGGCTTGCCCCATTGCACGCGCTCGGACGCCCACTTGCGGCAGATCTCCAGGCACAGCTTGGCCGTCCCCACCGAGCCGTTCGGGATGGAGAGCCGGCCGTCGTTGAGCGTGGTGAGCGCGATCTTGAGGCCGCGACCCTCCTGCCCGATGAGGTTCTCCACGGGCACCACGACGTCCTTGAAGCTGATGACGCCGTTGGCGAGGGCGCGCAGCCCCATGAAGTGCGAGCGGTGCTCGACCTTCACGCCCGCCCAGGCCGTCTCCACCACGAAGGCCGAGATCTTCCGGGTCTTGGGATCGACCGCCATCACCACCAGCAGCTTCGCGATCGTCCCGTTCGTGCACCAGAGCTTGGTGCCGTTGAGGACGTAGGCGGTGCCGTCCGCGCTCTTCTCGGCCGTGGTCGAGAGCCGGGCGGGATCGGACCCGACGTTCGGCTCCGTGAGCGCGAAGGCCGAGATCTCTCCGCGCGCGCAGCGGGGGAGGTACTTCTTCTTGAGCTCGGGGCTGCCGAAGAGCTTCAGGGGCTGCGGCACCCCGATGGACTGGTGAGCGGAGAGGAGGGCCACGATGTTCCCGTCGACCGAGCCCAGGAGTTGCATGACCTTCTGGTACTCGCCGTTCGTGAACCCGAGCCCGCCGTACTCCTTCGGGATCTTCATGCCGAAGGCGCCCATGCGGCGGAGGGTCTCGATCACCTGCTCCGGGTACTCTCCGGTGGCGTCGATCTCCACGGAGTCCACGTCCTCGCGGAGGAAACGCTTCATCTCGTCGTAGTAGGCGGTGAACTCCGGCCGCTCGGCGCCCGGAAGGGGATACGGGTGTACGAGGTCGAGGCGGAAGTTGCCCAGGAACAGCTCGCGCATGAAGCTGGGTTGATGCCACTCCTGCTGGCGCGAAGCTTCCGCGACCTTGAGGGATTCCCGTTCCGATGTCTCGGGAGAGGTAGGGGCCATCGAGGCGCCTCCGTTAAATGAACCGCGGTTCACTTATAGCGCGCTTTCCGATTCCTTGCAAGGCCGATCGCTGATGGCAGACCGACCTGGCCACAACCCCTATTTCTGCTAACCAGGCCGGTCGATTTCTCTATTCCGTCCCCACCATCTCCTTGAATCGTGGGTCATCCCTCAAGGACGCGAACTCCGGCTCGATGCGGGCGCGGGCCACGTTGAACCGCCGCCGCATCCGCACGGCCCGGCCCAGGCTGCTCAGCGCCTGCTCCGGCTCGCCGCGCAGGGCGTGGATGCCCGCCACGTAGAAGCGGGTGTACGGATCGTCGGCGCCCAGGCGCAGCCGCTCCTCGAACATGGAAAGGGCGACCTGGAAGGCCGTGCGCGCCTCCTCGTGCTCGCCCAGGTGCAGGTGTGCGGAGCCGATGCGCTGGTGGAGCTCGATCGTCGTGCGATTGCGCAGGGCATGGTCCCCCTGCTCGAGGAACCGGCGCTCTCGCTCGAGGTGCTCCAGGGCTTCCCGATGGCGGCCCTGGAGCGCGGCCAGGTGGCCGAGGCGCATGTACGACCCCACGATGACGACCCCGTCGCGGCCCGACTGCATCTTCTCCTGCAGGGCGGCGGCCTGACGGGCGGCGGCCTCGCCGCGGGCGAAGTCGCGGCGGAGGGCCGCGCAGTGTGAGAGCTGGAGCGCGGACCAGCCCGCCTG
>WNFN01196495.1_pt1 | contig 12732 bp, 13 predicted proteins | sample 5400161 | NCBI WGS metagenome assembly WNFN01 (sample SAMN13153353, study PRJNA577476) | soil metagenome | isolation source: 80 cm saprolite on Douglas fir-dominated hillslope | place: USA:California | collected 2013-09-17
CTGACATTGACCTGAAACGTCCTCGGGTTAAGCGTCCCGGAGGGCATGGGTGGATCCTGCTGAGCAGCCGACCTTTGAGGCGTTCGCCCGCGCGAGACTTGCGAACCTCCTGCGCTTTGGCTATGCCCTGACCGGAAGCCAAGACTCGGCGGCGGACCTCGTGCCGGACGCCCTCGTACGGACTGGCTTGCGCTGGTCTCGGCTGTACGCGGCTGATCCTGAGGGCTACGTCCGCCGGGTGATGGTCAACACGCACATCAGCTGGTGGCGACGGCGACGCCGTGAGCAACTGACCGCGTCGCCCCCCGACGTCAGCTACGAGACGCCAGTTCGCGATGACTCGATGTGGCTGCTCCTCGCCACGCTGCCGCCACGCCAGCGCGCGGTGCTGGTGCTGCGCTACTACGAGGATCTGTCCGAGGCTCAGATCGCCACCGTGCTCGGCTGCAGTACCGGCACGGTGAAGAGCCAGTCGGCGCGGGCGATCGGCAAGCTGCGAGCGGTCCTGACCAGCGAACAGGAATGGCGATGAACGACATCGAACGGGACCTGATCAGGGTCCTGCACGACATGCCTCCGGTCGATGCCGATCCTGCGCTGCTTGACTCGGTCCACGCCAGGATTGGCAGGCAGCGCAAGATCCGCCGGTTTACCGTGGCCGCGACCGCGGCGATCGCGGTGGCCATCGCTGCGACTGTCATCGGTACCGCACATAAGCCTGCCCCGCCGAGCCCGCCTGTGACGCACAATCATCGGGACCCGGTCGTCGCACGCCTCGCGCTCGGTCAGGTGAGCGGCATGGCCGTCCTCGGTACGAATGTGTGGGCATTCAACCGACGGAACGATCTGATCAGGATCGACGTGCGGACGAACAAGGTGACCTTGCGAGCCCACGTCAGCGGAATATGGTCCGCTACGGGTGGCCTCCTGCTATCTGGCCGGGGGAAACTGTGGCTAGCCGCCACCACAACAAGCGGCATTGGGCGCTTGGTGGCCATCGACCCGTCCAACGGCCGGGTGATAGCCCGCCTCGACCGGGGTGGGACCTGCGACCTCTTCAATCTGGCGACCTATGTCCCGACCATCACCTTCGGTGCTGGACATCTGTGGGCCATATGTCATCCGGCCATCGGTGGCAGGTATATAGCGCGGATCGACCCGCGCACCGATCGGGTCGACGCACGTACTCCGGTGATCCGGGTGGGCGGAAATGAGTGGATTGTCGCGGGCCCAGAGGGGGCCTGGATAAGCTCGGATATAACAAAGATCACGAAGGTCGATCCGAGCGGAACGCGGCTCGACCGCGTGGTCGTCAATGACTACAGGTATCCGTTCACGCTGACCGGCGCGCAGCTGGCGTGGGGCGCAGGCGCCCTATGGGCGCTGACGGACGATGAGACTCTCGTAAAGATCGACCCCGCGACTGCGCGCATTGCCCGATTCTTCACCTACCGGGCTTTTGATCCGAATTACACGTTCAGCGCCAATCGCCTGGTAATTGGATTGGGCTCCATTTGGCTGGAGGGCGGATCGCTGCTTCGCCTCAGCGCCACGACAGGCCGTGTGCAAGCCCGAATTGGCCTCGATCCGAACATCGTCGTCGTCAGCGCCAATGCCGTCTGGGTTGGCACGTCGAGCGGCGTCGTCCGCATTGACCCTGCTCGGCTGCCCGGCTGAGCATCGCCGAACGGCTCATGCTGCTAGCGGACACGACTGTCAGACCTCGCTGCGACGATGGCTACAGCCGACGCACCGAGGAGAACCATGACGCCGCCGACCTTCACGATCATGCCGAGCGGGCCGTTCTCGCTAGCCGAGGCGGCCGGCTTCGGGTTCGGGCAGCGCGACGCGAGCGAGTGGGACTGCGTGCTCCGGCTGGCCTTCTGCCTGGACGGCTACGCCATGCAGGCCGGCATCGAGGTGCGCCAAGACGACGGCGGCGCCGTGCACGGCACCGTTAGCGCTCCGGACGGCGTCGACGTGGACGCGGTCCGGCGTCAGGTCGCCCGTGTGCTCTCGCTCGATCATGATGGCAACGAGTTCACCGCGATCGGCGAGCGCGATCCGGTGATCGGGAGGTTGCAGCAGATCGCCCCTGGTTTGCGGCCGCCGCTGTTCTACTCGCCGTACGAGGCTGCCGCTTGGTCCGTGCTCAGCGCGCGGCGTCCGGCCCGCCAGATGATGGCTGTCAGGCAGCGGCTGAGCGAGGTGCACGGCGCGGTCTTCGAGCTTGGCGGGCAACGCCTGAACGCATTCCCCACGCCCGAGGCGCTGCTGGGGATCGCGAGTTTCCCCGCGATTCCCGCCGACAAGCTTGACCGGCTGCACGGGGTCGCCGAGGCGGCCATCGCCGGGCGGCTAGCCTCGGCGCACCTGCTCGAGCTCGGACCTGAGGCTGCCGCGGCCGAACTGCAGCAGATCAAGGGCATCGGACCGTTCTACAGCTCCCTGATCGTTATCAGGGGCACCGGCTTCGCCGACGTGCTTCCGGTCGCCGAGCCGAGGGCCCTCGCCCTGACGGCCAGACTCTATGGCCTGGACGAGCCAGTGTCAGCGGTTAAGTTCGCCGAGATCGCCGAGCCTTGGAAGCCGCTGAGGACCTGGGCTGTCGTGCTGATCAGGGCGGCTGGACCGCGACTGCTCGGCGACGATAATGGCCTTGCTGAGGCCCCGAGCGGCCGGGCGCTAGCGGCCAGCGCCCGGTTACGTCATCGTCCGCCCAGTGCCCGCTAGTCATGGCGGTCCGGCCCGGGATAGCGTGCTCGCGGCGTCCAATAGGCTCGGATTACGTCTACCGCCGGGAGAGCCAACGGCTGCACGGCCGCTTGTCCTGGCAAGGAGGAACGGAACAGGTGTCCAAGGCGGGCAGGAACCGTGATGTTGCCAGGGCGAAGGTCGCCGAGATGCGGGCGCGGGAAGCGCGGCAGGCCCGGCAACGTCGCCTGTTCATCGGGATCGGCGCGGCGGTCCTGGCCATTATCGCAGCCGTAGCCATCGCGTTCGCGGTGACTAGCGGCGGAGGCAAGCCGACGCCGCCCACCAGCACGCCGAAGCTCAGGCTTGGCCCGCTGAGCACGCTAGGCCCGCTGAAGCCCGCGCCGAATGCCGGCCCGCCGGGCTTCGAGGGCGTTCCCATCCCGGCTGCCCCAACGCTGGCTGGCCAGTCGTCGGCCGCGACCGGCGGCCAGGTTGACGGCATCCGCTGCCAGACAGCTGAGCAGACGATCTTCCACATTCATTCGCATCTGACGATTTTCATCAACGGGACGCAGCGGCAACTCCCGGCCGGCGTCGGAATCCCCGGCTCGCGGACAGTGCAATCACCGCAGGGCCCGGTCGCCCAGGGCGGATCCTGCCTGTACTGGCTGCACACCCATGCGCCTGACGGCATCATCCACGTCGAGTCGCCGGTCCACCGCACCTTCACGCTTGGCAACTTCTTCGATGAGTGGGGCCAGCCGCTAGGACCATCGACGCTCGGGCCGGTCACGGGCCATGTCGTGGCGATCTACAACGGCCAGGTCTATCAGGGCAACCCGCGCGACATCCCGCTGAACGCCCATGCTCAGATCCAGCTTGAGGTCGGTAAGCCACTCGTCGCCCAGCAGAAGATCAGCTTCCCCAGCGGGCTCTAGGTGCAGCGGCCCGACGGTCATCGCCACCCGATTCAGCCGCCTGACCACCTAGCCTCTGACCCGCCGGATGATCACGCGGTGTTGGCTCTTCTATCGGCAACAACCGCGTGATCATCATGGTGAGTCCCTGCGGGCCGGCGGCCCGAACGGACTATGGTCGCGCTGTGACGACCATCTTCACCTGGCGCGGCACGTTCACCAACACTGAGGTCAACGCACTGCACGCGGAGGCCTTCCAGACGAAGGTCTTCGACGAGTCTGAGTGGAACTGGGGATGGCCTGGTGCACGCATGGCTGCAGGACACGATGGTTGCCAGGCGAGCGCGCGGCGAAGGCATCGGTACCGCGCTGGTCGCGCACGCCAGAGACGGCGCGAAGGCCGCGGGATGTGAGTACCTGCACGTGGACTTCGATGATCACCTGCGCCCCTTCTACCTCGCCGCCTGCGGATTCGCTCCGACCAGCGCGGGCCTGCTTGTCCTGGAGCGCGCCGGACTGGACGCGTCAGCGCCCACGATCGGTGGCGCACCAGAGGCTTAGCCGGGCCTAATCTAGCCGGGCCTAATCTAGCCGGGCCTAATTGGGCCTAATTGGGCCCAGCCAATCCATCTTTCGCCGCCCACGCAAACCCGGGAAAACTGGGTGGCGAGGTTGCGACAGGCGGGGCGAAGCGCTACGAGCGGACGGTAGAGAGACCGTGACAAATAGTCATAGTGCTTGAAGAGCCGCGCATCCTGTGCTCCTCTGGTTGTCCAGGGAAGGACATCAGCCTTAGGCCGCGCCGCACGAACCGGGGGTGAAGCGGATGGCCGATGACAGTTCAGCGCCGCCACTCACTAGGCGGATACCCGGAGCAGCCCGGGGCGGTCCAGGGTCGTCGTCCGCGCGACCGGTGTTGCCAGATGCCTTGCTGCAGCGGATGCAGGCGGCGGTCGATGCCGCCAGGGCAAGACAGAGCGAGCGGCCTGATCAGGCCGCTTTCGCCAAAACGGGCGGCGCGGCAAGTCAGCGGGCCGCTGCGGTCGCGGCAGAGCCCAGGGACCGAAAAAGTACCCGCAACCCGTTGCGATCCCCCGCCGGCCGACGGCTGGCGGCTCCCCCGGCCAGGAGCGGCAAGCCGGCGCCGAGCAGGCCGTCGGCCGGGCGTCCTCTGCCGGTCCAGCTCTGGCCGCCTGTCGAGACGCCGCCGGCCCAGACGCCGCCGCCCGCCCAGATGCCGCCGGTCCACACGCCGGCGCCAGCGCATCCGCAGCCGCCAGCTCCGGCCGGGCCGCAGGTCCAGTTCCGGCAGCCGGTCACGGGCCGCGCCGTCCCGCTTCAGGCGCCGCCACGGCCCACCGCACGCAGAGCCCGCCGCCGCGGGCCGTGGCTCGCTGGCGTGGCCGCGCTGGCTGTGATCCTCACGGCAGCAGTCACGTTCGCGCTGTCCTCGCGATCGTCAGCCCGGAGTCCGCACAGCCCTCAGTCTCAGCGGCCGCAGTCGCACAGCCCTCAGTCGCAGAGCCCGTCGCAGCGGCCTCAGTCGCAGAGCCCGCCGCCGCCTGTCAACCCGGCCGTCACGGCCAGCCTCGCCGCCGCCTGGGTCCCCACGCAGGTGGGTCATGACGTGGTGGTGGCCTGTGACAAGGCGATGTGCGACGCGCTGGCCGCGCACGGGTTCCCGGGCCGCCACCTGCGGCTGATCAGGCCTGGTTCGCCCGCTCCACCGCACGCTCAGGTCATCGTCGTCACGCCCTTGGTCCAGCGCCAGTTCGGCAGCAGCCGCATTGGTAAATGGGCGCCAGCCGCCCTGGCCAGCTTCGGCCCCGCCAGCACCGGCGTCAGCGTCCGGATAGTTGCACCGCGAGGAGCGGCCAAGTTCGAGGCCGCCCTCAAGGCCGATCTGCGGGCGCGGAAAGCCCACGGAGCAGGACTGCTCAATAACCCGCACGTATCGGCGGCGGCCACAGCACGTAAACAGCTGCTGACCGGGCAGGTCGACTCGCGCCTGATCGTCGTCCTAACGGCGCTCGGCTCCCGGCACCCGATTCGCATTCTCGACTTCGGTGCGGCCGCCCCGGGCACGAGCGCCGGCATCCCCCTCAGAATTGCGCATCTCGCGCAGGCTTACGCCGCCGCGGGCATGCCCACGTCCGCCTACATCCGGTTCTTGTCGATGCAACTGAACATCGAGCCGGGCATGTACAAGCCGGAATTCTCTGGCCTCGGTCGCGACGCAGCGGGGACGCTGACCTTCCAGATCAAGTTCCCGGCGCCGAGTCCGCTCGGGATACTCGGCACGAAGGGTCCCTAACTGCCTTCCGGCCAGGTGTGGACAGGCTGATTGGTATGCATGTTGTCGATGTACCGCTGGGTCATCAGCCGCAGCGCTTCCCGCCGGTCAGCACCACGCGATGCATGCGCCCCGGCCGCTGCAACCTGCCAGGCGGCACCGGTCTGCCCGGTCAGGCAGCGCTGCTCGACGACACCGAGCAGCCGGTCGGCATCGGCCGGACTGACGCCCCACCGGCCAAGACCCTGCCTGGCAAGCGGAAGCAGACGGCGGAGTATGAGTTCAGCCGCCGGAGCCTCGCCCAGGCCAGGCCAGTAGAGGTCCGCCTCGATGCCGTGCCTGGCCGCCGCGTGCAGGTTCTCCGCAGCGGTGGCGAATGACATCTGCGTCCAGATCGGGCGCTGGGCCTCGGCGAGTGAGCGCACGAGCCCGTAATAGAACGCCGCGTTCGCGATGGTGTCAGCCACCGACGGGCCCGCGGGCAGGACCCGGTTCTCCACCCGCAAATGCGGCTTGCCCTCGACGGCGGCATAGACCGGCCGGTTCCAGCGGTAGATCGTCCCGTTGTGCAAGCTCATCTCGTCCAGCCCTGGGCAGCCCCCGCTCTCCAGTGCCGCGAGCGGATCCTCGTCCTCGCAGATGGGCAGCAGCGCGGGAAAGTACCTGATGTTCTCCTCGAACAGGTCGAATACCGAGGTAATCCAGCGCTCGCCAAACCAAACGCGGGGCCGCACGCCCTGCTGCTTAAGCTCCTCAGGCCGGGTGTCGGTGGCCTGCTCGAACAGAGTGATCCTGGTCTCGTGCCAGAGCTGCCTGCCGAACAGGAACGGGGAATTGGCACCCAGCGCGACCTGCACCCCCGCGATGGCCTGGGCGGCGTTCCAGTAGCTCGCGAATGCCTCAGGGCTGACCTGGACGTGCAGCTGCACGCTCGTGCAGGCCGCTTCAGGGGTGATGCTGTCCGCGTGGGTAAGTAGCTGCTCGCTACCGTCGATCGAGATCCTGATGTCCTCGCCGCGGGCCGCGAAGATCTGCTCGTTCATCACGCGGTAGCGCGCGTTGGCGGACAGGGTGCCCTCGTGCACGTCATCCTGGCGCAGCGTCGGGAGGATGCCGATCATGACCAGTCGGCTGCCGCTGCCGCGGGCCTTGGTGTCCGCCGCATCGAGGTCGGCGCGGATCTCGTCCTCCAGGGCCGCGAGGGCGTTGCCGCTGAGCGGCCTGGGCGGCACGTTGATCTCGATGTTGAACTGGCCGAGCTCGGTCGCCCAGGCCGGATCGGCGATCGCATCTAGCACGGCGGCGTTGCGCATGGATGGCTCACCACGCTCGTCCACGAGATTCAGCTCGATCTCCTGGCCGACCAGGGACAGGCTGGTGTCGAAGATGCTCTCGCGCAGCATCCGGTCGAATACATCAAGCGAGCGCCGCAATTTCTCGCGATAATTCCGCCTGTCCTCGCCACTGATCTTGATCGCCTGGATGTCACGGCCCATGTGGTCTCGCTCAGCTAGATAAAGCTCTGAAATATAGCGATGGCGCGAATCTCCTGGCACCTCTCCTACACGGTGCCATGTCAAACGAGCTTGCGCCAGCCAGGTTCCCCGCCATTGTCATCACGGCGCCAGGCAGGCAGGATGTGCGAGTGATTTGCGGTACCTGGTGCAGTGCTGCCGGCCAGGCCAGCAGCGTGAGCAGCGGCGTACTCACGCTGCGAGTACCCGATCCTGGCCGCAAGCTGGTCGGCTTGCGCCTGGTGCCGGACGTGCGCATCGCGGGCCCGCTGCTCGATTTCCGCCGGGCCGGCGATCTAGCTCACCACATGCCGCGATTCTGCTAGGGAGCCCCAGTGACCCAGACCAGGCACCTGATCGGCTTGCTGCTCGGAACCGAGGAGGACTGGCCCCTGGCCTTCGAGGAGGTCTTGCGCAGGCTGGGCCCAGTGACCGGCCCCGGCGGCTCCCGGCATGCCTTCGATTGCGAGCGGCTCACCATCGAGCCGTTCAGCCTGCGCGACCACCCACGCTACGGCCTGGTCGTCGACCGGCTCGCTTACTGGTACTACCACCCGAGGGAGTGGCTGAAGAAGGTCGCGCTGATGGACAACGTGTACCTGCTGAACAGCCCGTTCACCTTTCAGTCGATGGAGAAGCACGCGGCTTATTGCGCGATGATGCGGCTGGGGCTCAAGGTGCCTGAGACCGTACTCGTGCCCTTCAAGAACCCGGTCGATAACGCGCGTTACGCCTACACGGCCGCCAGGTACAACAGGCCATTCGATCTGGACGCCATCGCGGAGCGGATCGGTTACCCGCTGTATATGAAGCCGTACGACGGCGGCGCCTGGCGCGGCGTATCCCGGATCAGGAACCCCGCGGAACTGCATGCCGCGTATGACCAGAGCGGCGAGATGCTGATGCACCTGCAGAAGGCGGTCGACGACTACGACGTGTTCGCCCGCTCGCTGTCGATCGGCGCCGAGACGATGGTCATGCGCTTTCAGCCTGACCAGCCCATGCACCTGCGCTATGCGGTCGAGCACAGCTTCCTGTCGCCGGGCACGGGAGCCGAGGTCGTGACCATCGGAAGGCTCGTCAACGCGTTCTTCCGGTGGGAGTTCAACTCCTGCGAGACCCTCGTGGGAGGCGGCGAGGTGTACCCCATCGACTACGCCAATGCCTGCCCAGACGTCGCTCTCACGAGCCTGCATTACTATTTTCCATGGGCCATCAAGGCGCTGGTGAAATGGTGTGTCTTCGCGCTGGTGACTGGTCGCAGGCCCAAGCTCGACCTTGATGCCGACCGGTACTTCGAGATCGCCGACGACACCGGCACAACCTACGCTGACAAGCTGGCGGCATACCGCGATCTGGCTGACGCGTACTTCGACACGGAGCGGTATCTCGACTTCTGCGCAGGCAGCCTCGGCGGCATCGACGATGTCGTCCTGGACTGGGTGGCAGGGCCCGACTTTGATCGGCTGCTGGTCCAGACCGTCAGGTCGGTGTATCCGCCAGCCGAGCACGACCAGTTCGTCGCGCACCTGCGCGGCCTGGTGACGCTGTGGGTCAGCGACGAGACCGCCCGCCTGCGGGCCGCGTGATCAGGAACGAGGCGGTGCGGCCAGAGACTGCTCGACATCGGCGTAAATGGGAAGCACCTGATCCAGTCCAGTGAGCTCAAGCACCCGCCTCGCAGGCGAGGCGCCGACGGCCAGGCGCAGCTCACCCCCGTCGGAGGTCACCACGCGATGCGCACGTGCCAGGGCATGAATCCCGCTCGAATCACAGAACACGGTGACGGTCATGTCCGCGGTGATGATCTCAGGATGCTGAGCGGCAACCTTGGACAGCACGTTGTCCATGCTGGCGGAGTTGCTCACGTCGATTTCGTCAGGCATTCTCACAACGGCGTGCCGGCCGGTCCACCGAACATCGAATTCGGCGGCGGTCACGGCGCGCTGCCAGCGCTGGCGGCAGCGGGCTCGCCGCCCGGCATGGGACTCCGGCGAACGATCAGCAGGGCGACGTCGTCGCTATGCGGGCTCGAATCGGCCATGGCGGCCATCACCCATGCGCAGGCGGTCTCCGGCTCACTCGGCGAGAGAGCCGCGCTCAGCCTGGCAATGCCGTCATCAATGGGCCGGTCGCGGCGCTCAACCAGCCCGTCGGTATACAGGCAGAGCATGGCACCAGGCGGAAATGCGATCGTGGTGGCGTGCCTGCCTCGCTCGACTGGGATACCGATCAGCAGGTCAGAGACGATCGATACGGGCTCGGCCGGCTGGCCTGGACGGGCGAGCACCGGCGGCAGGTGACCCGCGCTTGAGATGCGAACACGATCCAGGCACGGGTTGAAGACTGCACACAAGACGGTCACCATGACATCGGGCTCGAAATAGTGCATATTGTGCTCGAGCCGGGTCAGGATGTCGGCCGGATCGCTGGTTTCGAGCGCGTAAGCGCGCAGCGCGCTGCGGACGCGGCCCATGATCGCGGCGGCTCGGAGGCCGCTGCCCGCTACGTCTCCGATGACCACGCAGAGCTCTCCCGAGGGCAGGACCAGGACGTCATACCAGTCGCCGCCCACATTTCCGGCCCCGGGGACATACCTGGCGGCCATCTGCGTCCCGGTGACCGAGGGCAGCGCGGCCGGCAGCAGGCTCCGCTGCAGCGCGGATGCGGCCGCCCGATCAAGGCCAGCAGTCAGCGCCTGTACCGCCATTGCTGCCCGGTCGGCGGCCAGCTGGAGCAGGTCGACATCGACATTGCTGAACGTCCGCGGACCGAGGGTACCGACATGCAGGACGCCGATGACGGCACCGTCGGCCAGCAGCGGGGCGCCCATCAGTGAACGAATGCCCTTCGTAAGGAGGATCGGGTTGACGACTTTCGTATGGTCAACCTCGTTCAGGATGACGGGGCGGCCCTGCGCCGCGATCCGGCCGGCGAACCCGCGGCCGATCTGGATTCTGACGCCCTGCTGTACTTCCTCCTCCAGTCCGCTCGCCGCCGTCGCGATCAGTTGTCCTGATTCGCGGTCGAGCAGCAGGACGGCAGCCGTATCGGCCTGAAGGGCCTCGCGGACGCGTTCCACCAGCGCATCGAGCATCGCCTGCGGATCAAGGCCGGACAGGGCACGATCGGTGATCGACTGGATGCCGCGTAGCTTGTCGTCCCAGTCAGGCGGGACGGCGGCCGCAGCGCGGCCTTCGTTCTCAAGCAAAACCGCACCGCCTTCCCAGGGTCGGCAAAACAAATCGCTGGACGACCCTGGTTCGTCAGGGCGCCCGATACTAGTCAACTTTAGCTCCACGACCTTATTAATTAGTCGGAATTGTCCTCTGCCCGGGCCGCCGGTCGGGGCATCTGTCGGGGCGTGAAGCCACGTCGGCAGCGCCAGCTCCGAGGTCGCCTGGCCGACGGCCGTGCGTCATATCCAGCGCGTGATCGCTACTTGTAAGTCCGCCTGTGCTGTCCGGCCTGGATACTCGTGGCGCCGCGCTGCCTTCCCGCCTGAGCGCGGAGCGCTAGTGGCCGTGCGCTCCAGATCGGGTAATGCTGCTGACAGGACGGACATACGAGCCGGCCGAAGGCATCCAGGCACCAACCGCAGGCCACGGCCCTGCTGCGGATATCGGCCTCACCAAGCGCCGCAGCGTCGGTGTGCCTGGCGATGCACGCGCCGATCTGGCACCAGGCTGCGGGCTGGCGGAGATCATCCCCGATGACCGCTTGCTCGCTGCTCGCTACGACACCAGTCAGCGCATCCACGCCGTCCGCTCTTTCGTGCGGACGCTCCCCGGCCGTCGGGCCGGCTGCTGCTTTCCGGCCGTGATCTGTGTCTGGTCCTGCAAGCTGGCCGTCCTGGCTCCCGTCCCAGCTCCCGTCCCAGACGTAGGGGCGACCTAGCGCCTGGCGGGGCGGCGGCTTGCGCCCCCAGGGCTGCCACAGGTGACGGTATGCCTCAGGGCGCGCGGCCGGACGGCGCAGGTCGGACTCGGGCGGCGCCGGATCGGCAGCGGGCCAGCCCGTCCCAGACGCCGGCCTGGCGGTCATGCGCTCCTGCGGCCAGCCCACCTCAGCGGCCGGCTGACTACGCTCGGCGGAACGCAAGCTGCTCTCAGCAGCGAGCGACGCGGTAACCGAAGCTGACCACGCGGTAGCGGCAGTGGACATGGTGGCGCTCCAAGCTTTCTGGCCGGCTGGGATCCGATTGCTGGCGCCATCTCCCCCGCTGTGACCGCGTGAAACGGCGATGTCGTCAGCTTTCCGGCGCAGGCTGGCGCGGTGCGTGGCCGCGGCGAAAACAGCGAGGAGCGGCGCTCGATCTGTCCGCCGATCACGCAGAAAATGCACCGCCACCCCCCGAGGACTGCGCCATGATCACCGGGCGGCTGCGGGGCGAACGACGTTTTGCAGCGGGCGGCCAGTGAGGTGGCGCGCTGCCTGGTCAGCCACGAACGCCGGCGTCCGCTCGGCGAAGACGGCCGTGTCGCCGCCGATGTGCGGGGTAATCAGCACATTGGGCCAGGTCCACTCCGCCCGCTCGGACGGCAACGGCTCGGGGTCTGTGACATCGAGGGCGGCGCGCAGCCTGCCCGAGTTGAGCTCGCTGGCCAGCGCATCACCATTCACGACCGGGCCCCTCGCCACGTTGACGACCAGAGCGCCATCAGGCAGGGCCGCCAGGACCTGCCGGTCGATCAAGCCTCTCGTGGCCGGGTGCAGCGCGATGCAGATCACCAGGATGTCAGCAGCCGACGCGAGCGCCGGCAGCTCAGCCAGCCCGCTGACCCCGTCCCTGGCAGTCCTCGAGACCCGGCTGACACGGGCGCCGAACGGGGCGAGCCGTTGCTCGATCAGGCTGCCGATGCCGCCGTAACCGACCAGGAGGACGTGCTTGCCCTGGAGCGACTCCGTGCGCATGTGCGACCAGGCCCGCTGCGACTGCCGAGCGGCGAACCACGGAATTTTCCGGATGCTGGCGAGGATGAGGGCCAGCGCCAGCTCGGCGGTGCCTTCCTCGTGGCCTAGCCCGTGCCCGTTGCACAATGTGACCTGGCTGGGTACAGCCGCGACGACCTCATCGACTCCGCTGCTCAGGCTCTGGATGACCTTCAGCGCGGGCAGCCGGCTGATCAGGGCGACGCTGGCCGCATCGCCCATGTACGGCAGGCAGTAGAACGTAACGCTATCCAGGCGACCGCGATCGGTCTCGCCGTAGCTGAGCACCGCTGCCTGCGGAAGCTGGCGTGCGACGTACCCTGCGATCCCGTCCGCCTCAGGCAGCAGCAGCGCCATCTCCTGCCCTTCCCTTGCAGCG
>WNFN01272550.1_pt1 | contig 12730 bp, 10 predicted proteins | sample 5400161 | NCBI WGS metagenome assembly WNFN01 (sample SAMN13153353, study PRJNA577476) | soil metagenome | isolation source: 80 cm saprolite on Douglas fir-dominated hillslope | place: USA:California | collected 2013-09-17
CCTCAGCCGCGACCGGCCCGAGATCCTCACCCCGCCCGAGCACCCCCCGGCCTGCTGCACCCAGCAGACCATCACCGTCCCGCCGGACGTGGCGGCCAAGACGCTCTGAACGCAATCAGCCACCTCAGCTTCGCGGCTGAGATCCGCCTCGACCACGCGGATCCCCGCATCCGTAAGCGCCGTGTTCAGGCCAGGGTCGCGCAGCGGAGACGCCCGCCACAGGATGTCAGCTAATGAATGCCGCAGTGTCAAGCAAAGAACGCCCGGGCCTGCCGGATGCTGGCTGTCCATCTCATCTGCCAGGAGTGATTGAGGGACACGCCGAATGGGTGGTCAGACAATACGTGACAGTTGAGCGGCCGGGCGCTACTGTGACCGTCGTGGCCAGCCCCGAGAAGCGCCGCGCCCTGCGAGCCCAGGGAGCCCTCAATCCCGCGCCGGAGAAGGTGCTCGCCGAGCCGTTCCGCTCGCACGCGGAGTTCTTCGACGCCGAGGACCGGCTCCAGGTCCGCTACGAAATGCTGCGGGGACCCGCCCAGGGCGAGATGAGCGTCGTGGAAGCGTGCCGGCTGTTCGCGGTGAGCCGGCAGACCTTCTACACCCTGAGGCGGGCCTTCGAGGCGCGCGGCATCGCCGGGCTCGCCGAAGGCAAGCGGGGGCGCAAGGGCCCGGTCAAGGCCTCCCTGGAGGTCGTCGAGTTCGTGCGCGACGCCAAGGCGCGAGACGCCTCCGCGTCGGGCGCAGAGCTGGCTCGCCTGGTGGCTGACCGCTTCGGCATCAGCCTGCACCGGCGCACCATCGAGCGGCTGCTGGTGCCCAAAAGTGGCCGGTGACCGCGGCAGGCCAGCAGCGCGCCAGGCACCCTGGCGCGCCATCTACGAGGAGCTCCGCGCCAGCGCCCTGCACGGCCCGCTGCCCGATGACGAGCACGCCCGGCGGATCGCCCGCTTCGGGCTGCCGGGCCTGGTCTCGGCCCGCCCGGCCTGGCGAGTCGTGGCGCACGAGGCCCCCGAGCCGCGATGGACCGGCGGCGACCCCCGCCTCGCCGCGCTCGCCGCCGCCTACGCACTGGTGAGGCAAACGCCGTAATGACAGGAGACAGGCGATGAGAGTGGCCCTCTATGCCCGGGTGTCCACCGAGCGTCAGGAGCGGGAACGGACGATCGGCTCACAGGTCGAGGCGCTCGAGGCCAGGGCCGCCGCGGAGGGGTGGGTCGTCGAGCTGTCCTGCGCCGACGACGGCCACACGGGAACCCGCCTCGACCGGCCAGGACTCGATCAGCTGCGAGACGCCGCCGCCGCGCGGCGCATCGACGCGGTGGTCGCGCTCTGCCCCGACCGCCTCGCCCGCAACTACGTGCACCAGGCGCTCGTACTCGAAGAGCTCGCCCGCTTCGGCGTGTCGGTCATCTTCCTCGAAGGAGGCCACGCCGACGACCCCAGCGGGCGGCTGCTCGCGCAGATCCAGGCAGCGGTGGCCGAATTCGAGCGCACGAAGATCGTCGACCGGAACCGCCGCGGCAAGCTGTGGCGGGCCCGTCAGGGCGAGGTGGTCTCCGGCGCCGTCCCCTACGGCTACCGCAAGGTCCGCGCAACCGCCGGGCTCTCCGGACGGGTCGAGGTCTGCGAGGAGGAGGCCACCGTCGTCCGCCAGGCCTTCGACTGGCACGCGAACGACGGGCTGTCCATCCGGCAGATCGCCATCCGGCTCATCGAGGCGGGAATCCCGAGCCCCAAGGGCAAGCCGATCTGGCACCCCGCGACCGTCGACGCGCTCTTGCGCCAGGAGGCCTACGCCGGCACCCTCTACTACAACCGCCGGATCACCCGCGCCGATGCCCCCCGGCTTCCCCGGCACTCCGCCGAGCATGAACCACTCACCCAGACCCGGCCGCGCGAAGAGTGGATCGGCATCGCGGTGCCGCCCCTCGTCGACCTCGGCACCTGGTCACGTTCGCAAGCCCAGCACAGCCGCAACGCCCGCTTCAGCCCCCGCCACGCCGGCCCCGGGCGCTACCTGCTTCGTTACCTCGTGCACTGCGACGAGTGCGGGCAAGTACGCCAGGCACACCGAAGAACCAAGCCAAACGGGGAATACCGCTACTACCGCTGCACCACGGCACTGCCGATGCGCCTGCGCGCCGAGAAGCTGCGCTGCTCACAACCCTCCGCACGCGCAGACGAGCTCGACGAACTCGTCTGGAACGAGGTCACCCGTCACCTCGACCACCCCGAGCTGATCCTGGCTGCCTGCGCCACGCCCGCCGCCAGCACGCTGACCACCGACGCGACCCGCCAGCTCACCGACCTGCGCTCCCAGCAAGCCCGCCTCATCGACGCATACCAGGCCGGGGTGATCTCGCTGCGCGACCTCGAGGCACGCCGAAGGCCGGTCACCGACCGCATCGCAGAACTCGAGCAGCTAGCCCGGCACGCCGAACATCACCGCCTCAGCCAAGCCGAGCTCAAGCAGCGCCTCGATGACTTCGCCAGCGAGGTCGCCGACGGGCTCGCCGCCATGGACTTCGCCCGGCGTCAGCAGCTCGTCCGGACTGTGCTCGACAAGGTCGTGGTGTCCGAATCACGCGTCGAGATCCTCTTCAAGATCCCCCTCCCGGCCGCGGCAAAGGAGGGCCGAAGTCCCGCCGGCCAGATAAGCCGATTGCGTCCAGAGCGCCAAGACCCGGCAGAAGCACGACTACCCATCAGCCGAGCACAGGCACTCCTACGCCCGGCGCACCGGCTCCGAGCGGACCTTCTCCACCATCAAGGACCCGGCCACCACCACCATCGCCCGCGGCTGGTGCCGCCTCACGGGCCTGACCCCGCTAGCACTGTGGCTGGCCTGCCTGCTCGCCGTCCGCAACCAGCGCATCCTCGCCGCCTGGGACGCCCGCCAGGAGCAGAACGCGCGCCGGGCCGCCGCCGGGCTCCCGCCGAAAACCCGCAAGCGGCGCCGCCAGACCCTCGCCGGCCTCGCCGCCGGCCCGCCATAACAGCCGCCGCTTGTCCGCGCGACACCAGCAGCACCGCATACCGCCATACCCCGCCACCACCACGCCGGTCTCGCGCGCCCTGCTCCAGGCCAGCCAGACCGCCCACCGCCGCCCGGGCCGCGCGCAGAGCATCTCAGGCCCACAGAACCCGCTCAGGCAGCGAGAATGTCACAGCCAAATGTGAACATGGACCGTGGTGAAATGTGAAGACCTCAGCATGCTGGTCCGGGGAATTGAGGGTGCATGCCGCCGACGGGAGGGTTGTCCGACAAGATCGGCAACCGTTATGAGGGTCGGATCGCGGTGTGGCGGCTGCTGCAGCTGCTTGACGAGCTGCACGATTCGGTCCGGGTCCGGTTCGAGCAGCCCGGCGATGATCATTTCGAGTGGTGGGTCCAGCGTGCCGACGGTTCTCGCACGTACACGCAGGTCAAGCGCCAGCAGGCTCCGGACAACGAGTGGACGATCAGTGCGCTGGTCTCACGCGGGGTGCTGACCGCTTTCGGTGAGCGGCTGGGTCAGAAGCCGTCGGCGCGGTGCGAGTTCTTCTCCGCCTTGTCGGCATCCCACCTGCAGGACCTGACTGAGAGCGCGGTGATGGCCGCAGACCTTGCCGAATTCGAGGCCAGGTTCGCTGCAGCGAAGGACAAGCGGACGTCGTGGGATGAGGTGTGCCGCGCGTGGGCCGGTGTCACGCGCGAGCAGGCGTGGCGGCGGCTGCGACGGATCGATGTCGGCACCATCGACGAGCGGAGCCTGCGTGACATCCTGCACGCCTATGCCCGTGCCCTGGTCGCCGGGCCGGGCGATGTGGTTGCCAGCCTTGGGGACTTCCTGGATGATCATCTTGCCCAGGAGCTGACGGCGCCCGACGTCTGGGATTACCTGCGTACCAAGCAGTTTGCGCCAACGGACTGGGGCCACGACAGCAGCGTCTTGGCCGCAATCCACAACGCGACCAGCAGATACCGCACAGGGATTATTACCGACCGTGGCCCGCTGGCCGAGATCCGCCGCTCAGCCGCAGGCGAGCTAGCTGGGCTGATGGTCGACCCGGCCGGTGCGGCCGTGGTGACCGTGGCCGGCGACGCGGGCCTGGGCAAGACCGGCGTGCTCGGCCAGATTCTCCAGGTACTGGACGCGCCGCCCGCAACGGGAGACCGGCCAGTGGTGCTAGCTGCGCGGCTGGACCGGCTTGGCGATTTCAGGGACGCTCCGAGCCTGGGGAGTGCGCTCGGTCTGCCAGGATCGCCGGCGGCTGTGCTGTCACGGGTGGCTGCGGGCAGGCCTGTGCTGCTGGTGCTGGATCAGGTGGACGCGTTCGGTGCCGGGTCGGGCCGAAACCCGGCCCGACTAGAAGCCGTCGCGGAGACCCTCCGGTAGGCGCATTCCTTGTCGGTCCGGTTGCTTCTGGCCTGCCGAAGCTTCGATCTGGAAGTCGATCCCCGGCTCGCCGATCTGGCCGGGGTCACCGGGCCAGGCCGCCACTCCGACGGCCATCACGTGGAACGGCTCGGCCCGCTGCCTGCCGCGGATGTGGATCAGGCGCTGCACGACGCCGGGGTCAGCCCAGGCTCTCTGACGCCGTCGCTGCACAGGCTCCTGGGCGTTCCGCTGCATTTGCGGATGCTCGTCACGCTGCAGGAACGCGGACAGATCGATCCCGCGGGGATCAACACCAGGATGGAGCTGTTCACCGCGTTTTACCGCTCGGTGTGTTACGAGGTGGAGGCCCGGCAGCCTGGCGCGCCCGTCACCGCGGTCACTGACCGGCTCGCGGCCGAGCTTAGCGAGCGCCAGGAACTGTCCGTTCCCGCGTCGCTGCTAAGCGAGCACCCCGTGACGGTCGAACTCCTGGCCAGCGCGGGATGGCTGCGCCGCGACGCGGGCCGGATCGCGTTCGCGCACGAGGCGTTCTTCGACTACGCCTACGCGCAGCGGCACATGCGCAGCGGGCTTTCCCTGCTGGACCTGCTGCGCAGCAGCGAGCAGCACCTGTTCCGCCGCGGTCAGGTCCGCCAGATCCTGACCCTGGAACGTGAACAGGACTTCGGGCAGTACCTGCGCGACGTCCGCGAGGTGCTGTCGGCGGGTGACGTACGCCCGCATATCAAGGAACTGGTCATCGCCCTTGTCACCTGGGTATCAGATCCGCTCATCGACGAGTGGCAGGCCCTGAGGGAACTCGGGGACGTGGCCGCCAGTCCGCTCGCCGACCGCGCTCACTCGCTGGCCGCGCGGGCACCGGAATTCAGCACGCTGCTGCTCACCGGCGGTGTCGTGGCCGGCTACCTGTCCGATGCGGCAACCGCCGACCTGGGCGCGAGGCTCTGCCAGCTGCTCGTCAGCGCTCATCCTGACGAGGTCTGCGACCTGCTGGTCCCCTACGCCGGCCACCAGGGGTGGCCCAGCCGTCTCGCCCGCGTCGTGAACGTCGCGCCGCTGCACGACAGCGAGCGGGCCGTTGACCTCGTCGAAGCGGTCATCGGCGCCGGTGACCTCGATGACGCGGTACGCGGCCCGGCGGGCAGCAGCGACTTCTTCTCGCTGCGAAGGGCGCACGAGCAGCGTGGGGAGCACGACTAGTAGGCGCCTGGCTGCGCCGCAGGCTCACGATACTTACCAGCGACGGCGCCTACCGCGCTGCCTCCGGAGGCGGCACAGCGGCCGGCTGGCAGGCCGACGCTGACTCGGAAGCACGCGAGGCGACCGAGCAGACCATCGCTGACGGTCTGACGGCGATACATGACGCGCAAGCACGCCGGCTGTTGGCCGACAGCATGTCCGCGCCCGAGATACTGGCGACGCTGGCAGCCAACGATCCGGCTGCCTTCGTCGAGCACATCATGCCGGTCGTCCGCGAGGCGCAGCAGCAAGCCGCACCGGCCAGGTCACCGAGCACGGTGAGCACGACCGGGCGTTCGGAAGCACCAGGCCCTCGATCCGGCCCGAGCATGATCCGGCTGACTCTCTCCTCAGCCGGCTAGCTCAAGCCGTCCGGGCAGCCAAGGGCACAGGCGACCTGGGTGTACTCACCGCAGTCAGGCAGATGGCCACCTCAGTGCTGGCTACCGAGCAGACCCTCGCGGCCGCCGGTTTTGCCGCCGGGCATCCCGACTTGCTCGCCGATGCTGTGCCGTGGCTGGAGACCGGCCCACACGCCCTGGCCCAGGGCTGGCTAGAAGACCCGCGAGGGCTGTCGGCAGCCGCGATCGGTCAGGCGTGCACGCAGCTTCCGGCCGATCAGACGCAGAAGATCCAGGACCGCGCCGCCAATTACACCAACGACGTCGAGAAGCATTACCGTCACCTGTACGGCTCCGCCGCCCAGCGCCTGCTACGTGACGTCGCCGCAGAGCGGCTTACTGACAGCGCCCGCGCCCGCTTGGGCGAGCTCAACCGCAAGTTCCCGCCCAGCCCTGCCGCCCCGGACTCGGCAAGCGGGGCGGTCAGGGACATATCAATCCAGTCCCCGGTCAGTCTCGATGCCATCCAGCGGATGAACGACGGCCAGCTCATCGGCGCCATGCGGCGCTGGGCATCAGACGAATGGCAACCACTCCCGGACGGCCGGCTGCGCGGCGGCGCCAGCACCGTCGCCCAGGTCGTCGGCGCCGCCGCCCAGGCCGACCCTGACCGGTTCACCAGCGTCCTGGAATCACTGCCAGCCGACATCCATGACGTCTACATCCAGCACATCCTTAGCGGCCTCCGCCGCAGTACAGCTTCACCCAGCCAAGCGCTGCGCGCGATCAAGGCAGCCCGGGCGCGCACCGGTGCCGGCCAGATCGAGATCGCCTGGCTCATCGGCCACGCCGCGCCACACGTGGATGCTCAGGCGCTCGCGGACGCCGGGCTGTCGATGACCGACCTGCTCACGATGCTGGAGGAGATCCTGATCGTGCGGTCCGGCCAGCAGCTAGCGCACTCGCGGCACGTGAGGAACGCCGCAGTACTGTGGCGGCGGCTCCTGCGCCTGCCCCGCACGCCGCGGTCGCAGCGCACCAGGCCGGCCGAAATCGCGGAGGCCGGTAAGAAGCTCGCGGAACGGCTCACCGTCCGCGTGCTGAACCAGCCGGAATACCCCGCCATCCGGGCGCTGGCGGTTCTCGCGCAGACCAGCCCGCAGGCCGCCACGATGCTTACCGCTCAGCTCACCCGGCTGTCGGCCAGCCCCCACCTTTCCCTGCGAGCCCTGGCGATCGAGACCGCCGCCACCCAGGCCGACAACGGTCCCGGCGCGGTGGTGAGCATCGTCACTACCACGCTGAACACAAACGGCCTGGCCACCGACACGAGCAACGAGCCGCTGCCCGCGGACATCGGGGTACTGCTCGCCAGCGACCAGCTCCGCGACCTTCTGCTGCTCGCGTGCTGGCCGCACTACGACCTCGCCGCGCCCATCCTCGCCCGGATGCTCCGCGCGCGCCCCGCAGCGAACGCATCCGGTGCCAATCGCGCCGATCTCGAGGCCGCAGCCGGGCTGGCCGCTCAGAACACCGCCATGATCATCGCAGTGGCGGCCGGCAGGCATCCGCAGGCAGCCACGCTCACCACAACGTTGCTGCGGAAGGCAGCAGGTGCCGCCGCGGCATCGTCGCCGCCTTGGCCCATGTACTGCCCCCCTCCGAGCTGACCGAACAGCTCATCACCATGGTCACCCAGCTGTTCGACGACCCCGATGACGACATCGCCCGTATGGCCGGCGCCGGCCTGCGCAACCTCCCCGACGGCAACGATCACCTCGCCCGGAAACTGCTGTCCGCAGCATGCCGCAGCCGGACCTTCATCCTCGCGCCGCCCGATGTCATCTTCGCAGCCGAGCGCTACCAGGGACACATCGCCGAAACCATCCTCGACATCGCCGAACAGTTCTTCCAGCTCCACGCCAGCCAGGCCAGCAACCCTAGCGCCCACGGATTCCGCGACGCCAGCGTCCTCGGCCGGCTCGTCGTCAGCATCTACGATCAGGAACCCCCGGCCTCCCAGCTCGCCTCTCGTGCCTTGAACCTGATCGATGCCATGATCCTCCGCACCTACGGCCTTGAAGAACTAATGGCGCAACTCGACCGGTAGGTCGGCGCCCCGCCAATCAGCTCGCAGTCCCCGTAGCAACAGATTGCCAGCCCGGACGGTGATGAAGTGGCGCGTCCATTTCCTGCGCAAGCGCGATGGCTTCGACCCAGCAGAAGCTCGCTGTCGGATTCGCCGGGGAATGGCTCGCCTACCAGTGGCTCGCACAGCAGTACGGCCCTGACTTCACCCAGGAATGCTGGGTCTCGACGTACCGGGAACAACTCTTCCCTGGCAGCGGCGACGACAGCTTGGGCTGGGACTTCGAGGTGCCGATGCGCCACGGCATGCACTACTACGAAGTCAAGGCCACGGTGAGCGACGGCGGTCAGATCGAACTCGGCGAAACGCAGGTAATTGCCGCCCAAGAAAACGCCCGGAACAGGCAGTGGCGCCTGCTCGTGATCACCAATGTGCTGAACGAGAACCGCCGCATCCACATGCTGCGCAACCCATTCGATCCAGCCTCGCGTGGGCGCTACAGCTTCGTCGGCCAGGGTCTGCGGCTCCGGTATGTCATCGACTGACAGGCTACCGGCGGCCGACGGCACAGGCCGGTGACGCCCGGTGGCGCCGCCGGCTACTCCACCCGGAGTGGCGGTAAGACCTCCCCGTCGTCCAGATCGACTCCAGTGGCACCAAGGATTTGGAGAGCTTCGGCGAAAGCCTGGCCGACAGGTCCGTGGGATATTCTTACGCGGCCGGCAAGGTCCTGATCGCGGGCGATCCCAGATGGGCTGATGAGGCTGCTCAGCCGGTAATGCCGCCAGGTGAGCCTGCCGCGCTGGCTTTCGACCCGGATGAGACTGCTGCCGTCTCGGGCAGCGATTGCCCAGTCCGCGGATTCGCGCGTCGCCCTGACTGCGACTGGATCTAGTCCGTGGATGGTGTCGAGAGCCTCCGCGGCAGCGAGAAATGGCGATCGGATGTCGCCTTGAAGGAGAAGCAGGGCATCGCCGATTTTGCTGACTTGCCATGCCGGGTGGCGGGTCTCGAGAACTTCCGCTGCTTCAATTAGCGGGTCGTCCTGGACGATCACGGAGACGACGTGCATGACCGCGTCGGGGTCCACCGGGCATCCGTTGCTGTTGGTGAACGGCTCGGCGTAGTCCGCTACCAGGGCGGGGTCGGCTTCGGAGTACAGGTGGGCGGTCTGCCGTGCGACTTCCTCGTACAGGAGGGCTTCTGCTGTGCGAGTGGTCGTCGGCCTGTACTCGTGCATCATGTAGATCGCCAGTGCTGCGAGGCTGGCTGCGTGCCTTTCGAGTTGCCGGGGGATGTCTCCCCCGGCCAGGTTGCGAAGGGCGGTACCCAGGACGTTGAGCCATCCGTCGTCGCCCAGGGCATCGGTCCAGATCCGCGCTTCGATGGCGCACAGGACGAGCTTGACGATGGCGAGACGGTCGATGGCGGGCAGGTGGGGTGCGTAGTCTGTGGCCGCCCGGCTGAGGGTACGCCGGCCGCGCCTCTTCTCGCCTTCGAGCTGGCCACTCTGATCGGGAATGCCCTCCCTTTGGTCCTGTTGTCTCGCGCCAGCTGCCGCGCCCTCGGTGGTGTCGCCGCCGGCGGCTCTTTCAGCCTCGGCAGGCGCGGCCGCCACGTCGGCGGCCGAGGGACCGGGATCCTCGCTGAGAGTGCCGGCGTCGTCGGCGTCGAAGCCGGGCTGGCGTTCGTCGATAATGCGGTCGGCGGGTTCCTCAAGTCCTGCGCCAGCGGCCGGAGACCAGGCGCGTAGGGCCGGGATTCCGCCGAGCGCGAGCTGGACGACTGAGGAGCCAAGCCGGGCGTTGGCGTCGTCTAGATATGGCAGCCAGTGGTCGCTGTCAGTATCGGTCCGAAGGCCGGCCCCGTGATGCGGGCTCTCGGACTCGCCCCGTGGCGCACCTGAACCGGTCGTGCGGGGCACCGCCGTCATCCTGCGAGTGCCGGCGAGCTGCGCGAGGCTCGCCGCCCAGATCTCCATTAGCCGCGGGTCGGTGATCAGGTTCATCGGATCCGATGCAGCTGCTCGGGTTCGGTTTGGGCTGTCTCCGTGCCGTCTCAAAACGAGCGCCGGGTCGGAGACGAAGATGATGGCGCCGCGCACCGGGCCTGAGATGGTATTCCACTCAGCGCAGATCCGGGATCCGGCGGGCGCGTCGGCACCTGGAAACAGGTGCTCGGCCACTCCCGCCGGGACTTGCCCGGCCGGTGTCCAGGCATCGAACCGGGTGTGGCTGGATACGAGAACCCGTACGGGCTGGCCGGTTGGCCTGGCGAAGACGACGTGAAGGCCTGCGTCTGACCTGGCGCCGGCAATCAGCAGGACGCCGAGCTCCGGCTGGCCGGCAGCCCGGTCGATGCGCCGGGCCGGCACGGCATCGAGGCTGGTCGGCTTGCCGGCCGGGAACAAGCTCGCGGGCAGGGAAGCGATGATGCCGGCCTCGATGTTGCCGCCGCGGCCAGCTTCCAGCAGGAGCGCGCTCCTGGAGAGATTCGGGCTGCCGGTCAGGGCCCAGCGGCTGCCGTCGGCGCTGACGCCCTCGATGAGCTTTCCGTGGCGGTAGGCAGTGGCGCTGTCCTCGATGACATGCAGCGGAACGGCGAGGTCGCTGATGACTTGGGCGATGGCCTGCGGCTGGATCACGGTCCGGCCATTTGACTGCACAGCGAGTATCACCTCGGCAGGGGCTAGCCGCACGATCAGCTGCCGTATCGCCAGGGCCTGTTCGTCGTGGAATGGGGCGTAGAGGAGCAACTGGCGGATCGGGCGGCGCGGGAGCTGGTCGATGACTGGCTGCGTGGAGGAGTGCGCGAGCTGGTGGCCAGAGTCGACGATGCTGCTCGCGCCGGCGAGCTGCTCAAGGCTCGCGGCGGTGCGCGTGATTCCCAGGACCGCCTGCGGGGTGATCGTGCATACGGCCGGCAGGGTCCGCAGCCATTCTGCGACTTGCGGCACGATGGCGGGACAGTGGTCGCGGTCAGCGGTGGCGACGGTCCATGTCTCCTTGTTCAGATGCCATCCGCCGGCCGACAGGTTACCGGAGCCGATCGCGACGATCGCGCGCTCGGGGCCGGCTACCACGGTTACCTTGGGGTGGAACGCGGCACCGGTCGGCATGACGGCGACGCCGTGCAGGTAGCGAGTTCCGGCGTTCCGTGCCGCACGAGGGTCGGGAACGGACATGCGGCCGTCGCCGACAACCGTGGTGCGGGCGCCTGTCGCCTGAGTGACGCCGAGGATGGCTCGCTCGAAGAACCCGAGATCGGCGTTGAATGTCAGGAACAGTGCTTCGCGGGCTTGCTGGTCCACGTGCCTTTCCTCGGCGAACAGGAAAGGCAGAGGCGACGCGATCGTCACCAGGCTGTCAGGGTCCCTGCCTGGGTCCCGGGCAGGGTCGTCCGAGGCGGGCTGGTCAGGCAAGGAGGTCGCCTCGCGGCCCGGCTGTCCAGCGGCCGTCCGCCTGGCCGAGCAGGCCCACGCCGGCCAGGATGCTGGCGAGCTGCCCCAGACGCAGCGAGGCCTCGCCGCCGGTTTCGGTGGAGTCGCGGAAGACGAAGCCGTCGCGCAGGTACACGCGCGTGGGAATCTTCAGGACCCCGTCCTTGAGGTTGAGCCTCGCCTTGCGCAGGGCCAGGCGCTGGGACCTGTTGAGCATGGTGTCGGCCAGCCAGCACGCGAAATCTCGCAGCGGCCGGTCGTTCCACTCGCCGAGCCGGTCCACAAGCCACGCGGGCGCAAGCTCCTCGTAGATGTCGTCCGGCTCGTGCCCCTGGAATCCGTGCAACTCGTTACCTTCGAGTTCTTGCGACCGGTTCGCCCCGAGCATGAGGACGCTCAGGCAGAACTCCGCTTCCTCAGCCGCCAGCAGATCCTCGTTGATTTCGGCCGGCGCGGGTCGTCCCGTGGCGGGGACCTGGAGGTCAGGCCGTCGATTCCGTTGACGATCCACGCCCAGAGCACGCGCCATGCGGTCACCGAGCAGTTCCGCAAGACCAGGCCGCGCCATTCAGCGGTGAGGTCCATCCGGGCGAGGACCGGATCCTGGGCGGCCTGCTCGCTGTAAGCAACGAATTTAGGTACATCAGCGGGGACGTGCCTGACATTCTCAAGCTCCACGCTGCGGGCGACCATGGCGATCGTCTGGCGGCGCATGCCCGCCCTGGTCATCGGCGTGATCGCGCCGGGAGCAGCGAGCAGGTTAGCGAGCCATGCGCCGTCGGTGCTCGCGGCCGACCTGCAGATGCACAGATGCGCGTTCTCATCAAGCTCGGCGGTGCTGAGGGTGTCCCGGCGGGCAAGCTCGAGGATGTCGCCCAGTCCTTCGCGGACTGCGCTCATGTCAAGGCGATCGCCTGGACCGATGTCGTCCGCGCGGGTGATGATTCGCAGCACCATCTCCGAGCTGCGGTAGGCCGGCCAGAACCCCCACCCCGGCTGTGCGTACACGCGCGGCGCCGCGAGAGCCGCGATGTCGACGTGACCCCCCCGGACCTGCGGGGAGATCAGGTCGTATGCGTGCGGGCGGGAGAGCGCCGCATGCGCACTCGCGTCCACGTGCACGTGCCGCGCTGACACCGCCCCGACGGCCAGCGGGCGGTACTCGGCACAACCGGGAGCCTCGTCCGCCTTGGCGGCACCGGGGTGCAGTGGAACCCGGCCGACCACCTGTGCGTGGCCG
>WNFN01201371.1_pt1 | contig 12729 bp, 11 predicted proteins | sample 5400161 | NCBI WGS metagenome assembly WNFN01 (sample SAMN13153353, study PRJNA577476) | soil metagenome | isolation source: 80 cm saprolite on Douglas fir-dominated hillslope | place: USA:California | collected 2013-09-17
TGGAGGATCGAGTCGGCGAGGAGGGCAAGGGCTTTCAGTACATCCTCGACGGCCTCAACCCGGAGCGGATGCTGATCGCGGCCGAGGCCCTCGGCCTGGGCCGGGCCGCGCTGCGCCGGGCCGTGCGCTACGCCAGCGAGCGGGTGGTCTTCGGCCGCCCGATCGGCATGAACCAGGGCATCCAGTTCCCGCTGGCCGACTCGCTGGCCCGGCTCGACGCCGCCGAGCTCGCGCTGCGCAAGGCCACCTGGCTCTACGACATCGGCAAGCCGTGCGCAAGGGAGGCGAACACCGCGAAGTACCTGTGCGCCGACGCCGGTTTCGACGCGGCGGACCGTGCGCTGCAGACGCACGGGGGGATGGGGTACTCCGAGGAGTACCACGTCGCGCGCTACTTCCGTGAGGCCCGGCTGCTCAAGATCGCCCCGCTCAGCCAGGAGATGGTCCTGAACTACCTCGGCTCGCACGTTCTCGGCCTCCCCAGGAGCTACTGATGTTCTCCCTCGCCGGGCGCTCCGCGCTGGTAACTGGCGCCGGCAACGGCATCGGCGCCGCGATCGCCAAGGCGCTGGCCGCGGCCGGTGCCGCCGTCTTCGTGACTGACGTGGACAAGGACGCGGCGGCCGCGGTCGCCGACGAGATCGCCGCCGCCGGCGGCCGGGCCGAGTCCGCGGTGCTCGACGTCCGCGACGCCGCGCAGGCGGCCCGGGTGGCCGAGCAGGCCGCCGAACTGACCGGCGGAACCTTGCACGTCGTGGTGAACAACGCCGGGGTGATCGCGCCGGCGATGTTCCCGAAGATGACGGCCGAGCAGTTCCGGCTGGTGCTCGACGTCCACGTGGGAGGCACGTTCACCGTCAGCCAGGCCGCTCTGCCGTTCCTGGCTGAGGACGGCACCGGCCGGATCATCAACGTCACCTCGGCCGCCGGACTGGTGGGCACCATCGGCCAGGTCAACTACGGCGCGGCCAAGGCTGCCGTCGTCGGCCTCACCAAGTCGCTGGCCAAGGAGCTGGCGAAGAAGCAGATCACCGTGAACGCGGTCGCTCCCCTGGCGGCGACGGCGATGACCCAGAACATCCGCACCAACGAGAAGCTGGCCTCCAAGACGCTCGCCCGGATCCCGCTCGGCCGGTGGGCCCACCCCGACGAGATCGCCGCCACCTTCGTCTTCTTCGCGTCGGACGCGGCGTCCTACATCACCGGTCAGGTCCTGCCGGTCGACGGAGGGACGGTCATCTGATGCCGAGGGAAAACCCCATGACCCGCTCGGGTCGGGAGGCGCTGATCGTCGAGGCGCTGCGGACCCCGATGGGCAAGGCGCACCCGGAGCGCGGCTGGTACCGGGACATGCACCCCAACGAGATGCTGGGCGCCGTCTACACCGCCTTGCTAGACCGCACCGGGCTGGCCCCGGAGGCCGTCGAAGACATCGTCATCGGGTGCACCGCACCGTTCGGCGAGCAGTCGCGCAACGTCGCCCGCAACGCCTGGCTGCAGGCCGGCTACCCGGCCGAGGTGCCGGCGACCGTGCTCGACCGCCGCTGCGGTTCGGCCCAGACCGCAGTGGAGATGGCGGCCGCGCTCGTCGCGTCGGGTACTCACGACGTCGTCCTGGCCGGTGGCGTGGAGCATATGGGACACGTGCCGATGAGCTCACCGGCGAAGATCTCCGAGCTGTACGGCGACCCGTGGCCGCCCGCGCTGCGCGAGCGGTACGACTTCGTGCCGCAGGGGGAGAGCGCGGAGCTGATCGCTGAGCGGTGGGACATCGGCCGGGCGGAGATGGACGCGTTCGCCGTGCGGTCGCACCGGTTGTCGGCGGAGGCGGTGGCCGCAGGGAGGTTCGAGCGGGAGATGATCGCCCTCGAGCTGGACGGGCAGAAGCGGACCAGCGACCAGGCGATCCGCCCGGGCACGTCGATGGAGAGCCTGGCCGGGCTCAAGACCGTCTTCCGGGAGAAGAACGGGCGGATCACGGCGGGTAGCTCCTCCCCGATCTCCGATGGCGCCGCCGGGGTGCTGGTCGCCTCCCGTGAGGGTGCCGAGCGGTACGGCCTTCGCCCGCGGGCCCGCATCCTCGACCAGACCACGGTCGGGGTCGACCCGATCATCATGCTCACCGGCCCCGTCCCCGCCACGCGCAAGCTGCTGGACCGCAACCGGATGACGATCGACGACATCGACCTGGTGGAGATCAACGAGGCGTTCAGCTCGGTGGTGCTGGCCTGGGAACGTGAGCTGAAGCCCGACATGGGCCGGGTCAACGTCAACGGCGGTGCCATCGCCCTCGGCCATCCGGTGGGTGCCACCGGATCTCGGCTATTCGGGACCCTGCTGGCCGAGATGGAGCGCCGCGACGCCGAGATCGGGCTGGTCACTATGTGCTGCGGCGGCGGGCTCGGCACGGCCACCCTGGTACAGCGGATCGGCACATGATCGACCTCGGCAGGTACATCTCCGCCGGCGACGGCGTGTGGTGGGGTCAAGGCGGCGCCGAGCCGGAACCGCTGGTCAACACGCTGCTGGAGCAGGCCGACCGCATCGGGCCCGTCCGCGCCTTCTGCGGGCTCACCTGGAACGAGCGGCTGTCCGACGACCTGCGGACGTCGTGCCCTGCCACTACTCCGCGATCCCCCGGATGTTCGAGCGAGGCCAGCTCCCATCCGACGTCGGGCTGCTGCAGGTGTCCCCGCCCGACGCCGACGGGCTGGTCTCGCTCGGCGTCGGCGCGGAGTACGCCGCGGACGCGCTGAGGCACACCCGCACCCTGATCGGCGAGGTCAACCAGCGGATGCCGCGCACCAGGGGCAGTGCCGGGCTGCCGCTGTCGGCCTTCGCCGCCGTGGTCGAGACCGACCGGCCGCTGCGGGAGGCGCCCGCCCGTGCGCCCGATGCGGTGGACCGGGTGATCGCCGACCGCGTGGCCAGCCTGATCGAGGACGGCGACACGCTGCAGCTGGGCGTCGGCTCGCTGCCCAGCGCGGTCCTCGAGTCCCTCGCCGGGCACACCGACCTGGGCTTCCACACCGGGATGATCACCGACGGCGTGATGGCCCTGGTGGAGAAGGGCGTCGTCACCGGCGCGCGCAAGGAGATCGACCAGGGGCTGGTCATCACTGGCGCCGCCCTGGGCAGCACGTCGCTGTACAACCGGCTGGACGAATTCCCGGTCGAGTTCCGGCCTGCCAGCTACACCCATGCGCCAGCCGTGCTGTCGCAGCTCAGGTCGCTGGTGTCGATCAACGCGGCGATCGAGGTGGACCTGCTCGGCCAGGTCGGCGCCGAGCTGCGGCGCGGGGTGCACATCGGCGCCGTCGGCGGCCAGGTGGACTTCAGCCGGGCGGCATCGCTGACGGGCGCCCGTTCGATCATCGCGCTGCGCTCCGAGTCCGGCGGCGAGTCGACGATCAATCCCACGCTGCATGGCGGGGTCGTCACGACCGCGCGGGTCGACGTCGACGCGGTGGTCACCGAGCACGGCGTCGCGCTGCTGACGGGGTGCACCGTCGCGGAGCGTGCTCGCCGGCTCATCGCGGTGGCGGCGCCGCATCATCGAGAGGGGCTCGAGCGGAGCCTCGTGGACCGGGAGGTCGTGTCATGACTGACGATAATCGCAGCGAGGGCGAGCGCCGGCGGGCGCGCATCAGGGAGGTCGGGCCCCGCGACGGCTTCCAGAACGAACCAGAGACGATCCCGACCGCGGACAAGATCCGGCTGATCGACGCCCTGGGCCGCGCCGGCTTCAAACGGATCGAGGTCGCGAGCTTCGTCCGGCCCGATGTCATCCCGCAGCTGTCCGACGGCGTGGAGGTGCTCCGGGGCATCGACCTGCCGGACGACGTCGCCCGGATGGTGCTGGTGCCGAACAGCCGGGGTCTCGGCAACGCGCTCGCGGTGCGTGACCTGTTCGAGGAGGTGGCGCTCTTCGTCAGCGCTTCGCAGACGCACAACCGGCGCAACATCAACCGGACGGTCGAGGAGACCATGGCCGACGTCAAGGTGATGGGCAAGCGCATCGTCGCCGAGGACCTCACCTTCTGCGCGGTGATCGCCACCTCGTTCGGCTGCCCGTACGAGGGCAAGGTCCCGATGGGCCGGGTCCTCGGCCTCGCCGAGCAGTTCGCCGAGGCCGGCGCCACCGAGATCGGCTTCGGCGACACCACCGGCATGTGCAACCCGGCGTACGCGTCGCGGTTCTTCACCGCGGCCATCCAGCGTCTGCCGGGGGCCGAGGTCACGGCGCACTTCCACAACACCCGCGGGCAGGGCCTGGCCAACGCATACGCCGCGCTCGAGGCGGGCTGTACCAGCTTCGAGTCCAGCTTCGGCGAGCTCGGAGGCTGCCCGGTGCCGGCCGGCTCGACCGGCAATATCGCCACCGAGGACCTGGTGAGCATGTTCCACGAGATGGGCGTCGAGACCGGCCTGGACCTGGGGGCCGTCATCGAGGCCGCACGCGAGGCGCAGTCGGTCCTCGGCCGCAAGCTCACCAGCCATTCCCTCGTCGCCGGGCCGGTGCACTGGCACCCGGCCGTCGGCTGATCCGCACTACCACACCGGAGGACACCTCATGAGCAACCGCGTCGCCATGGTCACCGGGGGTGCCCAGGGCATCGGCAAGGGCATCGCCACGGCACTGGCCGCAGAGGGGTTCAGGGTAGCCGTGGCCGACCTGAACCTCACCGCCGCCGAGCAGGCCGCCAAGGAGATCACCGCCACCGGAGGCACCGCGATCGCGGTCGAGATCGACGTGACCCGGACCGCCTCGGTCGAGTCGGCGGTGCGCGCCGTCGAGGCCGCGCTCGGCCCGGTCGAGGCCGTGGTGAACAACGCCGGCTGGGACGACTTCATGCCGTTCGTGAAGACCACCGAGGAGTTCTGGGACAGGATCCTCGACATCAACTTCAAGGGCGCGCTGCGGGTCATCAAGGCCGTCGTGCCAGGCATGATGGACCGCGGCTTCGGGCGTGTCATCAACATCGGGTCGGACGCCGGCCGGGTGGGCTCGTCGCTGGAGGCGGTGTACTCCGGCGCGAAGGGCGGCATCATCGCGTTCACCAAGACCCTGGCCCGCGAGGTAGCCGCCAAGGGCGTCACCGCCAACACGGTGTGCCCGGGCCCAACCGACACGCCGGCCCTGCGGAGCTTCGCGGAGGGGTCCGGCGACGCGGAGAAGGTCATCGCCGGGATGGCCCGTGCGATTCCGATGAGGCGGCTCGGCACTCCCGAAGACATCGGCCCGGCCGTCGCCTTCCTCGCCTCCGACGGCGCCGGCTTCGTCACGGGCCAGACGCTGTCGGTCAGCGGCGGCCTAACGATGGCCTGAGGCGTGCCGATCGGAGGAGCACCATGACCGCACCCACGCAGGTCGTTACCTGGCGCCGCGAGAGCCCCGGGTTCTGGGTCGTGACGCTGGACCGGCCGCCGGCCAACGCCCTCGGCGTGCCGATCCTGGAGGGACTGCACGCCGCCATCGACGCGGCCGAGAAGGCCGGCGACGTCAAGGTCATGATCGTGACCTCGGCCCTGGACGGCTTCTTCGCCGCGGGGGCCGACATCAAGCACATGTCCTCCATCGACGCGGAGTCCTTCATGGCCTACGGCGACAAGATGCGCGCCGTCAACGACCGGCTGGCCGGAGCTCCCTGGGTCTCGATCGCCGCGGTGGACGGCCTGGCGCTCGGCGGCGGGCTGGAGCTCGCGATGGCGTGCACGATGCGGGTGAGCGGCCCCCGGGGGAGGTTCGGCCTGCCCGAGGTCAAGCTCGGCCTCATCCCCGGAGCCGGCGGCACGCAGCGACTGCCCCGGCTGGTGGGACGGGGCCGGGCCCTGGACATCATGCTGACCGCCCGTCAGGTCAGGGCGGACGAGGCGCTGGCCATCGGCCTGGTCGACCGGCTCGCCGACGGCGATGTCGTCAAGGAGGCGCTCGCCTTGGCGGCCGAACTGGTGACCTCCTCGCTGCCGGCGCAGCTGGCGGTCGTCCGGGCGGTCAATGCCGCCTTCGAGCTGCCGCCGGACGAGGGGCTCCGCTACGAGGCGCTGTTGGAGCAGGGACTGTTCGCGGACGGCGAGGCGGCGGAAGGCATCCGCGCCTTCATCGCCAAGCGCGCGCCGGACTTCGCCCGCGAAATCACGCCGCGGCCAGGTTGACGGTGTACATGCTCCAGGACGGCGACCGTAGCGAGTCTGCGGGTGGGTGATGGCGGGTAACGGGGCTCTGGATGCCCGTGAGCGCGGCGCGGTGCTCGATCGGCTGGCGGCCGAGCGGTTCGACGTGCTGGTCATCGGCGGCGGCGTCACGGGGGCGGGGGCGGCCCTGGATGCCGCGTCGCGGGGCCTGCGGGTGGCCCTGGTGGATGCGCGCGACCTGGCCTCGGGGACCTCGAGCCGGTCCAGCAAGCTGATCCACGGCGGGCTGCGGTACCTGGAGCAGTTCGATTTCAAGCTGGTCTACGAAGCGCTGCGGGAGCGTGACCTGCTCGTATCGAAGCTGGCCCCGCACCTGGTCAGGCCGGTCCCGTTCCTGTATCCGCTGCACAAGAAGGTGGTCGAGCGCCCCTACGTGGGGGCGGGCCTGGTGCTGTACGACCGCAGGAGGCATGCTCTACTACGACGCGCAGGTTGATGACGCCAGGTACACGCTGACCGTGGCCCGCACGGCCGCGGCGCACGGCGCGGTCATCGCGACCTGGGCCAGCGCGGTCGGGCTACTGCGCGCCCCGGACGGGGGCGGGTGACCGGCGCCCGGGTCCGCGACGAGGAGTCCGGCCGCTCGCTGGAAGTGGCGGCCGAGGCCGTGGTGGTCTGCGCCGGGGTGTGGACCGACCTGGTGCACGAGCTGGCCGGCGTACGGGCCGGCTACCGGGTCCGGATGTCCAAGGGCGTGCAACATCGTGGTGCCCCGGAACGCGGTCGACGCCGACACCGGGATGATCCTGCGCACCGAGAAGAGCGTGCTGTTCTTCATCCCCTGGGGACAGCACTGGATTGTCGGCACCACGGACACCGACTTCGCCGGAGACCGGGCCGAGCCCGCTCCGACCGAGGAGGACATCGAGTACATCCTGGCCGCGGCGAACCGCGTGCTGGCCCGCCCGCTGACCCGCGCCGACGTCGTCGCCGTGTACGCGGGCCTGCGGCCGCTGGTGGATCCCCGCGAGGGCAACGGCGCCAAGCCCACCACCAAGCTGTCCCGGGAGCACATGGTCGACGTGCCCGTTCCTGGCCTGGCCAGCATCGCGGGCGGCAAGTTCACCACCTACCGGCTGATGGCGCGGGACGTGATCGACGCCGCCGTGGCGGACTTCGGCTGCGACGTGCCCGGATCTGTGACCGACCAGGTGCCGCTGCTCGGCGCGGACGGGCTGGCCGCGGTGCAGCCCGCGGCGGGCCGACTGGCCGAGGACTACGGGGTGACCCACGGGGCGGTGGAACACCTGCTCGGCCGCTACGGGACGCTCGCGGCCGAGGTGCTCGACCTGATCCGCGCCGACGCCGCGCTGGCCCGCCCGCTGGCCGAGGGCCACCCGTACCTGCGCGCGGAGGTCGCCTACGCGGTCACTCACGAGAACGCCCTGCACGTGGAGGACGTGCTCATGCGGCGGACGCGGCTGTTCATCGAGTCCGCCGACGCGGGCGCCGTGGCGGCGGCCGAGGTGAGCGCGATCATGGGCCGGCTGCTCGGCTGGAGCCGGCGACGGCGCGCGGCCGAGACGCGCCGCTACCTCGACCTGGTCCGGGCCGGGCAGGAGGTACTCGCTATCGATCCTGGCGCGGTGCCCGACCGGCCCTGGCCGGGTGAGATCAACTTGCAGGGCTCCAGGCGGCGGCGGTGCCGGCCGCTGGCACCACGGCCCGTTCCGCCAAAAATCGTCACGGGCGGACCGGGAATCGGCCAGAACCGAGACCTACGGTGCTCATCCTGGTGGGGAGGTCAGGCGGGATCGTTGGCCTCGTCCAGGTAGATGGTCTTGAGCAGCTGGAAGGGCTGTAGGCCTTCGGGGCCCAGTTCGCGGCCCATCCCGCTGGCCTTGACGCCGCCGAACGGCGCGAAGGGGTCGTTGACGTACCCGTTGACGCCGATCGTGCCCGTGCGGACCTTCCTGGCGAACGAGGCGCCGCGCGCTGGATCAGCGGTCCACACCGATCCGCCCAGCCCGTATTCGCTGTCGTTGGCGATCGCGACGGCCTCCCGCTCGTCGGCGTACGGGATCACGGCGAGCACCGGCCCGAAGATCTCCTCCTGCGCGATCGTCGCCTTGGGGTCTACGCCGGCGAAGATCGTCGGCTCGACGAACCATCCCCGGTCGAATCCCTCCGGGCGCCTGCCCCCGGTCGTGATGCGGGCGCCGTCGGCCTTGCCCTTGGCGATGTACGACTCGACGCGGTCCCGCTGCCGCTCCGAGACCAGCGGGCCGATCTTGGTGGCCGGGTCGAGCGGGTCGCCGATCGTCAGCGACTGCGCGAGGCCCGTGATGGTCTCGACGACGGTATCGTACCGGCTCCGCGGGGCCAGGACGCGGGTACACAGCCAGCAGATCTGCCCGTTGTTGAGCAGGGTGGTGCCGAAGAACGGCTCGAGACTGGCCGTCAGGTCGGCGTCGTCCAGGATGATCGCCGCTGACTTGCCGCCCAGCTCCAGCGTCACCGGCCGCAGCAGCCGGCCGCAGGTCTCGGCGATGGCGCGGCCGGCCGCGGTGGAACCGGTGAACGACACCTTGTCCACTCCCGGGTGCGCGACCAGGTAGGCGCCGATGTCCCGGCCGGCCGGGACGACATTGAGCACGCCCGGTGGCAGCCCTGCCTCAAGCGCGGCCTCCGCCATGAGGAAGGCGTCTAGCACGGTCTCCGGCGCCGGCTTGAGCACAACGGTGTTGCCGGCCGCGAGCGCCGGGCCGAGCTTGAGGAACGAGATGGCCTGGGGGACGTTCCACGGAACGATCGCCGCGACCACGCCGATCGGCTCGCGCCGGATCAGCGACTTCTTACCCAGCATCCCGGCGCGCACTTCCTCCTGGCTCGCCGCGACCAGGGCGGCGTAGTAGCGCAGCAGCAGCGCCGGGAAGCCTGCCTCGAAGTTCTGCGCCAGCCACAGCGGCATGCCGTTCTGGACCGACACCCGGCGTGCGGTCTCCGCGCCCCGCGCCTCCAGCGCGACCGCGAACCGTTCCAGCACGTCCCCTCGCTGTGCCGGTGACCAGGTCGCCCAGCCCTCAGGGTCGTCGAACGCCTTCCTGGCCGCGCCGACCGCGGCGTCGATGTCGCGTTCGGCGGCGGCTGGCACGCTGCCGAGATGCTCTTCGGTGGCCGCTTCGGTGACGCGGATCCGTTCGGCCGACGCCGGGGCAGCCCACTGCCCGTCGATGTAGAGGTGGCCGTACTCGATGGTGGTCATGTTCGTTCCTTCGCTCGCGGGCCGGGTCAGCTGGGGACCAGGACGACTTTGACGGCCTCGCCGCGGGCCTGGGCGGCAACGGCGTCGTTTATCTTGGCGAACGGGATCATCGTGATGATCTTGTCGAAGGGGAACGCGCCCGCCTGGTACATCTCGATGAGCCGGGGGATGAACACGTCCGGGTTGCTGTCGCCCTCGACGATCCCCTTGAACGACAGGCCCCTCGCCTGCATCTCGATGAGGCCTACCGACAGCATGGCCGTGGGGTCGGCGGGGACGCCGACCATGCCGAACTGGCCCCGCTGGGCGAGGCAGGAGATGACGGCCGCGATGACCGGGCCGGCCGCCGTGGTGTCGAGCGCGTACTTGACCCCCTCCGGGCGGACCGCGCGCACCTGCTCGGCGATGTCGCCGTCGGCCGGATCGATAGCGTGGGTCGCGCCGAGGGAGAGCGCGAGCTCCCGGCGCGCGGCCGCGGGTTCGGCGACGATGACGGTGGCCAGGCCGCGGGCGGCCGCGGCCATCACCGCCGAGAGCCCGACCGAACCGGCCCCGGTGACCAGCAGCGAGGAGCCGGGCGGGCAGTCCAGCGAGTTGAGCACGGCGCCGGCGCCGGTCTGGATGCCGCATCCGAGCGGCCCGGCGAGCTCCAGCGGCATGCTGTCGGCGATCTTGACGACATTGGCCTCGTGCGCCAGGGCGTGGGTGGCGAATGAGGACTGGCCGAAGAAGTTGCCGCCGACGTCGGCCGGACCGTCGCGCAGGGTGGCCGTCCCCCGGCTGCCCACACCGGCGAAGTTCAGCTCCATGAAGCGCACGCAGTACGACGGGGACCCGGCCGTGCACTCGGAACAGGCGCCGCAGCTGTTGAACGTGGCGCCGACCCGGTCCCCGGGCGCGACCTTGGTGACGCCCGGGCCGACGGACTTCACGACGCCGCTGCCCTCGTGGCCGAGCACCGCCGGGAACGGGAAGGGCAGGTGACCATGCTGGACGGCGAGATCGGTGTGGCACACCCCCACTCCCGCGACCTCGATGAGGACCTCGCCCGGTCCCGGATCGGCGAGGTCGAGTGTCTTGAGGGTGAACTCGGAACCGACCTGGTCGAGGACGGCGGCGGTGACTTTCACGGGCGTTCCTTTCAACGACAGCGCGGGGCGTCGGTCACGCCAGTTCCACGCGCATCGGGAGCCGTCGCAGGCCGCCGACGAAGTTGGTCTGCACGACCTTGCGGTCGCCGGTGATCTCCAGGGAGACGAGCCGGGGCAGCAGTTCTTCCAGCATCACGCGCAGCTCCTGCTTGGCCAGGTGCTGGCCGATGCACATGTGCGGGCCGTAGCCGAAGGCGATCTGCCGGTTGGGCTTGCGGTCGAGGCGGAACTCGCCGGGCGCCTCGAAGACGTCGGCGTCGCGGTTCGCGGACTGATAGAGCAGCATCAGCCGGTCGCCCTCGGCGATCTGCTGCCCGCGCAGCACGTAGTCCTGGCTGGCCTGCCGGACGAAGTGCTTGACCGGCGAGACCCAGCGCAGCCCCTCGTCGATGAGACCGGGGATGAGCGAGGGATCGGCCTTGACCCGGGCGAACTGGCCGGGATGCTGGGCCAGCGCCTCGAGGATGCCGGCCAGCGTGCTGGAGGTGGTGTCGTGCCCGGCGGTGGCGATCGCGATGAACCAGCCATACGCGACCTCCTTGGGGTACAGCTCACCGTCGGGGCGGCGCGCGTTGGCGATGATCGAGGCGAGGTCGTCGCGCGGCCCGGCGCGCCGGGCCTCGACGAGGGCGTCGAAGTAGGCGTAGAAGTCCCTGATCGTGGCCGACCACTGCTGGGCCGCGGCCTCCGGGCTGAGCGGCGTGACGTCGGCACGCTGTGCCTCGGGGTCGGTTGTGCCGAAGAATTCCTGGGTGAGGGCCATCATGCGCGGCTCGTCCTCGGCGGAGACCCCGAACAAGGTCATGATCACGTGCAACGGGTAGGAGAGGGAGAAGTCCCCGACGATGTCCAGGTCGTTCGGGCCCGGATGCAGCCGTGCCGCGATCGCCTCCCGGGCCAGTTCCCGGATGCGGTCCTCCCACTTCTTCAAGGAGGCAGGCCGGAACCACTCGGCCGCGATATTCCTGACCATCGTGTGCTCGGGTGGGTCCAGGTACGTCACGGTCTCGAGGATCCGCAGGCTCCCGCCCGTCAGCGACATGGTGAACGCGTCACCGGCCTGGTTCTGCAGGATCGGGTTGTGCGAGCCGGGCTTTGCCCCGCCGCCGCTGGGGAAGACCCCGGGCTGCTTCTCGATCTCCATGATGTCGGCGTGCTTGGCGATGAGCCAGAGCGGGTCATAGCCCTCGACGTGAACCTTCGCCAGCGGCGCGTTCTCGCGGAGCCACTGGTACGCCGCGAAAAGCGGCTCGTCTTCACGATGCCCTTCCGGCAGCACCACCTGGCGGGCGATGTGGTCAGGAACGCTGACACTCGGAGTCGACTCGGTGACGGTCATGCGAGGCTCCCTGCATGGTCGCGGAGGAGGGTTTGCCCTGGTCAGCTGGCTGCTGCGGAGCGTCACGGACCATCGTGTCAGTCAGGTCACGCTGTCACATCTCCCGAAGGGGAGATTTTCTTACCCCCGCTGGGCTTTTAGCCCCTCCGGGTGCGTGCGGGGAGCAGGTGCCAGTGGTAGGCGGCCCCGGCTTCCGAGCTGGTGGCCACGCCGAGCTTGCGCATCAAGCTATTGACATTGGTCTCGACGGTGCCCTGGGTCACGAGGAGCCGCTCGCCGACCTGACGGTCTGTCCCGTCGAAATGCAGCCGCGGGACGCCGAGGTTGCCACGGTAGTCGGGGTGGCATCACGCGGCTACATGACCGCCACCATCCGGACGGCCTTCGGGCCGTGTGGCTACATCCAGGATCACAGAGCCATCGAGCCGTACTTACCAGATGTCCCCGCACCTGCCGCCCAGGCATGCGCAGGCCAGGTGGCGGACCAGATAGCGAACACGTCGCGGAATACCCGGGGGCGTTCGTCCCGCTCCTGTTACCCTTATTGCATGATTTCTCCAAACCGGGGAAATATCACTGGTTTCCGTGTTCAAGTCCCCCTCGGACGCAGTAAAACCCCATGAGGTCCGGTTTCCGGGCATGCCGAGATGGCCATCCTGGACGCGGGCTTCGCCCGCCGCTGGATAGCTGGCGGCTTTTCTGAGTGGTTGTGTCTCCTTCTCGTGCGGCGGGCCGCGCTCAGATAGCCCTGGGGTTAGCTTGCCTGGATGGTGATGGCTTGAAGAGTGCCTGCGCGCAGGGTCGCTGCGGCCTGGTCCCAGGTGAGCGTGACCCGGTGC
>WNFN01253464.1_pt1 | contig 12728 bp, 12 predicted proteins | sample 5400161 | NCBI WGS metagenome assembly WNFN01 (sample SAMN13153353, study PRJNA577476) | soil metagenome | isolation source: 80 cm saprolite on Douglas fir-dominated hillslope | place: USA:California | collected 2013-09-17
CAGGACGCGCCGAGCAACCCCTGGAGCGTGTATACCAGCCGGGCGTAATGCTCATCGTCACGGTTGACCACGCGCACCTCGCGTAGGGGGCGCACAGTATGCAGCGCCCAGACCTGCGTGGGAGCCTGCGCACCCGCGCCAAACAGGGCCAGCACATCAGCATCCGGGCGCGCCAGCAGATCAGTCGCCAGGCCCGCTACCGCGCCTGTACGCACAGCGGTCAGCCAGCCACCCTCCATGATCGCCAGCGTGCGCCCGCTCGTGGCATCCAACGCCAGCACTGTGGCAAAGCTGCGCGGCAGACCACGCGTGGCATTATCAGCCACCGAGGTCAGCAGTTTGAGTCCAAAGGCCGGGTTGGCAGACGTTTGGAGCAGCGAAGGCATAAGCAGAGCTACTCCCTGAGGTGAAAGCTCGACGCTCGCGCGCTGCGGCACCTGCACCTGTCCGGCGTGAAGCGCGCGGAACGCCGTGCGCATCGCCTCAATCGCCGCCGGCATGTCCAGGCAGCGCTGGAGATCATTTCTTGAAAGAATACGCGCCATAATACATATTCCCTTTCTCGTCTCAAATAGCCAGATAAGCGCCAAAAGAGCGCGCCATCCGGCCCAAATAAGCATCCCTACAACGCAGGCTTTGCCTGACAGGCAGAGCTTCAAAACGCGCAGAACTGGTAATCCGTGTAGAGAGTATAGCTGCCCTGAGACGCATGAGCGTGCCCTGAAGCAGGTGCAAGCATCCGGCTAGCACAGCATGTCCATCAAATTATAATACGAAGAACGCGGCTACTGGTGTACTCTTATATTCTAGCCGGGCTCACAGCCGGTGCGTAGTGCTTAACCACACCAAGACATAAGGCATACTTCAGTGCGTGGCGCTTGCATAAGAGTAAACTCACCTGTATACTATACGATTGTAACTTTGTACGACGCTCCCAGCGCGTCGCAGAAAGACGTCATAACTGCGTTCACAGGCCCTTGAAGGCCTGGCAACTGGGAAAAAGCTATCCAGTCATAGTAAAAAAGTGGCAAGATGGTGATGGTGATGGAGAAATGAGGCTGGACGCCCAGGCAGCGGAAAGGCCAGTCAAGGCTGACCGCAGGAACTGTCGCTTGCCCATCATACATATACTGTGCATGACAGCACACGCATACTTGCTATTTTATTCTTTGGAGGTTTCATTCTTTGAAAGTTCTTGTTACTGGTGGAGCAGGCTTTATTGGCTCCCATCTATGCGCCCGTTTATTAGAAGAAGGCTATGAAGTTCTCTGTGTAGATAACCTGATTACCGGCTCAGAGCGAAATATAACTGCATTTCGTTCTAATCCCCATTTTACATACATTCAGCATGACGTGACGCAGCCCCTTGATTTTATGGCTGACGCCATTTTCCACATGGCCAGCCCGGCCAGCCCGGTCGGGTATATGGAGAATCCGATTGAGACGATTCTGGTCAATAGCCAGGGCACTCACCAGATGTTGATCCAGGCCCGCAAACAGCAAGCGCTATTCCTGTATACCTCAACTTCGGAGGCTTATGGCGATCCGCTGGAGCATCCACAACGCGAAGATTATTGGGGCCATGTCAACCCGATCGGCCCGCGGGCGTGCTATGATGAAAGCAAACGCCTCGGCGAGACGTTGACCATGGAATATTATCGCCAGTTCCAGGTAAATGCGCGTATTGTGCGTATTTTCAATACCTATGGTCCTAACAGCCAGATGGAAGATGGACGCATGATCCCCAATTTCATCACTCAGGCGTTGAAAAATGGACCGCTGACGATTTATGGCGATGGCAGCAAAACCCGCAGCATCTGCTATGTGAGTGACCTGGTCGAGGGACTGCTGCGCGCCATGTTCACGCCACACACTGCCGGAGAGGTATTCAATCTGGGCAATACGGCGGAACATACCGTGTTGGAGTTCGCTCAGACAATTATCAAGCTGTGCAATGCTTCGTCCAGCCTGGTCTTTGAGACCAGCCGTGTCGACGATCCCGAACGCCGCCGCCCGGATATTACCAAGGCGCGCACAGTCCTCGGCTGGGAGCCGCGCGTTTCCAAAGAAGAAGGTTTGCTGAGCACAATCGAGTGGTTTCGCAGCCAGATTCCCAACCTGAACACAATTTCATCTCATTGATGAAGACGGCTGCGGGCATATGGCAGGCAAATGCTCTATTGTATCGTTAGGAAGGGGTCGGGAATATATCATGGGCATTTTCAGGATAAGCGGGGCAAATCGCCTGCGTCCCGCTTCATGGCTGCGTACAACGTATGAGAACGCTCGCGCGTCTATCGCTACACCTACTCTGGCAGATGTGCTAGCTGCTGCTCTGGCAGTTGCGCTCTTGCTGGTTCCACCGCTGCCCTGGAATGTGCGCATTTCGTTCTATCTGATCCTCCTGGTCTGGACCATCCTGCGCCCACGACTCGCGCTCTATCTGATGGCCCTGGCCGTGCCGTGGGGCTCACTCGACTATATCAGCGTGAGTGGCCTGCGCCTGGACAGCGCTGATATTCTGGTCTGCTTCCTGACCGTGGGCTGGCTCCTGAGTTGGGGCCTGCCCTCCTATATAGGCGGCGGGCGCGACCGAGAAAAGGGACAGATACCTGTTTATCTCTGTGTTGCGATGCTTTTGCTGCTCGGGGTGATGTTTGTTTCAATGACCGTTGCCATTAACACTAAAGATAGCCTGAAAGAGATTGCGAAATGGCTGGAATTTTTTGTTCTGATCATGCTCGGCGCACAATATCTGCGCACCCGCCGCGAGATCTGGATACTGGTGTGCTTTATGGTCGTCGCGGCGATTTCGCAGGCTTTCTATGGCTATGCTCAGGCCATCTTTACGCTGGGACCACAGTCCTTTGTGCGCGCCTCCAATCTGCGCGTCTACGGAACGTTTGATCAGCCCAATCCCTACGCCGGCTTTCTTAATATGTCGCTACCCATCGCAATCTCCCTTCTGCTGATGGGGCGCAACTGGCTGACACGCATCCTTGCTGGCCTGGCCGCCTGTCTGATTGGCGGTGCGTTCTACCTCACGCAATCGCGCGGCGGCCAGGTCGCGCTGGGTGCAGCACTGCTGGTCATCGTTCTCACGGGCATTCCTCGTATCCGCGTCTGGATGCGCATTCTCATTGTGGCGCTCTTCGCGCTGATAGCAGGCATAGTTTCTGGCTTTGTGCCGCTCTATTTCTTCGACCAGGTTAACCACTTTTTAGGCTTAACCGGTATTTCGCTCACCGATCCAAGCACCACCGATTACTCCACGGCTGAACGCCTGGCCCACTGGATCGCCGGTATCAATATGTACCTGGCTCACCCGGTCCTGGGCGTGGGCATCGGCAACTATCCCGACGCATATCCCAACTACTATGTAACGATTTTTGTTAATTCGCTGGGCCAGGCACACAATTACTACATCAATATCGCGGCCGAAACCGGCACTATCGGCCTGGTTATCTATCTCTTCTTCGTCACGGCCATGATGATCACCGGCGCTCGCGCCGTGCGCCAGGTCTGCCTGGTGCGGGCTGCTTCCCGCAAAGGACTGCCGCTTACCAAAGAACATATTCAAGCCCCACTGGGCCAGCGCCTCAAAATCATGCTCCTGATCCGTCCAGCTCGCTTCCTACAATACTATCGCCGCCAGGAACGCTTCGAGACAGCCGGCAAATTGACCAACGATCGCGCCCTGGCCATAGGTCTGATGGCCTCACTTGTCACCATCGCCGTCCACAACCTCGTTGACGACATGTACGATCACAGCATGACCAACACCATGGCCCTCCTCATTATCACCCTCATCGCCCTCAGCAAAGTCACTCTACGCACACCGCTGGACAACATGCAAACCACGGGAGACTGTAACCCGTGAGAGAAACTAAAAATAGGCCAATGGCTTGTTGTCCCTGGCACACAAAAGTGCTATATTAGACATAATTGGCGAAAGCTTCTCATAACCGGAAATATTGTCTGTAAGCTCTTGCAAGGAGCAAGCACACGGAGCACGAGAAACGCGTTTCACGAGAAACGGGAGGATACATTTGCGGCAAAATGACCCTGAAGGTAAGCCCTTCGACGACCACTCGCTCATCACTGAAGTTGAGCAGATATCCACAGCAGAAGATGCTGTCATTCTGGAGCAGACAGCCTCTCCATCCAGCGCCACCAGCGCGGCAGAAATCAGCAGTTCGCAACTTTCGCTGAGCAAGCGCCTGCTCAACTGGCGCACTCTGGTGCCTCTGGCCATTGTTCTCGTTCTGCTGATTTATACCGCTCAAAAATTACAGATTAATCCGGGCCAGACCTGGCAGGCGATCCGCAATGCTAACGTGTTTTTTTTCCTGGCAGCCTTCTTCACGTATTACTTCTCTTTTCTCGTGCGCACAGTACGCTGGCGTCTGCTGCTAGAAAATGTGGGCTATACTGAGAAAAGTTCGCTTATGCTGCCCAAATACCCGAAATTGCTTGAAATCATCTATATCTCCTGGTTCGCCAATTCTATTGTACCCGCCAAGCTGGGCGACCTCTACCGGGCCTATCTGCTGCGCCAGGAGGCCGGCGTTTCTGCCACACGCACCTTTGGCACGGTGCTGGCTGAGCGCCTGCTCGACCTGGGCGTGCTGCTTCTGCTCTTCCTGGCCTCGATTATGATCAGCCTGCACGAAAACCTGCCTTCATTCCTGCGTGCGGGCCTCTATCTGACCCTGGCCGTTGTCATCGCAGGCATCGGCGCGCTCTTCCTCCTGCGCGTCTTACGCGCGCGTATCCGGCGCTTTATTCCCCCGCGCTTCCAGAATCAATATGACCATCTCCAGGAAGGGACGCTTGGCTCTTTCCGGCGTATTCCGCTGCTAAGCCTGCTGACCATCGTCGTCTGGCTCTGCGAGGCGGGACGCTTTTTCTTTATTGCGCTTTCGCTCAATCTGATCTCCGGCAACCTGCTGCACATCGGGGCTGCGGCAATGTTCATCGCGCTGGGTGAAGCCCTGCTGACCATCGTGCCCTTTACCGGCGGCGGCGTCGGGCTGGTCGAAACCGGCATGATCGGCATGATTATGCTCTTTACTGCCGCGCGCAACCTGGCCGCCGCCAGTATCCTGCTGGACCGCACCATCAGCCTGCTCAGCGTGCTGGTCATTGGCCTGGTGGTCTTCCTGATTGCCTCTGGCCGCCGCGCCGCGCACAAAAAAAACCTCGGCTAAGATCTTGACAGCCCTATAGGCCTGAACTATAATTGGTCGGCAGGTCCACGAGCTAAAAAACACACCTGGAATTACTCAATGTGCTGAAATGGTGCGCATAAAAACGGGACTTGAGGGAGTCAGGCACCTCCCGGCTTTCTCCGGGAGCTTGTCAACGGTTCGTGGTTTTCCACGAGGCTATTACAAGCCAGCCTGAGCAGACTCAGTTGGCACAGACAGCCTGGATAGAATCAGTCTGGTGTCAGCTACGATATCGGCAATGTCAAAGAACCTACCTCCGGGTGCGAGGCCAGCCTGGAGCTCTAGAACTCTCGCATTAAACAGGTTCATAGAGGGGTTAAAGCCAGTGTGCGAGAGATGTGCAGACCGATATCCTTGTCAAGGCCACCTTTACCAACAAGGGGAGTCATCCTTGCGTTGAGGGGTTTGGAGCCGTTCCCACACAAAACGGCTCCCCCGCAAGGGGCAAGAGACAAAAGGAGCTGCGCGGTTTCCTCCCATGGCTCAAGCCAGGGGTCCTCACTCGCGCGAAAAACTGGTGGACGATCTGCTGAGAATACTGCGCGTAAGGGGGTGATTCCTGGTGACACAAGTCAGAATTGGCGAAAATGAGACGTTTGAGACGGCCTTAAGGCGCTTTAGTCGCAAAATTCAACAAGAAGGCGTTCTCGCTGAGGCCCGCCGGCGCGAACATTTCGAGAAGCCAAGCGTGAAGCGCAAACGCAAAGAAGCCGCCAAACGGCGCAAAATGGCGCGGAAAAGCTAAATTGAAAGTTCCATTAGAAAGTCAAATTGACTGCTTTCCAGGTTCGCCTCTGCCCAGGCATGACAGATCAAACGGGTGAGATGCGAGCCTTTTTTGTTGAAGATTTTCCTGAGGAAGATATGTTTGATCCCAGCTTAGAGACAGACGATCCCATCATCGATCTCTCTATCAATACAGATAGCGCGGAAGACGATACAGCGGCGGCAGTACTTCTGGAGATGCTGGATGTGGAACAACTCGCCCGGCAGACCCTGCGCACAGTCAACATTGAGCAATCAGTCATGCTGACGCTGGTGATCGGCAGCGATAACGAGATTCAGACCTTGAACCGGCAGTATCGCGGTCAGGACAAACCCACCGACGTGCTCTCATTTCCCCTGCTCGACGAGCCGCTGGTTGAGGCTCCTGCGGATTGGCTGTGGCAGCCGCCTGACGAGGCGAATGAGAATGAAGACAAGGACGATGAGCCTGAACTGCCTGCCGCGCCGGTCTTTGTGACGCCAGCTGAGCTGCGTACCAACCTCGGCGATATTATGATCTCCTGGCCCACCACGCTGCGCCAGGCATCTGAGGCCGGGCATCCCATCGCTGATGAACTGCTCTTTCTTCTCTGCCACGGCATCCTGCACCTGGTAGGCTACGATGATCAAACTACAAGCGGTTATACCGAAATGGTGCGCCTGCAAAAAGCGATCCTGACCGGGCTCGCGCGGGAAGGCTGAACCATGGGCAAACCCCCAGTATCAGGCGAACCGGAGCGCAGGGAGTTCGCGAAGTTTCTGATCGGCTTTAGCTATGCCTTTCAGGGTCTCTGGTACACCCTGCGCACCCAGCGCAACGCGCATTTCCACCTTGGCGCTGCCATCCTCGTAACCATCGCCGGGCTTCTTCTACATGTCTCGGCGCTCGAATTCGCCATTCTCTACCTCGCCATCTCCAGCGTCTTTGTGGCCGAGATGTTTAATACCGTCTGCGAGATCTGCGTGGATATAGCGCAGCCAGAGTATCATCCCCTGGCCAAAATCGCCAAAGATGTCGCCGCCGGCGCGGTCCTCATGAGCGCCATCCTGGCTGCCATCGTCGGCCTCTTCGTGCTCGGTCCCCACCTGTGGGCACTTTTTCTAGTAAAACGGTGAAAAAGAGTGGGATGAGTGCAAACATGAGAAATTGTCAATTTCTCATGTTTGCACTCATCCCACTCTTTTTCACCGTTTTACTAGAAATCTGCTTACTTCACTCGCTCGACGTATTGCCCTGTGCGGGTGTCAATGCGGATGCGGTCGCCGGGATTGACGAAGAGCGGTACGTTGACCACCGCGCCAGTCTCCAGGGTCGCGGGCTTGGTCACATTATTCGCTGTATCGCCGCGCACTCCTGGTTCTGCGCTTTCCACGCTCAGTTCCAGGAAGTTGGGCAGTTCGATGGCAACGATATTCTCGCCATCAACCAGCATCTCAATTACATCCTGCTCTTTGAGGAATTTTACCCCATCACCCAGGCGCTCTTTCTCCACGGGCTGCTGATCAAAGGTTTCGGTGTTCATAAACACGTAATCGCTGCCGTCTACATAGAGGAACTGCCAGTTCTGATGTTCAACACGCACAGCGTCGATCTCTTCGCCAGCTCGGAAACGCTGCTCCAGCACGCGCCCGTTCTTCAAGTTTTTCATGCGCACGCGCACAAACGCGCGCCAATTTCCGGGAGAGACGTGATGAAATTCAGTTACAGTATATAGTTCGTTGTTATAACGGATAACCATGCCGTTATAGAAATCTGCGGTTGTTGTTGCACCCAATGGAGTATTCCACCTTTCTTCTGCGTTTGTGATGTATCACCCGCTGACTTTCGCCAGTTTGTCCACTAACAAATCGCGGCTTTCATTATAAGGATTCTCGCGTCAGAGAGCAAATGCATGACCTGATGGCCTGATCTCCCCCTTCAAAATGCCAGGGACGGATTTAGGCCGGGCCGTGACCCGGCCTAAATCCGTCCCTGGCATTTTGAAGGGGGAGATCAGGCCATCAGGTCGATGACTTTTCCTGTATATTCGCGAAATTTGGCCAGGCGACGCTTCTTGAGATTTTCACGCAGCACCCAGTTAATGTCAGGATCGCTCCAGGTGGCGATTTCACACATTAGCGCGAACCCATCGTCAGGGCTAGCCGCTGTTACGACGCTGAGCGTATAGCCCAGCGTATCACGCAGAACACGGACATCTGCACGCCGGCGCTCGTTTGCTGGCAAGGCATGCAGATACTCGAGCGCGACACGCTGCATAATCAACGCAGACGAGACAAATTGCACTGATGTCAGCAGCGAAGACTCAGAAATAGCCGCCAGGCAGGCCCGCAATTGCAAACAATCGCCCCGATCAAGCAAATCCATTAATAGCAACAGCGTCTCATCGGGCGCGGCCAGAAGCATTTTCTGTAAAGCCAGCGTCGCGGCCTCGCGCGCGCGCTTGGCGTGGCTACGAGCATACTGAGACAATCGCTCGAAAACATCCTCCCGCCATTCAGCCACCGCCACCGCGCTGGCCCCAAAGCCAAGCACTCCACACATCACCACAAACTCTCCCGGCGTATTTGCCACAACCCGTGCTTCCTCGCGCACCAAGTGATTCAATAGCGCGCGCATTTCATCAGGAAAAGCAGGCACGAGAAAAGCAAGATGTTGGCTGAGATCCTGGGCCAGTTCTATATTGGCGCGTGTGCCCGGCAAGCGGCTCTGGTCGCGCAAATAGAATTCAAGAAAGCCTGGTTGGCCGGTCAAAGCTCGTTCTACCAGGGGCTGTAGAGTATCTTCCATACGCTCAAAATCCATATCTGTTGCCAACTTCTCTCAGTGCGTTGACAAGTTTCTGTGTTGCTTGACTTGTTCATCTTCACCAATCCCTATTTTACCATAATCTTTTGATTCCGTCTTTCTAAAAAGGAGCAAAAGCAGGGCCATTTAAACAATGAAGGAATGCTCACGCCGAATTGCACTGTCATGTCGTTTTTACCTTTCATTGTGCAGGAAAGAAAAGAGGCACCCCTTGCCTCTTCCGCGCAACGAGAAGGAGCGATGTCTTCGCTCCAGTCCTCAGTATATCACAACTTGCTTATCTGCTGAGTTATGATAGAATAGACGAACATCTCATTCTTCCACCTGCATGTCAACAGAATCACGAGTCAAGGTCCATAATGCGACAAAGAAAGCAAGAGGAACGAACAGTCATGAAAGACTATCAGCAAGTCATCGCCAACCTGCGCCTGTCATACAATCGTGAGAAGGCCGAACAGCGAAATCAACATGAAAAAGAGCCCTGGAAAGTCGCAGAACGCCAGCAATTTCTTGATCTCCTCCAGCAAGAAGGCAAAACCTCTCTGTTAGAAATCGGAGCCGGCACAGGAACTGATAGCCTTTTCTTCCAGAACAATGGCCTGGATGTCGTCTGTACTGATCTTTCCTCCGATATGGTCGCCCTGTGCCTGGAAAAAGGGCTGAACGCCCAGGTCATGGATTTTCTGAATCTGGATTTTCCACCTGGCTCTTTTGACGCTCTGTATGCCTTGAATTGCCTGCTGCACGTTCCTACCCGCGACTTGCCGGTCATCTTGCAAAAACTCAGAGATCTGCTGCGTCCGGCGGGTCTTTTCTTCCTCGGAGTCTATGGCGGTTTTGAAAAGGAAGGCGAGCATGAGCACGACGAACATGTGCCGCCGCGCTACTTCGCCCACCATACTGATGAATTCATGCAACATGCTATTGCTCCCTATTTTGACCTGCTCTCTTTTAAAACCATCCCATTTCAGGGGCAGACGTGGCATTTTCAAGCTATGGTGCTGCGCTGCCGTAAATGAGCAGAAAGAAGTGGGATGGTGAAAGATGCTGGAAAAGCTGATAGAAAGTTGCAACTTTCTATCAGCTTTTCCAGCATCTTCAGGCGTTCCAGCAGCCCAGGCAGGGCGGCTCGCTGGTTGGCGACTGAGGCTTGCTGGAGCTGGCCGTAGATCTGGCTTTCTTCCCAGCGGATGGCTGCGGCTGCGGGCAACTTTTCGCGGAGAAAGAGGGCGCTGGCATGACAGCGCTGGCCCGAAACCTGCCAGCTAAAGTGCGGTAGCGGTCCCAGGTCAATCTCAGGCCAGTCCCGGAGATCACCGGCCAGGGTGCGCATGGCTGCGGGACCATGGAGGGCCACGGGACCGCCGGGAGCCAGCTCTTCCGCTCCCCACGCGAAGTTCTCACGTGCGCGGGCCAGCGTCTTCTCCCAGATTTCCTCCTCCGCCGGCAGCTGCCCCTGCTCGCCAATCTGCCACAAACCGTAGGGCTTGCCGGTGTAGATGTCGCGTTGCCACGCGGCTAGAAAATCGTCCAGCGGCAGCGGGGTGGCTGGATAGCCCGCCGGATCATGCACAATCACAGTATCAGGCTGCAAGGCCAGCACAACAATAGCATGATCGGTGCCATGCAGTTGTTGGTGCTCAGGTATGTAACTGAGATACCCCATGTCGAGCATACCCGCCACCACGGGACCAGACTTCAGCGCCTTCTCCAGGCTGGCCAGCGCGGCGGCATCATCCGGGGAACTTGTATAGGTGTAATCATAATTCAGGGTGCGTAACAGGTGCTTGCCGGCGCGATGGTACACATAGCCATCAACGGCAAAAAAGCTCTGTTTATCGCGGATATACAAAAAACCAAACGGCTCGCCGCTCACTACTTCCAGCCAGGCCAGGGGATAGTTATGCCCCCGATAGGCCAGGACCATCTTGATGCTCTTAATCAGGCAATAGCTCATTTCCCCGGCAAAGGGGACCAGTGGAATAGTCATTTTCATCGCTCCTGTCTCTGGGAAACGCTAGCTCGCGTTGCGCGCGGGCAGCAGGGGATACTGGATTTCGGTAATGTAGGTCGTGGAATCACCGGTGTGCGCTGGACTGCGGTGATAGATCTCCCGGCACGGTCCTGCCAGGCGATAATTACTGGTCGAGAGCCAACGATCCAGCGCGCCATAGGCACTGTGGATATTAGGATAATCACCGCGATAGATCACGCACGCGACCTGCTCCCCGCCGGTGAGCCTCTCGCACCCACAAACAGATCCAAGCCTTCATCCAATTGACTTTCATCATAGTAGAGATGGATTAGAGGGCCAGCAGAAACCACTCCGTGCTGCTCACAGTACTGCACAACCTCCTGCGCAAAGGGACCAATCTCCGCCGTGCTCACGACACACCGGCGTAACCCGATCAGTGTCAATGGCTCGCTCTGCTTGAGCGCAACATCGTATAGCGGCACGCGATCAGCGTCGGCCAGTTGCTTTGTGCGCGCAATCATACGTTGGAGACGCGCCTGTTCGTCTACGACCAGTTGTTCCTGAGCCGCGATCCGCTGGTGCAGCAGCGCCTCAAGAGTCTTCGCGTCGTATATGCTCAGCAGCCGCGCAATCTCCTCCAGAGCAAAGCCGCAGTCCTTCAACGCCAGAATCCGCACTACCTCAACCAGTTGCCCAATGTCGTACAATCGATAGCTGCTCTCTGGGTCAACCAGCGCAGGCCGCAGCACACCCAGAGCATCATAGTGTCGTAACGTTTTTATCGACACCTGACTCAGGCGCGCAAATTCTCCAATCTTGAGCATGATCTCCTCTCCTCCATTTCTATTGAAATCTTACATCCTCCCCCAAGGGGAGAGTCAAGTCTTATTTTATAAGTACGGATTTTTCCCCACCCGCTCACCCTTATTAACGCAGAAGGTGAGAAAGCACAGCAACAATTGGCAAAGACCAATTGTTGCTGTGCTTTCTCACCTTCTGCGTTAATAAGAAACAGCCACCTCCATTATCCTTCTTGATCAGTTATAATGAGAGTGCTTCCAACTAAATGGAGGCGCTGGCTCGTTTGTTTATCTCGCAAAGGACATACTATTCCATGCAATTGCTCTGCTCATCCGGCGCATTTGGCCGTTACCCCGTTTTAATTGATCACCTGGATATCGCCCGCTACGCACCCCCCTTGCCTATCGATGGCGTCGAAATCATGTATTATCCCGAATGGACGCCGCGCGTGGAGGAAATTGCCGCCGATCTCCTGGCTACTGGCCTGCGCTTCCCGGCTCTGCATGTCGAGAAGAATGCCGCGCCAGCTTTGCTTAGCGCGGACGCGGAGGAGCGCGCGAATGGCCGTGCGTGGCTGGCCGGCAGTTGCCGCCTAGGCCAGCTCGTCGGCGCGCGTGTAGCGGTCTTTCATCTCTGGGGCACACCCGGATCAGATGAGCACATTGAGCGCAACCTGGCCATCCTCGGCGAGTGTATCGATATCGCGGAGGAGCACGCCATGGAACTGGCTGTGGAGACCATACCCTGCGTGAAAAGCACGCCTCTGGAGGTTATACAGCGGGTGATCGAACGCGATAGCCGCAGCAAGGTGGCCCTGGATACCGAGTTTCTGGCTATCCACGGCCAGATCGAGCAGGCGCTGGACACACCCTGGCTCTGGTCCGATAGCCTGGTCCGGCATATCCATTTGAAAGATTACGACGGCCAGCAATATAGCGCCGACGGCTATCGACGCTATCTGCATCCCGGCGAAGGCAAGCTCGATTTCGTTTCCCTCTTCGCCTGCCTGAAGCAGCATCAGTTCACCGGCAATCTCAGCCTGGAGGCATCAGTGGTCAGCCCCGATTATATCAGGGATAGCGCCAAACTCCAGAGCAGCCTGGCTCACCTGCGCTCCATGCTCGCATAGAAAGATTCCTGTTGGGAAGAG
>WNFN01147197.1_pt1 | contig 12727 bp, 11 predicted proteins | sample 5400161 | NCBI WGS metagenome assembly WNFN01 (sample SAMN13153353, study PRJNA577476) | soil metagenome | isolation source: 80 cm saprolite on Douglas fir-dominated hillslope | place: USA:California | collected 2013-09-17
GCCGGTCAAAAGTTTCAAGAGTCCTCGATTCTAAACGCCCCACTCCTTCAATACCTCATTCACCATTCCGCGTCATTTGGGCGGCCCGGAGCGGGGCCTGCTATCGCGCTCTCTTTTATTCTGGTCGCTATCGCCTGCGGCTTCGCATCAGTGTGCTACGCCGAACTCGCCGCCATGATTCCTATTGCGGGCAGCGCGTATACCTACACCTATGCCACGATGGGAGAACTCGTCGCCTGGATTATTGGCTGGGACCTGATCCTGGAATACGCCGTCAGCAACATGGCTGTTAGCGTAGGATTCTCTCAACATCTCGTCAATTTGATGGACTGGTTTGGTGTGCATCCCAGCCCACGCTGGATTTCGCCGGCCTTCCTCCCTACCGGTCTTTCCGACCTAGAAGGCAACATGCTCTACGGACCCGGTTGGCATCTTGGGTTCAACTGGCCCGCTTTCATCATCGTGATGCTGCTGACAGTAATTCTGGTGCGCGGCATCAGGGAATCAGCGCGCACCAACAACATCATGGTGTTTCTGAAGATTGTCGCCATCCTAGTGTTCGTGACTTTCGCCTCCAAACTCATTCATCCCGCGAACTACCATCCCTTCGCACCAAACGGTTGGCCGGGAATTCTCACCGGAGGATCGATCGTTTTTTTCACCTACATCGGATTCGATTCCGTCTCGACTGCCGCTGAGGAATGCAAGAATCCACAACGCGATTTGCCGATTGGCATCATTGCGACGCTGGTGGTCTGCACATTGCTCTATATTGGGGTCGTTGTGGTGCTCACGGGACTGGTGAAATGGGACACATTGTTGGACGACGCCGCCCCAGTCGTCAACACACTCAAGAAGCTTCATTTCACCGGAGTTCGACTGGTCGTCCTCATCGGTGCAATGATGGGCATGATCTCTTCTCTGCTGGTCTTCCAGCTCGGGCAAGCCCGCGTATGGTTTGCCATGTCGCGCGACGGGCTGTTCCCCAAGATTTTTAGCCGCGTGCACCCGCGTTTTTGCACGCCGGATTTTTCGACTTGGATGGCCGGATTCGTGGTCGGCATTCCTGCTGGACTGCTGGACATTGGAACACTCGCCGATCTTTCCAATATCGGCACTTTGTTCGCCTTCGCGCTGGTCGCGGGAGGAGTCCTCATTCTTCGCTATCGCGAGCCGGACCGCCCACGCGCCTTCCGTGCTCCTGGCGGGCCCTTGGCGCCTGTCCTTACAATTATTACCTGTGTCTTGCTCATGGCCGGCTTGCCGATCATGAATTGGATTCGCTTCTTTGTATGGATGATCCTGGGCCTGGTGCTCTATTATTTTTATGGCCGCAAGCACAGCACGCTGAGAGCAGCCAATCGCACCTAAAAGGAATCTCGGAATGCAGGGTTCGTCCATTCAGCGGTCGGGGAGTCGCATAGTCAGCGCGCTGGCTTGTCTGATGCTGTTCCTTTCCTGTCCGCAGCATTCGCGAGCTTGGGGAAGAAACGGCCACCGTCTGGTCGTGAACAAGGCCATCGACACGCTGCCACAGGACATCCGCCCGTTTTTTGAATCCAACCTCGCCTTGCTTTCGCAGCATGTGACCGATCCCCTGGATACCATCGCCAAGTCCCCCACCGAGAAGCACAACCATTTCATTCTTCTCGATAAGTATGGGCGATTCCCTTTCGACGCCTTGCCTCGAAACTACAAAGCGGCGTTGACCAAATTCGGCAAACCAAAGCTAGACGCCAACGGGTTGCTTCCCTGGCAGATCGGCGTTTACAGTGAAAAGCTGACCGAAGCTATGAAAGCCGGCAAGTGGGACGAAGCCAGATTGAACGCGGCCATCCTGGCCAATTACGTGGCGGAAGCCCACGATCCTTTCAACACGACGGATAATTTCGACGGGCGCCTGAGCGCGCAACCGGGAGTCAACGAGCGATTTGGGACCACACTCGTCGACCGCTTTTCGTCGTTTTTCCCCATGCGCCCCAACGACGCGATTTTTATCAACGACCCCACGGATCGCGCGTTCGAAGCGTGCCTCAGCTCACACAGCTGGCTGGAGACCATCCTTCTCGCCGATCGCAACGCGCGCCGCGGCGAGAACTCATTCACAGATGAGTATTACGACCGCTTCTACAACCAGGCCGCGGCCATTTTGATTCGCCAGCTCTCTGATGCGGCAACCGATGTGGGCTCTTTCTGGTACACCGCGTGGAAAAACGCCGGCAGCCCGCAATTGCCACACTGAACTTTCGCGCATGACGTCGTTACTCATCCTTCCCGCAAGGATTGCTTCCCTTCCCAAGGCCGAGCTGCACCTCCATCTTGAAGGATCCATTCAGCCCGCGACCGTCTGCGCGCTGACGGCCCGTCACGGCGTCGTCATGGCCGAGGAGGAAGTGCGCCAGCGCTACGCTTACCACGATTTCTATACGGAAGTAACTCTTTCCATCGGCGTGATGCTCCTGCGCAAGCAGCGCCCGGAAGCTAACTTTGAAGCGCTGATTCGCGCCACCGAACCCTTCGAAAGCAGTGGCCTCCGGTTCCGCTGGGTGTTCGATGCTGCCCGCCAGTTCGGCGTAGACGCCGCTATGGAAGTCGTGGAATCCGCCGAGCGCTGTCATTCGAAAGCGATCGTGGCCTTCGGCATCGGCGGCGACGAGATGAGTATTCCGACCGAGGAATTTCGCCCCGTATACAATCGCGCCGGGCAAATCGGCCTGCACAAGCTGATGCACGCCGGCGAAGTCGGCGGCCCGGAGAAAATTCGCGAAGCCATTGAATTTCTGGGTGCCGAACGCATCGGCCACGGCATCGCCGCGATCAACGATCCAAAGTTAATGGACTTCCTTGCGGAACGAAAGATACCGCTTGAAATCTGTCCGGGAAGCAACATGAAAACTGCCGCCCTTGCCAAACAACTCGGTCGCAAAGATGCAAGAATTGAGGATCATCCGCTCCCGCAACTCCTTCGCCACGGAATCCCCGTCGTCCTCTCCACCGACGACCCCGCTATGTTTCACACCACGCTGCATGAAGAATATGCAAATGCCGCGCGCATGGGGCTGCAGGAACACGAACTGGTCAGTATCGTTGAAATGGGCTTTGAACACGCCTTCGCGCCTGCACGCGAGATTCATGGAACATGAAGCGGTCCGCGGCAATGTTATACTGACGGCATGAAAGCACACGTCTGGGTAATGCCAAAACGTACGGTTCTTGATCCCCAAGGACAGACGATCCAGCAAGCCCTTTCCGGCCTCGGGTACTCCGGTGTGCGCGACGTCCGCCAGGGGAAATTTTTCGTCTTGAATCTTGATGGCTGGAGTCGCGAGGAAGCCCAGAAGCAACTCGAGCACATCTCCAAAGAAGTGTTGACCAACACGGTCATCGAAGAATACCGATTTGAGATTGTGGACTAAGCTGCTTTCCAAATGAAAAAACCTGAGTATGTGACAAAAACTTCAGCTCCCTCTTTCGTGGCCTTTTTTTTGCTCGTCCTTCTAGCCGCCATCCCGATCACAGGATGCAGATCCGGGCGGCACACTTCCGATTCGCAACTGCGCCAAATCGATGACATGCTGGACTCCCAGCTCCCCGCGGGTACGAGTAAGTCCAAGGTATCGTTTTATCTGAGTTCGCAGGGATTCCAGCTCGAAAGTACAAACGATCCGCGCTCCCTGGTTGCCATCGTTCATCACGTGGATACAGAAACGCTGCGGCCCACAACGGCGCGGGCCACCTTTCACTTTGATGCCAGCGACAATCTCACCACATACGAGCTTGCTACCGCGCCAGGCTCTGGCTCCCAGCCATAATCTGATTCGCGACACTCCCCGGGGAAATTACTTTGGCAACACGCGCACCATGCTACGCTGCTAGAAACTCTCTGAGGAGACGCCGCGCATGTGCGGAATAGTCGGTTACATCGGGCCCAAGAAGGTTGTGCCCGTCATCATTGAAGGCCTGCGCAAGCTCGAATACCGCGGCTACGATTCCGCGGGCATCGCGGTTGTGCCGCAATCCGGCAAACTGGAGATCCGCCGCGCTCCGGGCAAACTTCGCAATCTCGAAGAAGTGATCGCCAAGCATCCGCTGGAAGGTACCTACGGCATCGGCCATACGCGCTGGGCCACTCACGGCCGGCCAACTGAGGAGAATGCTCACCCGCATCGCGACTGCACCGGCCAAATCGTGGTCGTCCACAATGGAATTATCGAGAACTATCTGGAGTTGAAAGAAAAGTTGCAGAAGGAAGGCCACAAGTTCGTCACGGAAACTGACACCGAGATCGTGGCGCACCTCGTGGAGAAAAATTCTCAAGGTGGTGTTCCGCTGGAGGAAGCGGTCCGCCGCTCCTTGAAGGAATTGCGCGGCATCTACGCGCTGGTTTTCCTATCCGCGAATGATCCGCAGAAGATTGTTGCCGCGCGCTTGGGCCCGCCCTCGGTGATTGGGCTTGGCGATGGTGAATATTTCGTCGCCAGCGATATCCCCGCTCTTCTTCAGCACACTCGCGAGATGTTTTTTCTCGCCGACGGCGACATCGCCGTTCTCACCGCCAAAGGCGTCCATGTCATGGACCACGACGGCCGCCCCGTCGAACGCCCCGCCCACCACGTCGCCTGGGACCCCATCATGGCGGAAAAGGGCGGCTACAAGCACTTTATGCAGAAAGAAATTTTCGAGCAGCCGCGCGCCGTCCGCGATACCTTGCTCGGCCGCATCTCGCAGGACACCGGAAAAGTCTTCCTCGATGAGATGGCCATCACCGAAAAACAATTCCGCGAATTCCATCAGGTTCGTATTGTCGCTTGCGGCACGAGCTGGCACGCCGGTCTCGCCGCAAAATTCATGATCGAGCGTCTCGCTCGTCTCCCAGTCGAAGTGGACTATGGAAGTGAATTTCGCTACCGCGATCCGATCATCGATTCGAATACGCTGACCGTGTGCATCAGCCAATCCGGCGAAACCGCCGACACGCTGGCGGCCCAGCGCGAAGCGAAATCGAAGGGCTCGCCCTCGCTGGCAATCTGCAACGTCATGGGTTCCATGATCACGCGCGAAGCTAACGGCACGATTCCCACGCACGCCGGGCCGGAGATCGGCGTGGCTTCCACCAAAGCCTTCACAGCGCAATTAACCGCTCTTCTTCTGCTGGCCTCCTATCTCGGGCAGGTTCGCGGCAAGCTCAGCGACAGCGCCGCAAGAACTTTGATGCAGGAATTCACGCGCATCCCTCATAAAATCGAAACGGTCCTGCAAGCCGATGAATCAGGCTTCTACGAAAATCTAGCCCGGCAATTCTTTCGCTACACCGATTTTCTCTACCTCGGCAGAGGCATCCACTACCCCATCGCCCTCGAAGGCGCCCTGAAGCTCAAGGAAATTTCCTACATTCATGCCGAAGGCTATCCCGCCGGCGAAATGAAGCACGGCCCCAATGCCCTGATCGACGAGAATCTGCCCGTGGTGGTCTTGGCCACGCGCGACGAATCCGACCCCGAAGCCATGACCCGCTACGAGAAGAGTGTTTCGAACATTAAGGAAGTAAAGGCGCGCGACGGAATCGTCATCTCCATCGTCACCAACGGTGATCATCTCGCGCGCGAAGCTTCCGATCACATCATCGAACTTCCTCCCGCGCCGGAGATCCTTGTGCCACTGCTGGAGATAATCCCGCTCCAGTTGCTCGCCTATCACATCGCCGTCCGCCGCGGCTGCGACGTCGACCAGCCTCGCAACCTCGCCAAGTCCGTCACCGTGGAGTAGCCAGGCTCGTTTCCGCTAATATAGAGGCATGCTTCCCTTTCTTCGAGCGCGTCTCGGAACCGCCTTGCTGCTATTGCTTCCCGCCGCGTTTCCCGCGTGGGCTCAGACCCCAGAGCCTGCCGCTTCCGCTCCGTTGCGTGAGGTCCATGCCGAAGGCGAAAAACTTCTCACAGAGGCACAAGTCATCACCATAACCGGCCTGCTCCCGGGAGCACAGATCGGTAAGGATGATTTGAAAGCCGCCGCCGACAAGCTCGTCCAAAGCGGCCTGTTTGCAAAAGTAAGCTACAACTTCCAGACAAAAGTCGCTGGCGTCCTGGTGATCTACCACGTCGAAGAATCACCTCGTATCCCCGTCTACTTCGACAATATTCCTTGGTTCTCCGATCTCACGCTCTCTGACGCCATCCGCGCTAAATTTCCTTTCTTCGACGGTACTCTCCCCGAAGCCGGGGCCGCGGTGGATGAGGCCGTTGAGGCCGTAAAGGAGTTGCTCACCTCGCGCGGAGTGCAAGGCCTCTTGGGACATACGGTTATCACGAATCCGAATGGTGAAGGCAACGTGCAGGAAATCCACATCGAAGGCGCCGCGCTCCAAATCGCCAAGCTGGAGTTCAGCGATCCTTCCCTGAAAGACTCCAAAGCCGTGCAGCAACATCTATCCGAGATTCTCGGAAAGCCCTATTCCCGCATGACTATCGATCTCTTTCTCTCTGAAGCGATCAGGCCCATCTATGTGCAACAAGGGTTTTTGCGCGCCAAACTCGGGCCACCGGAAGTGCGGCTCACCGGTGATGCCACTCAGAAGCTGCCGTCGAAAATTCCGGTGTATGTTCCAGTTGCGACGGGTGAGATTTATCACTGGAAAGAAATCCATTGGACTGGAAACAGTCTGGTCTCTGAATTTACGTTGAGCGGTCTGCTTGCAATCAAACAGGGAGATGTCGCCGACGGAATGCAAATCGAAGCTGGCTGGGATCGCATTCGTGAAGAGTACGCCCATCGCGGCTACCTCGAAGCCAAACTCGATCCACAGCCCGCCTATGACGATCAGGCGCACACTGTCTCTTATGCCGTGAGCATTCAAGAAGGTCTGCAATTCCACTTCGGCAAAATGGTCCTCACTGGAATTTCTCCTGCTGCTGAACGAAAGTTACAAGCCGCATGGCCCTTCCCCGCCGGGGCCATTTTCGACAAAGCAAAGTTCGAAGAGCTCCTGGCCAAGCTGCAGATGCACCAGGAACAGGTCTTTGGTGAATTACCTCTGCACTATGAAAACGTTGGCCACTGGCTGCAAACGGATGCACGCAGAGGGACGGTGGATGTGCTTCTGGATTTCAAGTGACCTGTGATGCTCCCGTTGTGCAATACCAGAGGCACTCTGAGATATACTCGGCACTGTGATGAAAGAACTCGTTCATATTCGCCAGGCAGAGAGTGCCGCCTTGTCCGTGGAAGAAAAGGAAAACCTCCTGCTTGCGCGACTCGCCGAAATTCCGTCACTCATCGTCGCCCTCTCCGGTGGAGCGGATTCCGCCTATCTGGCCTGGGCCGCCCATGAGGCCCTCGGTCCTGGCGCTCTATCCGTAACGGCCCTCTCGCCAAGTTACTCTGCCCACGATCGCGCCATTGTGAAGGAGTTCGTGAACCAGCGAAATCTTCAACACGAATTCATAGAAACGCACGAGCTGGAGAATCCCTCCTACCGCGCGAACGCCGCCGACCGGTGTTACTTCTGCAAAGACGAGTTGTTTTCCGCCTTGGATGAATTGGCACACGCGCGCGGTTTTGCCGCCGTCGCCTACGGTGTCAACGCCGATGACACGCTCGATTTTCGCCCCGGCCATCGCGCCGCCACCGAGCATCAAGTGCTTGCTCCGCTGCTTGACGCCGCCCTGGGCAAGGCTGAGATTCGGCTACTCTCACGCCGTGCCGGGTTGCCCACCTGGGATCGCCCCGCCTCCGCTTGCCTCTCGTCGCGCTTGCCTTACGGCACGGAAGTGACGCCGGAACGTCTCGGACTTGTGGAGCGCGGCGAAGCCGAATTGCGCGCCCTCGGATTCCGCCAATTCCGCGTCAGACTCCACGACAAGCTCGCACGCGTGGAAATAGCGCCCGATGAAATGCCTCGCGCGCTCGCAGCAGAAATGGCAGCCGCCATCGCGGATCGCCTCAAAGCGGCCGGCTTCACATACGTAGCCCTGGACCTCGAGGGATACCGCCAGGGCTCGCTCAATGAGACTCTTTCGTCCACTGGCCAGCGTTCCGCAAAGTCCGCCCAGGGAACATAATTCCCTGTTCTTGCGTAGCTATAAGTGGGACGGCTGAACGCAAATTTCTGCCCCGTCATGGAGGATGAATGTCGCGCCACCGCAATTTTGGCTTGCCGCTCGTGCTTCTTTCGGCCGTCGCTCTAGTAGTTGGCTGCGAGAACGGGCCTTCGGTCAGCGGCGCCTTCGATCGCAAATATGAGGTGACCGGCCCCCTCCGCCTGGAACTGGCCAACGCCTCCGGCGACGTCGACATCACCGGCAGCGCTGACGGCAAAGTGCACGTCCATGGCGATGTTCGAGCCTCGGGATTCGGCTCGGAAAGTTCCCAGAAGCGACTGGACGAGATGCTTTCGAATCCTCCCATCGAGCAAAGAGGGGACACCATTCGAATAGGAAAAGAAATGTCGCGCATGCACCACGTCAGCACCGCCTACACAATCCAGGTGCCGCACGACACGGAAGTCAGTGCCCCCGTCGCGTCGGGTGCGCAGACCATTCGCGGCGTGCGCGGTCCGGTGAAGGTGCAGGCTGCTTCGGGTTCCATTCGCGTCGAAAAAATCGAGCGCGACGCCCAGCTCTCCACCGCCAGCGGGTCGATCTCCGCCACTGATATTGGCAGTGAGGTGCGCGTAAAGTCCGCCACAGGAAGCGTGACGATCACGAACACCCGCGGCGATGTGATCGTGGACGCCCTTTCGGGCGTCATTCGCGTATCACGGCCCGGCGGTAGAATTGAGGCGGATACCGCCAGTGGCGAAGTCGAAATTGAAGGCGCGGCGAGTGATGTAAAGGCGCATGCGGCATCCGGACGTGTTTCCGTCCAGGGAAATCCCGGCGCCGATAGCTACTGGGAGCTGAAAACGATGTCTGGAGCCGTGCAACTCGGCGTTCCGTCTTCCGCGAATCTCCACCTTTCGGCGGAAGCCGTCTCCGGCGAGATTCGCACTGACGTTCCCATCGTGGTTGAGGAACAAGGCAAACATTCTTTACGGGCTCACATGGGTAGTGGCGGCGGGCGCGTGGATGTGCATACCGTCTCGGGCGAAATTCGCGTGACCGGCACGAAATAGTTTGGTGCGCGCTGCAGTTCGAGGCCTCGATGAAATCTTCGAACAACTAGCGACAATTATTCCCGATACCTTTAGAATCCCCCTTGTATGGCTCTCCAGCCCGTCTCTTGGTGCGCGGCGTCTCTTCTTTTCCTCACTGCTCTTGCTTCGCCAGTCCCTGGGCACGCCCCTGCGCAGAACGACAAACAGCCGAGCCAGTCCCCAAAATCCTCCGCAAAACAAACTTCGCCTGAAGAGCAGTTGCAGCAGGCCATCAACACTTCCGGAAACGACCGCGCCGCGCTGGTCCGCAACCTCGAAGCCTATTTGAAGGAATATCCGGATTCTCGCCAGCGTCCGCAGATCTATCGGGCTCTTGTGGAAGCCAGTTTGCAGCTCCGAGACGACGCGCGCGCCGGCGGGTACGCCGAAAGAATCGTCGCCCTCAATCCCGATGATATCTCCATGACCATTTTGACGATTCAGTTGCTCGAACGGAGCGGCGATGAAGCGGCGCTCCGCCGCGCCACAAACTATGCCACGCGGGTGCTGGAGTTTGTCGAGCGCAAGTCTCCAAGCGAAAAATCTCCCAAGATTTCCCAGGAAGAGTGGGCTCTAGAGAAAAAACGTGATCGCATGAATATCTTTGCGATGCGTGGAAGGCTCGAGCTGAAGTTGAAGGACACGGCTGCGGCTCAGAAGGACTTTGCGGCCAGTTACGCAATCCTGCCCTCTTCGGCAGCCGCGGAACAGCTCGGCGAAATTGCTGAGTTGAAAAAAGACTTGAACACTGCCATCCAGCAATACGCGCGCGCTTTTGCGCTCGCCGAGGCCGCGACCGGAGGTTCCAGCCGCCGTGAGACTCGTCAAAAGCTGGGCAACGTCTGGCGGCTCGCTCATGGCTCGGACAATGGTCTTGGCGAATACTTGCTTCGCACTTACGATGAAATCTCGCAGGCTTCCCTCGCCGTCCAACCCAGGAAAAATGAGGCCGCGCGCGAGCCTGCGGATTTCACCCTCCGGATAGCTCCCGAAGGCGCCGCTTTCCCGCTGAAGGAAACAAAGGGAAAAGTTCTGGTCGTCAATTTCTGGGCCACCTGGTGCGGCCCCTGCCATGCGCTCGAGCCTTTGTTCGGTCGCGTTGCCGCGGAATTCCTGGCGAACGCGGATGTGCTTTTTCTCGCCGCCGACTGCGACGAAGATGAATCTCTGGTGAAGAGTTATCTAGAAGCGGACAAGTTTTCCATGCCCGTCGTATTTGCGGATGGCCTGGACCGTTTCTTTACCGTCAATGCTTTCCCGACTGTGGTGGTGATCGACCGCAGGGGGAAAATTGCCTACCGCTCGGATGGCTTCGCTCCCGATTCTTTTGAGTCGGACCTGGCGGCGGCTGTCCGCAGCGCCCTTGCGCCGCTCAGTGCTGCTTCGCCGGGTCAAAAGCCCACCCCCTAGTCTCGTCTAGACCGGAGAAACCAAGCTTAGTTAGAGTCGTCAAAACTAGTCTAAATTAGACTAGTTGAACTAGTCTAATTTAGACTAGTTCGCCCTCGATGAAACTTGCGGATATTTCTCTGCCATTTCCCGGGCCGCCAGGATCGTATTGACGTGGATCCGAATGGTGTCTTCGACGCGCCGCGCGTAACCGCCCGCAAGCGTGGTTGCCACCGGAATCTTGCGCCGCCGCGCTTCTTCGAAGACGCCGCGGTCGCGCCGTTTCAATCCGTCTTTGGTGAGCGACAATCCCCCCAGCTGATCCTCGCAGTAAGGGTCGGCGCCGCCAACGTAAAAGAGAATGTCCGGCCGGAATTCGTCGAGGGCTCTCTGCACCGCCGGAATTAACGCGCTTAAATACTCGTCATCATCGGCGCGGTCGTCCATGTTGAGGTCGATGTTCGACGGCGGCTTGTGCGCCGGATAGTTGCTTTCCTGATGAATCGAAATCGTGAAGACCGTGGGGTCGTTGCGAAAGATCGCTGCGGTGCCGTTTCCGTGGTGCACGTCCGTGTCAACGACCATTGCTTTTTTCACCGCGCCGTCGGCTTGCAATTTTCGAATTCCCACGGCCACATCGTGAATCGCGCAGAATCCTTCGCCATGCCCCGGATACGCGTGGTGAAATCCTCCGCTGAGATTCGAGCCAAACCCATCGCGAAGCGCGCTGTGGCCCGCGAGAATCGTTCCTCCGGCGGCAAGCCAAACCGCTTCGGCCAGTTCTTTCGAATACGGCACTTCCAATTTCATTACTTCACTGGCCGTGAGTGTGCCGGTCTTTAGCTTATGCACCCAGTCCGCCGTGTGCACGCGTAGTAAGTCCTCGTCGCTCGCAGGCTCTGGAAGTAAGAAATCCTCTGGCGTAGCGATGTCCTCGCGGAGCAGCATTTCGTAAATGAGGCGGAATTTCTGCGAGGGAAAAACGTGCGGCCCGAGATTCAAATCATAACGCTGGTGATAAATCAGTTTGAACGGCAGCATGGCGCGTGGGGGCTAGTTCTCGCGTTCGAGGATAAAATCCGGAAGCGTGGCGAGCGCGCGGGCAAATTCGGAATCGGGGCGGCCATTGAGGCAAGCCTTGGCGCGCTGCGCGTAGTCTTGCGCGAGCGCGCGGGCACGGTCGAGCGCACCGGATTCGTGTACGAGTGCAACGAGTGTTTCCGGGCGAACGGAATGAAATTCTTTTTCTTCCAGCACGCGCGCAACCATCTCGCGCGCGTCGCGGTGGCCATTTTCCATCGCGTAGATGAGCGGCAGCGTGACTTTGCCTTCTTTCAAATCGCTGAGCACCGGTTTGCCAAGCTGTTCCGCCGACGCAGTAAAATCCAGCAAATCATCCACCAGTTGAAACGCCAGGCCGGCGTACCGCCCGTAATCGGCGAGCGCCTGCTCATCTTTTCCCTCGAGGCCCCCGAGTACGGCACCGAGGCGCGCGCAGCCGCTGAACAGGCAAGCGGTTTTGTACATGGCTAGCCGCAGAGCATCTTCTTCAGTCACATCGATGCGGCCAATTTTTGCAAGCTGAATCAATTCGCCTTCGACCATTTTCTGAGTGAGGTCGATCAGGATGTCGAGAATTCGAAAATTGCGCTCTTCCAAAGCCATCTGAAAGGACTGCATGTATAACCAGTCGCCGGTGAGCACGCTGCGATGATTGCCCCACTTGGAATTGGCGGAGGGGCGGCCACGGCGTGTGTCGGCACTGTCGATGACGTCGTCGTGAATCAGTGTTGCGCTGTGCAGAAGTTCGACGACCGCGGCCATGCGGATGGCACTGCGATCTTTGCGGCCGGCGTAGCTTGCGGAGAGCAGCAGGAGCGCGGGACGCATGCGCTTCCCTCCCCCGCCCAGCAAATACTGGGTGATTTCCGAGACAGGCGGAAACGCGGCATCGCTCTGACGCGCGAGTTCTTCTTCGACCAGGACGAGGTCATCGCGAACGAGATCGAAAATCTCTTTAGCGGTCAAAAGAGCGATGGCACTTCTCCCAAGCTAATTCTTTTCACGAAGACTGGAGGCCGCAAAACTCGCTGGCTGGGCGAGCCCAAAAAAGCGCCGAAAATTCCCTGTTGTGGCTGCGGCAATTTCTTCCGGCAAACAGTTTCTCACAGTAGCGAGCGTGCGCGCCACCTCCGCGACGTAGGCAGG
>WNFN01121995.1_pt1 | contig 12724 bp, 10 predicted proteins | sample 5400161 | NCBI WGS metagenome assembly WNFN01 (sample SAMN13153353, study PRJNA577476) | soil metagenome | isolation source: 80 cm saprolite on Douglas fir-dominated hillslope | place: USA:California | collected 2013-09-17
GTCGAGCAGGATGCCGGCGTCGGCTTCGGAGGTGTAGCCGCCTTCTTCACCGACGATGCCTTCGAGTTCACCAAGGCGCATGCCGTCCGCGTCGGTGAGGTCTTCATGGGGCTTGGCGTAGAGCGCGTCGCGCTCTTGCAGTGCATCCCAGAGGACTTTGTTGCCCATGACGACGGTGTCGATTACGCGAGACTCGTCGAAGGCGAATTGATCCTGGCGAAGGACGCCCATTTTCTTGGGCGCGGTGATGGAGCCTTTGGTGGGCTCGAGTTCGCCTGTAAGAATTTTCATGAATGTCGATTTGCCGGCGCCGTTAGGGCCGGTGACGGCGTAGCGGCGGCCGGCCATGAAGGTGCAGGTGACGTCCTCGAAGAGGACGCGCGGGCCGAAGCGCATGGAGATGTTGTTCACCGAGAGCATAACCTTTCAATTGTACCGTAGATTTTGCTGAGAGCTAATCCAGAGTGCGCGGAGATAAGAGAAAGATAACGCAGAGACGCCGAGGGCGCCGAGGCACGCGAAGACACCGCGATTAGGTTTGCGGTGAGGCCGGTTGTTGGCTCGGGAATTCGCCTTCCCAGCGGGCGATTACTACCGTGGCTAGGCAGTTGCCGAGGACGTTTACGGCGGTGCGGCCCATGTCCATGAGTTGATCGATGGCGAAGAGGAGGAAGAGCGGCTCGGTGGGGAGATGAAACGAAGTGGCAGCGGCGAGGACGATGACGAGCGAGGCGCGGGCTACTCCGGCGGTGCCTTTACTGCTGATGAGCAGGGTGAGGAGCATGACAGCTTGCTGCGCGATAGTGAGATGAATGCCGGCCGCTTGCGCGATGAAGATTAGCGCGAGCGATTGGTAGAGGCTGGAGCCATCGAGATTGAAGCTGTAGCCGGTGGGAAGGACGAAGGCGACGGTTTCGCGCGGCACGCCGAGGGCTTCCATTTCTTCCATGGCGCGGGGAAGCGCGGCTTCGGAGCTGGCGGTGGCGAAAGCAATGGTGACGGGCTCGGCAGCGGCGCTGAGAAATTTCTTTATGGGAACGCGGGCAAGCAGCGCGATAGGAAACAAGACGCAAGTGATGAAGACGACGAGCGCCACGTACATGGTGGCGAGCAACTTCAGGAGAGGAAGCAGAACGCCCAAGCCCAGGTGACCGACAGTGTAAGCTACTGCACCAAAGACACCTATGGGCGCGGCGAGCATGACGATGTTGGTGAACTTGAACATGGTTTCGGAGAGGCTCTCGGCAAAGGCGAGCATTGGGCGGCGTTTGGGTTCAGGAACCATCGCAAGGGCCATGGCGAAGAGGATGCTGAAGACAACGACCTGCAATACCTGGTTTTCCGCGACGGCCTTGGCGATGTTTTCCGGAAAGATGTCGATGATGAGCTGCGTGGCACTGTGCGGGGCGGTGTTCAGTGCTTCGGCGGTGGCGGAGGGCGGGAGGCGGACACCTTCACCGGCGCGGCTGATGTTGATGGCGGCGAAACCGATTAGGAGCGCGATGGTGGAGACGATTTCAAAGTAGACAAGGGACTTGAGCCCGAGGCGACCGACTTTTTTCAGGTCCGCGTGCCCGGCGATGCCGACGACCAGCGTGCCGAAGAGCAGCGGAGCGATGATGACGCGAATTAGGCGAAGAAAAATGGTGCCGAGGAACTGAAGGTTGGCGGCGAACAACGGGAAGTCGTGGCCGACCTCAACACCAGCCAACAGACCGACGAGGATCCAGGAAGTGAGAGAGCGGCGCCTGGCAGCGATGGCAGCGATTAGCGCAATCACCAGCCAGCGGAAGGTCGTGGGAACCAACGGTGGCAGGGGCAGCATCCCCTTGCTGGATAACAGCGAAAAGGCGATTGCAAGCGTTGCGACTACGATCGCCGCCGCAAGGACTTTGTTTTTCATTCGCGCGAAACGGTATGCCGGATGGATGCGGGTGTCAATGGTGGCGGACCGAGAAAAACCTTCCGAAATGAAGACTGGCGGGGTGGAGTATCAAACTTTCCATCCAGGGGTGAAGCCATTTTGCGGTGGCGTTCTTCCGCAGGGCTAGAAGGCTCGCTCCCTCGGATTAAAAGTCCGGGCCTTCCACCGAAAGGCGCAGCCAAAAATCGCTGCGCCACATTTGAATGGCGGCGAATTTAAGGTTAAGGCTTACGTGCGTGCGTTGGTGCAATGATAGGCGGCAGTGCCGGCCGGGTCCGTCAGTCTCAGCGCTGTTCGTAAGGCTTAGGGCGAAAGATGCCGAGCCGCCGCATTTTGTAGAGCAAAGTTGTGCGCTTGACCCCCAGGCGCGCCGCAGCCCCGTTGTCCCCTCCGACCACCCAATCGGTAGTACGCAGAGCTTCCTGGATAAAGTCGCGTTCGGCTTCCGCAAGCGTACGAATCTTTGCGGCGGAATTTTTGACCGTGCTCCTCAACTCCTGCATAGGAGGTCGCAACACGGTGTCGAGCGACAAGATAACCGAGCGCTCTATGAAGTTCTGCAGTTCGCGAACATTGCCCGGCCAGGAATACTCAAGCATGGCCGCCATGTCCTGCGGCAAGATGGTGTCGATACGCCGGTTCATCCGCGCGGCGTATTTTTTGACGAAGTGCCAGACAAGAAAAGGTATGTCATCCACGCGGCTGCGAAGCGGCGGGACGGTGAGTGGGAAAACATTCAGGCGATAGTAGAGATCGCAGCGGAAGCGGGCTTCCTTCACCATATGCTCCAAGTCCCGGTTGGTGGCGGCTAAAAGGCGGAAGTCCACCTGAATGGTACGCGCGCTGCCAAGCCTCTCGAATTCCTGCTGCTGCAAAACGCGCAGCAATTTGGATTGCAGCTCGAGTGGTATCTCACCTATCTCGTCTAGAAACAGGGTGCCGCCGTTGGCCAGCTCGATGCGCCCGATTTCCCTGCTGACGGCGTCGGTATACGCGCCCTTCTCGCGTCCAAAAAGCTCGCTTTCGAGGAGTCCCCCAGGAATAGACGCGCAGCTGGTCCTTACGAAGACGCGATCGCGCCGAGTACTCAGGTCGTGGATGGCGCGGGCGATAAGCTCTTTGCCTGTGCCTGTTTCACCAAGAATGAGGACGGTGGAGTCTGTTGGCGCGACCGTTTCCACTCCACTGAGCAGCGCGGTGAGTCCCGCACTTTGTCCAATGATGTCCTCCGAGAAGTCGGCTGGCTTGCGAGGCATCAGCGTCGTCCGGCTTTCAGGCGACACCCCGCGATAGGTTTCCTCGACGTTGGCCACGGGCACCTACCCTTCCGGGAGTTGTGCACAACCAACTCTCTTCAAAATTAGCCGCTGTTTGGGGAGCGACGGCACCCGCCTTTTGCCCGTCGAGGGGATTTATCGAGAGCAGATGGAAAGGCGATGCTGATACTATTACTTTCCCAGGTCGATACGGTCGTTGCCTGATGACGTTACAAGAAACAATGTACCGTAACAAGGGCGTGCTACCGCCCACGTTAGCCCGGTTTCTCGTAACGTAGCGCTTCCGATCGCGTGTCGAGGTGATGTCGAGAAACTGACGCGCGCGCGACTGGATTGTCGCCCAATTTTCCCCTCCAGGCTGCATCACTTGAACATAAAGCGTTAGCAGAGATGGGCATGCGTGGCGGTCCTCGGGAACCTAAGAATGAATTCTGCACTGGACTCAAAGCTGCTGATTGAATCAAGGTCGAAGATACTTCGCGCCTTGCGGGTGCAGTATGGGCGCAGCGGTGTCTCGGGGGCTCACTCCACCAAAATGGCGCGCCGCACCAGCCAAACCAAACGGGCGACGTGTCGCGAATGAGTCCCGCTTTACGTTAGGGACGGTGCCGAGGCGTAGTGGACCGGCAATGTGGTTGGAAAGGAAAACTTGCATATGACCGATGCAGAGATCCGAAAGAACGTGGAAGCAGAGCTGAGTTTTGAACCTAGCATCAACGCATCCGAGATTGGAGTAGCGGTCAAAGACGGCATTGTGACACTCACGGGCCGTGTGGACAGCTACTGGGAGAAAATCGCGGCGGAAGAGGCAGCGGCGCGTGTCGCCGGAGTCAAGGCGGTGGCTAACGAGCTTGAAATTCGGCTGCCGTTTTCCAGCGAGCGCACTGACGAAGACATAGCACGAGCCGCGGTGAACCGGCTGGAGTGGACGATCACAGTTCCCAAAGACCGTATCAAGGTCAAGGTGTCCAAGGGCTGGGTCACGCTGGAAGGGGAGGTGGACTGGCAGTTTCAGAAGAATGCGGCCGCGGAGGCGGTACGCAACCTCGTCGGTATAAAAGGAGTGATCAACCACATCGTTGTGAAGGAACGGCCGAGCACTGCACAAGTGAAAGCGAAAATCGAAGAAGCGCTAAAACGCAGCGCGGAAGTGGACGCGAACCACAGCACGGTGGAAACCGAGGGCGACAAAGTAATTTTGAAAGGCACCGTGCGGTCGTGGTTTGAACGCGAAGAAGCGGAGCGAGCTGCGTGGCGAGCGCCGGGCGTCCGCAAAGTGGACAACCGAATCGTCGTGAGCGCATCAGCCGCCGCCGCTGCTTAAGAGCGGAAACAATATCTTCAAACACCCTGAGAAACGGGCCGGGGACCCGGAAAGAGGAGCCATGCAGATCGATTTGGTCGATGTGATGAGAAAACAGAATGACGGGAGCTTGATTTGGGTGGAAGCAGTACAAAACGTGGAGGCAGCAAGAAGCCGCATCGATAATTTTGGCAAGACAGCGCCGGGCGAGTACATCATTTTTGATCAAAACACACAGCAGATCGTGGCGTGCATTGTGGCCAACGCGTTGAGGTGCCCAACAACTACATCTTAGAAGGATTCTGGAGGCGAGCAATGGACAATGTGATTCGTAGGGATGCCACGGATAACAATGCGGAGCGTGTGCTCATCGCCGTCCCGCCCATCGAAGCCTGGATAGATAAGGAGAAGAAGGAGTACCGCCTTGGCATCGCCGTTCCCGGAATGGATCAGAAGGACCTTCAGGTCAGCCTGCAAGGGAACAGCCTGACGGTGAGCGGGGAGCGCCGAGAAAACGAGCAAGATAAGGACCTCTATTACCTAAATCAGGAATTTTCTCGAAGACGTCTCCACCGGACCATTGTTCTACCCGACGGGGTGGACACGCAAAGACTCACCGCCGAGTACAACAACGGCGTGCTGGAAATCAAAGCGCCGCTTCGCGAATCCGCCTTGCCCAGGCAAATTGAAGTGAACTCGCAAAAGGCCAAGGGAGCCTCGGCGACTTAGGGCTCCCTTCCGCCTGTAGTGGCTGGCCATACCCCGCCCGGCAATGGAAATCGTAACTCTAGAAGGAGCAACTCATGCGGGGCATCAGAGAACCATTTCCGACAAGAGTCAGAGTGTCCGCCTTGCGCCTGGGACTCTTGGCGCTGGTAGCGGCCACCATCGTGGGAAGTTTGTATCTTTCGCGTCACCGTTACGGTCAGTTTGTCATGGCGGCTCGACCCGGGCTTGACGGGCCGGACATCGACCTCTTGGAAAGAGAAAACAAAGGGTATGAGCGCATCATCCAGGCGACGACGCCTTCCATCGTATATATCCGGACCGAGCAGGTGGTGAAAGCCGAGCAATCTCCCCTGTTCATGGACCCGTCGCTTCGGCAATTCTTCGGCGAGCAGTTCCCGCAGATACCGCGCGAGCAACGCCAACATGCGCTCGGAACGGGCGTCGTCTTTGACCCCACAGGATACATCGTCACGAACAACCACGTTATCGACCGCGCCACGAGCGTCGAGGTCATGCTGAATGACAAGCGCATGTTCAAAGCCAAAGTGATCGGCACGGATCCGGACATTGATGTCGCCGTGGTGAAGATTGACGGCAGAAGCCTTCCCGCCATACCGCTGGGTGACTCAAACAATCTGCACGTAGGCGACACAGTCATGGCCTTCGGCAATCCTTTCGGCTTGAACTTCACTGTTACAAGAGGGACGGTGAGCGCGCTTGGACGCTCGCAAGGCAATATCGAGCCCGTACAAGATTTCATTCAAACCGACGCGGCGATCAACCCTGGGAACTCCGGTGGCGCGCTGGTGGACGTCAGGGGCGAAATGGTCGGGATCAACACCGCGATTTTGAGTCCCGGCGGTGCGGGGGGCGAAGCCGTCGGCTTTATCGGCATCGGCTTTGCCATTCCTATCAACATGGCCAAACGCGCCATGGAGTCTTTGGTCAAGACAGGCAAGGTGACACGCGGCTATTTGGGCGCGACGATCGGGCCCCTCACCCCGGAGCTGGCCCAGCAATTCAAAGTGCCCGACACGTCCGGCGCGTTGATAGAGGATGTAGGTCCCGGAGGGCCAGCAGAGAGGGCGGGATTGAAGCCCGGCGACGTGATTAGAAAGTTTAACGGGCGCACAGTCAACGAGTCGTCGGACCTGCTGGCCATGATCGCCAGCACCAACCCGGGAACGCCCGCCACACTGGAAATCCTCCGCAATGGCCAGCCGCAAACGGTGAATGTCACTCTGGACCAACGCCCCAGCAATCTTTCCTACACCGGAGGGCCCCGTAGATCGCTTAGTGAGGGAGCCCTGCGCGGCGTCACCGTGCAGAACCTGACAGCGACGCTGCGCAAGCAGTTGGGCGTGCCGGCGGAAACGCACGGCGTCGTGGTCACGGAAGTCGACCCAGGCAGCCCTGCGGCGCAATACCTAGCGCAGGGAGATGTGATCCTGAGCATCAACCACCACGACGTGAACTCGGTGGCCGACTTCAACAAGCTGGCAGCCGAGGCCAAAGGCCAAACGCTGCTTCGCATCATGCGCGATGGACAAGCGGCGTTTATGGTGATCCCAGACCAGTCCGAAGAGAAGTAGAAGGCGAAATACAAATCCGGCCCCAGCAACAAATGGTTCAGAAGGAATAGTTCAGAAGGTCCCAGAGGGGCCTTCGGAGGAATCTCATGAGTGTCACATCAACTCCCATTCCCGTAATTGTGAGGAAGTCGCTTGGATGGTCCATCGGGCTGAGCGTGCTGATGATCGTAGCGGGGATTCTGGCGATCGTCATACCACCGGCGGCCGGAATCGCAGTGACGGTGCTGTTCGGGTGGCTGTTTGTCTTCAGCGGCTTAGCACACTGGGTGTTCGGATGGCAGACGCGCAGCACGGGCGGGCTCCTGTGGGAATTGCTTCTGGGCGCGGTGTACATTGGCGCGGGCGCTTACTTGCTGTGGAACCCACTTGCGGGCATGGTATCGCTAACGCTCGCACTCGCGATTTATCTATTCGCGGAAAGCATACTCGAATTCATCCTCGCGGTTCGGCTGCGCCCCATGCCTGGTTCCGGATGGCTGTTCGTGGATGCCATTATTACGCTGGTTCTCGCCATCATCATCTGGCGAACCTGGCCGGCGAACGCCGGATGGGTGCTCGGAATCCTCGTGGGATTCAGCATGTTGTTCAGCGGTGTCTCGCGCCTGATGCTGTCTCTCGCCGCCCGGCGGCTGGCGTCGGAGCTAGCGTAGTCTTCCCTACTCTATGTCGACCAGATAATGCTGGCGTGAAGCCGTTCGTAAGGTAAAATCAACGGGAGAGCGTCCCCACATGCCGCTTGAGCAACAGGATCAGCAGCCCAAGCTGAAGTTGTTCGGGACGGTGGGTTCTCCCGCTGCCTACGCGATTCGCGATTTCCTGCATCGCAGCGATGTGCCGTTCGAGTGGGTGGAAATCCATAATAATCAGGAAGCACGCGAGATCGGCATCGATCAGGTCCACGATCCGCGGCTGCCCGTGTGCGTGTTTGCGGACGGCACGCGCATGGAACGGCCCACGATTCGACAAATTATCGAGAAGCTGGGATGGTTTCGCACTCCGTCGCGCAGCGAATACGATCTGGCGATTTATGGGGCCGGACCGGCGGGACTGAGCGCTGCGGTCTACGGCGCATCCGAGGGATTGAAGACCGTCGTGGTGGAAAGATCGGCGATCGGGGGACAAGCGGGGAGCAGCCCCAAAATCGAGAACTATCTGGGCTTTCCCGCGGGTATCAGCGGGGCGGATTTGGCGGAGCGCGCCCGCGATCAAGCCTGTCGCTTTGGCGCGGAGATTCTGCTGGCGCGTGAAGGTGTGCGCGGGGACTTCAAAGCAGGCAAGCGTACCGGCTACCTGGCCGACGGCACGAAGATCGTGGCACGCACGGCTATCTGCGCCACGGGAGTTGAGTATCGGCGGCTGGATCTGCCAAACGAGGATCACTTCATTGGCGCGGGCGTCTATTACGGGGCCGGCGCGAGCGAGGCGTCGATGTGTGGGAATGAGCACGTCTTCATTGTTGGAGGCGGCAACTCGGCCGGACAGTCGGCGCTGTATTTTTCGCGCTACGCGAGGATGGTAACCCTGGTGGTGCGCGGGGACAACTTGAAGAGCACGCTGTCCACTTATCTGATCGACCGAATCCGTTCCGCGCCGAATATGGAAGTGCTCACCAATACGGAAGTGACGAAGCTGGAGGGAGACGAAGTGCTGCGGTCGATCACGCTGGTGAATGGCAAGACCGGCGAGGAAAAGAGTTTTCAGACAAGATGGCTGTTTGTCTGCATCGGAGGCTCTCCGCACACCGATTGGGCATTGGAAGCCGGTGTGGTGCGCGACGAAGCAGGGTACTTGGTTACGGGGCCGGATTTGCATGTTGAAGGCCGGTCGTCGAATGGCGGGTGGCCGCTGGATCGAAGCCCTTACTACCTGGAGACGAATGTGCCGGGGCTGTTCGCAGCTGGCGACGTTCGCCACGGCTCTGTGAAGCGCTGCGCTTCCGCAGTCGGCGAAGGAGCCATGGCGGTCACCTTCGTACACCGCTATCTTTCGAGCGGCTAAACGACTCTTCTTATACGCTTTCGCCAAACTCGGTTTCTGGCTGCGGCAAGCGATCGCCATCGCGCGCAACCCACACGTACAGGGCCGGCAGTAAGAAGATGCTCAGAAGCAGAGCGCCAATGAGGCCTCCGACGATCACGATGGCAAAAGGGCGCTGCGAGTCGGAACCGATGCCGCGAGACAGCGCGGCGGGCAGCAAGCCCAAAGTCGCGACCAACATGGTCATCATAATGGGGCGCAACCGCAGAACAGCGCCTTCCATAGCTGCGGACTCGATCGTATGACCAGCGGCGCGCAACTGATTGATGTACTCCAGCATGATCACGCCAGTTTCCACCGACACGCCAAAAAGCGCCAGGAACCCCACACCTGAAGACACGCTCAGGTGCGTGCCGGTCATCAGAAGCGCTAGCAGTCCGCCAATCGGAGCGATGGCTACGTTGGCAAGGATCAATCCGGCCCATTTAGCAGAAGCGAACATTGCGTACAGAACTATGAAGATCACGAGGATGGTGATAGGCACGACGAACATCAGGCGCCGCTGGGATCGCTTCTGGCTCTCATACTCGCCCGCCCAGTCGATGTGATAGCCGACCGGCAGCTTTACTTCCCTGCCCACAAGGTGCATCGCTTCTTCTACGGCGCTACCGAGGTCGCGGCCTCGAACGCTGTATTTGATGGCGACATAGCGGGAATTCTCTTCGCGGTAGATCTCCGAGGCTCCGTCGCGCACTTCCACCCTCGCGAGTTGCGCAAGCGCGACGCGCTCTCCGGTCGGAGAAACCAGCCGGACATTCTCGATGGCTTCCTTAGTGTCGCGATACGGAGCCTGGTAGCGCACAACCAGGTCGTAACGCTGCTCACCCTGGAGCACCTGGCTGACCGTTTTTCCACCAACCGCCGTTTCCACGGCATCCTGCACATCCGCCGCATTGATGCCGTGACGTGCGGCCTGCTGGCGATCGACCGCGATGTTTAAGTTGGGCTGCCCCAGCACGCGAAACAATCCCAGATCTTCCACACCGGCAACGCGCCGCATGACGCCGACCACTTGGTCGGCTTTTTCCTCGAGTACACGCAGATCCTCGCCGTACAGCTTGATGGCTAGCTCCCCTTTCACGCCACTGACTGCTTCCTCCATGTTGTCGGCGATAGGCTGAGAAAAATTCCACAAGATCCCGGGCATCTTGCTGAGCTCGCGATCCATCGCAGCGATGAGTTCTTCTTTATCTTCGTGGAATACCGGTCGCCACTCGTTCTTGGGCTTGAGATCGACAAAGTATTCGGTGTTGAAGAAACCCGTAGTGTCCGTACCGTCGTCAGGCCTTCCTACCTGGCTGGTAACCACTTTGACTTCGGGAAACGAAGCCAACAGAACCCGCGCCTGATTGGCGACGCGCACGCCCTCGGTTGGGCCGGTGCTCGGCGCGAGCGTTCCGCGCACCCAGATAGCCCCTTCATCGAGATGCGGCAGGAATTCCGAGCCGATCACGCCACTGACCATCAGGAACACGGCAATTGCGAAAGCCGCGGCACCGACTCCGACGGTTACGAGACGGTGCTCGATGGCCCATTTCAACGCCACGCGGTATCTCTCTCGCAGAAAGTGCATAAGTGGGTTGTGCCATTCTTGTATGCCGTGACGGAACTGCATCAGAGCCAGCACCGGCGCGATGAGTATGGAAAAGACCAACGCACCGAGCAGCGCGAACGAAACCGTCCAGGCCATGGGCTTGAAGAGGCGCCCCTCGACGCTTTGCAGGGTAAAAATTGGCAGGTACGCAGCGATGATGATGGCGCGCGCGTAGAAGACCGGCCGTAATACTTCCTGTACCGCGTCGCGAATTCGCTCCAGAGGAGTCTTGCGCGCGCTGGCCGCCAGGCTGAAGTGTCGAACGATGTTTTCGATGATCACTACCGTGCCGTCGACCACCATGCCGAAATCCAGCGCACCCAGGGAGAGAAGATTGGCGGGAATTTTGTTGAGATCGAGGCAAATGGAGGCAAACAACAACGAAAAGGGAATGGTGAGCGCAACAATGATGGCGCCGCGAACATTGCCGAGAAAGAAGAAAAGAATTACGGAAACCAGCAGCACGCCTTCGGTCAGGTTGTGAAGCACGGTATGCGTGGTCAGGTGCACCAGGTTGCTGCGGTCCAGGAAAGGGACGATCTTTACCCCCGGCGGGAGAATGCGCTCGTTCAGCTCCTTCACTTTTTCGTGAATGGCTACGAGGGTTTCGTCCGCATTGGCGCCTTTGCGCAGCAGGACGATTCCTTCGACCGCATCGTCGCTATCCACTATCGTGCCGTCCGTGCGTCGCATAGCTTTGCCGATTTGCCCCAAGCGAATCCTCGGGCCCTGCGAGACGACGCCGATGTCCTTTACGCGGATCGCCGTTCCGTTCTGTGTTTTGATCAGCGTTTGTTCGATGTCTCCCACGTTAGAAAATAATCCCAGCGAGCGAACATTAATCTGTTGCAGGCCCGCTTCGACGAAACTCCCGCCCGCGTTGCTGTTGTTATTGGCGAGTTGCTGCTCCACCTGGCTGATGCTCAGGCCGTACGCAACCAGCTTGCTGGGGTCCAGACGAACCTGGTACTCGCGCGTGATGCCTCCGAAACTGGAAACGTCCACGACACTAAGCACGGACTTGAACTGCTTTTCGAGCGTCCAATCCTCGATCGACTTCAATTCCATCAGGTCGTACTTCGGGTTCGTGCTCTTGAGCGTGTACCAGAAAATTTGGCCCACCGGACTCCAGTCCGTACCTATCTTTGGCTGTAGACCATTTGGCAGTGTGACCTGCGAGAGTCTTCCCAACACCTTCTCACGATTCCAGTCGTTTTCGGATTGGTCGTCGAAAATGAGCATCACGCTGGAAAGTCCAAAGAGCGAGACGGAGCGCAGGTGCGTTAGGTGCGGCACTCCATTCATCTGAATTTCAATGGGGATGGTGACTTGCTGCTCGACCTCCTCTGCCGCTCGGCCTGGCCATTGGGTAATGATCTGCACGTAGTTATTGGCAACGTCTGGGTAAGCTTCGACGGGGAGATTATGAAAAGAGATGGCGCCCCAGAGGAGCAACACAATCGCGAGAGCTATTACCATCCAGCGGTTGTTGAGCGCGAAATCGATGAGGGGACGCATTACCGGAGTCCCGCTCGGACGCTGTAGCGAAGATCCACCTATTGCTCCACGGTGTTCTGCAGCACCAAGGCATTGCTGACCACTTGCTGCCCTGGCCGTATACCGGAAATGATTTCCTGGATCTTGTCCGGCAAGCTGTTTCCGGCCGTGACTTCCGTACGCCGGAACTTGTTGCCGCCTATCGGCACGTAGACCCAATCGCGGTCGTGCAAATGCAAAATCGCTGTGGCCGGTACGGCGGCGCGCGTTTCCTTCTTCTGTCCATGGAATGTGGCGGTGACAAACATCCCGATGCGCATGATTCCTGGATTGCTTACTTCAATGCGCACTTTGGCCGTGCGCAGCGTCGGATCGAGCACCGGCGCAACATTGCTGATGCGTCCGGTGAATACTTGATTGGGATATGCGTTCAGGCGGATTTCCGCCGTTTCGCCTATATGCACGTTGGCTAGATCGTTTTCGTAAACATCGCAGAGAACCCAGACGTTCGACAAATCCGAAATCGTGAATGGGTTGGGCGAGCCCAGGCCCGCCACGCCCGCGGCATTGGTGACCTGCTGGTCGGTGATCACGCCGGAAACCGGAGCTACAATGTCAACAGTCGCTGTAGGGTGGTCGATGCTGCCGCCGAGGACGCGAATCCGCTCCGTGGTGTTCTCCACGTCGACCTGGGCCTTGTTCTCGACATCCTCCGCGGTCTGGAAATCGTTCAGAGAGATAGCGCCTTTGTCGTAGAGCAGCTTGGCGCGG
>WNFN01265555.1_pt1 | contig 12721 bp, 9 predicted proteins | sample 5400161 | NCBI WGS metagenome assembly WNFN01 (sample SAMN13153353, study PRJNA577476) | soil metagenome | isolation source: 80 cm saprolite on Douglas fir-dominated hillslope | place: USA:California | collected 2013-09-17
GGACCGCCGTACTGGAAGACCGGGTGAAGGAAAAGTTTCCGCAGATCTATCGCGTCACAATTCACCCCGAACCATTCGAGGAAAAGTAGTGGCACAAACTGCAGCCTGTACTATTTCGTCTCGGAACGGCGGGCGAAGGCCTGCGCGCCCAGCGCCATCAATGCGGGAAAACAGACCAGAACATAGCGTGGCTCGGGCGTTTCCAGCGTGGTCAGGAAGGCCGTGCGGAGAACGATGAAGAGCGCCAGGAACGCAACCGCGGGCCGGACGACCGGATTCGAACGCCAAAGCCGCGCAGCGCCCCAGACCCCTAGCCCCACATAAAATAAATTCAGCGCAAAAAACAGGCTGGTGACTTCCTGATCGACGGGGTCATCCTCGCGTATTTGGGCCAGCGGAAAAACGTGTCCTGAAACCGGCAGCAATTCAATGCGCGGCGTGAACCAGATAGTGACGGCGCGCGCAGCGGGCAACCAGAGGTACGTCCGCAAAGGATGGCGCGCTGTGCGTTCGCGCGCCAGTTGAGCAAAAGCGGCGTCTTCTTCCGGCGTCAGCGTCAGATCATTGTTGTACTGTTCGAGAATCATCGCGACGCGCTCTTTTTCTTCCGGCGTATCGCGCGCGCGGGAACGTCCTCCACAAAGATGGCTTCTTCGTTGAGCCTCCACGGCACCAGGTAGCAATCGCGGACGCGGTAGAGCCAGGTCTTTTCCCAGGCCATGAAGCCGTAGGGCACTAGTTCACCCGGCAGGTTTGAGTTTTTCGGAGCCAGGAATTGCGGTTCGCCCAGCGTAACCAAGTTTCGAATCGCCCAGGGAGAAAGAAGCATCAAGCAGCCGAAGGCCATGGCGAGGCAAACCCAGAACCAGCGCCGGTAATTTCCGCGGAGAAAAAATAATCCGCCAAAAACAATGGCGGCAGCAATGAGCAGGATCGGCGCTTCGGGACGAAACAGCGTTCCCGCGCCAACGATCCATCCGGCTCCCAGTGCGGTGTATTCCACACTCTTCCGCAGAGGAAGGTTGGTACTCTTCCAGAGAAAATCCGGCTTCTGCACTCTTCTTATAGCAATCACCAGAGCGCAGCAAGCCAGCGCCGTCCAGAGAGAAGCAAAAACCTCGGTCAGCGGTACCGCCGTGTAGTTCGCGGTGAAGGGACACAACGCCGCCAAGCGGGCGATCACCAGGCAGGAAAGAAGGTCCACGGCGATCTGCGCCAGCATCACCCAGAGGCGCGTGTCCGCGCCCGTACGCCCAGTGAGCATATACATGGTGGCGAGAAACGCCGGGTAGCCGGGCATGCGCAGATCGACGGGAATAATCGCGCCGCCCACGTCCATCCCGTAGATATCGTGCTTCAGCCAGTTCGTCGCGATTTGCTCGTAAAGAACCGTGTCGCCGGAACTGGCGGGGAACTTCAGCACGAAATCGACCCGCAGGCAGAGGCCCGCGATTAATGCGACAAGGGGATTCGAGAAAACTCGCTTCATCAATGCCCGCATCTTACAATAGAGCAGACGGAATCGCGCAGACGGACTCAGCGCCAGCCTGATGTATATTTGCCTGCCGTGCCGCTAGGTCGAAAGGATTCATGAAGGAACGCCGGCCCATTTTTTACGACGTGGAGCGTGTGCGCTGGCGCCGCACGCGGCGCGTGATGGAAATCACGGGCGCACTCTTGACGTTGCTGCTGGCATATTTTTTCGTCACCATTGCCATCAGCGTGGAGTTGCCCGCCGGACTGCTGCCGGACACCAAGCCCGCATACCGTGCCCTGAAATCGAAAAAGAAGCCGGTGCCCGCGCGAGAAGGCAAGCATCGCCGCGTGGCGAATATCGGGACCGTGCCGGCGAGCTACGATCCATTGCGCGCGGCGTTTTTCGTGAGCTGGGATGCCAACAGTCTCGCTTCCCTGAAGAAACATTACAAGGACATTGACCTTCTGATTCCCGAGCAACTGCACGCGGTCACGCCGGACGGCGCGCTGACGGTCGTGGATTACGAGCACGGGCAGAACACCGTCAAAGCCTCGCCCGCGGAAGCCATCTCGCTGCTGAAGGACGACAAGCTGCACCAGTGGATGAAGTCTTTGAATCCTCCCATCGAGCTGCCCATGATGGGTCTCGTCAACAATTACGACGGCGTGGAATGGCGCATCAAGGAAATGGCTCAGCTGCTTGCGAGTCCCGCCGCGCGCCGGAATCTCATACGGGACATTGTCGATTACGCGGTGGAATCGCACGAGGCCGGCATCGTTGTCGATTTTGAAGAAGTGCCCGATGCCAGCCAGGCGCACTTCCGCGCCTTCATCGGCGGGCTGGCGCCCGCCCTCCACTCCGTGGGATTGAAATTAATGATCGCGCTGCCCGCGCGCGATGATGCCTACGATTACGAATATTTCGGCGACCAATGCGACGCGATTGTGCTGATGAATTACGACCAGCACTGGCTGACCTCCCCGCCGGGCCCCATCGCGGCGCAGGACTGGTTCGTTGAGAATTTGCGTCAGGTACTCGAGGTTGTTCCCGCGCAGAAGATCGTCGTGGGCATTGCGAATTATGCCTACGACTGGTCCACCGCACCGAAGAAAGAGAATGAGCCGGCCGCCGAGTTCGACATTCAGGGAGCGCTATTGCACGTCAAGGAATTTCAGGAAGCGCTTTTGCACGTCGAAGAATCGGAAACGGACGTCGAGTTTGATAGCGCGTCGCTGAATCCACACTATTCCTATTATGACGAGCACAACCATGTGCATCAGGTGTGGATGCTTGACGCCGTTACCGCGTACAACCAATTGCGCGCCAGCGAGAGGCTCGGAGTTCAGGGCACGGCGCTATGGCGGCTGGGATCCGCGGACACCTCGCTCTGGCCGGTTTGGGATGCCGCGCACGCCGACGATGCCGCCCGGCAAAGATTGACGGACCTAACTCCCGGTCCCGACCTGATCCTCGAGGGCGACGGCGACTTCTGGCATATCACGGATACTCCCAAGCACGGCCGGCGCTCCTTCGATTACGACGCAGCAACCGACCTTTTCACCGATGAATCTTACGAAGTCATCCCGCTCTCCTTCAACATTGACCAGATCGGCGCCGCAAATAAAAAAATCGCCCTTTCCTTTGACGACGGCCCCGATCCGAAGTGGACCCCGAAGATACTGGACGTTTTGAAGCAGAAAAACGTACCCGGCGTGTTCTTCGTGATCGGCAACATGGCCAACCAGCGGCCGGATATTCTCAAGCGTGAGTACGCCGAAGGCCACGAAATTGGAAATCATACCTTCACGCATCCAAAGTTCGACGACATTACGCGCACGGAAATCCGCTGGCAGCTGAATTTGACGGAGCGCTTGATTGAAAGCACGCTCGGAGTAAAGTCGATCCTCTTCCGTCCGCCCTACGGCATCGATCACCAGCCGGAATATGCCGAGGAAGTGGCGCAACTTCCCTATCCTCAGGAGCTCGGATACCTGATTGTCGGCCAGCGCATCGATCCGGATGACTGGAGCCTGCAGGACGGCAAGCCGATCCCCGCTAAAGAGATTGTTGACAGCGTCTTGAGGCAAGAGAACAAAGGCAATATTGTTCTTCTGCACGACGGCGGCGGCGATCGCAGCCAGACCCTTGCCGCGCTGCCGCTGATTATCGACGCGCTTCGCGCAAAGGGCTACCAGTTCGTTTCCGTTTCGGACTTGATCGGAAAAACGCGCGCCCAGGTGATGCTGCCGCTCTCCCCTGAAGAACAGTTTGAAGCCCGCGCCGACGGATTCATCTTCGGGCTGTTTCAATACTTCCGTTTCTTCATTGGCATCATCTTCGTCCTCGGAATCTTTTTGGTAAGTGGACGCGCTTTAGTCATCGGCCTGCTGGCGCTCATCGAAAAGCTGCGGCCGGACTACGCGGTAATGCCAAATCCTCCACCGAGCGTTACCGTTCTGATCCCCGCGCACAACGAAGAGAGCGTCATCGTACAGACCATCACCTCGGTCCTTCTCTCGGATCTCCAGAACTTGCGGATCATCGTTGTGGACGACGGCTCAGCGGACAAAACGGGCGACTTGCTGGATGCGAACTTTTTGCAAGAGCCGCGCGTCCACATCATTCATCAAGTGAATCGCGGGAAAGCAGCGGCGCTGAATGCGGCCATGTCCCTGGCGGATACCGAAATCGTGGTGACCATCGACGCGGACACGGAAATTGAGCCGGACGCCATTGGCAACTTGATCCGGCATTTCTCCGATCCTAAGGTTGGCGCGGTCGCGGGCAACGTGAAGGTCGGCAACCGCTCGCGCTGGCTCACGCGCTGGCAAGCGCTGGAGTACATCACCAGCCAGAACATGGAGAAGCGCGCTTTCGACCTCTTGAATTGCATCACCGTTGTGCCCGGAGCGCTTGGTGCGTGGCGCAAGAAAGCCATTGAAGCCGCGGGCGGCATCACTGCGGACACCGTCGCCGAAGACGCCGATCTGACCATTGCGATCCGCCGCCTCGGTTGGCGCGTCAGCTACGACGAAGAGGCCATCGCCTGGACGGAGGCTCCGGAAACCGCCAGCCAGCTCATCCGCCAGCGTTTCCGCTGGACCTTCGGCACGCTGCAATCCTTCTGGAAGCATGGCGACACGCTGCTCCGGCCAAAATACGGAACGCTCGGTTGGATTGCCCTTCCGAACATCTTTGTGTTTCAGCTCGTGTTGCCGCTGATTTCTCCAATCATCGACCTCATGTTCTTCGGCTCGCTGCTGCTCTGGGTCCTGGCGCAGTTCCGGGTCACGCGGCTGCCTCAGCTTTGGACCACCGCTGACGTGGAAAAATCGGTCCTCTTCTTCCTGGGCTTTTTGCTCATCGACATACTCACGTGCATGGTGGCCTTCGCCTTGGAGCACAAGGAAGACTGGACGTTGCTGTTCCCCGTCTTGTTGCAGCGCTTCTACTACCGCCAGTTGATGTACGTGGTGTTGTTCCGATCCGTGAAGGAAGCGGTGAGCGGGCGCCCCGTGGGCTGGCGCGGCGTCGAATCGGAAGCTCCCCCGCCGGCTCCCAAAGCCCCGCCCAAACCCGCCCCCGCCGAGGGCAATTGAGTTTGCTCACGCCTCGGGATGCTGTGCGTCTGAATGTCCGTTGGACTCTCCGAACGCGCCGGGGGTGCGGAGGTATCTAGTGCTTGCCAGGATCACGGCCGTCTTCTTCTTTGCTATTTTGTCCCTCCTCCCTTCGGCGTCCGCGCAGCAATCGAAACCGAGGGAACACTTTGAAAATGCCGAAGTTCTCTACGATTGGGTCGGCAACACCCGCGGCGACAAGCTCCGGACATTCGCCACGCGCCCGAGGAAACTCCCCGGCAAAGTGCCAGTCATCTTTTTCGTGGGCTGGCTAAGCTGTGACAGTGTCGAGTACCCGCAGGGAGAAACGGACGGCTTCGGCGCCGTGATTCTTCGCCTGATTGAACAGTCCGACTATGCCACGGTGCGCATGGACAAGCCTGGTGTCGGTGAAAGCCAGGGGACACCTTGTGGCAAGGCCGATTTTCAGGGAGAGTTTGAAGGCTATCAAGCGGCTTTTGACTCCATGAGCAAGTACGATTTCCTCGACCTGGACCGCATCTTTGTGATGGGCCTGAGCAACGGAGGCGGTTTTGCCCCGCTGGTTTCGCGCCAGCACCGTGTGCGTGGCTTTATCGCCGCCGGCTCCTGGGGACGCACATGGTACGAGCATATGCTGGAAATGGAACGCCTTCGCTTGACCGATGCGGGCCAGTCCGCCGCCGACGTGAGTGACGCCATGAAAGTGTTCTCGCAGTTTTATGATCTGTATTTGATCCAGGGGCATACTCCCGGAGAAGTCATCCGTCAACACCCGAAGTGGCAGGATTATTGGTACGAGTCATCCGACGGCCAATACGGCCGTCCAGCAGCCTTCTACCTGCAGTTACAGGCACTGAACCTCGGGGAAGCGTGGCAGAAAGTAGATGCGCCAGTGCTAGTCCTTCGTGGCACGAGTGACACCGTCATGAGCCGAGCTGATAGCGCAGCGCTTGCGGAGATTGTCAACCGCGTCCACCCTGGCAAGGCCCGCTATCTGGAACTCGAGGGCATGAGTCGACTTCATGGTGGGGAATAAATTCTACTCCGAGCTGGTCCCCACGATCTTGGATTGGACGAAGCAACAATTGGCGGCTGGTAATTGAAATCCCGGCCCCCGCATCGGTGACGGGATGACTCTTGTTGGAACGGGTTTACGCGGTTGTTGCCCACGCCCCCACGAAATGGGCGCTTCACCTGAACGAGTTTCTGCGGATTTTCATCCATACCCTGACTTGTTGTAGGATATTGCCCTGCTAGAGGGAGGGTTCCATGGCCACTAGTTTCACCTTAAACGGTAAACCACAAACCGTTGACGTAAGCCCCGACATGCCGCTGCTGTGGGTCTTGCGCGACACCCTGAACATGACCGGCACGAAGTTCGGTTGCGGCATGGCGCTCTGCGGGGCGTGTACCGTGCACATCAACGGCGAAGCGACGCGCTCCTGCATCACTCCGGTCTCCGGCGTGGCCGGCAAGAAAATAACCACCATCGAGGGTCTCTCGGCCGATGGCAGCCACCCCGTGCAGCAAGCCTGGATGGAAGAAGACGTTCCGCAATGCGGCTATTGCCAGTCCGGACAGATCATGTCCGCAGTAGCGCTGCTCTCGAAGAAACCCAACCCCACCGACACCGATATCGACGATGCCATGAGCGGCAACATCTGCCGCTGCGGCACCTACCAGCGCATTCGCAAGGCCATCCATCGCGCTGCGTCCATGCAGGGCAAGGCCAAGTCCGCCGCTTGATTTGCTGACAATCGCACTGACCAAAACTCTTCCCGAGGTGTCCCATGGCGAATGCTTCTGTTGTAAACCGTCGTGATTTTCTGAAGACCGGTACCGCGGGCGGCGTCGCCCTCGTCATCGGCTTCCATCTCTCTCCGCGCGCTTTTGCCGACCAAGCGGAGGACCAGGAAAAGAAACCGCCCAATCCCTTCGACGCTTGGGTTCGCATCGCTCCCGACAACAAGGTCACCTTGATTCTTGGAAAGTCCGAGATGGGTCAGGGGATCATGACGGCGCTCCCCATGATCCTCGCGGAAGAATTGTGCGTGGATTGGAAGCAAGTGAAGGTGCAGCAAGCGCCCACCAATCCGAAAATTTATGACCTCGGTACCGGAGGGAGCGGCAGCGTTGCCGGTTCCTGGCTGCCCTTGCGCCGGGCAGGCGCGGCGGCTCGCGAAATGCTCGTCGCCGCAGCAGCCAAGAAATGGGAAGTCAGTCCGGACACGTGCAAGGCCCAGGACGGGCAAGTGGTTCACGGCAATCCCAAGCGGTATCTGTCTTACGGTGAACTGGTCGAAGCCGCTTCAAAGTTTCCGATTCCCAACCCCAACACCGTTCCGCTCAAGAACTCCGACGATTTCACTGTAGTGGGCCACGACACCCGCCGCTTTGAAGGCCGCGATAAAGCAACTGGGGCCGCCAAATTCGGCCTCGATTCTCGCGTTTCGGGCATGCTTTTTGCGGTCGTCGCACGGTGCCCGGTCTTTGGCGGGAAGGTCGCATCGTTTGACGCTGCAAAAGCGAAAGCGGTGCCCGGCGTTCGAGATGTCTTCCAATTTGAGACCAGCGGAAGAGGCGCTTCCACCACCGGTGGAATTGCCGTACTGGCGGACAATTCCTGGGCCGCGATCCAGGGCCGCAAGGCACTCGACGTCAAATGGGAGGAAGGGCCGGCCGCGAATGAATCGTCAGCCGAGCTTCATAAACAGTTTCTCGCCAATGCCGCCAAGCCCGGAAAAGTCGTCCGCAACGACGGCGATGCGGACTCCGCTCTCGGGTCCAGTCCGAAAAAAATCGAAGCGGTCTACGAGCTTCCCTTCGCTCCCCACGCTTGCATGGAGCCGATGAATTGCACCGTGCACATCCGGCCCGACGGCGCGGAAGCGTGGATTCCAACGCAAGCGCCGCAGTGGGCGCAAAGTGTCATCGCGGAGGCTGCCAAGCTGCCTCCAGAAAAAGTGATCGTCCATACCACACTGATGGGCGGCGGCTTTGGCCGCCGTTACCAGGCGGATTTCGTCATGGAAGCAGCGCAAGTGGCCGCCAAATCCGCGGGCAAGCCAATCATGGTTTTTTGGACTCGCGAAGACGACATGCAGCACGGTTTTTACCGCCCGGCGTCTTATCACAAGATGCAGGGCGTGCTGGATGGCAATGGAAGTCTCGCGGCCTGGAAACATTTTCAAACCTCAACCTCTATCGCCGCCAAGTGGAGCCAGAAAGGCGCGGAGGATTCGGGGCTGGGCGAGTTCGGAACTGGGGCCACCATTCCTTACCTCACACCGAATCTCCGCATCGAGTACATGCTCGCCGAATCGAGTGTGCCCCGCGCCTGGTGGCGTTCCGTCGAACACTCCAGCAGCGGCTTCGTCGTGGAGAGTTTTATTGACGAGCTTGCGGCCTCTGCTGGCCAGGATCCGCTGGCGTTCCGAATGAAACTCATCGGCGGGGATCGCAAAATTCCAATGTTCGGCAATGAGAAAGAGCCGCCTCTCGATACCGCGCGGCTCAAAGGCGTCTTGCAACTCGCCGCAGACAAAGCAGGTTGGGGCAAGCCGCTGCCAAAGGGCCAGGGACGCGGCATCGCTACGTTTTACTCATTTAATTCCTATACTGCGGCCGTCGCGGAAGCCAGCGTGAAGGATGGCGCCGTGAAACTGCACCGTCTCGTCTACGCTGTGGATTGCGGCCGTCCCATTAATCCGGACGGAATCCGAGCGCAAGTCGAAAGCGCCGCCATCTACGGTCTCTCGGCCACTTTGCACGACGCCATCACCATCAGCGGAGGCCGCGTCGAGCAGTCGAATTTCCACAACTACCAGATCCCGCGGATTGGCGAGACGCCGAAAACCGAAGTTCACGTGGTCATGAGCAAGGAGGAGCCGACCGGCATCGGCGAGCCCGGATTGCCGGTGGTTGCCCCGGCTATGTGCAACGCGATTTTCGCCGCGACCGGGAAGCGAATCCGGCGGCTTCCGATGCGATCCGAAGATTTGGCCTAGCCGGCCAATCTGTCAGGCTCGAAGCATCCGCGCCGAAGATGTGGCGTAGCTCTGAGCTCCCGCTTGTTGCAGAATGGCGTGTGCTCCTGACGTCCATCTACTTCGCTGCCATTCCTTTTGCTATTTGGCTTTATCTCCTTCTCGCGCGCGGAAGTTTTTGGAAGTTACGGGAAGACGAAATCGCGCCGAAGCCGCTCGAAAACTGGCCACGTGTTTTTGCCGTCGTTCCTGCTCGCAACGAAGCCGAAACAATTGCCCGTGCAATCGTCAGTTTGGCGGGCCAGAATTATCCGGGTGAGTTCGAAATTATCGTCGTCGATGATCAGAGCGAAGACGGAACCGCCGGGCTGGCGCGGCAAGCGGCGGCGGAATCCGCCGCAGCGCAACGCGTGACGGTTCATTCCGTTGCCGCGCTTCCTCCCGGCTGGACTGGAAAACTCTGGGCGCTGAACGAAGGCGTTTCCGTGGCAGCGGAAAAAGCGCCGGAATTCTTTTGGTTCACGGATGCGGATGTGGTGCACGCGCCGGACACTTTGCGCCGCCTGGCTTTTCGCGCGGAGAGAGATTCGCTCGACCTCGCGTCGCTCATGGTGCTGCTGCAGGCGAAAACATTTCCTGAACGGCTGCTGATTCCGCCGTTTCTCTATTTTTTCCTGATGCTCTATCCGCCGCGATGGATCGCGGACCCCAAAGCGCGCACGGCGGGCGCGGCGGGCGGTTGCATTTTGCTGCGCCGCACCGCTATTGAGCGCATCGGGGGGATCGCGGCGATTCGAAGCGAAGTGATTGACGATTGCGCGCTGGCGCGAGCGGTGAAGCGGAGCGGCGGAAAAATCTGGATGGGCCTGACCCGCGCAAGCGCGAGCCTTCGCGAGTACGGCAGCTTTGCGGAAATTCGCGACATGATCACGCGCACTGCATTTGCGCAACTTCGTTTTTCGTTTATGTTGCTCGTCGTGACGCTGATCGGCTTGTTTGTGACTTTCTGGCTGGCGTGGATTCTTTTCTTCACTGGAGATGATCCGGCGTGGATTATGGCGAGCACCGCGGTATCCTTGATGACCACAACCTTTCTGCTAACCGTGCGGTTTTACGGCTTGTCGCCGGTTTGGGCTTTTACGCTACCTGCCGCAGCTTTGTTCTACGGTTATGCGACGTGCGTTTCCGCGGTTCGCTATTGGCTCGGCCGCGGCGGCCAATGGAAAGGGCGGACTCAAGCGCCGCGCGGAGACTAATTCGTATCGCGTGGCATTCAAATTTGTAGTCTTGTGCATCGAAATTTGTTATCCTGCGCAAAGGTGAAGTACAGGGCTGTATCCCGTATTCAGGGAACGGCACCGGAGGCCAGCATGAGCGTTGTCCCGAATTCCGGGAACGGAAAAATCACCGTGCCCGATCTCCTGCAGCGTAAGACCCAGGCTGCGGACTCCCATTCGAACTTCCAGAAAATCACTTGCCTGACGGCATACGACTATCCGACCGCGCGGCTGCTCGACGAAGCCGGGGTGGACGTGATTCTTGTCGGCGATTCACTCGGCATGGTTGTGCTGGGGCATGAGAGCACGCTGCCGGTGACGATTGACGAGATGCTGCACCATACTCGCGCCGTGCGCCGCGGAACGCACCGCGCCCTTCTAGTGGCGGACATGCCTTACGGCAGCTATCACACGGACATGGCGGAGTCACTGCACAACGCCATGCGCTTCGTAAAGGAAGCCGGGGCGGAGGCCGTGAAGGTGGAAGGCGGCGAGCGCCGGCTGGAGTTGATTTCGCGGCTGACGGAAGCGGAGATCCCGGTGATGGGGCACGTCGGCTTGACGCCGCAATCGGTGAATGCGCTCGGCGGATATCGCGTGCAGGGAAAAACACCGGACGCTGCCGGGCAATTGATTCGCGATGCGCGCGCGGTGGAAGCGGCGGGGGCTTTTGCGGTTGTTCTGGAGGCGGTGCCTCGAGAGCTGGCGGCACAGATTACGCGCGGATTGCGCATCCCGACGATCGGCATAGGCGCCGGCCCGGACTGCGATGGGCAGATTCTTGTCGTTCACGATCTTCTTGGTCTTACGTTTGGCCAGACGCCGAAATTTGCGCGGCAGTATGCCAACGTCGGGGAAATCATCGCGAAGGCCGCGAAGGAATATTGCGAAGATGTGCGCGGGGGGACGTTTCCATCCGATGGAGAGTCCTATCATGCGGCGCAGATGGCGATAGAACAGAAAGAGGCGCCGGTTAATAGCGACGGCGATTGGTAGAAAGCGAACCACGAAGTAAAGGTCAAAACCAGATTCCTCGCTTTCGCTCGGAATGACAAACGAAATCTAGTCTTGCAAGTGGGGGGAGAAGATGACGCCTCAAGAGATGCGCACGCTGTACGACTACAACGCCTGGGCCAATCGTCGGGCGATGGAAGCGGCATCCAAGCTCACTGCGGAGCAGTTCGTTCAACCGATGGGCTCGAGCTTCGGCTCCGTGCGCGACACACTTGCGCATGTCTACGGCGCGGAGTGGATCTGGCTGGAACGCTTCCAGGGCCGATCGCCTGCATCGCTCCCGGATACGACGCAATTCAAAGACGTGGCGAGCTTGAAAGAGCGCTGGACCGAACACGAATCGCGGCTGCTTGGCTTTGTGCGGGGCCTGACCCAGGCCGACCTCGACCGGGTGATGGAATACAAGACGCTCAAGTTCGGCGTCTACAGCAATCCGCTTTGGCAATCGATGCAGCATCTCGTTAATCACGGAACCTATCACCGCGGACAGGTCACCACGCTGCTGCGGCAAATCGGCGCGCAGCCGATTCTGACGGACCTCATGCATTTCTATCGTGAACGCGCCACAGCGGCGGGCGCTTAGTTTCAGGTTTCCATCCCTACCCCGTGGACACGATCCGAACGATTGCGTGGATGAAGGAACATGCGCGGCAAGCGCGCGCGGAGAGCCGCATCCTCGCCGGTCATTGCTTCCATCTTCGTCAATCCGAAGCAGTTCGGCCCCAACGAGGATTTCTCAAAATATCCGCGTGCGCTCGATAGCGACAGCAAGATGCTGGAGCAGGCTGGAGTGGATTCCGTCTTTGCGCCGGAACCTTTGGAGATTTACCCGAACGGTTTCTCGACCTACGTCCATGTCGAAGGGCTGAGCGAGCGGCTCGAAGGACACTCGCGACCGGGCCACTTTCGCGGCGTCACCACCGTGGTGATGAAACTTCTGGAGATCGTTCAGCCGAATTTTGCCTATTTCGGACGGAAGGATGCACAGCAGGCGCGGATCATCACGCAGATGGCGCGCGACTTGAATCTCGACTCGGAAATTGTGGTTAGCCCCATTGTCCGCGAGCCGGACGGCTTGGCGTTGTCTTCTCGCAATGCATACCTGAGTGCGGAGGGGCGCCAGGCGGCGCCTGTCTTGTATCGCGCGCTGGATGCGGCAAAAAGCGAGCTTGCTGCCGGAGTTCGCGATGCGCTGCAGTTGCAAACTAGTCTGCGCCGCAAACTGGACTCGGAACCGCTGGCGAGAGTGGACTACGCGGAAGTTGTTGATGCCGAAACATTTGAGCCGGTCATGCGTGTGAGTAAACCCTGCTACGTTCTACTCGCGGTGTTCATTGGGAAGACCCGCTTGATCGACAATTTGTA
>WNFN01230722.1_pt1 | contig 12719 bp, 15 predicted proteins | sample 5400161 | NCBI WGS metagenome assembly WNFN01 (sample SAMN13153353, study PRJNA577476) | soil metagenome | isolation source: 80 cm saprolite on Douglas fir-dominated hillslope | place: USA:California | collected 2013-09-17
AACGCAAGTACCGCCACGATCTACCGGCATAGCCTGGATCGAGAGCTGGATGAAGCGACCGGAGAGCTCGGAGGTCAAGAGCTGGACGCGCCGGGCAGCTGGCGCTTCAGCATCGAGGTGGCTACGGGTTGGGAAAGAAGCTTCTTCGCGGCCGACACACCGAGGACGCGGAAGATCGCGCTTCGCAGCGCCATAGTGATGAGTGCCGAGCGGGGAGGGACTTTCGACATTTTGCTTCGCCTGGTTCGTTTCGGGCTGGGCGGCGCGTGCGGCTCCGGGAAGCAATTCGTTTCTTGGATTCACGAGGACGATTTTGTGCGCGCGTTGGACTACCTCGTGGCGCACGAAGAATTTGAGGGTCCGATTAACGTCGCGAGCCCCAACCCATTGCCGAATGAAGACTTCATGCGCGTCCTCCGAAAGGCGTGGGGCGCCAACGTGGGGATTCCGGCTTCGAAATGGATGCTTGAAGTCGACGCGTTCTTCCTTCGCACGGAAACGGAGTTAATCCTGAAGAGCCGGCGGGTTGTTCCGGGGCTTTTGTTGGCGAGCGGTTTCGAGTTTCAGTTTCCGGAGTGGCGCGGCGCCGCAGACGACCTGGTGCATAGATGGCGTAGACAGAAGTAACAGGAGTAAAGGAAAGACGAGATGAGTGGACATGCGACGCAGTACACGTTAACGCCGGTGGCGCAGAAGTTTATTTTGCATTGGGGGGAAATGGGGACGCGGTGGGGAATTAACCGCACCGTCGCGCAGGTGCACGCGCTGCTGTTTGTGGCGCCGAAGCCGCTACCGGCGGATGAGATTTCGACGACGTTGGCGGTAGCGCGGTCGAACGTGAGCACTAGTTTGCGGGAGCTGCAGGGGTGGGGAATTGTGCGGGTCGTGCATGTGCTGGGGGATCGGCGGGACCACTTTGAGTCGATTAAGGATGTTTGGGAGATTTTCCGGATTGTATCGGAGGAGCGGAAGCGGCGGGAGATTGATCCGACGCTGCGGGTGCTGGCGGAATGCGTGCAGGAGTTGAAGGCGAGTCCGCAAGGGGATGCCTACACGCGGGAGCGGTTGGAGAGCATGCTGGAATTTTTGACGGCGATGACGGGATTGTTCGAGGAGATTTTGCGGATGCCGACCGGGGCGCTGAAGGGCGTGGTGAAGCTGCGTGGGAAGGTGATTACGTTGCTGGGTGCGGAGAAGAAGAAGGCGGGATGAGTGGGCAATTGCAAGCCGAAAGGCGAGGCGAAAAGACTTAACACAGAGCTCACTGAGATCGGACACAGAGGGCACGGAGCAGACGAAGAGAAAGACGAGAGAGGACAGCCAGAAATGGCTGTCCCACTAAAAACATGATTTCGCTGGCATCGGAGTTTACGGACGGGAAAGGGCGGCACGCACGGGGTTGGTTGTTTTTTGACGCGGAGTGCGGATTTTGCACGCGGACGGCGCGGTGGTTGCTGCCGATTCTGGAGAGGCGCGGGCTGGCGGTGGCGCCATTGCAGGACCCGCGGGTCGGGGCGCTTTTGGGGTTATCGCGGACGGAATTGTTGCGTGAGCTGCGCTTCTTGCTTTCGGACGGAAGCCAGTATGGAGGGGCGGACGCGGTGCTTGTCGTGGCGCGGGAGATTTGGTGGGCGCGGCCGCTCGTTTGGCTGGCGAAGATTCCCGGAATGATGGAACAACTGCGACGGGGATATCGCTGGTTTGCGGCGCGGCGGAGTTGCGCTGCGATGTACTGCGAGACTGAACGCGCAAGCTAAGACCGAAAGGCACGGAAAAAGACTTAACACAGAGTTCACTGAGGTCGGACACAGAGAGCGCTGAGAAGAGCAGAGAATGATGAGACAGCCGGAAATTGCTGTCCCACTTTTTAGGCTTTTGCGGCGGAAGCTGATTCTAGGACGCGCTGGTAGTAGCGCTCGTATTGGGGGATTACGTCGTTGGCGCAGAACTTTCGTTTTGCGTTGATGCGGGCGCGCTGGCCCATTTCGCGGCCGCGATCGGCGCGCGACAGGATTTCGATGGCGTAACGACCGGCTTCCTTCACGTCGCCGGGTTCCACTAAGAAACCATCCACTCCGTTCTCGACGACTTCGGGGACGCCGCCGACATTCGTGGCTATCACTGGGACTTCGCAGGCCATGGCTTCGAGGGCGGCCAGGCCGAAGGATTCGAGCTGCGAGGGAAGCAGGAAGAGATCGGCGGCGGAGAGCTTTTGATAGACGGCGTTTTGCTTGCCGAGGAAAAAGACGTCTTTCTGCAGTTTCTTTTTGCGGACGAGATATTCCGCGGCGCCGCGGTCGGGGCCATCACCGATGAGAACGAGCTTGGCCGGCATTTTGGCGCGCACCAGCGCAAAGATTTCGACACAATCGGGTACGCGCTTGACGGGACGGAAGTTCGAGAGGTGCATGAGGATAGGCTCGTCGTTGGGGGACCATTGCGCGCGCAGCTCTTTGGCATCGATGCGAGTATAGAGATCGCAATTCACGAAGTTGGGGATAACGTCGATGGGGCGCTTGATGTCGAATTCCTTGAGCGTCTGCGCCAGCAAGTATTGGGAAATGGCGGTCACACCGTCGCTTTGCTCGATGGAAAAGCGCGTTATGGGGAGATAGCTACGGTTGCTCCCGACAAGAGTGATGTCCGTGCCATGCAGCGTGGTGACGAAAGGCAAGCGACGGGGCGCGGCCATGGAGCGAGCGAGCATCGCGCTGACGGAATGCGGAATGGCATAATGGACGTGAAGAATGTCGAGCGATTCGGACTCGAAGACTTCGAGCATTTTGGTGGCGAGCGCCAGGGTATAGGGCGGGTGATCGAAGAGCGGGTAGGAGACGACCTCGACTTCGTGAAAGAAGATGTGCGGGTCGGCTGTATTCATCCGGATGGGCGGGGCATAGCTGATGAAATGGACGTCGTGGCCGCGCGCGGCGAGCTCCTGACCTAGCTCCGTTGCGACCACTCCGGAGCCGCCATAGGTGGGATAACAAGTGATGCCGACGCGCATTTGACCGCCGCTATTGGACCGTCCGACCTGCCGCAGTACCTTACCTCAAATCGCTAACGACCACGCTAACTTGCGGGCGCGGGAGTCCGGATGCTAGAGTCGCCCACCCGGTAGGAATTGACCCGGCCTGACAAGTACTCCGTTAGACGCACGAGGACCCCAGAACGTGACACGCCTCCAAGGAGAAACCGCGCGGCTTATCGAGGACGGTAGCAAGGCATGAGGAAGAAATTATCGAAAGAGGCTAGAGCTTTCGAGGCTGCGACACGGCGGCATCTGAAAGAAAGCCGCGCCATCACGATGCTTGGATTCGAGCTGGAATCGGCGTCCCGTGGGCATGCGATTTTGTGGCTGGAGGCGCGCGCCCGGCACAAACAGCTCAATAACGTGGTGCACGGAGGGATTCTGGCCGCGCTGGCAGACACTGCGGGGGCGATTGCGGCTTACACGACGGTGCCGAAGGGAGTGGCGCTGGCCACCATCGAACTGAAGATCAATTATCTGGAAGGCGTGCCGGGCGGTCGCATTCGCGCGGAGGCGCGCGTGCTGCGCACCGGGCGCAATTTTGTGGTTACGGAATGCGAGATTTTTAACCGCAAGGGCGCGCTCGCGGCGAAGGCGCTGCTGACGTTCGGCGCGGCGGGCGGGCACTCGCTGCAAAGGTAGCTGCAGTTACTCGTCGCCACCGTGAGCGGACTCTTCGCCGTCTTTGTAGGCGTACTTGATCACACGCTTGAAGACCAGCAGGTTGGGGCTGCCCTGGCGGGTCAGCTTGATGCAATCGCGGTCGTACCATTCGATCGTGCCGCGCAGGACTTCGCCGTTGTCCAATACGACGGCCATAGGCGTGTGGGCCTGCATCTGCTTGACCCAATAAAAATTCTCCGCGTGGGTTATTTCTGGCGGTGCGGGCTTCTTGCTGGGTGCGGGACCGTTGTTGCCGTGCTGCGGTCGGGGCGGAACTTGTTCCTTAACGTCCGCGAAAGCCGGACGGAACATCCGTCGGTTCACCATGACTGCTCCTTGGTTGAAATTGCCAGACTGGCTGGTTTCACTCGTATGATGCGTCCAACCGCCAGCGGGTTACAGTAGGGAATTGTAAATTTGAAAGGAGTCCGAATACGGGATTGAATTTACACCGGAGAGACAGTATTGGGGCTCGAAGTTGTCACCAATGATGCCGCTAAGGCGTCGAGGCCGAGCTGGCGATTGAGGTTTCGGCGCGCACCGGTGTAGAGTTCGTCGAATCCGGAGATCGCGCGCATGACCCACGCGGTGTTCACCAAATTGGCAAGCGCCGACAGCTCTTTTGCGAGCGGTGCGTTGCGCAGTACCGGCTGTTTGACACCGGAGGTTAGCTCCAGCAGATCGCTTAGCAGGGCGTAGAATACGGCGATTTGCTCTTCGAAGGGAGACTCGCGGTCTTTCGCCAACGCGGCGGTTTCGGCGAAGAGTTGCGCGAAGCCTTCGCCGTGGGCGGCGCGCTCCAGAATGCGCAACGCCGTCCGCCGCTGCTGACTGGCTTGCTCGATATTCATTTCGATGGCGAGGCCGGGACTGCCTTCGGCGAGTTGCGCGGCCAGCTTGCGGTCGGCGGGCTTGAGGCCGCTTTTTGCCTGGAGAATCTTTTCGACGTCGGCCTGCGGCAGCGGCGCGAAATGAAATTGCAGGCAGCGCGAGACGATGGTGGGCAACAACGAATATGGGGATGGAGCGGTCAGAATTAGAGTGGCGGAGCCGGGCGGCTCTTCGAGGATTTTGAGGAAAACGTTGGCGACGTCCCAGCGCATAGTGTCCGCGGCATCGAGGATGAAGACGCGCCGGCGGCCCATGGGCTGAAAATAGGCGGCGCGCTGCACGGCGCGGAGCTGGCCGATGCGGAGCATGGGGCGGGCGACGGGGTTTTTCAGGCGCACCGGATCTGGGACGAGCGCCCAGACATCCGGGTGAGATTGCAGGATTAAGGGAACGCGTTCGACGGTGGCGGCGTCGGCGCTTTCGCCGCGTTCGGTGAGGCCTTGCTCTATGAGAGTTTGCGGCTCGGCGAGCAAAGCGATGCGCTGGCAGGTGGGGCACTCGCCGCAAAAGTCGTCGGTCAGACGTTCGCAGTTCGCTGCCTGGGCGAACATGCGAGCCAGGGTGAATTTGCCGACGCCGCGGGGACCGGTAAAGAGCAGAGCGTGCGGAACGCGTTCGCTGCGTAAAGCTCCGCGGAGCGCCGTCACGATGCGTTGGTTGCCGAGAAAATCGTCAAAGCCCATGGGCGATCAGCCACCTCTTCCCGAATCAGCCGCGATTGTTGCGCGGAGTAGAGGTTCCACGGCGGCCAGCACGTCGCGGGTGATTTTTTTGACGGAGCGCATGGTTCCGCTGGTGGAATCGAAGCACTCGATGGTCACCCAAGGAGCGCTGCAGGCAAGTTGGTCGTACATGGCGGCCGCGTCTTGCAGATGGCGCAGGCTCGCCTCTTGCAGGTCTTGCGTGGCGCTGGTGTAGGCGCGTCTTGATTTTAGCGTGACGAGTTTTTGGGCTTCTGCGGGGGGCACTCGAAGATAGAGGATGAGGTCCTCGCGCGGCAAGTCGTAAATGTTGTATTCGAGGTGCTCAATCCAGCGCCGAAACTCGGCGCGCTTGTCTGCCGGGGCGCGAGCGGTTTGATGCGCCAGATTGGAGCCGATGTACCGGTCGATGAGTACAACTCTGCCCTCGTTGAGGGCTGCCTCGATTTTGGGCTTGGCTTCGAAGCGGTCGCCGGCATAGAGCAGCGCGGTGAAATGGGGGTCCACGGCTTCGAGCGCGCCTAGTTCGCCGTTGAGAAACTGACCGACCATTCTGCCGAACCAGGAATCGTATTGTGGAAAGCCGGTAGAGTAAACGCGATTGCCGCCGGCCTCGAGCACTCCGGAGAGGAGATCGAGTTGCGTGCGCTTGCCGCTGCCGTCGATGCCTTCGATGGCGATAAGCCGGCCCCAGGACTTTTTATTTTTCGTTGATTGCAAACTCGCCTCGTTCCGTGACGCGTTTCGCGACGACTGATTGAGTTTCAGTCTAACCGCAGACGTTCGGCGTCGCAACGCCGCGCGTGCTAGGATGCGAATCGGAAGCGCGAACGTCGAGATGGAGGAAGTGACAGATCAGGCGCAAATTCGAACGGGGATCTTGCGGGTGCGCGAGCGCATTGCGATTGCGGCGAGGAAAGCCGGTCGGCAAACCGAAGAGATTACGTTGATTGGCATTTCGAAGGCGCAGCCTGCCGAAGCGATTCGCGTTGCCTACGAAGCGGGCTTGCGTCATTTCGGGGAAAACCGCGTGCAGGAGTGGGAAGGGAAGCGAGCTGCGCTCGGCGACTTGGAGGCTAGGTGGCACTTGGTCGGGCATTTGCAGAGCAACAAGGCGGCACGCGCCGCGGCATTGTTTCACAGCGTGGATTCGCTTGACGATTTTGCTTTGGCGCAGCGATTGGATCGCGCACGCGATGAGCAAAATGTGGAGCGAAAGTTGCGGGTTCTGCTGGAAGTGCGCGTGGAAAAGGAGGAAAGCAAGAGCGGGGTGAAGGTGGAGGAAGCGGCGGCGCTTGCCGTGATGGTGCTGGCGCTCTCGCACCTGGAAGTTGCCGGCCTAATGTGCATTCCTCCTTTCCTGGAGGACGCCGAGAAGGTGCGACCGTATTTTCGCCGATTACGGGAATTGCGAGACTCGCTAACGCGCAAAATTGGCCGCGAGCTTTCGGTGCTGTCCATGGGGATGTCGCACGACTTCGAAGTGGCCATCGAGGAAGGCGCCACGGAAGTGCGTGTGGGCACCGCCATTTTTGGCAGCCGGGCCGCAAAATAGATGCTGGAATTGCAGACACAAGAGGGAGCTGTGATTTTTCCGGTGCGGGTGCAGCCGCGCGCGAGCAAGGACGAGATTGCGGGGTTGATGGGCGGAGCGCTGAAGGTGCGCTTACGGGCTGCGGCGCTGGAAGGCCGCGCGAACGAGGCGCTCTGCGAATATCTAGCGGAGCTTTTGAAAACGCCGAAAGCGGCTGTTAGAATTCTCAGCGGTCATCACAGCCGCAGCAAGCGCGTGGAAGTGCGCGGAGTGACGGAGCTGCAGGTCCTGGCGCTTGTGAGTCGCGAAGCGTAGGCGGCGGAACAAAATTGATTTGGCGGTTGATTGGGCTGATTGATTGGCGCGGGGAGCGCACCGTTTCATGAGTTTTGACGTGCAAGCGGTACAGAAAGACTTGAAGGCCGCGAGGCTGGACGGTTGGCTGTTTTATGATTTTCGCGGCCGCGATCCCATCGCGCACCGCATTCTGCGGTTGCCCCCGGGCATGCGCACGCGGCGATGGTTTTATTTTGTTCCGGTAAAGGGTGGACCGCGGAAGCTGGTGCATAAAATCGAGCCGGAATCGCTTGCGACGCTTCCCGGCGAAACACTGTATTACGCTGCGCAGAATGAGCTGCAGGAAAATCTCGAGAAGCTGTTAGACGGCGCGCTGAGCATCGCCATGCAATATTCCCCGAGGAACGCCATCCCCTATGTGTCGATGGTGGATGCAGGCACGGTGGAGCTGGTGCGCAGCGTCGGAGCGAAAGTATTCAGCTCCGCGGACCTGGTGCAAAAGTACGAAGCATGCTGGACAGCGGAACAATTGGAGTCGCACCTGGCCGCGGGCGAAAGTGTGGATCGCATTGTTCGAGAGGCGTTCCAACTGGCGGCCAAAGGCGCGCGCGACGGCAAGCCGCTGACCGAATACGTTTTGAAGCAATGGATTTTGAAGGAATTTGACGCGGCCGGGCTAACCACGGAAGAAGGGCCGGACGTGGCGGTGGGACCGAACGCCAGCGATCCGCACTACGGTCCAGTGGAGGGGAAATCCGCGCCAATCCGCGAAGGGGAACTGCTGCTGTTGGATGTGTGGGCCAAGAAGAAAACCGCGGGCAGCGTCTATTACGACGTTACGTGGACCGGTTTTCTGGGCCCGAAGGTGCCGGAAGAATACGCCAAGGTTTTTGGGGTGGTGCGCGAGGCGCGGGATAAGGCGGTCGAGCTGATTCGGTCCTCGATGGCAAAAGGGAAGCCGCTGCAGGGCTGGCAAGTGGACAATGCGGCGCGCAGCGTAATCAATGATGCGGGTTACGGTAAGTATTTTTTCCATCGCACGGGCCACAGCATTGGCGAGAGCGTGCACGGCAACGGGGTCAACATGGATGGACTCGAGACGCGCGATATTCGCCACCTGATTCCGCGCACGTGCACATCGATTGAGCCGGGAATCTATTTGCAGGAGTTTGGGATCCGCAGCGAAGTGAATGTTTATATCGGCGAGCGCGAAGCTCGCGTTACCGGTGCGGTACAGCAGGAGATTTTGCCACTCCTCGCGTGAGTGTTTTGTGCGCGCAGCAGTGCACGCGCAGAAGGAAATGACAGACGAAACGCAAATGGCCGCGGCTCCGCCGCGGGACAACAGGCGTGAAGTTCGCGCGATCACCTTCGGCGTCGCGGGGTGGATGGTGCCGGGGCTCGGCCACGCGCTGCAGAAGATGTGGGGCCGGGCGATCACGTTTTTCGCCGTGGTGGGCGTGCTGGTTTTCGTAGGCGCGGGAATGCGTGGCAACCTGTTCAATTCGGATGGCGGGGATGCATTCGCGACACTGGGCTACCTAGCCGACCTCGGCACCGGCAGTTTCTACGTGCTGGCGAAATATATTGAGGTTGGCGGGCCGGACGTTTCACACGCATATGGCGACTATGGTACGCGGTTCCTCGCGGCGGCCGGCGTTCTCAATCTGCTGGCCGCGCTGCATGCCTATGAAGCCGCGCGGGGCCGGAAAGCTTGATCTCGCGATGAAATTCCATTTGAGCCACTTGCAAGGGATGTTGCTATTCGCGCTCCTGATCTCCATTGCGTTTGGTTTCCTGAGCCGGCGCCGGCCGCTCGATCGCGTAAAGTATATTGCGTGGTCGCTGCTACTGTTTCTGCTGTTCGGCATCGGGATCGGCTGGGCCATGTACCCGTTCTCGCGCTAAGAATTCCTCAGAAGCAGGCCGCGCGGAAACACAACTTCCTGTAAAATTGACTTCAATTTTCCGCAGATGCTAAGGTAGTTTTCTGCACCAAGCCGAGGTAGCTCAGTGGTAGAGCAGCCGATTCGTAATCGGCAGGTCGCGAGTTCAACTCTCGCCCTCGGCTCCAAATATCTCTTTCGTTTCTAAGGTGTTACGCATTTTCAGTTCACCAGTCCTTTCGCATCCGTTGCACGGACGTTGCACGATTCGAGTTTTTCGCTGAGTGAATCCATCGCGTTGACTTGCGATTCGTGACTACGGCAGACGTTGCGCTCGTTTCTCCAAACCCTTTCAACGGCGGCATCGTGCTCTCGCCAACAATGACGGGCCTGTCGTGGGCGAGCAATCAGGCGCTCACGCTCACTTTCAACGTGGCGAGCACGGACAAAGTGCAGCCGATCATGTGGCTTGTCGAGCAAATCCAGTGAGCCGACGCCGGTGCAGAGGTTAGGTGGAATCCGATAAGCGGGAACTTGTCCTACTCCGGAAGCTTCTGAATAAGCGCCTGAAGAGTCGCCACGGCTTTAGTGATCTCTTCACCGAGGACCATAAGCGAGGATCTGAGCCTGGACTGCGCATCAGCTTTCTCGTTGCCTGCGTTCGCCGTCACATATTCGCGGCTATGGTCGTTCACAAACCCTATGATTCGGCCAATCTGGCCGACCAAGGCATACACCTGCACCGTTTCTGCCACCAGCTTATCTGCGAGGTTTCCGAGTTTTCCTAATTGAGTGTCGAACACAGTCGTTCCCCATTTGGGAATGATTTGGGGAGCGTATCCAGTTACTTGGAGCTTAACGACGAGAATTTCCGCATACTTGCCCGCGTCCTCAAGATTCGTTTTTATGAAACGAAGTTCGATGCCTACTGCCTCCAAAAAGGCATCTCTATTGTGACGCTCCTGCAACCAATCTTTGACTTGGCCGAAAAAGAAGCCTACTACTGCCCCGAGGACAGTGAAGAATGCTGGTATCACCAGACCGCTGACCCACCATTGGGGCTGAGGTTGCATGGCGCGAGGCGAGGCTATAACACAATTACGTACCGCGCAAGGTATCTGCTAGACTGTTCCAATGTAGCCGTGTCAGATTCATTTGATATGACAGACGCCGAGAAGCTATTGAACGAAACCTTCTCACGGTGGCTCTATTCATCATCCGTCATCGCCAATTTCAGAAGTACGTTCAATGCTATCGCTCCTACCGTCAACGAGCACCTGGAAGCGCGTATCTCCGGGTTGTTCCAGAGCCTGTTTGAAGACCCGCAGTGGGCAGGAATATTGGTGGACATTGAAACTGGTAGACCAGCATCCACCAAGCCTACCGTTGAATACGGAAAACTCGGCAAGACCGGCGCACAGGTAATCTTTGATAGCAGCTACGCGTCGCTGGACGCGGCAGTCCTCGTCTTTTACCACTCTCTCTTAGATGCGTTAGCCTTCGACTGCTGCCGCGTGACCGTGCTTCATGCTCCGCGAGATTGGGAGCAGGATTTGAAAAATACGCAGGTCCAATTGCTTGAAACCCAAAGCAAATCATACGATCAACTTCTTCAGGCCAAGCTTGATGAGCGTTTGGAAAAGCTCGAGAGAGAGTCCTTGCTCACAAAGTTGGATCGCCTATTCGCTAGATGCAATCCCCCATCGGGCTGGTCTCCGATGGTGGGATATGCTTTTCACCGGGAGCGGATTAGGCGGTTCGACGATCAGCGGCATGAAATTGTTCACGGGGAAGCCCTTGGAAGACCGCTTACGCTATTTCAAGTTTCGGATGAGAACCTTTTCTATCTGCAGCAAACGGGTATGTATTTCATGGGACTGGTAAATCTCAAGTACCACCTGCAGATAGACCCGAAAAATTTGTCGGCGGCCATGCAAGCAAGGTCTGGAGCGGCACAAGCTAGGAAGCACCTATGAGTGAAAGCCCCCTGTGGGTCTGTAGGCACGCTTTTACGGTTCAGCGGCCCAGGGCAGGGCAAGAATCCCGTTGCAAATTGCGTTGCACAATCCGGATGGCGAAAGGAGGCGAAGCGGTAGGCTAGCGTCGAGAGTCTGAGACTGAAAACAAACGGGATAGAAGGGAACTACGCGATTCGTAATCGGCAGGGAGTTCAACTCTCGCCCTCGGCTCCACAACTTTTCAACCCCTGTGAAATCACGATGGCCATTCCAACTAAGGTCTTTACCTGAGGCTCATTAAGGGGATTTACTGCTTGAGAGGGCAGGTTCTCGATGGTATCAGCTATGGGGTTCCCCGTGTAGTCAAGCGTCGTAGCGGGCCGGAGCCGGCCCTTCACTGCGAGGAGAATATGATCGTGGCGAAACGAAACGAATCACCCAGAGAGACGATGACACTCAACAACCAGGCCCCGGAATTAGCGCGCAGCGAAGCGCCGTCTGAACTCCTTCGAGAACTTGTAGCGCACCTCCGGCAGAATCGAACCCAATTACGCGAGGAATGGGTGGTGCGCATCTCGGAGACGCGCCTGCTCACCGCGATGACCAAAGAAGAGATCTTCGCGGAAGCAACCTCGGTGTACGACAGTTACGTCGAGGCTCTGGAAACCGAAGCGTTCGAAGCGCTGCAGGCTTATGCGCGAAATCTTTCGGAACGCATCATTCCACGAGGCGTCGAGACCCACGAAGTCGTGGGAATCGTGCTGTTGTTACGCGACGTCCTCGCGCGTTCCCTGTTCGCGAAATATCAGACCGATTTCAAGAAATTGAATCGCATTTTAGACGCCTACGAGCCAGCCGCAAACCGCATCGCAAACACAGTGGCGGTCGGCTTCGTGCAGGAGCGCGAGCGCGTCATTCGCCAACAACAGGAAGCGATCCGCGAACTGTCCACTCCCGTGTTGCAGGTTCGCGAGCGGCTGTTGATTCTTCCCATCATCGGGGTCATCGACCCGCAGCGCGCTCGGCAGTTGACGGAGCAGCTCCTGCGCGGAATTCGCACCAACCGCGCTAAAGTCGTGGTGATCGATATCACCGGTGTGGCCGCCATGGACGTGACGGTGGCCAACCACTTGGTGCAAACGGTTGAAGCTTCGCGCCTGCTTGGCGCGACCGTCATTGTCACGGGCCTTTCGCCTGAGATTGCGCAGACGCTGGTGACGATCGGCGTGGACCTCGGCAAGATGAATACGGTGGGCGACCTGCAGGGCGGCATCGAGCAGGCAGAGAGACTCTTGGGATACAAGGTTGCGACATTGGCGGAGCAAGTTTAGGCAAAACGGAGGAAGGGCCGGGTGGAAGTCCCGATTCTCAAGCAGGGAGCGGTCCTGATTGCGACTTTTCAGGCCGCGCTGTCGGACGCAGACCTCAACCAACTGCGCATGGGCTTGGTGCAGCAAGTTGTCAAGTTTCGATCGCGCGCGGTAATCGTCGACGTAACCGCGATGGACGTGATGGACTCGTTTGCATCACGGACGTTGCGGGAGATCGCGCACATGATCCGGCTGCGCGGCGCGGAGACTGTTATCGTTGGAATTCAACCCGAAGTGGCTTTCGCAATGGTGCAGCTAGGCTTAACGCTGGAAGGTGTTGCGACCGCGTTGGACCTGGAAGAAGGTCTGGCCTACTTAAACGAAAAGTTCAAAACGACGAACTGAGAGTGAACCATAGTGTCGGTTGGGGAAATTCACGTGGCAATTA
>WNFN01173977.1_pt1 | contig 12704 bp, 13 predicted proteins | sample 5400161 | NCBI WGS metagenome assembly WNFN01 (sample SAMN13153353, study PRJNA577476) | soil metagenome | isolation source: 80 cm saprolite on Douglas fir-dominated hillslope | place: USA:California | collected 2013-09-17
TGGCATGTACACCACCCTTTGCGGCGAGCCGCCCAACAAACGAATTCTTCGTATTCACAGTGGAGAAAGGTCCCCCCGAGGAAATGCTCACGATTTTCTGGAGCTGATCGGTTCAGTCCCTGGTGACTACACGCTGCTATTTATGAACCAATCGTGAATTATTTGGGGATAGCCGGAGGAATCGTCAAGCGCGCTAAGTCTGGATAATTCGGGACCGGCACCGCCTGTGCCGATCGTTGACCTATGACCGGAATGAGTCCAAGAGCTGATGTGATTTAAGCGCCTTTGGCACGTTGCCAATGGGGCGCAAGCCACTGCTGCTGCAGCGTCGGGATGGGCCGCATCGTCTTTCGCTTCGGCACGCGGGTCAGCAGCATGCCGGCCGCTTCGAAAAGATAACTGCGTTTTGCCGTGAGTTTGCGCGATGCTTATGGCCTTGCTACGGACGGCAGGGCCCAGACTTTGGGACCGCGATCACCATGGGCGTCCGCGTCGTCACCGTTTTCGGCGGAACCGGCTTTCTCGGCCGCCGCGTCGTTCGACAGAGGGCGTCAACCTAGGACTGCTTCCTTCTGGAAAGGCCCCCTGCAAAGTCGGCCAACCAGTGGAAATGAACTGATCACCTAAGCCGCAGTGTGATTATGCCTACAGACCCGGCCCCGCAAGCAAGGGTTTCCAAAATGAAATCTCAGCCTTGATGAGCCGTTTTAGCCAGTCCGACGAGCGCTTATCCTGCGGAGCAGGGTCTATGCCCAACTCCGCCATGCGTTGTTGCACGTTGGGATCATCGAGTGCGATCTCAAGCGCCTGGTGAACCTTGGCCACGATAACGGACGGTGTTCCTTTCGGCATTTGCAGCGCGAACCATGCGTTCACCTTGAAGTCGGGCAAGCCAGCCTCCGCGGTGGTCGGCACATCGGGAATTTGCGGCAATCGATGCTCAGCAGTCACCGCAAAGGCTTTCACCTGCCCGCTGCGGACCTGTTCGCCAATGTTGCTGTACTGGTTGCAGAGATAGTCGATGTTGTTGCCGAGCAGCGCGACCGTGATATCGGACGTCGCACGGAACGGCACGCGGGTGGGGTTGATCTTGATCAGCGAGTGAAAGTAGGTGCAAGCGACGTGCGAGATCGATCCAACGCCGCCGTGGCCTTCCGTGACCGTCTTCTCGTTTGCCTTCAGATAGGCAATGAACGCCTTCAAGTCGTTCGCCGGTAGTTGCCGCCGGCCGATCAGAAGGACATAGGTCATCGCGACGAGACCAACCTGCTCAAAGCTCTCAGTCGGATCGAATCCAAGATTTGAGTACAGCGCGGGCGCGCCGGCATGAGTCCCCGAGGAGGCCATCAGCATCGTATAACCGTCGGGTGCGGTGGCCGCGGCTCGGCGGGCAGCGGTAATGCCGCCCGATCCGGGGACGTTTTCGACCACGACCTGCTGGCCGAGAGCTCGCGACATCGGATCGGCGATTATCCGCAGAATGGTGTCGGGCGGTGCACCGGCTCCGGCGGGCGCGATCACGGTAATGTGGCGCGTCGGATAATCCAGGGCCTGAGCGATCGCTGTCAGAGACATCATCAGGAGGCCAGCGCAAAACATCCGCATGATCGTCTCCGATGGAAATTGACCCGCCATATGGCATAGGAAGCAGTACGATCGACAAAGAATTTTCGCCGAGATCAGCAGTTCATCGCGGCAGAAACTCGTTGGTAAAAACCAGGCTTGGCGCAACGGTGCCTTTCGGCAGGTTGACGTATTCAACCAGTAGATCAATCGTATCCTGCCAATCTTTTTCGTCCATCGCGCCGATCGGTTTGTCCTTTGTTCGCGGCGTGTGCAATAGCTTCATGGCCTCGTTCCACTGCTCGGTCACAACGCTCCGGCTCAAACCGGAGTTCTGTGCATATTGCATGAATGCATCGAGGCCGTGTTGCGGGTTGGTGACGGCGGCGCCGAGGGCTTCGACTGTGGCGGCGGCAAAGCGTCGAACGAGGTCTGGATTCTCGGCGATGATCTTGTCACTGGCCACGATTCCGTTACTCATCAAGCTCAGGCCGTAATCCGAGAAGCGGATCACGTTCAGCTTGCAGCCGCACTTTTCCTGTAAGATGGGCAACTGGGCCGCTGCCAGCGCAATGTTGAAATCGATTTTTTTGAGCAGGAACAGATTGTCCCGCGTCGGCGGATCGACCGACACTCCCTTGATGCTGGCGAAATCGATGCCTGCTTTCTTGGCAAAGGCAGGGAAAATCTGGTCGGTAGCGCTGCCCGGTGCAAATCCCGTGGTCTTACCGTTCAGGTCCTGAGGCTTGGTAATTCCGCTATCGGGCAGCGTCATCACCGAATTCGAGCCAACCTGGAGGATGCCGACAATCTGTTTGGCGCGCAAACCTTGAGCGGCTAGCCTCACAAGCGTCGCTCCGTCGGCAAAGCCGAATTGATCCGACATGTTCGCCACGGTCTGGATCGTGGTGCCAGACCCGCGGCCCGTCGCGAACGTCGCATCGATCCCGTGCTTCTTGTAGATGCCATCGACGATGCCAAGCATGATCGGGACGTGGGCGCCGTAGTAGAAAACATCCGCACGGACGGAGACGCGATCAAGAGGGCGACCCTGCGACCTTGCGACACTGGGCGCAATGATAAGCAATGCTGCCATGGTCGTGAGACAGCAGCATAAGATTTTCCGATAGAACGGCATCGGGCCTTCACTCCTCGCATGGGTGTTCTACGATCATTCACTTTAGCACCGTGAACGACTTCAACGCATGTCAGAAGCTATTAGCGACGCTTAAAGATATGGCCGCTCCTGTCAATTCCCCGAGCAGGGCGCAGTGACGGCCATTTTGACGTGTGCGACGATGTGTCCGAAGATCGGGTCGCGCATCGAGGTATCCGGCGGCAAATTGCAAATCCAGATTCATCGCCGTATCGTAAAAAGTACACTTCTGCGCTGAATGGAGACGTCCGTGGCCATCACGCTGTACGATCTCGTTGACAAGGACGGCAAGCGATACAGCCCATATGGCTGGCGCATCCGCATGGCGCTGGCCCACAAGGGACTCGATGTCGCGGTCGAGCTGTGTTGGCACAGCGACAAGAAGAAATTGAGTTTCAGCGGACAGTCGCTGGTTCCTGTTCTTGTCGATGACCAGCAGGTGGTGAGCGATTCCTGGAACATCGCCTGCTATCTCGATGAAGCCTATCCCAACCGCCCCATGCTGATGGGCGGCGGCGAGGAAGGGCGCTCCTTCGCGAGGTTTATGAATCTGTGGACGGACTCCATTATCGGACGGCCGCTAGTGCGGTCGCTCTATCTCGACATTTGTAAATCGCTGCACCCGGACGCCGATCGGAACGAATTTCGAAAGCGGCGTGAGGAGCGCAACGGTGCAACGCTAGAAGCTCTGCATGCAAACCGGGACAAGGATTTCGCCGAGCTGAACCGTGCGATCGCACCGCTCAACGAGCTTATGCGTCAGCAGCCGTTCGTCGCCGGCGCTGCGCCAGCGTATGTTGATTACATCCTGTTCGGCACCCTGCAAATGCCGCGGTGCCTCAATGGCGTCGATCCGTTGTCGCCCCAGCAGGACGCCATCCTCCGATGGCGTGGCGCGATGCGAAAGCTGTTCAACGGTTTGGCCGACCCCTCATCAGGCGTTGACCAGCCCGTGCCAGCCTCGGCTTGAGCGTCGCGATGCCGATGAGTTTGGGCGGACGTCATGACGTACGGAAGGCAACGGCCTGATGCTCGATGCCGCCTCGACCGGTGCGCTGATCAATGCCGAGTCGATCTCGAAGGCGTTTCAGGCCGGGGACGAAATAGTCTACGCCTTGAGGGACGTCTCGTTCGGCATCGGCAAGGGTGAATTCGTTGCGTTGCTGGGGCCGAGTGGGTGCGGCAAGACCACTCTGATGATGATTCTGGTTGGTCTCATCAACGCCGATGCAGGTGAAGTCCGCATAGAAGGGCACCATGTTCGCGCGCCGTTCACCGACGTTGGGATTGTCTTTCAAAGCCCGGAGCTTCTGGAATGGCGTACAGCGCTCGAAAACATTCTGCTTCAGATCGAGATTCGCCGCTTGCCGGTTCGCAACTTCATAATCCGCGCCAAAGAGCTGCTGGCTCAGGTCGGACTCGGCGGTTTCGAGGACAAGTTTCCGTTCGAGCTGTCCGGCGGCATGAAGCAGCGTGTCGCGCTCTGCCGCGCTCTGGTTCACGATCCCGGGATATTGCTCATGGACGAGCCGTTCGGGGCGCTCGATGCTCTGACGCGTGACCAGATGAACCTCGATTTACAGCGCATCTGGCTGGAAAAACGGAAAACTGCTGTGTTCGTGACTCACAGTATCGACGAAGCCGTCTTCTTGTCTGATCGCATCATCGTCATGACGCCGCGCCCGGGCACAATCGCGGAGATCATCAGCATTGATCTTCCCCGACCGCGAACGCTCGATGTCAAGGATACGGCGGAGTTCAATGCATTCACTGGGCACATTCGAAAGCGTTTTCTCAATCTTGGAGTGTTGAAGGATGGTTGAGGTCCCATCCCCACCCGTCTCTTCGAGACGGCCTGGAGCCGTTTGGAACTGGAAATTCCATGGTGCCTGGATCACGCCGGCCTTGTCACTCGTTGCGTGCCTTGCGTTGTGGGAGGCTGTGGTTCGCTATGCCCAGGTGCCGGTCTATCTGGTGCCCGCGCCGAGTCTGATCGCGACCAAGCTTGTCGCAGCCTATCCGCTCTTTCTCCAGGAGACCCTGCATAGCGTCGTTTCGATCATTGTTGGTTTCGCCTTGGCCGTGCTCATCGGTATTCCCGCCGCAACCCTTATGATCTATTCCGAGTGGTTCCGCCGCGGCGTATATCCGATATTGCTCACCGCGCAGGTGCTGCCCAAGGTCGCCCTAGCGCCGCTGTTCATCGTCTGGTTTGGCTTCGGTCTGCTGCCAAAGGTCCTAATGACCTTTCTCATCTCGTTTTTTCCCATCGTGATCGACACCCTGACGGGTCTGAATTCAGTGCGGCCCGAGAGCCTAATGCTGATCCGCTCCATGGGGGGCACGCGCTGGCAGTCGTTCTGGAAAGTTCGCCTGCCGAGCGCGCTGGCCAGCATCTTTGGCGGCTTCAAAGTCGCGATCACATTCGCGGTCGTTGGAACGATCGTCGCCGAATTCGTCGGCTCGGATCACGGGCTCGGCTATATCCTCGTTCTGGCGCGCGGCAATCTGGATACCGTCACCGTTTTCGCAGCCATCCTCTGGCTGATCGCGATTGGCTTTTTGTTTTATTTCGCGGTCGAAGTGGCGGAGCGGTTCTTTGTAAAGGGGCGCGCGGCAAACCGAAAGCACGAGCTTGGCGCCGGACTGTAGCGCCGATGCCTGCGGAGTATCAGCATGCCTATGACACCCGCCTCTCCAACTGATTTTCCGGACTCCCCTCTGGCACGGGTCATGAAACAACCCATGTTGTTGGGACTGTTCCTTCCGATCCAGAGCGGCGGCTGGTCGCCGTCCAGGCTGCCGCGCAGCACGTCATGGGAATTCGACTATAACGCTCGCCTAACGCAGCGCGCGGAGGAGCTGGGTTTCGATTTGGTGTTTGGTCTGGCCCAATGGATGGGAAAGGGGGGCACCGGCGGCTCGATCCACTTTCGCGAACAATCGCTCGATCCGTTTATTACCGCGACCTCGCTCGCGGTCATTACCCAGCGCATTATTCTCATTTCGACGATCCACATCCTCTACGGATCCTGGCATCCGCTTTATCTCGCCAAGTTCGGCGCTACGATCGACCACATCTCTCACGGCCGATGGGGCCTTAACGTGGTCACGGGCTTTGTCCCGAGCGAAGCGCGGATGTTTGGCAATGAGCAGATTGCCCATGACACGCGCTATGTGATGGCGAGCGAATTCACCGAAATGATGAAGGCGCTTTGGGCATCGAATGAAAACTTGTCTGTCGAAGGTCAGTACTGGCGACTGATCGACGCCTTTGTGACGCCAAAGCCGCGATTTGGACGACCTCTTCTGGTCAATGCAACTGGTTCCCCGGCCGGCATTGCTTACGCGACCAAGCATTCCGATCTCGTGTTCATCACCAGTCCTGGTGGTGGCCAGGTCGACGCGGCCTTGGCCGCCTTGCCGAAGCACAATGACGCGATCAAGAGCAAGGCGGCCGAGCTGGAACGTGAGGTAAAGACCATCATCAACCCGATGATTATCTGCCGTTCGACGGAGCAGGAAGCTCGCGCATATTACGATTCAATCGTGGCGGCCGCCGACGTCGAAGCGATCGAAGGGTTTATTGGGCGCCGGTTGAGCGGCGACGCGAAGGGCTGGAAGACCGATCTCGGCGCCTATCGGGCGGTCGGCGGGAATATGCAGATTGTCGGAAGCCCCACGCAAATCGTGGAGCGATTCCTGCAGCTCAAGAAAGCCGGTTGCGACGGCGTGCAGTTGACATTCTTCGATTTCGCAGCCGATTTGGAATTCTTTGGTAGTGAGGTCCTTCCGCTGATGAAGCAAGCTGGGCTTCGCGTTTAGCGTTGAGATGTCCTTTCCGAAAATTCCATCCAGTGCAGCGGCGCCGCCCCCCGGGCATTTCGCAGATATGGCTTAGTCTCCGTGTGCGGGGTTTTGGGTCACGGAAGTATGATTCCGGCTCTTGTCTCCGGGGCTATTTTTGGTGTCTCGTTTCTGATGGAGCGCTGAAAACGCTTGGTTGGTTCTCGTGCGAAACCAGGAGGTATTCATGCGTATCGCTATCATTGGCGCCGGATCGGTTGGCGCAACGCTGGGACGAGCTTGGATCAAGCTTGGCGAGGATGTGATCTGGGGAGTACGCAATCCCGCCGATCCGAAACATGCGACCCTACCCAAGGAGCGCGTCAAAGCGCCAGCCGAAGCCGTTAAAGAGGCCGAGATCGTGGTGATCGCAACGCCCTGGTCCGCGGCCGAGGCGGCGATCAAGAGCCTGGGCAGCCTCGCGGGTAAGATCGTGATCGACTGCATGAACCCGTTGGGTATGGGGCCCGACGGCTTGCAACTTGTCCTCGGCCTCAACACCTCTGCCGGCGAGCAAGTCGCAAGCTGGGCATCGGGCGCCTTTGTCTTCAAGACGCTCAACACGACGGGTGCGGGCAATATGGCCAAGGCGGCCGACTATCCGGTCAAGCCCGTCATGCTGGTTGCCGGCGACGATGCCGACAGGAAGCCGGCTGTGATGGAGCTCGTCGGTAAGCTTGGTTTCGAGCCAGTCGACGCCGGCCCGTTAAAGAACGCGCGCCTGCTGGAGCCGTTCGCCATGGTCTGGATCGACCAGGCGATGAAGCGCGGCCGCGGGCGGGACTTCGCCTTCGCGCTGGTGAATGCGAGGTGATGTCATGCGGTCGCGGCCTTGCGCCCGTTAGGGTCCCACCTCGCAAGCCTGACAAAGCTGTGGCTGCCACTTAAAAAATCATACGAGAGTAGGCGCCACGGGGCGCTCGATAACGGGAAGCGATCGCCGACGGGAGGACGGCAATCATGAGAACTTTCATTCTGCGACGGCGCCGGGGCGGCGCCACCATCGCCGCCGCATTCTTGTTCGCATGCGCCGCCCATGCGGCCGAGCCCGACTTCGTGCCGTCACCCGACCTGCTGGCCGCTGCCAAGAAGGAGGGCAAGATCGTCCTTTACACCGCCAACTTCCTCGAGACCGAGCAGGCTGTCGTCAAGCGCTTCGCCGAGCGCTTCCCAGGTATACAGATCGAGATTGTGCGCGCGCCGACCGGCCAGCTGATGACGCGCATCAAGACCGAGGCGGCGGCCAACCGGATGATTGCGGACGTCATCGACATTTCCGACCGGGTGCAGGCGCGGGCCATGATCGAGCTGTTCGCACCTTATGCGCCGCCGAACGCCGCCGACTATCCCGAAGAGGCGCGCACGGCCGACCGCCTATGGCCACGCTCTGGCAACGCCTGGACTATAACGTACAACTCCGCGCTCGTGACCGACCCGCCGAAGTCGTGGGCTGATCTGGTGAAACCCGAATTCGGCACGCTGCGTCTGGGCCAAACCGTGATCGCATCCGGGGGTGGACCCTTCAATCGCGCCATGTTCGAACGCAAGGTGCTGGGCGAGGACTACTGGACGAAGCAGGCGGCGCTCAAGCCGGCGCTGTTTCCGAGCCAGGCCCAGATGGTCGATGCCATGATCCGCGGCGAGATCGCGATTGCGCCACTGGTCACCAATCTAGCCATTCCACTGACCGCTCAAGGCGCACCACTCAAGTGGTTCTTTGCTCCGGAGGGTGTCCCCGTCACGGTCTTCTGCGCTGGGATTGCCAAGGGCGCGGGCCACCCGAATGCCGCCAAGCTGTTTCTCGACTGGGCCCTGTCGCGTGAGGGCCAAGCGCTGATGGTCGAGCTCGGCTCGTTTTCCGCCATGGCGCAGGCCCCGATGCCACCGGGCGTCGATCCTAAGGCCATTAAGAGTTGGTATCCCGACGACGCCGAGATCGAGAAGATATTCAAGTCTTGGACCGACGACTGGAACAAGACCTACAACTATCGCCAATAGGGAAGCCGCCGTGGCGGCCGATCTGGGCGATGCTCCGGCCATGTGGTGCGTCTGCAAGAGCTTCGATTGAACCGGCTGTGGTCAGTGCCCTGCTGCACTTCCTCACCTTTCTCGTCATGTAGCCCGTCGCAATTGCTGCCTTTCGGCGCAACAATACGGATCCGATGGTGGACGGGCAGACCACCACTTTATCATTCACCGGTAGCCCACGGAGGCCACTGTGCTCACCGTCACGCGCGATATGATTCTGCCCACCACCATCACTGGCTCCTACCCGCGACCACATTGGTTTGACCGCAGCCTCGCTGGCCGATCATTCAAATCCGCGCTCGGCGATTCCCTTTTCCGCGAACAGTATCTTGACGCGGTCGCTAGCATTATTGTCGAACAGGAGGCAGCAGGGCTCGATATCGTGACAGACGGTGACAGCCGCTTCGATCTGACGGTGGGTGGCAAGTCATGGTTCTTCTATCCAATCGAACGTCTCGGTGGCATCTGCGGGCACCGCGACACCTCGCGGGGCTGGATGGCGCGCCACGGTCTGCGCCCGGGGAAAATATTGTGGGAGGTGCAGGAGGCCTATCAGCCCGGAGTGGTGCGTGAAAAGCTCACGCGCGGTCCGTTCGAATACGCCGCGCTTTGGCAAGTCGCTCAGCGCATGACGGACCGGCCTGTGAAGTTCGGTACCATCTGTGCCCCTGCCATCGCATCGATGCTGTGGAACGAGTTCTATGACGACGACAAGGCGATGATCCTCGATCTCTGCGACATCATGAACGCGGAGCTCCGCGATGTGGCCGCGGCCGGCTGCCCTTTGATCCAGGTCGAGGAGCCGCCGCATCATATGCGTGCCCAGCAACCAGAGTGCACGGATGCCGATCTCGACTTTCTTACCGAGGCATTCAATCGCCAGCTCACCGGTGTCAACGCTGAGATCTGGGTGCACACCTGCTGGGGCAATCCGAATCAGCAGCGTGTACACTGGGAAGTGCCGAGCTACGAATCTTCGCTGTGGCATCTGTTGCGGCTCAACTGCGACGTATTGACGATCGAGTGCGCAAGCTCAGGCGGTAAGGATTTGCATCTCTTCAAGCACATCAAGACCGACAAGAAGATCGCCATCGGCGTGGTCAACCATTGCGACACGGTAGTTGAACCGGCGGAGCATGTTGCGGCCTTGATTCGGAAGGCGCTGGAATACATCCCCAAGGAACAGCTCGTTATCAGCACCGATTGCGGCTTCGGCCGCGAAGGCCTCTCGCGGCGGATCGCGTTTTACAAGTGCGTGGCGCTCGTGGAGGGCACCAATATGGTCCGCCGGGAGCTCGGCCTGCCGGAAGCGCGCGTGCGGGTTGCCGATCCGAAGCTGTGGTTCGCGGGGCGGGAACTCACCCGGTGAGCGGTGCGCGCCCCTAAAGCCGCTTCATCCAAGACACGGCCTGCGCGCGCATGGTTTGCACTCGTCGCCTATCCACCGAGAAAGATCCGTCGTACCTCCGGGCTGTTGATTAGGGTGGGCGCTTCTCCCTCAATCGCGAGACGCCCGCTTTCCAGAATGTAACCCCGGCCGGCCATGGAAAGCGCGAGTCGAACGTTTTGTTCGATGAACAAGATCGCGATGCCCTCCGCCTGAAGCGCCTGGAACACCGACTTCATCTGCTCGACGACGCCCGGCGCGAGTCCGAGGAACGGTTCATCGACCATGAGCAGTCGCGGAAGCGCCATGAGGCCACGGCCAAGAGCAAGCATCTGCTGCTCGCCGCCTGAAAGGGTACGTGCGAGCTGGTTCTCGCGCTCCAACAGACGCGGAAAGAGCGTGAATACTCGTTCCAAGGTTCGTGCGCGCGCGGCCTTTGCTGCCGAATGCCATGCCCCCAGCGTCAAATTCTGCAGCACAGTCAGGTGCGGAAAAACACGCCGGCGTTCAAGGACGTGAGCGATGCCCAGACTTGCCCGCACGTGCGTCGGTCGGGCCTTGAGACTCGCTCCGTCGAAGCGAATTTCGTTTCCCCGGCGGCAACCGAGAGCGATACGCCCCAGACCACCTGGTAGTCGCCGTAGGCGACTTCGAGATCGCTAACCTCAAGCAGCATCGGTGACGGTCCCGAGGTAGGCGTCGACGACAGCGGGCTCGCTGCGCACCTGCTCAGGCGCACCGAAGGCGATGGGTCGTCCCGCGTGCAGCGCCAGGATGCGATCGGCCAAGCGCATGATCACCTGCATGTTGTGCTCGATCATCACGATGGTGAGCCCCCGCTGCTTGAGCTCGAGCACGAGCGCGATCAGCCCGGCGATGGAGCGCTGGTCGACGCCGCCGGTCACTTCGTCCATGAGGATCAGCCGCGGGCTCATGGCAAGCCCGCGCGCGAGTTCGAGCCGCTTGCGTTGTCCGGTGGAGAGTTCGCGCGCGAAGTTATTGCGCTTCTCCAGCAGGTTCACGAAGGCAAGCGACTCCAGCGCCCGGTCGCGCGCGGTTTTCATATCCGACGTGTGGGCGAGCGCCCCGACGATGACGTTTTCCGTGACCGTCAGGTCGAGGAAGGGCTTCAGCTTTTGAAAGGTGCGGGCGACACCCAAGCGGCTGATGCGATCGGGCCGCAGGCCGGTGATGTCGCGCCCGTCCAGGAGGACGCAACCGGCGTCGGGCTGTTGGAAGCCGGTGATCAGGTCGAACAGCGTCGATTTGCCGGCACCGTTCGGACCAATGATGCCAACGATCTCGCCCTCGTTCACATCGAAGACGATATCAGCGTTGGCGGTTAGCCCGCCGTAGCGCTTGGTCAGGCCGCTGACGTCGAGCAGCGGGCTCATGGCATTTCCGTGCGGCGACGAATGCGCTCTTCCAGCAAGCTGAGAATACCGCTCGGGCGCCACATGCACACAAGCAGGATCAAGATGCCGTAGAGGATCAGATCGATTGTGCGACCGGTGCCGCCAAACCAGATCCGACTGTATTCCGACAAGGGCACCAGGATCGCTGCTCCCAGCGCTGGGCCCCATAACGTGCCGCTCCCGCCAAGCACGGTCATGAGAAGGACAATGATCGAGATCTCCGCCGAGAACAGTCGCTCCGGGTCAAGGACCAGCACATATTGCGCATAAAACGTGCCCGCGACTGACATCATCGCGGCGGAGATCATGAACGCCAACACCTTGTGGCGTGCGATCGCGATGCCGAGGCTTGCGGCTCCATCCGGTTCATCCCGCAATGCCTGCAGGCGGAAGCCCAGCCGACTGCGACGCAGCTTCCACACTGCCAGATAACCGCCAGCCGCCGCACCCAGCGCGAGGTAATAGTAGGGCACCTTGCTCGTGTGGAACTGCAGATAAAACCAAGGCGAGGCGCGTTCGATCGGCACGTACAGCCCGGACGCTGCGCCCACCCAGTCCCATCGCTGAAAGACGATCTGCACGCTGGAGCCGATGAGCAGCGTGGCGATCGCGAAATAGTGCCCGCGCAGGCGCAACGTCGGCACCCCGATGGCAACGGCGGCGAGTGCCGAGAGCAGCATGCCGACCCCAAAAAAAATCGCCTGCCCGAGGCTGATCTGGCCGGACAGTCCCGCGACCACGTTCCAGGACTGGGCCATGAGCGCGTACAACAAAATGAGAATCATCAGGTGCTGGGAAAACGACGTCGTGAAGATGAAAGGATAGGCGATCAAGAGCGCGAGCGCCGCCGCGCCGAGCGCGGACACCCACAGCGGCGGCCGTGGCCAAAGCGGTTCGGCCCGCGCCGTTTTCAGCATGTCCGTGCGACTGCCCGACATTGCTAGAACCGGCCGAACAGGCCGTGTGGCCTGAAAATGACGACTGTAAGGTAGAGTCCAAACACGATCAGAGTCTTATAAGACGGGTCGAGCAAGAGCCCACCGAGCGACTCGACAAGTCCGATCAATAGGCCAGCGAGAAGGCTGCCGAGGATGCTGCCGAACCCGCCGAGCGCCACGGCAACGAATGCCAGCAGAGCAAAATTCGTGCCCACGTCGGGAAAAATGTAATAGAAGGTCGAGAGCATGGTGCCGGCGATCCCGACGCAGCCGAGTCCGATCGCCCAACCCAACGCGAACATGCGCTCGGTCGGAATCCCTATCACGGCTGCCGCCTGGCGATCCTGCGCGGTTGCCTGGAGACCCAAACC
>WNFN01024749.1_pt1 | contig 12703 bp, 12 predicted proteins | sample 5400161 | NCBI WGS metagenome assembly WNFN01 (sample SAMN13153353, study PRJNA577476) | soil metagenome | isolation source: 80 cm saprolite on Douglas fir-dominated hillslope | place: USA:California | collected 2013-09-17
GCATCGACCAGCACGAAGGCGACATAGGCCGAATCATCGCTGCGGTTGCTCCAGGCATGATTGGTTCCGCGCTGGACCAAGACGTCGCCGGCCTCAAGCAGAACCTCGCCCGCATCCATCAGCGCGTAGATCTCGCCCGAGAGCACGATGGCGTAATCCACCGAGTTGGTCTTGTGAAAACCGGGATGGCGCGGTGAGCCGCGATCGAATGCGGCGCTGTGACCGGAACCGTCGTCGGCGCTGGCGCGCTCCCGCTCGAGCGCGGCGAGGCGCTGCCGGTCCGGCGGATATTCGATGACTCGGAAGACCGTCCCATTCTTGGGCGGCGCGAGCCGAAATGCATGGTCGGTCGCTTCGGCACTGCCGCCGTTCTCGGCGGGCATCATGCGCGTCTCCCACAGTTCGGTCACCACCGCGCTGCCCGGACTGCGCTGGTAAACATGCGGCGCCGCCCCATCCATGATGAACACGGACCGGCCAGCGGCGTCGTGCCCGGTCACCACCCGGCGAATCGGCTTGGGCATCAATGTCTCCGGCGAACGCGGCTATCGGTACACGTTGCGGAGCGTGGCGATAGACCCAATCGGATCGCGGGTCACATTTGCCGCTCGACCATCATCCGCTTGATCTCGGCGATGGCCTTGGCGGGGTTGAGGCTCTTCGGGCAGGCCTTGGCGCAGTTCATGATGGTGTGGCAGCGGTAGAGGCGGAACGGATCCTCGAGATTGTCGAGGCGCTGTCCGGTCGCCTCATCCCGACTGTCCTTGAGCCAGCGGTCGGCCTGAAGCAGCGCGGCGGGCCCGAGGAAACGCTCGCTGTTCCACCAATAGCTCGGGCAGGCGGTCGAGCAGCACGCGCACAGGATGCATTCGTAGAGGCCGTCGAGCTTCTGACGGTCCTCGTGGCTCTGCTTCCACTCCTTCTGCGGCGTCGGCGAGGTGGTCTGCAGCCACGGCTCGATCGCGGCGTGCTGGGCATAGAAGTTGGTGAGATCGGGGACCAAGTCCTTCACCACCGGCATGTGCGGCAACGGATAGATCTTCACTGCGCCCTTGATGTCAGCCATCGCCTTGGTGCAGGCGAGCGTATTGGTGGCGTCGATATTCATGGAGCAGGACCCGCACACGCCCTCGCGGCAGGAGCGGCGGAAGGTCAGCGTCGGGTCGACGTTGTTCTTGATCCAAATGAGCGCGTCGAGAACCATCGGCCCGCAATCGTCACAATCGACGTAATAGGTATCCATGCGCGGGTTTTTGCCGTCGTCCGGATTCCAGCGGTAGATGCGATACTCGCGCACGTGATCGGCACCGCTGGGATACGCCCAGGTCTTGCCGTCGGTGACCTTGGAGTTTTTCGGCAGCGTGAGTTGAACCATCTGATGTCTCGCTAGCTCCTCTAATACACGCGCGGCCTGGGCTCGATGTACGACACCTCGTTCGTGAGCGTGTAGGCGTGCACCGGCCGGTAGTCGATCGTGACCTTGCCGTCGGCATCGAGCCAGGCGAGCGTGTGCTTCATCCAGTTCTTGTCGTCGCGTTCGGGGAAGTCCTCGCGCGCGTGCGCTCCGCGGCTCTCGGTGCGGTTCTTCGCCGAGTCCATGGTGACGACGGCCTGCGCGATCAAGTTGTCGAATTCGAGCGTCTCGATCAGGTCCGAGTTCCAGATCAGCGAACGATCCGTGACCCTGATGTCGGTGACGCCGCCGTAAATCTCGTGAATGAGCTTATGACCTTCATCGAGAACCTCGGCGGTGCGGAACACCGCGCAATTGTTCTGCATCACCTTCTGCATCTTCAGGCGTAACTGCGCCGTCGGCGTCTGGCCCGAGGCGTGGCGGAACTTGTCGAGGCGCGTGAGCGCGTGGTCGGCCGAATCCTTCGGCAGATCCGGGTGGCTGTCCCCGGGATGCAGAACTTCGGCACAGCGCATGGCCGCCGCGCGGCCGAACACCACCAAGTCGATCAGCGAGTTCGAGCCCAGGCGATTTGCGCCGTGGACGGACACGCACGCCGCTTCCCCGAGCGACATCAAACCGGGCACCACGAAGTCGTCGTTGCCGTTCTTCTTGGTCAGCGCTTCGCCGTGATAGTTGGTGGCGATGCCGCCCATATTGTAATGCACCGTCGGTACGATCGGGATCGGATCGGTTGTGACGTCGACCCCGGCGAAAATGCGCGCCGATTCGGAAATGCCGGGCAGCCGCTCGTGCAGCACCGCCGGATCGAGATGGTCGAGGTGCAGATAGATGTGGTCCTTGTGTTTGCCGACCCCGCGGCCCTCGCGGATCTCGATAGTCATCGCGCGTGAGACGACGTCGCGCGAGGCGAGATCCTTGGCCGAGGGCGCATAGCGCTCCATGAAGCGCTCGCCTTCCGAATTGACGAGGTAGGCCCCCTCTCCGCGCGCGCCCTCGGTGATCAGGCAGCCGGCGCCATAAATACCGGTGGGATGGAATTGCACGAATTCCATGTCCTGCAACGGCAGACCGGCCCGCAGCACCATGGCATTGCCGTCGCCGGTGCAGGTATGCGCCGAGGTACAGGAGAAGTAGGCGCGCCCGTAACCGCCGGTGGCGAGGATCGTCATGTGCGCGCTGAAGCGATGGATCGAGCCGTCGTCGAGCTTGATGGCGACGACGCCGCGGCAGCGGCCTTCTTCATCCACGATCACATCGATGGCGAAGAACTCGATGAAGAATTCGGCAGCATGGCGTAGCGCCTGGCCGTACATCGTGTGCAGCATCGCATGGCCGGTGCGGTCGGCGGCGGCACAGGTGCGCTGCGCGATACCCTTGCCGTAATGGGTGGTCATGCCGCCGAACGGGCGCTGATAGATCTTGCCGTCCTCTCGCCGCGAGAACGGCAGGCCCCAATGTTCCAGCTCGTAGACCGCCTCCGGCGCGCTGCGGCACATATATTCGATCGCATCCTGATCGCCGAGCCAGTCGGCACCCTTGACGGTGTCGAACATGTGCCAGCGCCAGTCATCCTCGCCCATATTGCCGAGCGCAGCGGCGATGCCGCCCTGCGCCGCGACGGTGTGCGAGCGGGTCGGGAATACCTTGGTGATGCAAGCGGTCTTCAGCCCGGCCTCGCTGCAGCCCACCACCGCGCGCAGGCCCGCTCCGCCGGCGCCGACCACGACCACGTCGTAGCTATGATCTTCGATCGGATAGGCGCGGCCGTTGAAGGCCGGTCCCTTGCCATTCGATCCGCCGTTGCTAGCCATGCGTCACACCTTGAAGCTGAGCATCAGGATGGCAAAGCCCGAGGCCAACCCGACTGCAACGGTGAAGAACGTGTTCGCCATCAGCAGGATGAGCTTCCTGCCTTCGTCGTGCACGTAGTCTTCGATGATGACCTGCATGCCGATGCGCATATGCGTTGTCACCGACACGATGAACAGCAGCATGATGACGGCAATGAGCGGCGAGCCGAGGATCTGCATCACGGCGGCGTGGTTGCGCCCGAGTAGCGCCACCACGATGAGGACGAAAGCGATGGTGAGCGGCACGTTGGCGACCGCAGTCAGGCGCTGACGCCAGAAATGTCCAGTGCCGGACTTGGCCGGGCCGAGACCACGCACGTGCTTGAGCGGCGTGCTCATATCTCCGACAGCCATCAGCGCGGCCCTCCCATGTACAGGTAGCCGACGATCCAGATGATGATGGTCAGGCTGATGGACCCAATGAGGCTTGCCACCGTGAGCCATTCGCGCTCGTGCGGGCCGAAGCCGCGCCCGGTGTCCCAGATCAGGTGCCGAATGCCGCCCAGCATGTGGTGCATGAGCGCCCAGGTGTAGCCGAATAGGATGAGCCGGCCGATGAACGAGCTCATGAACGATCCGATCCCGGCATAGGCATTGGGGCTGGATGCCGCCGCGATCAGCCACCAAGCCACCAGCAACGTCCCGAAATAGAGACTCGCACCGGTGATGCGATGAACGATGGACATCGTCATCGTCAGTGTCGGCTTGTAGATGAACAGATGGGGAGAGAGTGGCCGTTCAACGGGCACTTTGGTTTCGGCCATTGCTCTTCTCCGTCTCGGGCGTTGCGTTCCTAACCAAAGCCGCAACGCACCGCAATCCGCTAGTCCTCGGCGGTGCTGGCTTTCGTCAATGACGAATATGATGCGCAGGCACTTGGCGGACAATAGGTATTTCGCGTAGCTTTCCTTCGTCGAATTCGAAGGCAACCGGATGCGACCGGCCAAATCCGACTGCAACGAACCATGCGCTTCGACCTGACCGATCTCAGCCTGTTTCGCCACGTGGTCGAGGCCGGGAGCATCACGGGCGGCGCCGCGCGGGCGCATCTCGCGCTGGCTGCCGCCAGCACGCGCATCCGCAACATGGAAGAGGCGCTGGGCGCAGCGCTGCTCGTGCGCGGACGGCAAGGGGTGACCCCGACCCAAGCCGGCCGCACGCTGTTGCAACATGCGCGCGCGATCCTGCGCCAAGCCGAGCGCTTGCGCGAGGACCTTGGCGCCTATGCCGGCGGCCTCGCCGGCCAGATCAGGGTGCTCTCCAACACCAACGCGCTTACTGAATTTCTGCCTGAAGCGCTGAGCTCGTTCCTTTCCACGCATCCCAATGTCAGCGTCGATCTCGAGGAACGGCTGAGCGACGAGATCGTGGGCCTGATCGCCGAGGGGGTTGCCGACCTCGGCATCGTCGCTGCCACCGTCGATGCTAGCGCGTTGGAAACCTACCCCTTCCGCAAGGACCGATTCGTGCTGGTCGTGGCGCGCAACCATCCGCTCGCCAGGCGTTCGAAGATTTCCTTCGCGGATGTCCTGGACCACGACTTCGTCGGCCTCGATCGCGCGAGCGCGTTGCAGCGCTTCCTTGCGGACAAGGCGGCGCGCATCGGACAGCCGCTGCGACTGCGCGTGCAATTGCGCAGCTTCGATGCCGTATGTCGCCTAGTCGAGTGCAATGTCGGGATCGGCATCGTGCCGGAGACGACTGCACGGCGGGTCGCGCGGACAATGGCGATCGTCCCGGTGGCGCTGACCGATCCCTGGGCGGTGCGCGAGCTCACGATCTGCATCCGCAGCCTCGACGAGCTGCCGCCCTACGCCCGCCAGCTCGTCGAGCACTTGCGAACCGCTGCGTGAGCGTTCGCCCACGCCTCGCCTGCGGCGTTATCGCCGGCCCCGGCAGTGGCAGCGCACCAACGCGTTGGCGCAATTCTCCAACTTCATCGCGGCATCAGCGCCCAATAGTCGAGATCGAGCAGCACCGCGGGGTCGTCCTCATCGCCCGACTTGAGTGGAAAGTCGGCGCAGGAATGATCCTTTGTTGCGACGGTGCGCAGCCGCAGCGCGCCCACGTCGTCGCGGCCGGGCACGTCCGCCTTGGCTAGCACCTCGGACCATGCAAACACGGTCGCGCCGGCAAACAGCGGTGATACATGCCGCCCGCCGTTGATCGCCGCAACGTGAAACGCATTGGCGAGCCCGTTGAACGAGAGCGCGCGGGCGAGCGAGATCACGTGGCCGCCGTAGATCAGGCGGCGGCCGAAGCGGCCTTGCGCCGCCGAATGCTGGTCGAAGTGGATGCGCGCGGTGTTCTGATAGAGTCGCGTTGCAATCTGGTGCTCGGCCTCTTCCACGGTTATGCCGTCGACATGGTCGATCTTCTCGCCGACGGCATAATCGCCGAAGCGATAACGGCTGCCGGCTAGCGTGAAATCGTAGGCAGCGACGTCGATGCGCGGGCAGGCATCGCCGAGCGTGGTCGGGAGCACTGCTTCCGGCAAGCGCGGCACATGATCACCAGGCGCCGGCGCCGCCTCGTCGCGTTTTCGCACCATGACCCAGCGTACGTACTCGAGCACCTTGCTGCCGTCCGGCTTGCAACCGGTCGAGCGTACGAAGACGATGCCGGTCTTGCGGCTCGAATTTTCCTTGAGCCCAATGATTTCGGACTCGGCATTAAGAGTGTCTCCGGGATAGACCGGCGCGAGAACGCGGCAGGCGGCATAGCCGAGATTGGCGACCGCGTTGAGCGAGATGTCCGGTACCGTCTTGCCGAACACGACGTGGAAGACGAGCAGATCATCGACCGGCGAGCACGGATAGCCGATCGCACGCGCGAAGACATCCGAGGACTGCACGGCAAAACGCGGACCGAAGAGGCCATTGTAGAGCGCGACGTCTCCGACCGTGATGGTGCGAGGAACGGCATGCTTAATCACCTGGCCGATGTGAAAGTCTTCGAAAAAGTTGCCGTCGCCGGTCTTCGACATATATCCACCAGGTCATTCTTCGGCCGGACTGATCGAGCCGTGTTCGGCGAACCTTTGTTCATCTGGCTCGGATGCGGCGTGTTGCAGGAACCTCGGATGCGGGCCTGGGCGGCACGGGAACGTGAAACCACCGGCCCGCGCGAATTTGCTATAGGTCGCTCGATTACAGCTCAACTGCAGCTCAACCGCAAAAGCCGGGCCATGTCGATCGGAGCCACCCATGAACAGGCCTTGACGCCCGCCGCCCCGACGGGTGCCGCCATCCATCCACTCTGGGTGCGCCTCACCCATTGGGTGAACGCTGTGGCCATGATCATCATGATTGGCTCGGGCTGGGAGATCTACAATGCCTCGCCGCTGTTTGCATTCCTGTTTCCTCCCGGGATCACCCTCGGAGGCTGGCTTGCGGGCGCGCTGCTCTGGCATTTCGCGGCAATGTGGCTGCTAGTGGTGAATGGTCTCGTCTATCTGGTGCTTGGTATCGCGACTGGGCGTTTCCGGCGCAAGCTCGTTCCGATTCGCCCCAGCGAGGTCTTGGCCGATACCAGAGCGGCATTCACCGGAAAGCTCACCTACGACGATCTCTCGGTCTACAACGCCGTGCAGAAGCTACTTTATCTCGGCGTCATTCTCGCCGGCATCGTCATCGTGCTGTCGGGCCTCGCGATATGGAAGCCGGTGCAATTGCAGGAGTTGACCGCCGTGTTCGGCGGTTACGATGCCGCCCGCTACGTGCACTTCTTCGCCATGGCGGCCATCGTCGGCTTTTTCGTCCTTCATGTGATCATGGCTTTGCTCGTCCCGAAGTCACTGCGCGCCATGATCACCGGCCGATAGCGCCGACGTTCAAAGTCCAGGAGCAACGAGGATGCCGCGCATTCGAAAAAACCCAACGGGCGTCGATCCCCAGCTCCTCGTCAAGGATGCGGCGAAACTCATGCCGGCCCCGACGCGGCGCGTGTTCTTGCGCGGCGGCGCGAGTCTCGGGGCGCTCGCCTTCCTCACCGGCTGCGACATCGTCGACAGCGCGTCGGCAGAACACGTGCTGATGAAAATTTCCTATTTCAACGACGGGGCGCAGGCATGGCTGTTCAATCCGAACAAGCTTGCGCCAACCTACCCCGACAGCGCGGTCAGGCGGCCGTTCCCGTTCAACGCCTATTACCCGGAGGAGGACGCGCCCGACGTCGACAAGGAGGATTACAAGCTCGAAGTCGGCGGCATGGTCGACAGCAAGAAATCGTGGACTCTCGACGAGCTCTACGCGCTGCCGCAGGAAACCCAAATCACCCGCCTTATCTGCGTGGAAGGTTGGAGCGCGATCGGTAAATGGACCGGCACGCCGCTACGCGAGTTCCTCAGGCGCGTCGGCGCCGATACGCGCGCGAAATATGTCTGGTTTCGCTGTGCCGAGGGCTATTCCACCTCGATCGACATGCCGACCGCGCTGCATCCACAGACCCAGATGACCTTCAAGTTCGACGGCGAGATCCTGCCGCGCAAGTACGGCTTCCCGATGAAGGTGCGGATGCCGACCAAGCTCGGCTTCAAGAATCCGAAACACGTGGTGGAGATGGCTGTCACCGACAAATATCTCGGCGGATACTGGGAGGATCAGGGATACAACTGGTTCAGCGGGATTTGATCGCCAACGAAGAACTTACCCCCGGCCCGGCGGCGGAACCTCCGTGATGAGCCGGGCGCCGCGATGAAACGTGAGGTAGTCCCACAGCCATGTGAACGCCACGATGAACCGATTCTTGACCCCGATCAGGAAATAAATGTGCACCAGGCTCCAGAATAGCCATCCGACAAATCCCTTGAGGCGCAGATATCCGAAGTTCACTACCGCGGCCCGCCGCCCAATGGTGGCGAGATCGCCGAGCGACCGATAACGAAACGGCGGAGGCGATGGTGTGTCGTCGACGCGCGCCGCAATGACGCGGCCGACATAGCGGCCCATTTGCTTGGCGGCCGGTGCGACACCCGGAACCATTGCCCCTGTTTGGTCATGGACCCCCGCCGCGTCACCGATCACGAACACCTCGGGATGATTCGGGACCGAAAGATCGGGTCGCACCAGCACGCGGCCGGCGTAATCGTGCTCGGCGCCCAGCCAGTGGGCGGCGGGCGAGGCAACGACCCCCGCGGCCCAGATGATGGTGCTGGCGTCGATGCGTCCGCGATCGAGGTCGACGCCACGCCGATCGCAATTGATTACGCGCGTGGAGGTCCTCACGTCGACCCCCATGCGCGTGAGCGTGCGCTCGGCATACGCGGAAAGATCCTCCGGCAAAGTGGGCAGAACACGCGGACCCGCCTCGAGCAAGATGATGCGGGAGCTGCGCGGATCGATCCGCCGAAAGTCCTTGGCCAGGGTCTGGCGCGCGATCTCGGCGATGGCGCCAGCCATTTCGACGCCGGTTGCTCCCCCACCGACGATGACGAAAGTGAGCAGGCGCTGGCGCTCGGCATCGTCGTGGGCGAGCTCGGCGTGCTCGAACGCCAGCAGAATGCTTCGGCGAATGCGGGTCGCGTCTTCGATGCGCTTGAGCCCCGGTGCGAAATCAGATAGTCGTAGGGAATTGGATCCGCGCCGGTCTGAACGCACCGCCCTGCCAGGTCGATGCCGCTGACCTCCGCCATCAACACCGTCGCATTGCGCTGCTGCCGTAAGATGTGCCGGATCGGCCAGGCGATCTCGGCAGGTGAGAGTGCGGCGGTCGCGACCTGGTACAGCAACGGCTGGAAGCAATGATGGTTTTGGCGATCGATCACGGTCACGTCGACAGCAACATGGCTCAGCGCCTTCGCCGCTTCGAGGCCGCCGAAGCCTGCGCCGACAATGACGACCTTTGGACGCCGTTGTGACATGCGCGTTCCTCTGCTCGCCCGACTCTAACCTGCGATGAGCAATGCGACACCTGAAATAGTGAGCTCCAGCTTGCCAAGCCGTGCGCGCGCCTTTAGCAATCCGCGTGGAGATGCATTCAAGCGAGGCAATGCGCAATGGCGACCCACAAACTCCTTCTTCTCCCGGGCGACGGCATCGGACCGGAGGTGATGGCCGAGGTGAAAAAGCTCATCGCCTTCATGAATGCGCACGGTCTGGGCACCTTCGAGAAGGCGCACGCGGCCGATGCCGTGATCTTCGGCGCGGTCGGCGGCCCGAACTGGGACGGCGTACCGTATGACGTGCGACCGGAGGCGGGACTGCTTCGCCTGCGCAAGGAGCTCGGCCTGTTCGCCAATATCCGCCCGGCGATCTGCTATCCCGCGCTCGCGGAATCCTCGAGCCTCAAGCGCGAGGTGGTGGACGGGCTCGACATCATCATTTTGCGTGAATTGACCGGCGGGGTCTATTTCGGCGAGCCCAAGACCATCACCGATCTCGGCAACGGACAGAAGCGCGCGGTCGACACTCAGGTCTATGACACCTACGAGATCGAGCGCATCGCCCGGGTTGGCTTCGAGCTCGCGCGCAAACGCCGGAACAAGGTCACCTCGATGGAGAAGCGCAACGTGATGAAAACGGGCGTGCTCTGGCACGAGGTGGTCAAGGAGGTGCACGCCCGCGAGTTCAAGGACGTCAAGCTCGAGCATCAGCTCGCCGACGCCGGCGGCATGCAGCTCGTGCGCTGGCCCAAGCAATTCGACGTCATCGTCACCGACAATCTGTTCGGCGACATGCTGTCGGACATCGCCGCCATGCTCACCGGCTCGCTGGGCATGCTGCCGTCGGCCTCGCTCGGCGAGGTCGATTCCAAGACGAAAAAGCGCAAAGCCATGTACGAGCCGGTACACGGCTCCGCCCCCGATATCGCCGGCAAAGGCATCGCCAACCCGATCGCCATGATCGCCTCCTACGGCATGGCGCTGCGCTACTCGCTCAACATGGCCAAGGAGGCCGACCAGATCGATCAAGCGATCGCGGCCGCGCTCGCGCAAGGGCTGCGCACTGCCGACATCAAGTCGGAGGGCGCCACGGTCGTGACCACGGGGCAAATGGGCGATGCGGTCATCGGCGAGATGGAGAAGCTCGTGGCCTGACTGCCCCCGAGCAAAGCGCGGTGCGCAATGGTGGCAGGCAGGACGCATGCAATGACTCAAGCCGCCGCAACGAGGTTCGGCATTCGGAGCCTCGCGCTTGTTGTCATGGCGCTCGCCGCATTGCGCGCCGCCGGCGCTCACGCCGACACTTATCCCAATCGCCCCGTTCGCCTGATCGTCCCGTTCGCGGCGGGCGGTCTCAACGACGTCGTGGCGCGACTGGTCGCGCCCTACCTGGAGCGGTCGCTGGGCCAGCCCTTCATCGTCGACAACCGACCGGCCGCGAGCGGCATCGTCGGAACCGACGCCACCGCAAAAGCGCCGCCGGACGGCTACACGCTGCTGATGGTGGCCTCGAGCTTCACGGTGGTCCCGGCCACCAATCCGAAACTGCCCTATGACTCCGAGCGCGATCTCGCGCCCATCGTCATGGTGGCGAAGAATTCGCTATTGTTCCTCGTGAATCCAAAAGTGCCGGCCCATTCGCTCGCAGAATTCGTAACCCTCGCCAAAGCCAATCCCGGCAAGCTCAATTACGCCTCGCCTGGCGCGGCCACTCAAACCCATCTCGTCGTCGAGCTGTTCAGCCGTAAGGCGGACATCAAGCTGCAGCACATCCCCTATCGCGGTGGCGCGCCCGCCATGACCGCGATGGTCGCCGGCGACACGCAATTTACCGCAATCTCGACGTTGCTTTCGCTGCCGCAGATCCAGGCTGGCGCGTTGCGCGCGATCGCGAGCGGAAGCCTCAGCCGCGATGCGCAGCTGCCCGATCTCCCCACGGTCGCGGAGCAAGGCTTTCCCGGCTTCGAGGCAATCCAATGGATCGGCCTGCTGACCACAGCCGGCACACCGAAGGACGTCATCGAGCGCATCAACGCGGAGGTCAACCGGGCGCTGCGCGATCCCGATCTGATCGCCAAATTCGCCCAACAGGGCCTCTCGCCCGCGGGCGGCACGCCCGCGGACTTTCAACGTACCATTGCCACCGATCTCAAGAATTGGACCGAAACCGCACACGCCGCCAATATCACCGCGCAGTGACTACAGAAACGCTCCGCGCCAGCCATCGCCGTGAGCCGTGGTGAGCGCGCACCCCCGGGGTTACCAACCGTACGGATTATAGCGGCTCGGAAGATCGAACGGCCCCGGCAGCGGCGACTGGTGCCAGCCGACGCGCCCACCCGTGCTTTGCACCACGCTCAAAGGCATCGAATACGGGCCCACAGGGAAGGCGTAGTCGGTGAATTTGCGCTCGCCCGGCAGAACCTCGGTCCCGGCGTCGAGGAACGAACGCGGCGCGACGGTGACGCGCGCACGCGGGCGATTGACCGGAGCGGTGGGCGCGGTGGTGTAAACCTGCTGCTTTTTCTTCGTCGCGGCATCGACCGGGGCAACGGCAACGGCCGTCACCGCCATCACCGCAACGCAGAGCCCGGCCGCGCAAATCCTCATGTTCATGACGCCCCTCATGCGATTCCGTGAGACCATACACTAACTTTAACTTTGTTTCGGCTTCGGTAACAGCCGCCACGGCCTGTGGGTGCCACTCCGTCGCCGGGTGTGTCAAAATTCCCTCTATGGACTATCAGGGAAGATCGTTTAAGATTTTGCCGTCAGGGCACAAAATATTCCGTGAAACCCCCTGCCAAGAGAAAAAAAGACCAGGGAGGAGGACGCCATGTTCACACGTCGGCATCTTATCAAGGCAGCGGGCGCGGGACTTGCGCTCACCGGCTCAGGCCTCGAGCTGGGGTCGGCGCTTGCAGCGGGTACTGCCATCGATCTGCCCGCGGCGCTGCCGGAGGGGGCCCGCAACAACGCCGTGCTCGATTCGTTGCCGGGCAAGAAGCCGCTGATCAAGCTCAGCTATCGGCCGCCGAACTACGAAACGCCGATTGAATATTTCCGTACCGCCATCACGCCGAATGACGCATTTTTCGTTCGCTACCATCTCTCGAACATCCCGGAGGTTGACGTCAAAACCTGGAAAATCGTGGTTGGCGGCGAGGGCGCCAACGGCCAGGCCGAGTTCACGCTCGACGATCTCAAACGGTTGCCGGCAGCCGAACTGGTCGCAGTGAACCTCTGCTCGGGCAACCGGCGCGGCCTATTCCAACCCCATGTTCCCGGGGTGCAGTGGAGCAACGGCGCCATGGGTTGCGCGCGCTGGAAAGGCGCCCGGCTCAAAGACCTTCTGGACAAGGTCGGCCTTAAAAAGGAGGCGATCGAAATCGTCTTTGACGGCGCGGATTCGGGCGTTACCGACAAGACCCCCGACTTCATCAAGAGCATTCCGACCTGGAAGGCGATCGAGGACACCACGCTCGTGGCCTACGAAATGAATGGGGCGCCGCTGCCGCACCTCAATGGCTTCCCGGCGCGTCTCATCGTGCCGGG
>WNFN01183811.1_pt1 | contig 12700 bp, 16 predicted proteins | sample 5400161 | NCBI WGS metagenome assembly WNFN01 (sample SAMN13153353, study PRJNA577476) | soil metagenome | isolation source: 80 cm saprolite on Douglas fir-dominated hillslope | place: USA:California | collected 2013-09-17
CTGGAGCTGCTGCGCCGGGACAACGTGCCGTGCCCAAACCTGCTGCCGCGTCTCATCGGCCGCGAATCCTCGCCGCTAGCTGTCCTCGGTCGGCGAAGTCAGGTCCTCGAGCCGGCGCCGGTCGCGCTTCGTCGGCCGGCCTTTTAGCGTCGCCGCAGGCTCCGCGCCCCAGCGGCGCAAATCACTGCGGCGCTCGCGCTCGGCGCGGCTCGCTTCCGTTTCGTCGTAGAGCTTCCGCGCCTCTTCCGCCGGCCCGCGCTTGTCGGACAGCGCTATGACTTTCACTTCCCAGCGCCAGTCGCCGACGCGCACCACCACCATGTCGCCCGCCTTCACCTCGTGCGCCGGCTTCGTTCTCTCTCCATTGAGCTGCACGCGTCCGCCCGCCACCGCCTGCTGCGCGAGGCTGCGCGTCTTGAAGAAGCGCGCCGCCCAGAGCCATTTGTCCAAGCGCCGCATTACAGCCACCCTACGCGCTGGTCACCACTCCGACGGGACAGGAGACGCCCGTACCACCGAGGCCGCAGTAGCCCGCCGGGTTCTTGCCGAGGTATTGCTGGTGATAGTCCTCGGCGTAGTAGAACTCCGGCGCCGCGCGGATTTCGGTGGTGATGGCGCCAAAGCCTTTCTTGTTGAGCGCCTGCTGGAACGCTTCCTTGGATCGTTGCGCCGCCTTGAGCTGCTCATCGCCGTAGGCATAGATGGTCGAGCGGTATTGCGAGCCCGCATCGTTGCCCTGGCGCATGCCCTGCGTCGGGTCGTGGCCTTCCCAGAAGACCTTGAGCAGCTCGTCGTAGCTGATCACCTTTGGATCGAACACGACCAGCACAACTTCGGCGTGATTGGTCATCCCGCTGCACACTTCTTCGTAGGTCGGGTTTTTCGTCTGGCCGCCGGCGTAGCCGACAGCGGTCGAGTAGACGCCCGGCCGCTGCCAGAAGATGCGCTCCGCGCCCCAGAAGCAGCCCAGGCCGAACACCGCCTGCTGCAAACCCGCGGGGAACGGTGCCTTGAGCGGATGGCCGTTGATGAAATGCTTGTCCGGCACATCGATCGCCGCGCTGCGGCCGGGCAGCGTGCTGCTCGCGGGAAGCAGGTTGGTCATTTTCTTCATGAATGAGAACATCGCACGCTCCGATAGAGTCTCGCAATTTTCGCTCAAAATAAGCGCATGAAGCTCTGCATTTATGGTGCCGGCGCGGTGGGCGGCGTGATGGGCGGCTGGCTGGCGCGCGCCGGGCACGAGGTTTCGCTCGTCGCGCGTGGCGCCCAGCTCGAGGCGATCCGGCGCTCGGGCCTGCGCGTGCGCAGCAATGGTGCGGTCGAAACCTTTGCCGTGCGCGCGGAGAGCGATCCGCGCGAGCTCGGACCGCAGGATTACGTGCTGGTTACCGTGAAGGCGCAGAGCCTTGGCGATGTCGCGCAAACCATTACACCGCTGCTTGGCGCAGAAACCTCGATCGTCACAGCCATGAACGGCGTGCCATGGTGGTTCTTCGACCGCCTGCTCTTCGGCGGCGGCAAAGAAAGACTGGAGAGCCTGGACCCCGGCGGCAAGCTCGCGCGCGCGATGCCGACCGAGCGCATCGTCGGCTGCGTAATCCATCTCGCCGCCTCGACGCCAGAGCCGGGGCTCATCAGCCACAACATGGGCCGCAAGCTGATCGTCGGCGAGCCGGGCGGAAACAACACCGCGCGCACCAAGCGCATCACCGATGCACTCACTGGAGCCGGGTTCGAGGTCATCGTGACGGATGCGATCGAGAAGGAATTCTGGGTCAAGCTCCTCGGCAACGTGAGCTTCAACCCGGTCTCGGCGCTCACCATGTCGATGGCCGATCGCCTGATCCAGGACCCGCAGGTGAAGGCCTTCATGGTCAACATCATGCGCGAGGTGCTGGCGATCGGCCGCGCGGTCGGCGTCGACGCCGACATCGATCCCGAGGCGCGCATCGACATGGCGCGCGCGCTCGGCAAGTTCAAGACCTCGATGCTGCAGGACATGGAAGCCGGCAAGCCGCTCGAGATCGACGGTCTGCTCGCCGGCACGCTCGAGATCGCGCGCAAGGCGGGCGTCAAGGCGCCTTACACCGAGGCGCTGTTCGGCCTCATCAAGGCGCGCGCGCAGGCCACCGGCCAGTATCCCTAAATGGGGACAGACCCTATTTTTCTCATTTAGAAAGATTCGGCCGCTTCTTCAGCTCCGGCAGGACCGCGCGCTCGTAGAACTCGATGCCCACCTTGGCGATGCGTTCGGCGCCGATGAGCTGAGTCGCGCCGTCGCCGGCCCGTTTCCATGCCTTGTACTCGTCCTCGTAGGGAAGGCCCATCGAGCGCGCGAGGAGCTGAATGTAGTTGTAGACCGCCGTCGCGCCCGCGGCATCGAGGCCCACGATCTCGCGGTAGCACTGGTGGAACGTGGTGACGACTGCATCGGCGCCGGACGCCTTTGCCGCGCGCACCGTATTGGCATGGATGTCGTCCAGCGCCTTCGGCAGGATCGCGAACGAAGCGCACATGTAGCCCGGTGCGAGGTAATCGCCGTCGACCACCTCGACTCCCGGAATCATCGAGAGCAGCTCCGGCACCATGCGGTTCACCGGCACGAGCTCGTTGAAGCCGATGTGCTTGTGGAGCATCACGCGCATCGGCACCAGGTGGACGAGCAGCGGCGCCAGCTTGTCGCGGCTAGCGTGCAGCAGGTCGACCAGATAGGTCATGTCGAACTGCCGGTCGTTGCCCTTTTCCATGAAGTCGTGCATGTGCGAGTGGCACGAGGGACACCAGGCGATGACCGGCGCGGCGCGCTGGTTCAGGCGGCCGACGGTGCGCGTCGCCATGCCGCCGGCAGTGGTCTGGTTTGCGTCCTTGACGGTGCCGCAGCAGTAGTCGGGGCCGCCGACCGGCGAAGGGTCGTAGCCGAGCGCGCGCAGGATGTCGAGGCAGCTATGGATGATGTCGCCATGGCGCAGGACGTTGCAGCCGTACCAGAAGGTGACCGGGGTACTCATGTCCATTCCTTCAGCTCAGCATCCGTTAGCTGCAGCTTGGCAAAGGCGCGCACGCGGTTGAAGTAGTCGGGATCCTGCTTGACGTCGATCTGCTTGGGCAGCTCGCGGCCGCCAAGCGCGGTCATGCGCGCAAGGCGCATCATCATCTTCGGATCGACGTTCTCGGGGCACGCGGGCACGCAAACGCCGCTCCGCGTGCAGACGCCGATCCAGCCGAGCGCTTCAGGCGACCCCGCCTCGCCGCGCAGCACTGCCAGCACGCCGGGCACCACCGCCTTGCCATCGGCTGCCGGCGCCTTCGAGTACTGCGCCATGGGACAGACCTCGAAGCACTTGCCGCATTGCGTGCACGCGCCGAGGATGCGCTCGATCTCGCTCTGCTGGAACTCCTTCAGCCGCTGTCCGATGACCGGTCTGTCGCTCATATAAACTCGCCGGGTGACTGTAGCACCGCGTAGCCCGCCGTCCCATACTTTATGCGTGGCACCGATGATGGACTGGTCGGACCGCCATTACCGCTATTTCATGCGCCAGATCTCGGCGCAGGCGCGCGTCTATACCGAGATGATCACCACCGGCGCGCTGATTCACGGCGATGTCGATCGGCATCTCGCCTTCAGCGCCGAGGAGCACCCGGTCGGTCTGCAGCTCGGCGGCAGCGAGCCCACCGATCTCGCCCAGAGCGCAGTGCTCGGCGAGCGCTACGGCTACGACGAAATAAATCTGAACATAGGCTGCCCGAGCGAGCGCGTGCAGCGCGGCGCCTTTGGTGCGTGCCTGATGGCGGAGCCTTCATTGGTCGCAGACTGCGTGCGTGCCATCCGGGACAAGGTGAATCTGCCGGTGACGGTGAAGCACCGCATCGGCATCGACCAGGTCGAGGACTATGGCTTCGTGCGCGATTTCGTCGGCACGGTAGCGCAGGCGGGCTGCCGCACCTTCATCGTCCATGCGCGCAATGCGGTGCTGAAGGGCCTGTCGCCGAAGGAAAACCGCGAGGTGCCGCCGCTCAAGTACGACTATGTGTATCGCCTGAAGCGTGACTTCCCGCAGCTCGAGATCGTGATCAATGGCGGCATTACCACGCGTGCGCAGATCGAGGCTGAATTGGCGCAGGTCGATGGCGTCATGCTCGGCCGTGCGGCGTATCACGATCCGTGGCTGCTCGCCGATCCGGGCAAGACGCGCAGCGCTATCGTCTCAGCAATGGTCGCCTATTGCCGCCGCCATCACGATGTCCCCTTGCGGAGCATCGTGCGCCACATGCTCGGGCTCTATCACGGCGCGCCGCGCGCACGGCTCTGGCGCCGGATGTTGTCCGACGCAGCCCGGCTGAAGGAAAATCGAGCCGAGCTGCTGCTCGAGGCGCTCGAGGCCGTCGAGCGCCGCGAAGAAGTCATAACCTAGGGGGAGACCATGCAACAGCCACGACTGCTGATCCCGGCGCTAAAACCCTTCTACGATGCGCTGCAGCCGCTGTCCTGGCTGCTGATCCGCTGCGCCTGCGGGCTGATCCTGGCGATGCACGGCTGGGGCAAGATCCAGCGCGGCGCGGAAGCGATGGCGCCGACATTCGCGAAGCTGGGCTACGACCACCCGGTCGCGCTGGTCTACTTCCTGACCTTCGTCGAGTTCGTCGGCGGCCTCGGCATCGCGGCCGGGCTCTTCACGCGCTTCTTCGCCGCCATGGTCACCATCGAGATGGCGGTGATCATGTTCGCGCACTACCTGCCGAACGGCTTCTCGTGGCTCAACCGCGGCTACGAGTTCGTGCTGCTGTGGGGCCTGATGGCGCTGGCGATCTGGTGGCGCGGCGGCGGCCCGTACTCGCTCGACCGCAAGATCGGCGTCGAGCTTTAAGCGAGGTCCTCGAGGCGGTAGTAGCGCGCCCAGCGCATGAGCTGCTCGTCGCTCATGGAAAACATCACCGTATCTTCGTGGGCGTGGTGCGCGATGCGCGACCAGGCCGGCGCGGCGATGGTGTCGCCGAACTGCCAGTCGAAAGTCTGCTCGCCGATCGTCGAGCGGCCGCTGCCGGCCATCACGACGTAGATGGTGTGGGCACTGCGCCGATAAGCCGCGTTCTCCCAGCCGGCCTCCCAGGCATGCACGCGCAACGTGATGGTCGGCATCGTGGGCGCCGCAATCTCCACCGTTACGCCGAAATAGGGGTCATCCTGGGCTGAAGCAAGGCGCGCGAGCGTGTCGGCGAACGTGAAGCGCATCGGCGATTGCTCGGTGACGCGCTCGACCGGCGCGAAGCCCGCCGGATGCTCCTCGAAGAACATCGGCTCGAGAAGCCGCGTCAGCGGCACGTCGAGCCCGTCGAACCAGTAGGCCTGCTCCGCGCCATCGTGGCCGTGGCCGTGCCAGGACCAGCCGGGCGTCAGCACGATGTCGCCGGTCTCCATCGGATGCTTGTCGCCGTCGACCACCGAGTACGCGCCCTTCGCGTCCAGGATCACGCGCAGCGCGTGCGGCGCATGCCGATGCGTGCGCGCCTGCTCGCCGGGCAGGATCGACTGGTACGCGGCGACCAGCGTGCGCAGCGTGGCGTACTCATTCCCCGGCACGGGGTTGCGCATGACGAAGTTGCGCCGCTCGGCGAGGTCGGTGCCGATCAGCCGGCCCGCGGCCTGCATCGCCCACTTGGCTTCGGCGTAGCGCCAGTGCGCCGGCACGAACTCCGAGCGCATCTCGGGCGAAAGGATCGGCTTTTCGCGGCGGATCCAGCCCGGCGTCATGTTGCGCGCGGCAAGCGCGCGCTGGAGTTCATCAAGGTTGCTTAACGCGGGAGTATCATTGGCGCCCATGAGCGCAAATCTTAAGACTATCGGCACGCCTTCGCTACGCGATCGCGTCACCAAGGAAGAGTGGCAGATGCGGGTCGACTTGGCCGCCGCCTACCAGCTCGCCGCGATCTTCAAATGGACCGACCTCATCTACACCCACTTCTCGGCGCGCGTGCCGGGCACCGAGGACTTCCTGATCAACCCCTACGGGCTGATGTTCGACGAGATCACCGCCTCGACCCTGGTGAGGATCGACGCCGAAGGCAAGATCAAGGACGACCCGGTCGGCCTTGGCGTGAACGAAGCCGGCTTCATCATCCACAGCTGCATGCACGCCGCGCGGCCCGAGATCCACTGCGTGATCCACACGCACACGCGCGCCGCCGTCGCGGTGTCGGCGATGAAATGCGGCCTGCTGCCGATCAGCCAGCACGCGATGCTCGTGCAGTCCGAGATCACCTACCACGATTACGAGGGCGTGGCGCTCTACAAGGACGAGCAGGCGCGCATGGCGCGCGATCTGGGCAAGACGTCGAAGGCGATGATCCTGCGCAACCACGGCGTGCTCGCGCTCGGCGAGACCGTGCGCGAAGCGTTTGAAGTTATGTACTACCTCGACTGCGCTTGCCAGATCCAGGTCGATGCGCTCGCTGGCGGGCTGCATAACGTGCAGCTCATGACCGAGCAGGCCGCGCAGACGTCGACCGCCGCGCTCAAGCGGCCGATGCGTCCGGCGCAACAGAAGGACTGGCCGGCGCTGCTGCGCATGCTGGAGCGCCGCGGCATCAAGTACGCACAGTAGCCGGCGTCCGCGCCGGTAGTTGCAGCACGGTGAGGATGGCTGCGAGCGTGCAGGCGAACACGACGTAGAACACGCCCTGCGGCAGGCCGTCGCCGCGCGCACGATGAGATCGCGCGACGGATAAATGAGCCCGACCGCCAGTCCCGAGATTGCGAGCACCACTGGGAGCATCGCACCCGGGATCGCGCCGATCGCAATCAGCAGCGCGTTGAACGAGCCCACCGCGAAACCGGCCGCCGCGACGATATCGTGGCGCGAGACGCGCGCGACGAGAAAGCCGCCGCCGAGCATGCCTGCCGCCGAGCCCAGGATGTACGCCGTGATCGCCGAGGAGGCGAACCCGGTGCCGACGCCGAACTGCTCCTTCATCGCCGAGACGCCGAAGTTCTGCAGCGCGCCGAGCGCCGCCGCGTGCAGCGCGAAGAACGCGAAGCACATCACCACCGACAGGGCGAGCAGCACGCGCGCATCGAGCGCAGCGCCGCGCTTCTTTGCTTCGGCATGCGCCGGCGCACGGAACAGCGGCGCGTTGACGCCGATGAGCAGCAGCACGACAAAGGCGAGCGCCGCGGCGGCGAGCAGCGCGTTGTGCCAGCCGTAGGCGTCGCCGATCGCGGCGCTGAACACCGGCGCCAGTGCAAATCCCAGCATGCCCGCCACGCTGTGGCTGCTGAAGGCATGGCCGAGGCGCCGCGGCGAGATACAACCATTGAGAATGGAAAAATCCGCCGGATGGAACACGCTGTTGCCGGCGCCGGAGATCGCGGCGCCCACGAAGAGCAGCGCCGGCCCCTGCGCGAAGCTCATCAACCCGGTGCCAAGCACCATCAGGGCGAGGCCGCCGAGCAGCACGCCGCGGCCGCTGTAGCGGTCGACGATGAAGCCGGCGAGCGGCTGCAACAGCGCCGACACGGCGAAGAACAGCATCAGGACCATGCCGAGGGTCGCGTAGGAGATGCCGAGCTCCTCGCGGATCAGCGGGAAGGGCCGATGGCCATCAGGGCCATGATGAAACCGTCGCGGCTTTTCATATCCCCGCCACGAACGCGGTGACTGCGGCCATGGTTTTCTCCGGCTGCTCGCGAAACGGCGCGTGGCCGCAATTTTTCAGTTTTATCAGCTCGCACGGCCCCTTCACGCCGGCCGCGAGCTCATCGAGCTGCGCCATGGTGCCGTAGACGTCGTCGTAGCCCTGGATCGCGAGCACCGGGCAGTTGATGTGCGGCAGATAGTCGTCGCGGATGTCCCAGCTCTTGAAACCGCCGTCGAGCCAGACGTCGGCCCAGCCGTAGAACGTCTTGCGAGCATCGCGGTGATAACGCGCGAGCTTCTCGCCGAAGTCGCTGGTCTCGAAGGCCTGCGCCGCAGCCACGATCGAATCGAGGCACGGCGGCTCGATGAAGACATGCGGTGCCATCGCCACGACGGCGCGCACCGCGTGCCCGGCGCCGGCGTGGATCAGCGCGATCGAGGCGCCGTCGGAGTGACCGATCAGCAGCGGATTTTCCACCGCCAGCGATTGCAGCAGCTCAGGCAGCGCGTCGAGCGCCTCATCGTGCATGAACCGCACGCTGCGCTTGGCCTCGGCGAGCACCGCCGATTGCCCATAGCCGTAGCGGTCGTAGACCAGCGCGCGGCAGCCGGTAACACCAGCGTCGGCTTGCGGCTCGACAGCCTGGAAGACGAGTCGCCGATCCATTCATACGCGACCGAGCGGCCCGCCGCAGTCGCAAAAGGCATGCGGCGAATGTAGCACGCGATAATCGGCGCCTTCATGCGTTTCACAACCTGGCTGGTGCTGATCGCCACGCTCCTGCTCTGGTCGGGCAACTGGATCGTGGCGCGCGCGGTGCGTGACGAGATCTCGCCGGGACTCGCCACCGTCGGGCGGCTGGTGGTGGTGCTCGCGATCCTGCTGCCCTTCGCCTGGCGCGCACTGCGGCAGAAGCTGCCGCAGCTCGCGCCTCGCGACTGGCTGGTGCTCGGCGCGCTCGGTCTCACCGGCGGCGGCCCGCACCTCGGTCTGCAGTGGCTCGGGCTGCACTACACCACCGCGGCGAGCGGCATCCTTTATCTGTCGACGACGCCGATCTTCATCCTGCTGATGACGCTCGCGCTCGGCGGCGAGCGCATCGTGGCGCGGCAATGGATCGGCGTCGCGATCTCGTTTGTCGGGGTGCTGATCATCGCGACGCACGGCGATCTCGCGCGCCTTTCCTTCAACGTCGGCGACCTGATGGCGCTCGCCTCGATGGTGATGTGGGCTGGCTACACCGTCCTCGTGCTGTTCATGACGCCGTGGCTGCTGTTCGAGGCGGCAGCGGGCGCCACGCTCGCCCTGTCGCGGACCGGCGCGCTCGCGGTGCTCTATTCCGCCATCGGCTCCCTGCTCCTCGCCTACGCGGGCTGGAGCTACGTCGTCGCGCGGCTCGGTGCGGCACGCGCCGGCGTCACGCTGCATCTCATGCCCGCGTTCGGCGTCGTGCTCTCCGCACTTTTTCTCAACGAATATCCGCGGTGGTTCCACTTCGCCGGCATTGCATTGATCCTCGCCGGCGTCGCCCTGTCTGCGTTCAAGCGCCGCCTTACGAAATAATTACGGACGTTGTACGGAATTCAGAGCTTCAGCGGTTTCCAGTAGCCGGTGAGCTCCAGGTAGCCGCGCCCGACTTCGTTTCTTCCCTTAAAAGCACGCACTGCGCCTTCCCAGTAGATGGTGCCGCTGCTCGCGCGAGCGTCGAGCTCCTGGTCGTCCATCAATGGCTCGAGGCGCAGGTCGTTGACCTGCATCGACACCGGATACTCGACGCCGGTGCGCGGTGACCTCCAGGTTCTCAGCGTCCTAAAAGCCACGCCCGGCGGCGCGTAGTGGATGCCGCCGGCCTTCGAGCGCATTTGGAAAGCCATGAACGAATGGCCGTTGAAGAGGTTGATGCCGGTCCAGTCCCAGCCTACCGCTTCGGGCGCGAGGTAGGCGCTCGACCATTCATGATCGAGCCACGCGCCGCCGCTGATCTCGCGGCCGTTCACTTTGCCGACCACGCTCAGCAGCGGCTGGCTGTAGTAGTAGCTCGCTTCCTCGGGCCGCAGTCCCTTGCGGCTGTAGCCGTTCTCGCCCTGGAGCACCGGCTTGTCGTTGATGAAAAAGGTCAGGTCGAAATCGAACTCGCGCGCCGCGACCTTGGCGTGGTAGCGGTTGCCTTCGAGAAACAGCTGCCAGTCGTCGATCCAGACGCCGGTGCGCTCGGTCTCGGCCTCGGCGAGCGAGTGCCCGGCGCGCGCGGCGACCTGGTCGTGCAGCAGGCGGCCGCGCTTCGGATCCGAGAGCGCGGCGTGCGCGAAGAGCACCTGGCGCGGGTTGAAGCTGCTCGGGTTGTCGCTTTGCTCTTCCGGCCGCGCGCGGAAGAAGGTGATCTGGAAGCCGAGCGGGCCATCGAGCCATCCGGTGACGTACCACCACTCGGTGCGGAAATCAGGATGCGCGCCATGGTCGTGCGGGAATTCGAGCGCGCGCGGCGTGACCACCGGGTACTGGACCTTCCCGGCCCGGGCCAGCGTCGGCAGGAAAGTCAGCGCCAGGAAGGCTCGGCGTCGCACGCGTCGATTATGCTATCTGCATGGCCCACCGCTTCTTCATCGCCGACGTCTTCACCGAGCGCCCTTTCACCGGCAACCAGCTCGCCGTCTTTCCCGACGGCCGCGGCATTTCGGACCGCGCCATGCAGGCGATCGCGCGCGAGTTCAATTTCGCCGAGACCACCTTCGTCCTGCCGCCCAGGGATCCGAAGAACGCGGCGCACGTGCGTATCTTCACGCCGACGAGCGAGATGCCCTTCGCCGGGCATCCGACCGTCGGCACCGCCGCCGTGCTCACACGCATGGGGCGTGTCGACGCCCCCGCGACGATCGTGCTGGAGGAGCGCGTCGGACTGGTACCGGTGGAGATCGCATTTCGCGGCGACGCGCTCTACGCGCACCTGATCGTCGAGCGCCCGATCGAAGCGCCCGCCGTGCAGCCGCCGCAAGGAGGAGCCGCCGCAGCGCTATCGCTCGATCCATCGACGGTGCTGGAGTCGTGGTTCGCCAGCGGCGGCGTGCGCTTCTGTTTCGTGCGCCTCACCGACCGCGCAGCGGTGGACCGCGCGGTGCTCGACCGAGCGGCATGGACCAAGCACTTCGCCAACGCCTGGTCGTCTCAGCTCTATTTCTTCTCGGGCGAGCGCGAGCAGCTTTACGCGCGCATGTTCGCCCCGGCGCTCGGTGTGGAGGAGGACCCGGCGACGGGTTCGGGCGCAGTCGCCGTCGCCGGCGTGCTGGCAGCTCGGCTCTCCGCCGCGGACGGCATCTTCACCTGGCGCATCGACCAGGGCGTCGCCATGGGACGGCCGAGCGTGCTCGAAGCTTCAGCCGAGAAGCTTGGCGGCAAGGTGCTGCGCATCAAGGTCGGCGGCGCCACCGTGATCACCGCTGAAGGAACGATGGACGTTCCCGCCGGCTACTGACTACCAGTCCTCGCGCACCGCACGCACCGGTCCCATGCCCATCGCCTCGCGGCCGGAGATGATGGCGGTCAGCACCGCTAATCCCACCAATATGGTTGATCGCGGTGCCGCAGACGAGGCCGGCCCCGGCGCCGACGCCGGCGAGAAGCGCGCCTTCGGCGGCGAGCATGCGGCGGATCTGTCCACGGGTGAGGCCGAGGTGGCGCAGCATGCCGAACTCGCGCCGGCGGGCGAGCACCATCGCGCCGAGGCTCGACGACAGGCCGAAGAGCCCGACCAGCACCGCGACCGCCTCCATCGCATAGGTCACGGCGAAGCTGCGATCGAAGATACGCAGCGATACGGCGCGAATCTCGCTCGAGTCGGCCAGGTCGAGCGCTTCGCCTCCCGGCAGCGCGTGCAGTGCTTCCATCAGCGACGCCGGCGTGGCGCCGGGCGCGAGCCAGACCGCGGCGTCGTTCACCCGCCGATCGCCGGTGAGCTCGGCATAGTCCGCGCGGTCTATGAGGATCGCACCGTGCTGGCGGGGGAGCAAAGCCATAGATGTCCTTCACCGCCTCGCTGACCCAGATCGGGTGCGGCGGCACCGCCGCCAGTTGCTCGACCAGCGGAAACGCAGCCGCCGCGCGATCGCGCGCAATCAGCACCAGCGGCGGGCGCGCCGGATCGAGGATGACGCGGCCGCTGCGCAGGAAATCGATGCGCCGGATCTGCGGCAGCGCGCGTGCCTTTTCCACGAAGGCGGGCTCGAGATAGCCGGTGTCGCCGGCCTGCGTGGTGCGGAAGTAGAGCTCGGCCGGCAGCACGCGGGTCAGCCAGTCGTCCACCGACTGGCGGAACGACGCCACCATGATCGCCATCGCCGCCATCAGCGAGAAGCTCGCCACGATCGCCGCCAGGCTCACCGCCGCCTGCCCGGGCGCGGCGCGCAGTTGCGCGAGCGCCAGCGCGAGGCCGGGACTGCGTGGCAGCGGCAGGAGATCGAACACCGTGCGTGAGAGCCACGGCATCAGCGCCACCGTGCCGATCAGCAGGCAGGCGATCGCCGCATAACCGAAGAGCGGCAGACCCTGCACCGCGGGCAGCTGGGCCAGCACGGCGCCGATGGTCAGCAAAATGACGCCAGGGACGGCCGAAGAGACGCGAGTGAACATCGCGTGCTCGTCACCCGCCTTGAGCGCGTGCGCGGGTGGCGTGCGGGCGGCGTCGCGCGCGGGCAGCAGCGCGCCGATCACGGCGACGGCGATGCCGGCGGCGAAGTAGGCAACAGCGCCCAGGGGAGAGAAGGCAAGCTGCGGCGCGCTGCCACGGAACGCGCCGGCGCCGAGATCGCCGCCCCAGGCGCGCACCGCGACGATGGCGAGCACATAACCCAGGACCAGGCCAAGCAAGGCACCGACGGCGCCGAGCGCCGCCGCCTCGAGCAATACCAGGCGCGCAACGCCGCGGCGCTGGAGGCCAAGCACGCGGAGCAGTGCGTGCTCGCCGCGCCGCCGGGCGGTCTCGAGCGCCTGGGCGGAGAAGACCAGGAAGCCGCCGGTGAAGAGCGCCACCATCGCGAGCACGTTGAGGTTCACGCGGTAGGCGCGCGAG
>WNFN01250345.1_pt1 | contig 12698 bp, 14 predicted proteins | sample 5400161 | NCBI WGS metagenome assembly WNFN01 (sample SAMN13153353, study PRJNA577476) | soil metagenome | isolation source: 80 cm saprolite on Douglas fir-dominated hillslope | place: USA:California | collected 2013-09-17
AAAAGCTGCGTTCCGGCGAAGAATTTGTCTCGACAATGCGCAACGCATCTCCGGCCGCGCTGGTTACGAGTGATGTGCGAATTGCTGAACTGGCCTCTGGCTTCAATACGCCGGTCCGGCAAGTCTCGCGTCCATCCACTGAACTGATCGCAAAACTAGGTCTCAAAAAGCTGCTGTCCGGTGAAACTGTTGGCGTAGAAGAGCTGGACGCGAATTACATCCGCCGCTCCGATGCCGAGGTTGCTTTCAGCAAACCAGCCGGCTCTGAAGTTCCACGCACATGACGGATCAAGCGTCCAGGATTCGCGTTCGCAATGCCATCGCGGACGACGCACCTCGTCTGATCGAATTAGCGCGCTGCGCAGCGACAGCTGCACAGTGGTCGCCAGCCGAATATGAAAAACTCTTTGCACCAGTCGCGGTGCATCAGCGTGTTACGTTGGTGCTCGAAGAAGATTGCGTAGTCCTCGGTTTTCTGGTGGCGCGCCCTTTGGCCGACGAGTGGGAGATTGAGAATATCGCGGTCAACGGCCCGGCTCGGCGTCGGGGGTTGGGAACGCGCCTGCTCGGCGAATTCATGAAATTTGTCGAAAAACGCGGGGGAAAGCACGTTTTTCTTGAGGTTCGAGAGTCAAACCGGGCGGCACGCGCCCTGTATGAAAAGTGGGCGTTTGTTGAGGCGGGTAAGCGGCAATCGTACTACCACAACCCCGAAGAAGATGCCTTGATACTAAAATTTTCTTTTTCGCGGCAGCCCTGAATTTTGATTGAACTGCCCTCTGCCGTATGTTAATTTTCCGTTAAGAACAAGCAGGAGGTTCTTCCGGATGGTAGATCCCGTTCGCGAACAGCTTCTGGCCAGTCACGAAGAATTTCGTAGGCTGGCCCAAGAGCACAATCAATACTCCCAACGCCTCAACTCCTTAATCGAAAAACGCTATCTGACTGAAGACGAGAAGCTGGAAGAAGTGCGTCTCAAGAAACTCAAACTGCACGCCAAAGACCAGATGCAGATGATCGAGCAGGGATACCTGCGCGGTCCGTCTCAAGTCGCCTAGCGTTTTTGAAAACAAGACCTCTCTCGCCCGGTCATCGGGACCGCAGCAAGAGAGGTTTGTTTTTTGTAGGGCTCCAGGAAGTTAATCGGCCAATCTTCCGCTAATCGCTATAATCGTGATAATGGTCCGCGACGGAATCTACTATGCCCTGGGAATGTTTCTGGTAGCAGCGCTGCTTTGGTGGCTGGCTGCGCCGGCGTTCGCCGCTATTCCGATATTGCTGGCGGCCTTTTTCCTTTGGTTTTTCCGCGACCCAGAGCGTACCATTTCCGCGGAGCCTGGGCTGATCGTTTCTCCGGCCGACGGAAAGGTCACCGATATCTCACCTGCGCAGTTGAACGGCAAGCCGTGCACCCGGGTAAGTATTTTTCTGAACGTCTTTGACGTACACGTCAACCGCTCGCCTGTTGCCGGGATGATCAAGGACGTCGTGTACAAGCGGGGCCAGTTCGGGAACGCCATGTCGGCCACGTCCGCTGAAGCAAACGAGCAGAACATTGTGACCGTTGAAGGCGACGGCATGACCGTCGTGTTCAAGCAGATTGCCGGCCTGCTGGCGCGGCGGATTGTCTTCAACAAGAAAGTCGGGGACAAGGTCGAGCGCGGCGAGCGTGTTGGGCTGATCAAGTTCGGCTCGCGGACGGACGTGATCTTTCCCGAATCCGTCAAAGTCAAAGTTTCGTTAGGCGATCGTGTAAAGGGCGGTTGTTCAGTTATTGGCCAGGTTCCAGCGTCCAAGGATGTGCGGCAGGGGAACGGTGCACGTATTCCGCAAGCTTCGGAGTTGATCCAATGAAGATGCCTCACCGCCGCAAACATTGGCGCAGGCTATTACGCCATTGCCCACACGCTTCAGGGAACAAGGGAACATGCGTGGCATTTCAACATAGCCGCCATCGCCATTGGTATTGCCATTGTTGCGGACGGGTTGGATGGGCGCGTTGCCCGGATGACCAATACCACCAGCGATTTTGGGCGTGAGTTCGATTCGCTGGCCGATGTCATCACCTTTGGCGTCGCTCCCGCGATTCTTGCCTGGATGTGGGGCTTCCGGATGTTGCCGGACTTCGGCAATGCCGACCTGCAGGCCCGCGTGATCCAGATGGGCGTGATTGCCACGTTCATTTTTCTGGTCGCCGGCGCCAGCCGTCTGGCACGTTTCAATATTCAACTGAATCCGCAGCCTTCGAATCCAGGGAGGCCCGGCAGGAAATATTTTGTCGGCATGCCGATTCCTGCGGGTGCTGCCGTGATTGCGGCCACCGTGCATCTCTTCCACGGCCAGCCGATCGCGCACTGGTGGGCAGCGCCTGTCTGGTTCGCGGTGGTGGTGATTCTGGGAATGCTCATGGTGAGCACCTGGAGGTTCTACAGCTTCAAGGACCTGAACCTGAAAAGTCGCCATCCCTTCCAGGTGATCATCCTGATCTCGGTGTTCGTCTTGCTGCTCATCTACTTCTCGCGTTATGTGCTTTTCTCCATTGCAACGCTCTATGCGGTCAGCGGAATCCTGATGCGGATCTCCTGGGTCTTCCGCCGCCGGCCGCCGGCCTCCACATATCAGGAAGCACCCGAGCCAAGATGAAGAGCGAAAGCCAAATACCGGCGAACCTGTTTCGCGTCGCGATTGTGGGCGCAGCCTCGCTTAAGGGCAAAGAACTGAAAGAAGCGCTGGAAGACCGCAATTTTCCCGCCTACGACATCCGCTTGCTCGACGACAACGAAGCGCTTGGGCAGCTGGACGCTGTTAAGGATGAAGTAGCGTTCGTCCAACCGGTAGGCCGCGACCAGCTTGAGGGTGTGGATTTTACCTTCTTCGCCAGCGACGAAAAGTTCACCCGGGTCAACTGGAAGATAGCGCGCCAGGCCGGCAGTGCTGTGGTCGACGTCTCGTACGCGCTTGAAAATGAAGCAAACGCTCCAGGCAGAAGGCTGGAACGATCCGCCTGTCTGCAGCTACGGTATTTGAGCCTGCCTCCGAACAAGGACGCCGCGGAATGGACGAACTGCACGAGCAAACCATCAACCTGCTCTCGTTCCAGCAAATGCCTACCGCAGTGTTTGACGTTCAGGTTGCGTTCAACATCCTTGGACGCTACGGGAAAGAATCTTCGCAGCCACTCGAGACGATTGAGCGCCGCATTGGCGACCATCTGCGGACATTGCTGGAAGGCCACGCGCCTCTCCCTGCTCTCACGCTGCTGCAGGCGCCCGTGTTCCATGGGTACACGTTTTCGATTTACATTGAGATGGAGAAAAACATCTCAGTGGGAGACTTCTCCCAGGCGATGGCGGGAGAACACTTCGAAATTGCACGCGCCGCGGAAGACTCCCCGAGCAACGTGAATGTAGCCGGCAAAGACCAGGTGCTGCTGGCGATACGGCGCGACACCTTCCACGAAAACGGTTTCTGGCTTTGGGCTGCGGTGGACAATCTGCGACTTGCGGCCATTACCGCTGTAGAGTGCGCGAGTGCTTTGGCGGCAGTCCGGCCTCACGGAAAGGTACAGTGAAGAGAAAAACCTTGTTACTGCTGGCGACTTGGAGCGTCCTGCTCGCGAGCTGCGGATACCACGCTGTAGGCGGACGGTCCTCGCGACTGCCCTCCAATGTCCACACGGTGGCGGTCCCGGCATTTATCAACCAGACGCAGATCTACCGCATCGAGCAGATTCTTACCCGCGATGTAGTGCGCGAGCTTATCAGCCGGACCAGCTATCACGTTGCCAACGAAGCAGGTTCTGCCGACGCTACGCTGAAGGGTACCGTCCATTCCGCCGTGGCTGCGCCGCTTACGTATGACGCTCAGAGCGGGCGCGTCTCCAGCGCCATTGTCACCGTCACCATGAAGGTGCAACTGGTGGACCGCGCCGGCAAGGTGCTTTTCGAGAATCCGAACTATACCTTCCGCGAGCAGTATCAGGTGTCGCGTGAAGTGGCGAGCTTTTTTCAGGAAGAAACTCCGGCATTGCAGCGCATGTCCCGCGACTTTGCCCGCATCCTGGTCAGCGACATCCTGGAGGCCTACTAATGCCGGGACGCAGCTTTGCGCCTTCAGAGCGCTGTGTATCTGAAGTCGCCAGCCGCAAGCTGCGCCCTGCATACGTCTTTGTTGGCGACGAAACCTTTTTCCGCGACCACTGCCGGCAAGCGCTGCTGCACCATCTGGTGCCGGACGATATGCGCGACTTTAGTCTTCACGATCTAGACCTTTCCGAGGTGAGCATTGCGGAAGTTCTGGACCGCGCGCGTACGCCCTCGTTGATGGCGCCCTTTCAGGTGCTCTTTGTTCGCGGAGTCAAGAACCTCTACGGCCGCGGATCGCACGCGGAAGAATTCGCGGCGATAGAACAATATGTAAAAGATCCGAACCCTGCCGCCGTGATCATTTTTGTCGCGGACCACATCAGCATTCCCGCCGACGTCCGGCGGATGGAGATGCAGGACAAAGACCGTTACGAGCGTATCCGCGAAACCCTGGGCGAATTTTGCGGCATGGTAGAGTTGGCACGCGTGGAAGAGAGCGACGGCGTGCGCTGGGTGGTGGAGCAGGCACAGAAAGACCAGGTCAAGATCGATCCCGACGCGGCCCGCGAACTGGTGGACGCGCTCGGCGCGGACATGATGCTGGTGAGCCGCGAACTGGAAAAGCTCGTCCTGTACGTCAACGAGAAAAAGCGTATTACGCTGGGCGACGTTGAGACCATGGTGCTCGCGGCCAAACAGCGCTCGCTTTACGATCTCACTGACGCAATCTCCGCCAAAGACAAAGCCCGTGCGCTGGCCGTGCTGGAAGGCGTGCTCGCAGCCAGTGAAGGCGAAGAGGCTGCGATCGGACATCTCTACATGCTGGCCCGGACCTTCCGGCAGATGTTGGTCATACTGGAGAAGAACGTCCGCGACTCACGCCCGATATGGCAGGCGCTGTGGCAGGGCTTCCGCGTTACCTCGAATCCACCAAGCAAGAAGCTGGTGCTGGAACAGCTGGTAATTCAACTTTCCGAAGAGCCGAAGATCGTCGCGCCGGAATGGCAGCAGGAAGAGCTGCCCGTTTAGTTTCCCCCTTACTAAAAGCTATTCCGCCTCTTTGCCGCATTGGCAGCTTCCTCGATCTCGTTCGCTGAGACGGTGATCCATTCCGAATCCAATTCCTTCAGACGTAAATGCGGTTCACGCCAGTAATGAAAGACGGCGCTATTCCAGGGATCATAGTCCTGCGACATCACACGATGAGAGCGATCCTCATCTGGCCTGCGCGGACGAGGAGGGTCGGACGTCGCAAGCAAAGGTACTCGTATGCCGCCAATCTCTACCGAGTCCAGTTGAACCACGATCTCAAAATGGTCGAACGGCCCAGATGCCTGCTCAAACCGGCGCAGCCTGCCATGGAGACGTGCGCCCACAGGGGCAAGCACAGAATTCTTCTTGTCTCGCAACGGTGAACGCAGGACCGCTTCAATCGGATCTCCCGCGGCTGCGCTATCTGAGTCGATCGGCGTCACGATACGCGTCTTGAAACGAATTCCCGCTGGTATTGGTTCCAGTGGCCGGGTCGCGGCGGCTGGAGTAGCGGTAGGTTCGGCAGGGCTCTCATCGAACAGGAACCTGACGGTGCTTGCGTACTCGCGACAGCTCGCAAAACTGGTCACGCTGAACGATTCACTGCCGGGACGATCAATCGCGCGCAGCCGGGTCTCACGCGGAACCAGGACCATGCGCTCGTGTATGGACGCTCGGCCATATGTGACCTGGCTGATGGCCTGACACGCGGAACTGTCTTCGGGCAACTCTCCTGTGCGTACAGTGAGTTCTACAATATCGGACTCCTCTGGATCCAATACCAATGTGCCGCTGTACGGCGTCAGGACCCAATCATTCTTTGTCTTGACCCTGTACTCGCTCTTGCCTAGAGGCATGTCGTAGGGGTACTCCAGCATTCGCTTACCACCTTCAACTCTTTCTTGCTTGAACGTCACTCTGGCCCGGAGAAAGATTTCAGCTAGAAAAGTGCCAAAATCGCCGCTGCCGAGCGGTCCGCGTCCGGCGAGTTGCTCCAGAGTGTCATCAGTAAATCTCGGCGAGCCGACCCATGCGAAAACGTTGCTCCGGTTGACCAGAGCGACTTCCAGCCGCAAACGGTCCCAGCCACGAAGTGATAGTTCGTGCTTTCGCGACTCGTGTTGCGCAATCAGCGTGGCACAGGAGGGTTGGCGAAAGTGCGAAGGAGCTTGATAGTACTTCCGCGTAATCGTCTGAACGCATGTATAACGCGGCATGCGGGCGAGGTCCGCGAGCAATCGCTCACGGGTGCGCAGCAAAACGTCTGTGGGATCAGAGGACTGCTGCCCTGCGCTGGCCAGCGCCAGAGTTACCACCAGAATCGCTACCGCCTGAAATTGACGCACGCGTATTTGTGCTCCAACCAATAAATTTGCCGCGACCAAACGCGCGTTCAGCCGTGACTTGTAACGGGCAGCCGTGTTCTTGTGGATCAGGCCCTTCTTGACGGCCTTATCAATCATCGAGACGGTGCTGGAGAACTGCGTTTTCGCCTTCGCGCCGTCGGCCGCCTGCAAGGCCTGGCGGAATTTCCGCAGCTCGGTGCGGAACTGGGATGCGTTGGCGCGGTTCTGCGCGGTACGTTTTACGGTCTGACGGGCGCGCTTCAGCGCGGAAAAATGGTTTGCCATTGTGGGCTGCTTATCCTTCTAGGAAATTCTCTCGGAGGACCCGAAGTACTTATTCTACTGGCGCTTAGCGGGTTTGGTCAATGCGAGAGGCCCCGATCCGCCAATTGACTTCATCGATTGCTCGGAGCATGATTTTAGAGGAAGCTACAGAATGCATACGAAGAAAATACCAGTTTGGGTGCTCCTGTCGGCCATTGTAGCGCTGGGGGTGTTGTCTTTCAGTTTAGGGTACTACCCAGACCGTTCGGTCCTGGAAGGAACCTGTGGCGTTATCGGCTCGGCCCTCTGGTTTTTCCTAGATTGGGTTGTATTCGGTCCGCAACGTCGCCCTCCAGGCAAGGGAAATACCTTCGGCTTGGTTTGACACGGTTCCTTCTCGGCAAGTTTCGCAGCCTGCTTGACGCCAAAAGCATCTAATATTGAGTGCTGGAAGATTACCAAGATTTTAACTATCCATGTTGACTTGTGCCTGCAACCGGGGTACGCTCTGCTGGAATGGCCTTACCTCCACTCTCTGGTGGACGAGCAGCACTGCTTCTCAATTCCCAGACAATTTCATGTGTATTTTCATGCGCTTTAAAGATGCGCGGGTTGCGCACCTCCGCGCGCAGTTGCCAGGAGCGACCTGGCCAGGGATTCAATGAAGAAAAATATTGAGATTATTCCGAACATCGAAAAGCTTTTCGGCACTCGCGATGAAAACCTCCAGATCATGGAGACCGGCCTTAACGTCAATATCGACCTGAAATCTGATTCAGTGCAGATTGAAGGCGCCGCCCGCGACGTTGCACGCGCCGAGCAGATCTTCACCGATTTCGACCATCTGAACCGCGTTGGCCACGACTTCAACAACGGCGATCTTGCGTCCATGTTGCGCGTCGTCGCCGGCGATACGACCAGCACGCTGCGCGGATTGGCCGAAGCGGGCAAGCAGCGTTCGTTCGGCAAGCGCCAGGTACAGCCCAAGAGCATCAATCAGCGCCGCTATCTCGATTGCATTGAGAAGCACGACATGGTCTTCGGCATCGGCCCCGCGGGCACCGGCAAGACTTATCTTGCGGTGGCTATGGCTGTCTCCGCGCTCAACAACAAGCAGGTCGCGCGAATTGTATTGGCGCGTCCGGCGGTGGAAGCCGGCGAGCGCCTCGGCTTTCTGCCGGGAACGCTGCAGGAGAAAGTAGACCCCTATCTGCGTCCGCTGTACGACGCGCTCTACGGATTGATGGACCAGGAGCGCGTGGACCGCTATCTGGAAAAGAACATCATTGAGATTGCGCCGATTGCTTTCATGCGCGGCCGAACGCTCAATGATTCGTTCTGACGCGCCTGGGTTTCAGCTCCAAGGCGGTAATCACTGGAGACGTTACCCAGATCGATCTTCCGAACATTCGCCGCAGCGGACTGCTGGAAGCGGCTGAGATTCTGAAGAACGTGGAAGGTGTTTCGTTCAACTTCTTTAACGAAGAGGACGTGGTCCGCCACCACCTGGTGCAGCGCATCATTCGCGCGTATGACGATAAGACGCGCGTGCAGCAGATGTCGCTGGAGTTGCCGAGACAGGCCGGCGAGCAGGCGTCGCAAGAACCGCCGCTCCAGCAATAAAAACGGGTAGAATCTAGTGTGGGAGGGCGGCAAAGGCCCTCCCAATTTGTTTTCGCAAGCATGATCATTTTCCAAAACCCGGTGAAGACGGCGGACCAGGCGGCGCTCATGCGCTTTGCCCGGCGCGCGCGGAAATCCGCGGGAGTGAGCGGTGAAGTGTCCATCTTGATCGCCGGTAATCTCCAGTTGCGCTCCTTGAATCGCCGTTTCCGCAAGAAAGACAAGCCCACTGACGTGCTCTCGTTTCCATCGGTCAACGGCGGCGGCGACATTGCCATTTCCGCCGAGATCGCAAAACAAAACGCCACGCACTACGGGCACAAGACCTTGGACGAACTTAAGGTGCTCGTGCTGCATGGCATGCTGCATCTTGCGGGCTACGACCACGAAACCGATAACGGCCAAATGGCCGAACGCGAGCTGGCTCTGCGCTCCGAACTCAAGCTGCCTGCGTCTTTGATCCATCGGGCTTTCATCAGGAAAGCCGGCAAGAAAGTCAGCAGGAGAAAAGCATGATTGCGATGGTTTACGCAATCGCGATTCCGCTTCTGTGCGGGCTGCTGGTGCTTGTCTCCTACGTGGAGCGGCTGTACACCGAGAGCGGAAAGTTTCTCTCGCGCGAATTTCAGGAAAATGTTGAAGCATTTGAAAAGCTCGTAGAGCCGCGCCTGGGTTTCACCAGCGCGCGAGCCGCTCTGACTATCTCCGTGCTGGCGCAATTGATCACTGCGGCCATCGCCATGCTGATTGGCTGGCTGATTTTCTCGCAGCAGAAACGCACCGCGCCGGAGGTGTTGCAAGCGGCGGTGGCGATGGTCCTGATTGTCGTCGTCTGTAACCGATTGCTGCCGTACATGCTGTTCACCCGGACTAAAGGGGAATGGCTGGTCCGCTTTGTGCCGGTGCTGCAATTGCTGATCTGGCTCATGCTGCCGGTGACGCTTGTGCTCAGCTTTGCTCTCTCCGTCGTCGCTCTGGCGGAACCGCACGAACCAGAGGAACCGGAACAACCATCGGAAAAAGTAGACGCGCTGATTGAAGCCGGCCAGGAAGAGGGAATCCTGGAAGAAAGCGACCGTGAACTCATCCAGTCCGTGGTCGAGTTCGGCGACAAGACAGTACGCGAGGTCATGACGCCGCGTCCGGAAGTCTTTGCCGTTCCAGCGGACGACACCGTTGAGCACTTCACCACACTGCTACGCGAAAGGCCGCACAGCCGCGTGCCGGTGTATGAAAACAGCATTGACCATGTCTTAGGCATGGTGTTGGCGCACGACTTGATACAGATTCCCGACGACCAGGCCAAAACCACGACCATGCGCCAGCTCGTGCGTCCGGTGAGTTTTGTTCCTGAGACCAAGAAAACTTCCCAGTTGCTGCGTGAGATGCAGCGCGACAATATCCATATGGCCATCGTGATCGATGAATACGGCGGAGTCGCGGGCATTGTCACCATGGAAGACCTGGTCGAAGAGATCGTGGGCGAGATACGCGGCGAACATGACGACGCGAGCGACGTGGTACGCGAGGGCGACAGCGCGTACCTGATCAAAGGCAATGTAGGCGTTGACCACTTGCAGGACCTGTTTGATCTGCGCCTTGAGTCGAATGATGTTGCCACCGTCGGCGGTCTGGTAAGTTCACTTGTCGGACGGATTCCTCGTCCGGGCGAAGTTATTGAAGATAGCGGTCTGCGTTTTGAAGTGCTCGAGTCCACTGACCGCCGCGTGGAAAAACTGCGCGTCAGCCGCTCGAAACAACAATCCCAACCGAAAGTGCCGGCCTGATTATGGCTTTTCGCTCCGGTTTCGTTTCCATCATCGGCCGCCCGAACGCGGGCAAGAGCACGCTGCTCAACGCTCTTGTCGGCGAGAAGATCGCCATTGTCACGGCCAAGCCACAGACCACGCGCAACCGCATTCAGGGCATGGTAAATGTCACAGCGCAGCGCGGACGGCCGGCAGGGCAGATCGTCTTCATTGATACTCCGGGCGTCCACCGTCCAGACAGCCGCTTGAACCGCAGAATGATGCAGGAGATCCACGAGGCGCTCGAAGGACGAGACCTTGTGCTGGTGATCGTGGATGCTACCGAGCGATTCGGGCCCGGCGATCGCCAGGTGCTTGATCTGGTGAGGCAATCCGCGGGACCTGCGTATTTGCTGCTCAACAAGATTGACCGGCTTCCCAAAGACAAGCTTCTCCCGCTGATGGAGCAGTACAGCAAGCTGCACGACTTCAAAGAGATCATTCCCATTTCCGCGACCAAACGCAAAGGGCTTGACGTACTGCTGGATAAGATCATGCGCGCGCTGCCGGAAGGTCCGCGCTATTTTCCCGAAGACCAGTTGACCGACCAGCCAGAGCGTTTCATGGCAGCAGAGATAGTGCGCGAGAAAGTCCTTCTCACAACGGGCCAGGAGATTCCGTACGCGACGGCAGTGATCGTAGACCGCTACGAGGAGTTGGGCAGACTCGTCAAAATCGCGGTGACGATTTATTGTGAACGCGATGGTCAAAAAGCAATCCTCATCGGCAAAGGCGGCGAAAAGCTGAAGCAAATCGGCACGGCGGCGCGCAAGGAACTGGAAGGTCTTCTGGGCAAGAAAGTGTTTCTGGAATTGTTCGTCAAAGTTAAGCCCCACTGGCGTGAATCAACGTCTTTTGTGGAAGAGCTGGACTGGCGGAAGCAGCTTGAGAAATTGGGTAATTGAGTAATTTTGTAATTGGGTAATTGTGTTTTTCCATTACCAAATTACCAACTTACCCAATTACCAAATTCATTTCACTCCTTAATCGCAATCCCCAATGCCTTCATCTTCCGGTACAAATGGCTCCGTTCCAGGCCCAGAACCTCTGCCGCTCGCGTGACGTTACCGTGATTTTCGTCCAGTTTTTTCAGGATGTAGTCCCGCTCATAGGCGGCGCGCGCCTGGTGCAGCGTAGAGAATCCGGCGCCGGTCCTGCTCGGTCCTTGCCGGCTTAGCAGCGGCGGCAAATGTTTGCGTTCGATCTTGGGGACCGTTGGATTCATGATGACAACGCGCTCAATCAGGTTACGCAATTCGCGCACGTTGCAAGGCCATGAGTAACGCATCAGGGTGTCCACGGCGTCGGCGGTGATCTCTTTCGGGCGGCGGCTGTACGCTGCGGAGAATTCTTTTAGGAAGTGCGTAGTGAGCATGGGAATATCTTCTTTACGCTCACGCAGCGGCGGAACGTAGAAGGGAATCACGTTGAGCCGGTAAAAGAGGTCCTCGCGAAAGTTGCCTTTGCTGATCTCTTCTTCCAGGTCTTTGTTCGTCGCCGCGATCACGCGGACGTCAACCGTAGTAGGCTCATCGTCGCCGACGCGCGTAAAGCGCTGCTCGTCTAACGCGCGCAGCACTTTGGATTGCGTCTTCAGGCTCATGTCGCCGACTTCGTCGAGAAACAGTGTTCCGCCGTCGGCTTTTTCGAATTTGCCTTCTTTATCGCCTGCCGCGCCGGGAAGTGCGCCTTTGCGATGGCCGAACAGCTCGCTCTCGATCCAATCTTCCGGGATGGCCGCGCAATTGACTTCAACGAACAGATTGTCTTTGCGCAGGCTGTGCGCATGGATGGCCAGCGCGACCAGCTCTTTCCCGGTTCCCGATTCGCCGTAGATCAGCACTCGCCCGTTGGTTGGGGCCATCACGGAAATCTGCTGGCGCAAGGCCTTGATGGGGATGCTTTCGCCTACGATCACGCTGCGCGCCTGCACCTGCTTTTTGAATTCGGCGTTTTCGCGGCGTAGGCGGTGCGCGTCGAGCGCGTTCTTGATCAGGATCAGCGTCTTCTCGAGCGAAAGTGGCTTTTCCAGGAAGTCAAACGCGCCAAGCTTGGTGGCTTTGACGGCGGTCTCAATCGTGCCGTGGCCGGAGATCATGATTACTTCTGGCCCGTTCTCGATCTGCTTGATGCGCTCCAGCGCGTCAAGTCCGTCCATGCCTTTGAGCCAGATGTCGAGCAGGACCAGTTCGCAATTCTTTTTCTTCAGCTGCTCCAAGCCAGCTTCGCCGCTCTCGGCAAGAAGTACGTGGTAGCCCTCTTCTTCCAGGATTCCCCGCAGCGACTCGCGTATGTCGCGCTCGTCGTCCACCACGAGGATGTTAGACATTCTGTGTCTCCGTAGGCATGTCCGTGACGGCCAGAGGCAGCTCTACGACGAACCGGGTGCCAAGTGGATCGTTCTCTTCCACGTGGATCGATCCCCGATGGTCTTCAATAATGCGGCGCACAATCGCCAGTCCCAGACCGGTGCCGCGCTTTTTGGTGGAGAAATAAGGAAGGAACAATCTCTCTTTGACCTCCTGGGTCACGCCGTGTCC
>WNFN01001648.1_pt1 | contig 12691 bp, 15 predicted proteins | sample 5400161 | NCBI WGS metagenome assembly WNFN01 (sample SAMN13153353, study PRJNA577476) | soil metagenome | isolation source: 80 cm saprolite on Douglas fir-dominated hillslope | place: USA:California | collected 2013-09-17
TCAATTAAAGTCAGCCGGCCAACACAATGGACAGCTAGTGAATTTTGCGCAGACGCGCTCGCCTTAATATAAGTGATTACGAAATCGAGCGGATGGGTCGGATACGAGCGAGTTTTGTCCCAGAGTTTAACCGCTGGGGCTGGGACCTGCGTGTAAACTGGATCGACCCCAAAATAACGGACGCTGAAAACGTCGTAGATCAGCGGCTGTAATTCTCGTTCCAGCGGCGTTAGCTGGTCGAGGTTATACAGCGTATCACCCCTGGCTAACCACGGCACGACCAGCACAGCGATCGCCGTCAACAGTTTGAACATATTTCCTTACCTTTCCTTTACCCTGGTTTTAACTGGCCGCCGGTATTCCCACACTGCGGTCTCGTCGACCGGGATAACACAAACGCTAGTGTGTGATTGGCTTTGAAAACCTTGGTTGCCGCCGAGAAGCAAAACCTGACCACCCTGATTTTTTCCGTAATAAAAGCCGACATGTCCCCATAGGATCGCAATATCGCCGAGCCTCGGTTCGGCCACTTCGACACCATAGTCTTGCCAACCGGAAACGAGTGAACTTTTGGGTAAAGCGTATCCGGCGGAGTGCAAGCACCAGTCCGTGAACGCGGCACACCATTCATCCTCGGAAACGTTCTGCCGGTCCGGCACGGCCAAAAGGTAACGCCAGATTGAGGGAGAACCCTCTTGGACACCGAGCTGCGACTCTGCGAATTCGAGCGGCGTTGCTAACTTCTTACAGGAACAAAAAGCTAAAAAAATTAAGCCAACTAACCCAACCCTTAACATCCCGTTACTTCACTTCCCTTTCATCCGGCCCTAAGCGAGAACCCCTCTGCCGGGAAACGAAACCATATCGTTTCCATCCTTCTGCCTTCCCAGCTTAAAGCTCGTAACCGTCTATTCCTTTTTTGGGTGTTGTCAAGCAGCGAAGCTGCGACTGCTCCTTAGGAGCTAAATCTTTATAGCTCCTAAGGAGCTGGACGTGTTTGTCTGCGTCGACCACTATAAATATTTGACTCCTACGGAGCCAGCCGCCGGCTTCGCTGCTGCACCGGCGGACATGCGTCCTAGTCTACAGCTATCCGAGGCACTTCTCGATTTCAGCGAGCTCGCTTTCGGTTAGTTCTGGATGCGTCAGACCGGTATGCAATTCTTCAACCTGGGCTGAGCGACTGGCGCCGATTAGGACCGAGGTGATCTGCGGCTGGCGCAAGATCCAGGTCACCGCGAGTTGAGCCAAACTCTGGCCGCGTTCCCGGGCCAACCCCGCCAGTTTCCGCGCGCGTTCAACCACATCCTGATTAACATTTTCCGGCTTTAAAAATCGTCCCGCTTTTCCTGCCCGTGAATCGGCTGGAATACCCTCCAAATAGCGCTCAGTAAGCAGCCCTTGGGCGAGAGGGGAGAAAACGATGCATCCGATACCTTCCTCTTTCAGTACGCCCAGCAGACCGTCTTCAATGTGGCGATCAAACATGTTGTATCGCGGTTGATGCAGCAGACACGGCGTACCTAAAGCGCGCAGGATTCTCGAAGCTTCGCGGGTTTGGTCCGGAGAATAATTCGAGATCCCGACGTAGAGGGCTCTTCCGCTGCGCACAATCTGATCGAGTGCTCCCATCGTTTCCTCGAGTGGAGTCTCCGGGTCCGGACGATGCGAATAAAAGATATCCACATAATCGAGGCCCATTCGCTTCAAGCTTTGATCGAGACTCGCGATTAAATATTTTCGCGAACCCCACTCCCCGTACGGTCCCGGCCACATATCGTAACCGGCCTTCGTAGAGATCAGCATTTCGTCTCGATAAGCTTTGAAATCGGCTACAAAGACTTGACCAAAGGTCCGTTCCGCAGCGCCTTGCGGTGGTCCGTAATTATTCGCTAAATCGAAATGGGTGATACCGAGGTCGAACGAACGCCGTAGAACGGCCTGGCTGTTCGCGATCGGATCGGCCTCGCCGAAGTTCTGCCAAAGGCCGAGCGAAATTGACGGCAGCAACAATCCGCTGCGCCCGGCTCGGCGAAAGAGCATCTGGTCGTAACGGGTCGCCGAAGCATGATACGTGGAGGGTAATTGAGGCGCTGTGGGTGATAGGAAACGTTTGGGAATAGATGTCATGAGGAGCAGGAATCTCACGCCAAGACGCAAAGACGCAAAGGGGAATAGAGAAAAGAGAGAATAGCCTAGGCAATGTTAACTTTGGGAGTGAAGTCGCGGGGGCGCCGGCTATGGTAGTGGCCGGTTCGGCTGGTGAGGCCTGAGGAAGGCAGCCGGCCGCGAGCAATACCTCGATGGGAGATCCCTCCAAACGAATTTTGAAACGGGTCGCTTGCTACCTACCTATAGCGGCGGTCGGCTTCGAGTTCGTTTGGATTTTTGTGCTTTTCCTGGCCCTCATCTTCTCGGTCGGAGATACGCCCTACGTAAACACCCCGGAAAAATCGCGGATCCTCGATACGTTCTCGGCGTGGCCCGCAGCAGCAGGTGTTCTGTTTGGAGTAGTTGTAATCCTGTTCCGCCTGCCTGTTAAAGCTATTGACTGGTTTTTTCTGATCGCAGGCATTTTGGTTTGCGCCGGCCTGGTTTATCTCTGTGTGCAAGGCATTTGGTAACCCATCGTTCTCGTCTCATCCTCGAAGGTACGTGTAAAGATGGTGTGGCGTCGATTTCGTTGACAGCGATTGATGGATCCTGTCCGCAAAATCGACTCCAGCCCAGCTCCAACTCTCGAGGACGAGGACGACGCGATAAGGATAGCTCCAACACTCCATCACTCCATCGCTCCATCACTCCGGCCCCCCCTGAACACCCGGCGTAAAACCCGATTCATCGCAACGTAGCCAAAATGGCCTTGAGGCACGATTTCCAAGTTCCGGACGCCCCAGCTTTCAGCGAAACATTGCAACGTCTTCAGCGGCACGATCTGATCAAATTCGCCTGCCGCCACCTGGATGCGGTCAGGGTCGAGCAGCGGCTTTTGGTGGAAGGGACAGGACAGATGGGCGTGTTGCCTGGAAACTCCGGGTTCGATTAAATGTTGGCGCAACCGGGAACGAATCACTGAAGCAGCCGGACTGTTCCAGATGGCATCTTCGATGTCGACGATCGGTTGCAACAGTGCGGCAAACTGAAAGTCGTCTTCAAGCGTTAAGAGGATCGCACCAATCCAACCGCCGTAACTAGTCCCGATCAGACCAAATCGGTCAGCGCCGCGGTTCCGAAACAGATCAAGCAATTGTCGCGTTTCCATTGCTGCTTGGCGAATAGTCTCCGCATTCCGGACCAATTCGGAGGTCAGTGCCAGTGCGCCATTAACATATCCGGCTGGGACCCGGGTGTAGTGAAACGGAAGATGCATTAAGACCGCATTCCAGCCGTTGCGGTTGAAACGGCCAGCGATCCGTCGATAACCGAAGTCGCTGGCAGACATCAACGCATGCAAAAAGAAGACCGTCGGCGCCGACCAGCCACGATTGGAGATAAAAACCCGCGCTCTGGCACTCAACCAGCCGTCTACGATCGTTAGCTCCTCGATTGGTTCTCTGGAGTAATATTGTTGCCGGGTGACTGCTCGGCATCCCTCCAAGTAATTAGCCAATTCTACCGGTGAATTCGTGTGGTCCGGAAGACGTCGTTGAACCAGATTGATCAATTGACAGCAAGCGCCGTCCGACAGAGTTGCCGCTAGGCGCCTATAACTTTTTATCACTCCGGGCTCGTGATGAGTTGCTAACACGGGGTTTTGGCAACGAATGCTATATACCACCTAAATCGCTTTCTTGATTTGATTCCAATAGGATTCCGGCGCTCAAAAGGCGAAAACCTGTGTTTTTCCTATAAAAATAAGGCGATTGTCTTGAAAAGAAGCGGTTCTCTTGCCATAAGACACGACTAGAATGACCAAAACCGAACTCCAAATTGCAATCGCCACGGCGACCCAAACCAACAAACGGACCGCCGCGCTTTTCCTCGATACGCTCAGCAGCCTTGCTTACAAAGCGATCAAGAAGGAAGGCGAGTTTACGCTCCCCGGCTTTGGAAAGCTGGTGAAGCAAAAGAGAAAAGCGCGTCTCGGCATCAACCCGAAAACGCAGCAGAAGATCAAAATTCCTGCCAAAACCGTCGTGAAATTCCGGGTCGCGAAAGCCGCTAAGGACGCGATTCTGGGAGCTAAGAAGTAGTCAGATCTGGGGCCTACAAAAAATAGAGGCTCTTGAAAGCGCGCTGAGGAACGGGGAGTGAGGTGGTCGCGCGGCCGCTCGGCTTTAATTACGCGCGCCTCGGTTGGTATTCCGGGTCCGCTGGAATCGCTACCACGGACCCTAATAGAAGCACCAAATCGTCCTCGTTCTCGATGGAAAGCGTGTCCTCGGAGCGCCGCGTTTGTCGGTTGGACTTGTTGTGATAGATAAGCAGTTTTTTTCTCAGCTTCGCTCGCACGAAATTTTCGAGCACGAGGACGAGCACGAAAGGATTCTCGCGAAATTCGTCGATTTACCAGGGTGAGGATCACAAAGAGCGCGACGGCGGCCCGCTCATCCGGGTTCCGCACCAGAAACGCCCGCGACAAGATCGCGGGCGCTTCCCATCAGAATCGAGAATGGTTCGTTCAGCTCAGACGACGGTGAGTTTCACGTCGATATTGTTGCGAGTTGCGTTCGAGTAAGGGCAGACTCGATGCGCTTTCGCCACTAGCGCCTCGGCGGCGCTTCGCTCTACGCCCGGCAACGAGATCTCCAGCCCGATTTCGAGGCCGAAGCCGCCCTCGGACCGAGGGCCGATGCCGACCGTAGAAGTGATGGTTGCGGCAACCGGGACTTTCGGACCGGCTTCTAAAGCCACGAACTTGATAGCGCCAAGAAAACAGGCGGCATAGCCGGTCGCGAACAGTTGCTCCGGGTTGACGCCGGGTCCGCCGGCGCCGCCGAGTTCCTTCGGGGTGCTAAGCTTCACATCCACAGCGCCATCCAGGGTAGCAGAATGACCGTCACGGCCACCGGTGGCACGGGCGGAGGTCTGGTAGAGTACTTTAACGGACATAATCATTTCCTTTCGATGAGAGATTAAGATTGTGTACGATTCTATCGTACGCGATCTAGATAACTCACTCAGACTCCACATGTCAAGTGCTTGCGATATGATCGTGCGCGAGTTATTTTAGTGTCGAGCTGGCCAACCCAGCTTTGCTAATTCTCTCGGAGAGCGACATGTCTGATCCAACTGCCAAACCCGACAAGTGGCCCGCTTTAGAAGACCTCCTCTGTTTTGCCGTCTACTCGGCTAGTCACGCTTTCAGTCGAGTCTACAAGCCGCTACTCGACGAGCTCGGCCTCACCTATCCGCAGTATCTGGTAATGGTCTCCCTTTGGGCAAAGGATGATCAAACCGTAGGAGAACTGGGAGAGCCGCTTTTTCTTGAATCCAGCACTTTGACCCCCCTGCTCAAGCGGCTCGAAGCCAACGACTATGTTGCCCGGAGTCGAGACCCTTCCGATGAACGGCAGGTCAGGATTCGTTTGACCAATCAGGGGCGCGCCGACTCCTCCGTCAAATCACGGCCTTGAGGCAGAATTTACTGCAATCGAGCTCGGCGCCGGCAGCAAATAGCCAACAGCAGATAGCAAATTGAGGAAGCGTGTCACACTAGCTTCTTCACAACGATTCGGGGCGCGCCAGCAACACTCCAATACTCCAACACTCCGGCCGTGAGCTCCACGACGGGAACAACAGAGAGACAACCATGCCAACGTATTCCGTTAGCGATTGGCTGCTTCAGTTAACACCAAGATATGAAACGTGCCGGGGATGGGCTCCGGATGAGGATGTGGGTCCTGCGGGGCAATTGGCTTCAGTTTAGCAGCGGGGGCGTAGATAGTGTTAGTTGCGGAGTCGAACGCAATCGTGTGAACGCCTACCTCGGTTGGCACCACTTCTTCGACTTTGTAAGAGTCGGGAGAATCCTGACGAATGACAGTCAATGTACCGTCGCCGCAACAAACAAAAATGCGTCGCCGAACGGGGTCGTAGACCGTGTCGTCGACCCATTTCCCAATCTTAAGGCTGGCCAGTTCTTTCCCCGAAGTGCCGTCGAGGACCAACAGGGTCTGATTGCGACAGCCGATAAAAACACGATCATGTGGTTGATCTAACGCTATGGTGGTGGGCTTGGTTTGAGAGGCTAGAGGCCAGCGCTGAACCACCTTGGATTCGGCGGCGTCGATTTTTTGTACCTCATTCTTATCGCCAATATTGACAAAGATGGCGCCATGCCCATCGGCTTCCGCTGACTCTGGGCTACCATCGAGCGGCAACGTGCCGATGACGGCGGTGTGCTCCGGGTCGATCACCGTTGAGCTGTGACTATCACCGTTAAACGTGAAGATCCGGCGGGTTACTGGCTCGTAGCAGATGGCGTCCGCGTCGGGATCCGTTTTAATGGTCCCTTTGCTCTCCAAGGTCTTGAGATCGAAAACGATGACGTTTCCGGCCTCACCATCCGTCACAAATCCGCGATTCAGATCCGGAACGATGATCGCCTTAGATAAATCCTGACCCGGGATTGAGCCGACCTTGGCGCGAGTGAGAAGGTCAATGACAACCAACTGATCATGATGAGCCACGAATAGTCGATGCTGTTCCGGCTGCAGAGTCGCATGATCCCAGAATTTATCTCCCTTTACTGGAATTCTGTCGGTAACCATCCAGGCGGGAGAGGCAAGCGCCGGCGGAATGGTGAGCAGCGAAAGCATGATGATCATTACGATCGTGGTCACGGGACGAAATATATCCCTCGAGATGCGTTGAAACGCGTCCATAAGCGGATGTCAGGAGTAAGAAAAAAATGTAGGACGAAGATATCGGAACCAAAGCCGTCGCGGTAAGATCCGAAGCCCTCAGAACGAAATGTTGAGCTTCGTTTCTATATACGGGGCACTTTTTACATGGCTGTTAATCCCATTGGTATTATTCAGATTGTAAAAGTTGAAGTTTCGGGCCGCCTCGTATCCCCCTTCTGCCTGCAGACTCGCAAACGGTAAGATCTTGACGCGCAAACCTCCGCCAAACCGGATTGATTCGTAACTGAGCCAGGCGTTGTTAAATTTGGGCTGCCCGATGGCGGATCCGGCGTTATTAGGGACGCGAAAGTCTCCACCGCTAAACGAGGCATCGGCAAACAGAGTTATGCGGCGGGTTACATCGTAATCGATTTCGGGCCGAGGCACCGTCAAGTTTAAGGTCAGAGCGTCAGTTACTTGCCACCGGACGCCGGCTACCGGAAGGACTGGTATGGTGCCAGTCGAATGAAAATTAGCGCCCAGCAAGAAAACAAGTTTATCGTTACCGTACGGAGAGTATTTAAGCGCCACCATTCCGCTCATTACGAAGTCTCTCCCGGTAAGCTTATTAAGATCGCCATTGAAACTCGGAGCTACGTTCCCTAAGACTGACCACTGCGGCGAGAGTTCGTATACGAAACCGGCTTTCACACCGACGATCCCGAGGTTGTGAAAAAGTGGAAAAGTCGCGAAACGATTCGGTTGCTGAAAAGAAAAGAAAAAGTCTTCGTACTCGCCACCGATACTTAGCGAAAGCCGATCGTTGATTTGTAGTCTTGCCGTCGCCTCTACCTGGATGGTCTGTTCGGAGACCTTCTTAAAGGCAGCTGACTTGCCTAAGTCGGATTGCGGGACCCATGAGTAATCTACGTGCAAGTCGATTGTTTTTGAGAGATCGAACGCGGGAGGCGCCACCGGTTGAATGAATTTGCCGGCCGGTTCTTTACCCGATCCCACGAGGTTCGGGTCGGTAGTCTCTTGAGCTAGCGCACGAACCGTCAGAAACATGCCGAAGAGAACGGTAGCGATGCCTTGAGCGTGCCAGCGATGATCCGAAACCGCTTTTGGAAAATAGTGAACCGACTGTCGGTGGCGGCCCGCTTTCAGTTGTCCAAAAAATGAGATCAAAGATCGCAGAAGAGCATTTGGTCGGCGCGCCGACGAGTTTCCGGGATGGTTAGCCATCCGGATAAATAGAGTGCCGGATATTGGTTAACCAACGAATGGACTTGAGCGCGGGAAAAAGCGTATGAGCTCGTCCGATCAGCAGTTGAACGCGGAACAGCTGTCACAGCCCTGGTACTAAGGACCGAAGCGTGCGCGCCTGCCGTTCACTCACTTCAATCTTGGTAGCGGCAGTGTCGTCCATAACCAGGGTAAAAGCACTTCGTCCACTGGCTTGAATCTCCTTAACCCGACGGAGATTGACCAGGGACGCTCGATGTGCGCGAAAAAAACCGAATTCCTTGAGTCCTTCTTCAAGGTCACTGAGCTGGTAATTTACCAAGACGAGATCGTCAACCATACGGCCGCGCACCACGCCGTGATCAACATAAAAATAGAGTACGTCGGCCGGGTCTATCAATAGAAGCCGTTCGTGCTTTCGCGCCACTAACTGGCTGACACCGGGTTGAAAGCTGGCGGTGGCTTGATTCGACGGCGTTGCGCTCTGGGTGCGGTCCTCACCGAAGTGATGTATTCGCCAGGCCCGTTCCAACATTTCTCGGAGTCGTTCGGTCTCAATCGGTTTCAGCAAATAAGCGATGGCGTTCGCGTCGAATGCAGCCATAGCATGTTCATGGAAGCCGGTTACAAAAATAATCAGGGGCTTGGGCAGGCCGGCCGGTAACGCCCGAAGCACTTCGAAACCGTCCAGACCAGGCATCTGTACGTCCAGGAAAATCAGATCCGGTCGCAATCGCTCGATCTCCGCCACGGCTTCGAGGCCGTCACTGGCTTCGCCAATGATTTCGACCCGTTCTTCGTTTTGCAACAGCCTGCGGAGGCGAGTACGAGCGTTTGGTTCATCATCAACTAGTAGAGTCCGCAGTGGTTTCATTGAGCATCGAGCTAGGTCGTCCGAATCGCTGATGGGGAAGAAAGGCAAATGGATCACAGGACCGATTCGTGGAAAGGCAGCTTATGATGCCAGGGTATGCCCTGCAATCGCTTGCGACTAAGCGCAGCAATCCACCGTTGAACGCGAGAAACGCGAGCCTAGACGCTGAGGTCATCGCGTTGCTTGAACGGAAAACGTTCTAACCATTCACGTTCAAGCTCTTCGCTAGTACCACCGCCGCGTTCGATCCGCTGTTTGTTTCATTTAATCGTTCATTCCCGCACTTGTTTAGAATCATTAGCTGCAGACAACCGCCTATTCTTGAGTGAGCAGGCATGACTCGTTATTTAGCACGAAGCGGGAAGTCGACCGTACTAGCCATCTATCATAAACAGATCGGAGACTTGGTTCTTCTTGAGTCAGCCCTGCGTCGATTGGCTCACGCAACAAATTCAGCCGTAGATCTAATCACTCGGTCGGGGTTCCAGCCGCTTGTGTCCCTGATGAACGGCGTAAAGTTTCGGCGTAAGCCAGCGTTGCGCCGCTACGACGTTCTGTGGTGTTTCGACGATAGGAAGAAATCGTCGTTCTTCTCCTTTGTTTCCCAGGCTCGGGAAAAGAACCTTTTAATCAGCCCTGGCATGGCGATTCGGTGGTACCATCGCGGAATATTCTCGGACATAACGGCGCCCGATCTTGGGCGGCTATACTTAGCGGAGTTCAACTGGCGATACACCGAGCTCGGAGACGGCGATGAGTTTGTGCCGCCCACCTTACAGCCCCCTCCAAAGGGATGGGAATTTCCCCTGAAGTCGAAACAGTACCTACATGTAAATCCAACTTCGGGGTGGAAGAGCAAAAACTGGACGGTAGAAAAATGGGCCCGCACCATCGATACGCTGACCAAGATAGGAATCGAACCGATTGTAATGACTTCTGGCGCTCAAGATTGGCAGAAAGAACATTGCGAACAAATTTGTCGTCGCCTGAAGTACCCGATCGAAAATGTTTCCGGACTGACCACCCTGGAGAACTATCTTTCGATCGTCTGGAACGCTAAACTGGTTTTGACCGTCGAAGGCTCCGCCGGTCACATTGCTGCCGCTTACCGGCACAAGTGTGTCACGCTGTTTGGTCACACCAGCCTCACTCACCTCCACAGATCCACACCATATTCTTATGCGATCAGTACTGGCAAAGTATTGGGGCAAGATTGCCGCCTGGAACACCTACCCGAAGAGCCCTTGATTACGGCAGTCGTAGAACTCTGGAATGCCGACGTATCAGCTGATGAGAACACGATCAGCTTCGATCAGCGGAGTCGCTGGTCTGACCAAGGGGAAGTCATTGCTCGTAACCCTCGACGATGTCCGGTGGCCGTACATGGGCCTCGTCTGGATTACGACCTGCATCCCGCAAAGCCTGTCGTTGGCGCAACAGGTCCCAGCACTGATCTAATTCGATATTAATTTTTGCCAAACGCGCACGATCGGCATCGGTAAGCGCCTCGTGTGTGTACAGCCGATGCTCCTCGTCGGCGAGTTGGCGGATAGTCTTAAGCACCGATTGATCATTGCCTTCGTCTTTCATAAAGTTTGCTTTCTAAAAACGGACTCAGAGGTCGAATTTACTGCGAGTATAACTGGACGCCAGCCGCCGCGGATCAGAACTTGCGTTTTCGGATAAGATTAATTTGACCTTTCAGCTAGTAGGGGTGGAGTTTGCCGTCGCGTTGTTCTGTTTTAAGCGGAGGCCAAAAAGTGAAACTTAATCGTGCAGTTCTCATCTTGTCTGTGCTCGCCGCAAATGTCGCGATGGGCGCGACATCCCGGACGAAATCAGATCCCCCTAATTCAAGTCTGGAGGGGCATTCTCCAGTTTCTACGCAAGTACGGCTAGAGCAAAGCCAGCAACGATTAAATGTAGACAGTAACGGAGTGATTCTTAAGGGTTACGACGTTGTTGCTTATTTTAGCCCACACAAAGCAATCAAAGGGTCGCCTAAATATCAGACGAGCTATGGAGGAGCGATCTACTATTTCAGTTCGGCCGGCAACCTAGCTGCTTTCAAAGCGAACCCCTCGAAATATGTTCCGCAATTTGGCGGTTACTGCGCGAATGGCGTCAAATCGAAGAGGTTGTTGGATACCGATCCTACCGCTTTCTTTGTCACGAACGGAAAGTTGTATGTATGTCACTCGCATGTCGAAGAGGGGCAATTCCGCTCCAATGAGAAAGAAAATCTTCGTAAGGCCTACGAGAACTGGTCCGGGGCCTGGTGGACCCATGGCAATGCCTCGTAGCGCGGCGGCCAACCGCCAACCGCTAACCGCTAACCGCTAACCGTGAGCCTCACCGGTAGCCCGCGAGCATGGCGTAGACGATGACACCGGTTACTGAGACGTAAAGCCAGGTCGGGAAGGTGAACCGCGCCAGGCGGCGATGAGCCGGAAAACGACCCGTGAGCGACAAAAAGAAAGTGATTAGGATCATCGGCAGGGCTACGACCGAGAGGGCAATGTGCGAGATAAGCAACGGAAAATAGACGTAGCGAACGAACCCCTGGCCCTGGAAATGCATGTCGCCGTGCAGTGCGTGATTGGTGATATAGGTCACCAGGAAGAGGGTGGAGAAGATAAACGCTATGAACATCGCCGCGCGATGCTCGCTGATCCGTTTCGCCCGAATAAAAAAGAACCCGATAACCAAAGCAATGGCGGAAAGACCGTTCAGCAGGGCGTTTAGCGCTGGTAAGAAAAGGAGCTGGGTGCCGGCAACATCGGCGGGCGCGTGATAATAGACGAGCCAGCAAAGAAAAAGACTAGCCAGGGCGCTGATGGCGATTATCGCGGCGATGGCGCTGATCGGGGTCCGAGTATTCTCCCTGGTGGCCGTATTCATTTCTTTAAAGGGAAAAGCACAGATTCTCTTCTTTTGCCATAAATCTGCCGCAACTTTTTTTCAAATTCGTTTAGCGAAACGGGCCTCGTTCTCCGACTTCGCCCCGTCGTCTGAAACTCCGGGAGGCTACGTCGGACGAGCCGGCTTGCCCGACGTAGCCTCCGGGAGTTTCAAACGACCGGGCGAAGTCGGGCGTTCTCAAACGGTCCAGCCAATGATTGCGGCAGTTGCGCCAGGGAATCGTCATTCCTGGTGCTCGAGGTGTTTTGTAGTGCAGCCGCGCAGTTAGGCGGGGCGGCAGTTCACTTGGCGAAACACGTATGAAAATTGGATTTATCAGTCCGTTTGGCCCCGGCCACTTCAACCCTATGACGGCGCTGGCTCGTCAGGTTCAGTCGCGCCATCATGAAGTGGTCTAGCTGGCTTCGCCGGTCGTAGAACCTTTGGTCCGGGCGATCGGCCTGCCATTTGCCTCTTTTGGCCAGAGGGAGTCGTTGTCGGCTCTCACCGAGAACGTGAAGAGCCGGTTAGCTCAGCTCAGCAAACTTCAGGGAGAAGACGCCTCGCGAATGGTTCTGCAAATTGTGGCGGGTTGGACTGAGATCATGTGGCATTCGCTCCCAGACATCCTGATGGAGGAAGGAATCGATGCCCTCGTCCTCGATACGTACTTATTCTATGCCGAATTGGTGCCCATGCGCTTGGGTATGCCGTATATACACGTATCAAATGCGCTTCCCTTCGATTACTCGGGTTACACGCCGCTTTGCCTTTATGGCTGGCCGCACGAGACGACCTCTGTTGCCTTAGCTCGAAATCGAGGGGGAGTCACAAGGTTTGCGGGATTTCTGGCGGAGGCTAATGCTGGAATCAGGGCGCACGC
>WNFN01206860.1_pt1 | contig 12689 bp, 13 predicted proteins | sample 5400161 | NCBI WGS metagenome assembly WNFN01 (sample SAMN13153353, study PRJNA577476) | soil metagenome | isolation source: 80 cm saprolite on Douglas fir-dominated hillslope | place: USA:California | collected 2013-09-17
GCCTTGAGTTCAAGATTTCGGCGCGCCACGGCGGCGGTGATGATGCTGTTCGTCGCGCTGGCGCTGGCTGGCGATACCCGCGCCGAGCCCGGGGTCTCCGATCCTGCTTCTTCGACCGCGCCCGCGAAAGCGAAGTCGAAACCGAAGGCGGTGCCGGCTGTGCCGGCCGCGCCCCAGCCAGCGCAGCAGCCCGCGTTGCCAGGCGTCGACGCGGTTCTCTATCTGATCCGCTCGACCTTGCTCACCCTCAACGACGCCAACCGTACCGGAAATTATACCGTGCTGCGCGATCTCGCAGCACCCGATTTCCAGGCGAGGAACACGGCAGCCGATCTCGCGGCCACCTTCACCGACCTGCGCCGGCGCAATTTCGATCTGTTCGCGGTCGCAGTCACCGCGCCGCAACTCACCGCGTCGCCCGCGCTCGATGCCAACAGGTTGCTGCGGCTCACCGGATTGTTTCCGACCCGGCCGTTGCAGATCAACTTCGATCTCGTCTTCGAGGTGGTCAATGGCCGATGGTGTCTCGACGGCATCTCTGTCGCGACCCCGGAAGCGCCGCCGCAGGCCGAGGCGGCCCAACAGGCCGCGAATCCGCCGGCACCCGTGACCAAAAAGCCGGCGCCAAAGCCGCAGTGACGATTGCGCATCTCCGTCGCCGGCGTTACGCCGGTACGCCGGCGATTGCCTGCACCTCGACAACGCCGATTTCCTCAAGGTCAAAACGATAGCTTGCGTCTTCCACCGGAAATACGGTTTTCATCACACTCCCGGTCATGACGACTTGACCCGCTTTCAGGCTCACGCCCCGCGAAGCCAGTTGCGTGGCAAGCCATGCGACTGAATTGAAGGGATGCCCGAGGATGTCGCGGCCGTACCCATCACCGATCGCAACATCGTCTTTCGTTGCGCGACCGAGGACGCTCTCCAGATCAGGCCATTTCGTCGCAAATTCTGACAGGACAATGCCGCCGTTCCACGAATTGTCCGCAACAAGCGAGCGAACATCGAGGTTGGCATAATCCGCGTTTCGATCGTCGACGAGTTCGATGGCCGCGCAAACGCCGGCGATATGAGGCTCGATCATTTCGGCGGTACAGGGCGCGCCTGTGACCGGGACGTCCGATTTGATGCGGACGGCGATTTCGAATTCGAGTCCCAGCCGACCGAAATCCGGCATCGGAGCCGACGTAAGCCCGACCTTGTAGCCCACGGCGTCGCCGTGTTCGTTGCGGAGAAGCGCTACGTATCTCTCCTGGATATCGTAGGCGTCTGGGATCGTCGTGGGCCCGTCTGGCGGACCAAGCGACCTGAACCGTACATTGGCCTTGTGTTCGGCGAGCAGGGCTTCGGCTGCGCGCCGGGCCGCGATATCCTCCATCGATCCTCTCCCTTTTTGTCAATTCTAACGCGCCACGGGCTGCCGTCAAACGACGGCGGTGCTGTCTTGCGGCGTGGGGTCTTGGTCCGCTGCCCGTCCATCATTCCTGTGCTGCTTAGCATCGCCGCGGACGAACTCAGGTGAACGGCGTTGCTCGATCCTGCTGGTGTCGATGGGGTGCGCGGCGTCGTTCGCGATCTCGGCTTGAAAGTGCTGACGTTGCAGACCATCGCAGGCCACGATGCGCCGGCAATCCAGAAACCGATTCACACAGAACAGCTTTGGCTGATTTACTAAACAAACTGAATTTCATGTTTCGCGCACGCGCCAACAGGCGCCGATGTATTAAAGGTTGCACTGCAGCAATAACTTGGTTCGACAAAAATTCGATGGCGTCCATTGACTTCAGTAATGTTTAGTGAAAATCTTTAACTTAACAATAATACTAAACTCGTCTCGCAACGTTGATGGCGGGATTCAAAGTCCGCTTATGACCCGTCCAACGGTGAGCATTGGCAAGGGCAAGCAGGCAATAGCCTGCGACAACAGGGAGGTTGTGATGATCCAAATGGTGCGTGCATTGGGGGTGACCGCGGTTGTCGTCGCCTCATGTCTTGGCAGTCAGGCCGTTGCCCAGACAAAACAATTGACGTTGTGCTGGGCGGCGTGGGACCCGGCCAACGCCTTGGTGGAACTCTCGAAAGACTTCACCACCAAGTCCGGCGTTCAGATGAAATACGAGTTCGTCCCATGGACGAGCTACGCCGACCGTTTCCTCAACGAACTCAATTCAAAGGGGAAACTCTGCGACCTCATTATCGGTGACAGCCAATGGATCGGCGGGGCCGCCGAGAATGGTCACTACGTCAAGCTCAACGATTTCTTCGCCAAAGAAAAAATCTCGATGGACGATTTCATGCCGGCGACGGTGGTCGGCTATTCGAAGTATGAGCGCGACCTCAGCCCTCCGCAAACCTGGGATGAACTCAAACAGATCGCCGAGTTCTTTCAGGGCAGGGAGATCGACGGCAAGAAGGTCTACGGAGCCTACATTTACACCGAGCGCGGCTCCGAAGGCATCACGATGGGCGTGACCAACGCGCTCTACGATTGGGGCTTCCAGTACGACGATCCGAAGAAACCCTATCAGATGGAGGGCTTCGTCAACTCGCCCGACGCGGTCAAGGGATTGGAATTCTATAAGTCACTTTACAAGTGCTGCACCGCGCCTGGCATGAGCAACGCCTATATGTCCGAGGGGCTCGACGCCTTCAAATCCGGACAGGTCGCGATGCAGATGAATTTCTTCGCGTTCTTTCCCGGCCTCTACAAGGATCCCAACGTCGGCGGTGACAAGATCGGCTTCTTCGTCAACCCAAAGCAGAAGTTTCACTTCACCCAGCTAGGCGGGCAGGGGATCTCGGTCGTCTCCTACTCCGAGCATAAGGACGACGCGCTCGCTTACATCAAATGGTTCGCGCAGCCCGAGGTTCAGAAGAAGTGGTGGGCGCTGGGCGGCTATTCCTGCCACAAGGCCGTGCTCAATGACCCCGGCTTCCCCAAGAGCGCGCCGTTTGCCGCCGACTTCCTGAAGTCGATGGATATCGTCAAGGACTTCTGGGCGGAGCCCGCCTATGCGTCGCTGCTGCTCGACATGCAGAAGCGCGTCCATGACTACGTGGTGGCCGACAAGGGCACCGCAAAGGAGGCACTCGATCTCCTGGTCAAGGATTGGCAGAAGGTGTTCAAGGACGAAGGTAAAATCTAGCTTGATGCGTGCAGGTCTCCCGGCCTCGGGTCGGGAGACCGCCCCTTTATCGTGTTCCGATCCGTGAACGACAGGTCTCAGATGAGCACTCTTGCCGAGCGGGCCGTTGCCCGGACCCCGCGCCGACTTGCGTTGCGGTTCGGCGCCATGTCCGACAGAGCCATTGCCTGGTTGTTCATAACGCCGTCGGTATTGCTGCTGCTGGCGATCAACATCTTCCCGCTGCTCTGGACGATCCAGCTCTCGTTTACGAACTATCGGGCCAATCGCCCGAATGCGGCGCTCAGATATGTCGGCCTCGATAACTACCGCGACATACTGACCGACCCCGAGGTGTGGCACGCCATGCAGACGACCGCGCATTTCGTGCTGTGGTCGATCGCGCTGGAATTGGTGCTTGGCTTTGGACTGGCGCTCCTGATCAACCGTCGCTTCCGCGGCCACAGTTTCTGGACCACCATCATCCTGTTGCCGATGATGCTCTCACCGGCGGTCGTCGGCAACTTCTGGACCTTTTTGCTTCAGCCGCAGATCGGGTTGTTCAACAGCGGGATCGCGCTGGTAACGGGGGTAGATCCGAGTTCGTTCCAGATGATCGGCAACGTACGGCTGGCACCCTGGGCCATCATCATGGTCGATACCTGGATGTGGACGCCCTATGTCATGCTGATCTGCCTTGCCGGTCTACGATCGATACCGGATTACATCTATGAAGCGGCCGAGGTCGATCGCGCATCCCCCTTGCGGCAATTCTGGTCGATCACGCTGCCGATGGTGATGCCATTCCTGATGCTCGCCATTCTTTTTCGGGCGATTGAGAATTTCAAGATGTTCGACATGGTGAACCTGCTGACTTCGGGCGGGCCGGGCTCGACGACGGAGGTCGCCTCGATCACCCTGAAGCGCGAGGCATTCGAGAAATGGCGCACCGGCTATTCATCGGCCTTGGCCATCATTCTCTTCGTCACCGTGTTTGGCGCCGCCAATATCTATGTAAAGGCCCTCAACCGGGTGAAACAGCGATGAACATGCCCGTCACCGCGCATTCAGTGGCCGAGCCGTCGTCACGATCAAAGCTGATCGCCTCGGTCTTGGTCGTCACTTATGCGGTGATAACCATTCTTCCGTTGTTGTGGATATTCCTCACGGGATTCAAGACGCCACCGGATTCGATCGCCTATCCGCCCAGGATCCTGTTCGAGCCTTCGGTCGAAGGTTACGTCAACCTGTTTACAACGCGCTCGCGGCAAACGCCGGAATTCCTGGCCAGCCTGCCGCCGCCGCAGACCTGGTATGAGCGCCTGGTGCGCTCCCGCAACATGGTGATCGGCGGACCGTCAAAGGTGGTGCCGCGCTTTCTGAATTCGATGATCATCGGCTTCGGCTCGACTTTCCTTGCCGTGTGCTTCGGCACCATCGCCGCCTATGCGTTCTCGCGCTTCCGCGTACCGCTTGCGGACGACTTGCTGTTCTTCATTTTGTCGACGCGGATGATGCCGCCGATCGCGGTCGCGATCCCCATTTATCTGATGTTCCGGCAACTCGGACTAAGCGATACCAAGCTCGGGATGATCCTGCTGTATACCGCCGTCAATGTCTCGCTCGCGGTATGGCTCTTGAAGGGATTCATGGATGAAATCCCTCGCGAGTACGAAGAGGCCGCGATGGTCGACGGCTACACGCGCCTTCAGGCATTCTTCAAGGTGGTTCTGCCGCAGGCGACGACCGGGATCGCAGCAACCGCGATCTTCTGCCTGATCTTCGCCTGGAACGAATACGCCTTCGCCGTTCTGCTTACCAGCGGTGACGCGCAAACGATGCCCCCGTTCATCCCGTTTATCATTGGTGAAGGTGGCCAGGACTGGCCTGCGGTCGCCGCCGCGACGACAATATTCTTCATCCCGATCCTGTGCTTCACCATCCTGCTGCGTCGCCATTTGTTGCGTGGCATCACCTTTGGAGCCGTGCGCAAATGACCGAAAGGATCGCACGACACCCATCAAGATGGCCGCTCTGGCTCCGTCGTGGCCGTTGCGAAGCCACCGCGATGGCGCTGATCGGTCTTGGCGTTCTGATGCTGATGCAGCCGCTCTCGTTGAACCTGTATAGCTATTCCTTCGTGACGATCCTGGCCGGGACGCTGGGGTTTGTGATCGTCAGTCATTTTCCGGATTAGCCGCCATGGCAGAGATCAAGCTCGAAACCGTAGCCAAGACATTCGGAACGTTTACTGCCGTCAAGGGCGTGGACTTCACGGTCGATCACGGCTCGTTCTTCGTCATTCTCGGCCCGTCGGGATGCGGCAAGACAACGACCTTGCGCATGATGGCAGGCCTTGAACTGCCGACCTCCGGCCGCATCCTGCTCGATGGTGAGGACGTCACCGCGCTGCCCGCGTCGGCACGGGACATCGCCTTTGTGTTCCAGCTATTTGCGCTCTATCCGCACATGAACGTGCGCCAGAATATTGCCTTTCCGCTGCGGTGCCAGAATTACCCGCGCGCCGAGATCAGGCGAAGCGTCGAGGAAACGGCAAGGCTGCTGAGGATAGATCATCTCCTGGACCGTCGGGTCGGCGGGCTCTCCGGCGGCGACCGGCAGCGCGTCGCCTTGGGGCGCGCCATCGTGCGTCGACCCAAGGCGTTTCTCATGGATGAACCCTTGGGCGCGCTCGATTCCGAGTTCCGCCGGTTGATGTGCGGCGAGTTGCGCGAGCTGCATGACCGCATCGACGCGACCACCGTTTACATCACTCACGACCAACTCGAGGCGATGGCGATGGCGGACCGTATCACCATCATGAATCAGGGTCGTGTCGAACAGATCGGTACGCCCCAGGAGATCTACGATCGTCCTGCTTCGATGTTCGTGGCCGACTTCATCGGCTCCCCGCCGATGAGTTTTCTCAGCGTCCAGGCCACACTGCAGCGCGGCGATCGCAGTATCAAGGTCGATGGCGCGCGGGTCGAAATGCCACAGCTGTTCGAAGATCGTGCCGAGGGCTCCTTTGCACTCGGCGTGAGACCCGAGAACGTGTCCTTCGCGGATGCCTCGAGCTTGCGAGGCCGTGTGATTGGCGCTGAATACCTCGGTACGACGCAAATCGTCACGGTGACGACTGCCAACGGTCAAATAAAGGCCCGGCTGCCATCAGGCAACACGGTCCGGGTCGGCGAAACCGTTGGGCTCGCGTTGCGGCCGGACAAACTATCCCTGTTCGACGCCATCAGCGGCCTGGCGCTGCCCTCGGCGCTTTATGCGGGAGATCGCGATGGCTGAGGTTGCGCTGCTCGATGTCAGCAAGAGCTTCGGTGCCGTGGACGCGGTTCGTGGCCTTTCGCTCTCCGTCGCCCACGGTGAATTTGTCGTGCTGCTTGGCCCCACCGGTGCCGGGAAGACGACGACGCTGCGTTTGATCGCCGGCCTGGAGCGGCCGGATCAAGGCGATGTGGTGATCCAAGGTCGCGTCGTAACGAAGGAAATCCCGGCCGAACGCGACGTTGCGTTCGTGTTTCAGCAATATTCGCTTTATCCGCATCTGACGGTATACGACAACCTGGCCTTCCCCTTACGCTCTCCGGCCCGGCGCACGGATGAGAAAACGATACGCCGTCGGGTCCAGCAGATATCGGAGCTGCTTCACATCGAGAGCAAGCTTGGCAATCGGGCTACCGCGCTGTCTGGCGGCGAAATGCAGCGGGTTGCCATCGGCCGGGCGCTGGTCCGGGAGCCTGCTGTCTATTTGATGGACGAGCCGCTCTCCTCGCTGGACGCCAAGCTTCGCGCCGAATTGCGCCTCGAGCTCAAGCGCATCCAGCGCGAGTTGGGAACCACGATCCTCTATGTGACGCATGACCAGATCGAAGCGATGACGATGGCGGACCGGATCGGCGTGATGAGCGAGGGGGCGCTCATTCAGCTCGGCACCCCGCGCGAGATCTATGAGCGGCCCAACAGCGCTTATGTGGCCGGCCGGCTTGGCACGCCGGTCATCAACCTCATTCCTGCTGAGCTTCTGGGCAATACATTGCCGCCGCGGGTACGGACGGTGGGGTTGCGGACCGAGCATATCCGCATCTCACCCGCGGATGGTCCGGGACCACGCGCCCAGGTGCACTGGGTCGAGCATCTCGGCGATCAGAACCACGTTCATCTCAAGCTTTCGACCCACTCGCTCGTGACGCTTGCGGACCCTGGCCAGCCGCTCAAGGCGGGGGATCAGGTCTCGCTGGAATTCGAGTCCCCGCTCTATTTCGATCAGGCCGGTAACCGGCTCGGTACCGATGGATTGCGGGGGCATGCATGATGATCGATCGTCAGGCGCGCAAACTCCTGTTTGAAACAGTGGCGCGGCGTGTCATTGCGAGCACCGATGAATTGACCGATCTCGATCGCGCGATCGGCGACGGCGACCACGGGGCCAACATGCGCCGCGGATTTGAAGCCGTGCTGGCTGCAGTTGATGAGCTCGCCGCCAAAAATCTTGGCGAATCGCTGAAGGGCGTTGGGACCACGCTGGTCATGAAAGTCGGCGGCGCATCTGGCCCGCTTTACGGCACCCTGTTCATGTCGCTCGGCAAGACGCTGGAAGATGAGGTGACCTGTGAGCGGGTTGCCGACGCGTTTGCCACCGCGATCGAAGCTGTCAAGGCGCGGGGGAAATCCGATGTCGGGCAAAAGACGATGCTCGACGTGCTTTTTCCGGTGCTCGCGGTGCTGCGTGAAGGTGGGACGGAGCTGCCGGTACGCTTGAAGGCTGCGGCCAAGGCTGCGGCCGAGGAGACGATTCCAATGCGAGCGATACGCGGGCGGGCATCGTTTCTGGGCGAGCGTAGCGTGGGTCACATGGACCCGGGGGCACGTTCCTCCGCGTTGATTGTCGACGCGGTCGCAGACGTCATGGAAGGATTGGCATGAACGAAAATGTTGGAATCGTCATTGTGTCGCACTCCGGGCGGAGGGCTGGGTACCAGCGTCGAAGCGATTATGGCCGCGATCGAGCGGGCCTGGTCAGAAAGAGGTGTCGCCATTCTGGTCGACCTCGGTGGCGCGGAAACCAATAGCGAGATGGCGATTGAAATGCTGCCCGAAGCGCGACGCGCCCGCGTCGTGGTTTGCAACGCGCCGGTTGTCGAGGGCGCGGTGATGGCAGCGACTGAAGCGGCTTCGGGAGCTTCGCTGGAGGCGGTGCGTCGCACCGCCGAAGAACTGACGCCGGTCTGATGCGGGGCAAGGGTTATGAATAAACTTAGGGCATCAGTGCTCATGCGACACGAGGTAGGGCTGCATGCGCGCCCGTCGGTCAAATTGACCAAGCTCGCAAAAGGCTTTCAATCGCGTATCGACCTTGGCCTGTCGCCGGATGGTCCTTGGATTGACGCCAAGAGCATTGTCAAGGTCATGGCTACCAAGGCGCCGAAAGATTCGACGATCTATTTTCGTGCAGAGGGGGCTGATGCGAAGGCCGCGCTGGAAGCGCTCGTGACGCTCGTCGATGGAGATTTTCAGGATGGACGATAGAATGCACCGCGCTGCTCATCGCATCCAGGGGAGATCCGCCGCACCTGGAATCGCGTTGGGACCGCTCGTGCGTTTGGCGCCGGTCGAGCATGGCGTCCGTCAATATCGGTCTGCGGCAGAGGGGCGCCAGGCTCTTCTCGATGCGCTCGCAGCGTCGCAGGAAGATCTTAGCGCGCTCGCGCACCAGGCGGGCGATGATGAAGCGGAAGCCATTCTCGCTTTCCAGATTGCGCTGCTCGAAGACGACAGCCTCATCGCACCGGCGTTGGCGCGGATCGACGTCGGCGATGGCGCCAACCAGGCGTGGAGCGCGGCGATCGATCCGGAAATCGCGTCGTATGATGCGGCCGAGGATCCCTATTTCCGCGCGCGCGCATCGGATTTTCGCGATCTGCGGGATCGCGTGCTGCGACATCTGGCCGGTGAAACCGATCAGATCGTGCCGCCAGGCGTTATCCTCGCGGCCGACGATATGCCGCCTTCGACCTTCTTGGCGACCGATTGGCAGGATGGCGGGTTGGTATTGCGCCGGGGAAGCCCGAGCAGCCATGTTGCCATTCTTGCCCGGTCGCGCGGCGTACCCATGATTGTGGGCGTAGACGTCGATCATCTCGAAGATGGCGCCGACGCGCTGCTCGACGCGGATGCGGGGCTTCTGATTGTCGATCCCGACGCCAATATGCGAGCCAGCTTTGATCAGCGTCGCGCCGAGCAGTCGAAAGCTCGCCAGGCCGCGGCTTCATTCAGCGGCCCGGCGCTTACAACCACTGGTGAACTGGTTCGGGTCATGATCAATGTCACCGGCCTTGCCGAGCTCGAAGGCCTCGATCCTGCCCACGTCGACGGCATCGGCCTGATGCGGACCGAGTTTCTGTTTCAGGGTCGCGAAAAACTTCCAACCGAGGAAGAGCAATATCAGATCTACAAGCGCATGCTTGAATGGGCCGCCGGCAGGCCCGTGACGATCCGCACCCTCGACGCTGGCGGCGACAAGCCGATCGCGGGTTTGACGCAACCCGGCGAAATGAATCCATTTCTTGGCGTGCGCGGCGTGCGGCTGTCATTGCGGCGTCTGGATGTGTTTCGCGAGCAGTTGCGGGCGCTGGCTCGCGCTGCAGTGGCAGGAAACCTCAAGGTGATGATTCCAATGGTCACGGTGCCGGAGGAACTCGATCGCTGCCGCACGCTTCTCGAGCAAGCCCTCGAGGAACTGCGTCGCGAGGGCCTGGAAGCGCAACTGCCGCCGCTCGGCATGATGGTCGAGGTGCCGGCGGCAGCGCTTACCATCGAGGACTTCAATGCCGACTTTTTTTCCATCGGCAGCAACGATCTTATCCAGTATGTGGCGGCGACGAGCCGGGACGAACCGCAACTCGCTGACCTGGCTCGTCCTTCACGCGCGGTGTTCAATCTGGTTAGGCATGTCGTGAATTATGCGGATAGCTGCGGCCGCGAAGCCAGCTTGTGCGGTGACCTTGCGGGCGATCCCGCGCAAGTCGCGACGCTTCTCGATCAGGGCTTGCGCATTTTTTCGGTAACACCCGGGGCGGTGGGGCCTGTAAAGGCCGCGATCGCGCGCTATTCCGGTTCTGCCGCATGAGCACGCAAGCAACGCCAGCGGGCTCGCAGGATCTTATCGCGGCCTACAAGGCGATCCTTCGGGATGTGCTCGATCGACGGCCGTCCGGCATGCGCCAGCGTTTGGCCGAAGCCCTCGGCAAGAATCGCAGTTTCATTACGCAAATTGCCAACCCGGCCTATCAGACGCCGATCCCTGCGCAACACGTGCAGCCCATCATCCAGATCTGCCATTTCTCGGCGCAGGAGAGGGACCGGTTCCTTGAAGCCTATCACCGGGCGCACCCGCGCCGGCTGCTTCTCCTGAAAGAGCGCGAACGCAGCCGGCGTCTCACGCTGATGCTGCCGGATCTGGGGTCGGAACAGAAGAACCACAAGCTTGACTCGCTACTGAGCGAGTTCGCGGAGAAAGTCGCTCGGCTGATCGAGGATACCTGACGCCGAAGCGATCGCAAACGGGGAGGGTAGGATGAAGAAGCTGATCAACGCCGCCGAGAACGTGGTGAGCGAAAGCCTGGCCGGATTCTGCGCGGCGCATTCCGACATCGTGCGCCTCGGCGAGCACGCGCCGTTTGTACAGCGCCGGCATCTCAAGCCCGGCAAGGTGGCGCTGGTGTCGGGTGGAGGCTCGGGACACGAACCGCTGCACACCGGTTTTGTCGGGTACGGGATGCTGGATGCCGCGTGCCCCGGTCAGGTCTTTACCTCGCCCACGCCCGATCTCATTCTCGCCGCCGCCGAGGCCGCGGACACCGGTGCAGGCGTATTGTTCATCGTCAAGAACTATGAGGGCGACGCCATGAACTTCGACATGGCGCGCGAGATGTCGGGAAAATCGATTGCAACAGTGATTACCGATGACGATGTCGCGGTAGAGACCTCGACCTTTTCGACCGGACGGCGCGGCGTCGCCGGCACGCTCATTGTAGAGAAAATCGTGGGAGCGGCTGCGGAAGAGGGACGCGACCTTGCTGCATTGAAGCTCCTGGGCGATCGCGTCAACGCGGCCACGCGTTCGATCGGGATCGCGTTGACGAGTTGCACGGTTCCGGCGGCCGGCAGGCCAACCTTCGACATTGCCGAGGACGAGATGGAGGTCGGTGTAGGCATTCATGGCGAGCCGGGGCGTCGCCGCGTAAAGCTTAGGCCGGCTGCCGAGATCGCGGCCGAGATGGTCCGCGCAATTACGACCGATCTGGGCGAGCGCGTGCGTGGCGAGGCAATTCTGCTCATCAACGGCTTTGGAGCAACGCCGCTCTCGGAGCTCTATCTGATGTACGATGCTGTCCGCAGATTGCTCGAGCCCGCCGGCACCATCGTTACGCGATCGCTGGTCGGTAACTTCGTCACGTCGCTCGACATGGCCGGTTGCTCGGTCACGGTGTCGATGCTTGATGATGAGATGAAGCGACTCTGGGATGCGCCCGTCCACACGCCGGCTCTGCGCTGGGGTATCTAGCAGATCAGAAATGCGCAATTTATGTGCATGATCGGGGTTATTGCCCAATCTCTGAGTATATGCTCTGATTGAGATTGGGAAACTTGCGATGATGAAGCCCGATCTCATCATTTTTGATTGCGACGGCGTGTTGATCGATAGCGAGGTACTGAGCTGCCGCTGTCTTTCGGAAGTGCTGGCGCGGTATGGCATCAGCCTCGGTCTGGATCAGGCGCTTGATCTGTTCCTCGGACGAAGCGCGACGGCGGTCCTCGATCACTACCAGGCGCTGGGACGCTCCATTCCGGAGCAATTTTACATGGAGCTGAGAACCGCGGTTCGCGCAGCATTTCTTGCCGCGCTTTGCCCGATCGAAGGCGTGCGTTCCGTGCTGGAGGGATTGCAGGTCCCGTATTGCGTCGCCTCGTCCAGCGATCTCGACCGGGTGTCCTTCTCCCTATCCCTGACAGGTCTCGCGCCGCATTTCGGCAGCCGGCTCTACAGCGCGCAAATGGTGGAACGCGGCAAGCCCGCACCCGATCTCTTCCTTTACGCGGCCGAGAGGATGCAGGCCCAGCCGTGCAATACCCTTGTGATCGAGGATAGCGTCAGCGGTGTAACGGCAGCCAAGGCGGCCGGCATGACAGTCTGGGGATTTGTCGGAGGCAGCCACTATCAATCGCGTGACGGCAAGGCCATCCTCCTGGGCGCGGGAGCCGACCGCGTTTTTGAACGAATGGCGGATTTTTGGCCGAATGAATCGGAAGAATTTTATGGTCGCGCCTGATAGCGAAAAATCGCGTCTCGACGAAGCGGCTCGCGCCGGCTGGCTGTATTTCATCGCCGGTCATACCCAGGACGAGATCGCCAAGATGCTCCAGGTCTCGCGCGCCTCGGCGCAGCGCCTCGTCTCATTGTGCCTTGCCGAACGCCTGATCACCTTCCGTCTGGAGCATCCGATCGCCGCATGCATGGAGTTAGCGGCGCGTCTCAAGGACTTGTTT